>Ga0114967_10000096_pt1 | contig 68163 bp, 57 predicted proteins | sample M_130628_MF_Meta_FD_92639 | JGI IMG/M metagenome (GOLD analysis project Ga0114967, IMG submission 92639) | Freshwater microbial communities from Lake Montjoie, Canada to study carbon cycling - M_130628_MF_MetaG | ecosystem: Environmental > Aquatic > Freshwater > Lake | place: Lake Montjoie... | reverse complement strand
CTTCGGGCAAACTAAAGTTTGTTCCTTCGGGCAAACTAAAGTTTGTTCCTTCGGGCAAACTAAAGTTTGTCACCCCGTCTTCACGACGGGGTCCATGCGAACTAAAACACTACGCAAAAAAACCCACTAAACACAAAAATGTATTACACCTATATTTTAACCAATAAACCCGGCGGAACTTTTTATGTTGGAATAACCAACAACCTTCAAAAAAGAATCTTTGAACATAAAGAAGAGTTAGCAGAAGGATTTACCAAAAAATATGGTATAAAAACTTTGGTTTATTACGAAATTCATGAAGATGTTAGAGAGGCGATAAGTCGTGAAAAGCTGATAAAAAAATGGAGAAGATCCATGAAAATTGAAACGATTCGGGAGATGAATCCTGAATGGAAAGATTTGTACCTTGAGTTATAAATCCAGTGGACCCCGTCGTAAAGACGGGGTGACAGTTCGCGTGGTCTTTACGACAGTTTGCGTGGTCTTTACGACAGGTTGTAAAGGTTACCTAATTCGCTGACAGTTTCAAAAAAAACACACCTCCATTGTCACCACGTCTTTACGACGGGGTCTACTGGGTATTGAATAAATAACACACCTCCATTGTCACCCCGTCTTCACGACGGGGTCTACTGGGTATTGAATAAATAACACACCTCCATTGTCACCCCGTCTTCACGACGGGGTCCACTGGATGTCGAATAAATGTAATTAATAATCTTTAAGTAAAATAAAAAATTAATGCTTCCGCTAAAAATTTCTGAAATCTCCAAATCTTTTGCCCGACCAGTTCTGGACAATGTAAACTTCAACGTAAAACCCAATGAAATTTTCGGTTTTATCGGATTAAATGGCGTTGGAAAAACCACGTTAATTAAAATTATTCTCGATCTTCTCGATCAAGATAATGGCGAAGTTGAAATCTTCGGCGTGTCGCGCGCCTTGCCCGAAGCTCGCAAAAAACTTTGTTATTTGCCTGAAAAATTTCAGCCATCTTCACATTTAAAAGGCGAAGAATTTTTAAAATTTGTTCTCGATTTTTATGGCAAAAAACCAGATATGGAAAAGGCGCGCATCATTTGCGAAAATCTTGATTTACGTTTCGAAGTTCTAAAACAAAAAGTCACAAAATATTCCAAAGGCATGACTCAAAAACTTGGTCTTTTAGCAGTTTTTTTATCCGACGCCGAATTGATAATTTTAGATGAACCAATGAGCGGCCTTGATCCAAAAGCCCGCATCGCTTTAAAACGCGAACTTTTAGCTTATAAAAATTCTGGCAAAACCGTCTTTTTTAGTTCACATATTTTATCTGACATGGATGAAATATGTGATTCAATCGCTGTTTTAAACAACACCAAAATAACTTATCACGGAACGCCGCAAGGCTTTAAAGACAAGCATTCACAAGATAGTCTCGACAAAGCATTTTTAAAAGAAATTGGAGTAATTTAAATGGATAAAACAGCAAAAATTTTTGTTGCCGGACATCGCGGAATGGTTGGATCGGCGATTATGCGCGAATTGCAAAATCAAGGTTATGAAAATATTATTACCAAAACTCGTTTAGAACTTGATTTAATTGATCAAAAAGCGGTGCGTGATTTTTTCGTCCAAGAAAAACCAGAATATGTTTTTTTATCCGCCGCAAAAGTTGGTGGCATTGAGGCGAACCGCACGCAGCAAGGCGCTTTTACTTATGAAAATTTACAAATTCAAAATAATATAATTCATAATTCCTATTTAAACGACGTAAAGCGTTTGGTTTTTTTAGGAAGTTCCTGCATTTATCCGCGAATGGCGCCGCAGCCAATTAAAGAAGAATATCTTTTAACCGGCGCGCTCGAGCCAACAAATTATGGTTATGCAATTGCTAAAATTGCGGGCGTGAAAATGTGCGAAGCTTATCGCGATCAATATGGCTGCGATTTTATTGCGCTAATGCCAACAAATCTTTACGGAATTAATGATAATTTTGATTTAAACGGATCGCATGTTTTGCCAGCTTTATTGCGTAAATTTCATGAAGCAAAAATTGCCAAAAAACCCGTTGTTGAAGTTTGGGGCAGCGGCACGCCAATGCGCGAATTTTTATATGTAGATGATTTGGCAAAAGCTTGTGTTTTCGCCATGAATAATAAAAAAGTCGCAGGCCTTACAAATATCGGCACCGGCGCAGATGTTACGATTGCCGAATTGGCAAAATTAATCAAAAAAATTATCGGCTATAACGGCGAAATTAAATTCGACGCCACCAAGCCCGACGGAACTCCGCGTAAATGTATGGATGTTTCAAAAATTAATGCTTTGGGTTGGAGGGCGGAAATTTCTTTGGAAGAAGGAATTGCTAAAGTTTATCAATGGTACTTAGAATCTGTCTAAGATCTTTTTTAATCTCATATTTCGTCCTATTTTTGCTTATTTTTTAGTAAAATTATTCGAAATACACCCTGATATTCCTCATAATTTTACTAAAAAAGCGCTAAAAATATGCCAAAATCTGAAATTAAAAAAGATCTTAGAAAGACTCTAAAAAAATCAGGCATAAAAATGGATCAAAATTTTTATAATAATAAAAAAATTTTCTTAAGTGGCCACACTGGTTTCAAAGGTGCGTGGCTTTCATGCTGGTTAAAAATGATGGGCGCAAAAGTTTGTGGATTTTCGCTTAAGCCAGAAAATGAAAGTCTGTTTAATATTTTAGAATTATCACAAGAATTAGATGAATCGCATTTTGGCGATATTCGCAACACACAACTTTTAGAAAAAACTATTAATAATTTTCAGCCTGAAATCATAATTCACATGGCGGCGCAGGCTTTGGTGAAATCTTCATATTTTGACCCGCGCACAACTTATGAAACTAATGTAATTGGCACTTTGAATATTTTTGAAGCCGCCAGAAAAGCCGGAAGTGTCAAGGCTATCGTGAATATCACCACCGACAAATGTTACGAAAATAAAGAAATTAATTACGCCTACCAAGAAGAAGATCCGATGGGCGGTTATGATCCATATTCTTCAAGCAAAGCTTGTGCTGAAATTTTAACTTCATCTTATCGTCGATCTTTCATGCAAAAAGAAGGAATTGCTTTGGCTTCAGTGCGCGCAGGCAACGTAATTGGCGGTGGCGATTTTTCAATTGATCGAATTATTCCCGATATTTTTCGCTCAATTCGCGATGGAAAAAAAGTTGAACTGCGTTCACCAAATGCCATCAGGCCATGGCAACACGTGATGGAGCCACTTTTGGGATATTTAACTTTAGCTCAAAATCTTTTTGAAAAAGGCAATGATTTTGCTAAAGCCTATAATTTTGGCCCTGATTTTGATGCTCAAGAAAATGTTGAAACTTTAACTAAAATTTTCATCCAAAAAATTGGTGTTGGAGCTTATGAAATCAATGCTAACCCTGATTTACACGAAGCAGGAATTTTAATGTTGAATAATAACCGCGCCAAAAAAGAATTAAATTGGCAGCCGAAATTATCTTTTGATGAAACAATTTCTTGGACGGCGGATTGGTATAAAAATTATCTGGGAAATAAAGATGATGTAAGGAATTTTACAATTGGGCAAATCAAAAAATTTTTAGCCAAAAAATCTAAGAGCCTGTCCTAAGTCTTTTTTAACCTCAAATTTCGCCCTATTTTTGCTTATTTTTTAGTAAAATTACTCGCAATATATCCTGATATTGGTCGTAATTTTACTAAAAAAGCGCTAAGAATATGTCAAAATTTGAGATTAAAAAAGACTTAGGACGGGCTCTAAGAAAAGTTGAAAATAGTGGTAATTATTTATTGCGGGTACAACCGATGTCACTGAGCTTGTCGAAGTGTGATTCAAGCCCGAAACCTTAAATCACCCTTCGACAAGCTCAGGGTGACCTTGAGTTTTTTTTGTGAATCAATCTATGTTACCAAAATAGCATTATGTATGTTACCAAAATAGCATTGTATTTTTTATTACAAAATAATGACCTCTTAAGAAGATCGCCAAAAATATTCTGTCCAAATCATGAACCCGTCCAATCTCAAATATAGAAAGGTTCTTAAGAATTCTAAAAAAATTTCCAACCTAATTTAATTAAATTTTCTTCCAATGATGAACAATCCTATCAGCGTTTCTTATGCCAAAACTGTTTACGGAAAAAAAGAAATCGATGCCGTAGTTAAATGCTTACGAGAAGGAACTCAAATGGGCAAATATGCTCGTGAATTTGAATCAAAAATCGCGGCACTTTTTGACAAAAAACATTGTCTTTATGTCAATTCGGGATCGTCAGCGCTTTACATCGGAATGGAAGCGTTTGGTTTTAAAAAAGGTGGCGAAGTAATTACGCCAGCGCTTACTTTTTCAACCACCGTCGGCTCTATTGTAAAAAATAACTTAGTGCCAGTTTTTGTTGATGTTGGTGTTTCTGATTACTGTATTGATGTAGCGAAAATTGAAGAAATGATTTCAGATAAAGCCGTGGCAATTGTTGCTCCCAATTTAATGGGCAACCTTTGCGAGTGGGACAAAATTGCGGCAATTGCCAAAAAATATAATTTGAAAGTCATCGAAGATTCGGCCGACACTTTGGGCGCGACTTTGAATGGCAAATCAAGTGGAGCTTGGTCTGATATGTCTATTACCAGCTTTTACGGCTCACACATTATTAATTGTGCCGTAAATGGCGGCGCTTTATGTATAAATGATGACGAACAGCTGAAAAAATCTAAATTACTACGTTCTTGGGGCAGAAGTTCATCAATTTTTGATGAAAAATCTGAAGCAATTGAGAATCGTTTTAATGTTGATATTGATGGCATTAGCTATGATGCCAAATTTGTTTTTGAATCTATTGGCTATAATCTTGAAGGTTCAGAAATCGGCGCTGCTTTTGGTTTGGAACAGTTAAAAGATTTAGAAAATAATATCGAAACTCGTCGCAAAAATTATCAAACTCAAACTAATTTCTTCAAAAAATATGAAGAGTTTTTTACGCTACCACAAGAAACTGCTAACACTAGAACTGGCTGGTTAGCTTTTCCGATAATTATTAAAGATAGCGCTCCTTTTCAACGTCGCGATTTCCAAATTTTCTTAGAAAAAAGAAATGTGCAAACTCGCGTAGTTTTCACTGGCAACATTACCAGACAACCGGGATTTAAAAATCTTGAAATGAGAAAATCAGCAAGTTTAGCAAATTCTGATAACATCATGCGCGGTGGAGTTCTACTTGCCTGTCACCACGGTTTGAATGAAGAAATGATTGCTCACATGCATTCAACAATTGAAGAATTTTTAAAAACAAAAATCTAATGAAAGCCGTAATTTTAGCTGGGGGTCTTGGAACCAGAATTAGCGAAGAAACTCATCTTAAGCCAAAGCCAATGATTGAAATTGGCGGCAAGCCTATTTTGTGGCACATCATGAAAATTTATTCCAGTTTTGGAATAAATGAATTTGTAATTTGTCTTGGTTATAAGGGTTATGTGATCAAAGAATATTTTGCCAATTATTATCGACATATGTCGGATATTACTTTTGACCTTTCGAATAATAGCCAAATCATTCATAATAATAATTCAGAAAAGTGGAAAGTTACTCTCATTGATACAGGAGACGAAACCATGACTGGCGGACGTGTAAAGCGAATTTATGATTATATTAAAGATGAAGAAGAATTCTGCCTTACTTATGGCGATGGAGTTTCAAACGTAAATATTTCAGACTTAATCAAGTTTCATAAATCTCATGGAAAACTGGCAACTTTAACCGCCACTCAATCTCCCGGAAGATTTGGCGCTCTCAATATTAACCAAGAAAATATCATTACTGATTTTTGGGAAAAACCATTGGGAGATGGTAATTTTATCAATGGTGGTTTTTTTGTAATGTCGCCGAAAGTAGTCGATTATATTGATGGTGATCACACTTTACTCGAGCAAGAACCTTTGCAAAAACTGGCAAAAGACCAACAACTTGCTGCATATAAACATACAGGTTTCTGGCAACCGATGGATACTTTAAGAGATAAATCCCAGCTAGAAAATATGTGGCATTCAGGAAAAGCGCCATGGAAAATCTGGTAACATGAAAATTGCCATAACTGGAGCATCGGGCAATCTAGGATCAGAATTATTAGCAAAATTTAAATCTGAAAGTTTGGAAGTTTCTGCGTTATCTCTTCTAAATTTTAATCCTGATAATATCTCAGAAAATCAATTTGATGTTTTGATTCATGCGGGAACTTGTTATGGAAGAAATGGTGAAAAATTCTCCGATATTATTTGGGCAAATTTGCTAATTCCGTTGAAAATTATGGAATTAGCAAAGCCAAAATTTTTTATTAATATCGACACAACTTTGGAAGAAAAAGTTTCAAATTACGCTTTCTCCAAAGCATGTTTTAGTAAAGCTTGCAGACATTTGATAGAGCAGGGTTTGGATGTTAAAATCATCAATGTAAAACTTCATAATTTTTATGGAACAAAGCCAAGTAAATCTGATTTGATTTATAATTTAACTCGTCAGTTTTTACAAAATATTGATTCGATTGATTTAACGGAAGGTGAACAGAAAAGGGATTTTATTTTTATTGAAGATGTAGTTTTTGCAATTGACGCGATGATGAAAAATCTGAATTTATTTTCCGAAAAATTTAATGAAGTAGAAGTTGGAACGGGTGAATCCATATCTGTAAAAGATGTGGTGCTGACAATAAAAAACCTAACAAAATCAAAAACTATTCCCAACTTTGGCGCAATTCCGCTGCGTAAAAACGAGCCAGCAAATTTATTTGCTGATGTAAAAGAAATGAAAAAATTCAATTGGGTTGCCAAAACCTCGATTGAAGAAGGAATCAATAAAATAATTAAAAATATCACATGAGATTACTTATAACTGGAGGATGCGGTTTTTTGGGAAGCAATCTTGCCGCAGAAGCTTTGAAACGTGGATATGAATTAACCATATTTGATAATTTAAGCCGCCTTGGCTCAAAAGATAATCTGGTTTGGCTGCAAACTATTGGTAAATTTACCTTTATTGAAAAAGACATTAGAAATACTGATGCGGTAACAAATTTGATTAAAGATTTTAAGCCAGATGCTATTTTTCATCTAGTTGGACAAGTTGCGATGACAACTTCAATTACTGATCCGAGATATGATTTAGAAATCAATATTCTTGGTTCTTTTAATGTTATGGAAGCGGTAAGAAAATATTCGCCATATTCTAAAATTCTTTATTCATCGACCAATAAAGTCTACGGCGATTTGGAATATTTGGAATATGAAGAAACCGCAACTCGCTATAAATGTGTAAATTATAAAAATGGTCTACCAGAAACCATTAACCTTGAATTTTCCTCGCCTTACGGCTGTTCAAAAGGTGCGGCAGATCAATATTTTTTAGATGCTAATAGAATTTTCGACACTCAAACTGCGGTATTTCGTCATTCTTCAATGTATGGCGGAAGACAGTTTGCAACTTATGATCAAGGTTGGGTTGGTTGGTTTGTGCAAAAGGCAATTGAAACCAAAAACAATAGCGCAAAAGCACAATTTGAAATTTCAGGAAATGGCAAACAAGTTAGAGATTTGCTTTATTCTGAAGATATGGTGAGTCTTTATTTTTCTTCGTTAGAAAATTTCTCCAAGGTTTGTGGCAAGCCATTTAACGTTGGCGGCGGAATTGAAAACAGCCTTTCTTTGCTTGAGCTATTTTTTGAATTAGAAAAAATGCTCGATATAAAATTATCTTATAAAAATCTTTCCCCAAGAAGCAGTGACCAGAAATTCTTTGTAGCCGATGTTTCTAAAATCAATTCACTTACAGGTTGGGCGCCACAAGTTTCTTACAAGGAAGGCTTAAGCAACATGGTTAGGTGGGTTAATTCAATTAAATAAATGATGGTATTTGATCCTCAAAATCCTCTCGTCAGCATTCTGATTCCAACTTATAACCGCGAGGCTTTAATAGGCGAGGCGATTGAATCTGCGCTGAATCAGACTTATCAAAATATTGAGCTTATAATTGTTGATAATGCGAGCACTGACAAAACTATTCAAGTTATTGAATCTTACCAAAAAAAAGATCAGCGCATAAAACTTTTTCAAAATGAAAAAAATCTCGGCCCAGTGCTAAATTGGGAAAGATGCTTGGAAAATGCTTTGGGAGAATATTCAAAAATTTTATGGTCGGATGATTTAATCGCGCCAGAGTTTTTGGAATCATGTCTTTCTTTGTTCAATATCGAAAAAAATTTGGCATTCGTATTTACAAAAGTGCGAATTGGCAGCAATCCTTTAGATAAAAATATCGCCGAATGTTATGATTATTTCGGCAAAACTGGAATTTTTAATGCTAGTAAATTTGTTGATGGAATAATTGCCAATAAAGCTTTGCCAGTATCGCCAGGATGTGCGATTTTTAGAACTGAAATCTTAAAAAAATCTTTCATCAAAACTAACGAACTTTTTGATAATAAATATTTACAAAATGGCGCCGGTCCTGATTTGCTGATGTTTTTAATGGCAAGTAGAATTGGTGATAAAATTGGTTATGTAAATGAAGCTTTATCGTTTTTTAGGTCGCATCCAAGTTCAATTTCTATTCTCGAAGAAAGTAATCTTTTTGTCTTTTACTGCAAAGCAGTAATCTGGTTTATTTATACCCAAATCAATAAAGATTTGGCAAATGCACATTATCTAAGAATTAAAAAATCTCTTCGCGATAATAAAAAAATTACTGAAAGTTTTGAATTAAAACCAGAGTTTGTCCGTAATAATTTAATGGTTATCTTTTATGGCTATGATTTGAAAATAGCTTTTTTTAAAAGAAAAATTTTTAGATTAGGTGTTAAAGCGTTGTGTTGTCTGATGTCAAAAGATAAAAGGCGAAAAATCAGGAAAAAACTTTTATAATTACGAAAATCGGGACTATAGCTATGAAATTGTCAATAATTACAATATGCCGCAATGAAGCAAAAGAGATAGAAGACACTTGCAGAAGCGTCGCCATTCAAACTTATAAAAATTTTGAATGGATTGTTATTGATGGTGAATCAAGCGATGGCACATTAGATATTTTAGAAAAATATAAAGAAAAAATGTCCCATTTTATTTCCGAGCGTGATAAAGGAATTTATTATGCTATGAACAAGGGAATCCAGCTGGCTCAAGGAGAGTATTTGTTATTTTTAAATGGCGGAGATTATCTGGAAAATGCCGGAATTTTAGAAGAAGTTTTTAGTAAAAATTTCACAAGTGATATCATTTATGGTAATGAAAAATTTATTCTCTCTTCTGAAGATAAGAAGAGATTTTATATTTTAAAAACCGGCCCTAAAAAAATGAACGCCTATTATTTTTTACATAATTTCTCTCTACGACATCAATCCACTTTCATTAAAAAAGATTTATTCCGGAAGTTCGGTTTATATGATGTAAATTATCGCAGCGCAGCCGATATAGAAATGTTTATCAGGTTTATTTTTAAACATAAATCTTCATATGACTATATTAACAAAACTATTTCCTGCTTTAAAGCCTATGATGGAATGAGTACGGATTCAAAATTGAAGCAAGTGGGAATAGGAGAGATTAGAGAGGTTCACAAAAAGTATTTTTCAGGTAAAGAAATTAGGTTCTATAAAATTCAATCTTTCATCTTATTTAAGATAAAGAAGCATTTATGTAATATAGGACTTTTGATTTTTTTCTTTTCTCCAAAAATCAGGAAGAAATTTAAGAAAATTAAAAATCCCTATAAAATTGAGAAGTAAAAAAATAATTAATACAGAGTCTGAAAGTTAGTGATAATTTGGAAAGCTGTATTTACTCTATTAAATCTGCCTTATCAAAAAACATTTCTTTAATCCCGTGAAGTCGGACTTGATTACGGCTATATTTTTCAGACAAACTTTCAAAAATAAATGACATCTCAAATCATCAATGGCAAAGAAATTGCTGCTTCAATGAAGCGCGAAATTGCTGTTCAAATTCAAGAAATTAAAAAAAATTTTAACGTTATTCCAAGTCTCGCTGTGATCTTGGTGGGCAACGATCCGGCTAGTGAAGTTTATGTTGGAAATAAAGAAAAAGCGGCGCATGCGGTGGGTATGAATTCGCTGCAATTTAAAATGGCGGCGGATATTTCCGAAGATGATTTAATTTCCAAAATCCGCGAGTTAAATGAAGATAAAAAAATTCACGGCATTTTGGTGCAATTGCCACTTCCAAAACATATTGATGCGCGCAACGTAATTCACGCAATTGATCACCGCAAAGATGTCGATGGTTTTAACATAATTAACGTCGGAAAACTTTCGGTTGGCGAAATTTCAGGAATTGACAAAGCCATGGTTCCTTGTACGCCGCTTGGTTGCGTGCATTTATTAAAATCGGTAAAAGGTGCCGATTTAGCTGGTTTAAAAACTTTGGTGATTGGTTCTTCAAACATCGTTGGCCGTCCGCTGGCGCGACTTTTAATGCTTGAAAACTGCACCGTTACAATCGCCAATCGTTCAACCAAAGATTTAAAAGCTGAATGTTTGCAAGCCGATGTAATTATTTCTGCTGCTGGCGTTCCCGCTTTAATCAAGGCGGATATGGTTAAAAAAGGCGCAGTTATTATTGACGTTGGTATTAATCGCATCAATTTGGCCGATGGAAAAACAAAATTAGTCGGCGATGTTGATTTTGAAAATGTTAAAAATATTGCCCACGCAACCAGCCCAGTTCCGGGTGGAGTAGGGCCGATGACTATCGCTTATTTACTAAAAAACACTTTGGACTGTTGTCTAAAAATTATTAATTAATTATTAAAAAGGAAACTATGTCAGACGAAGCAATGAATTTAATTAACCAAGTCCGCGCCCAATCTAGATCTGAAGGCATTAGAAATTTTTTCGCTAAAAACGCCAAAAATATTGCGCGTTTAGTGATGTTTGCAATTGTCGCTTTGATTATTCTTTTTGGATTTAAATCTTATCAAAATTCACAAGAAGCCAAATATTCTGAAATTCTTCATAAATCATTATTGAATCAACAAGTTGGAAATATTGAAGAAGCGAAAAAAGATTTAAAAAAAATTTATGATGCTAAATCAGCGCCAAGCGGCGTTAGATCTTTGGCTTCGCTGCGTTTGGCGGCGATTCTTTTAGAAGAAGGCAATAAACAGGATTCAGCCAAAATTTATTTAGAAGTTAGCGGTTGCGGATCTTGCGACGCTTACATTAAAGATCTTGGCGGTTTGCTGGCAGTTAGAACTTGGCTTTCTGATGAAGTAGAATTGAATAAAGATGATTTGAGCAGCAGAATCGAAAAAATAGAAAATGGTGGTAAAGTGCTTCGATATCACATTGCCGAACAAAGAGCGATGCTTGAATTGCACAGAAACAATTTAGAAAAAGCTTATAAAATTTATGAGCAAATTGCTAAAAATCCTGAAAGTTCGCAAGTTCTTAAAACTAGAGCGGCGGATGGTTTGAAAATGATTGCGGCGAAAGGTTATGAGCCGAAAGTTGATGTTAAAGATGTTGGAAAAGATGTGAAAAAAGAAGAAGAGAAAGAAGAAAAAGCGGAAGAAAAAAAGTAAGAATCTAACATAAAAATCGTATAGACCCCGTCGTGAAGACGGGGTGACACTTAACTGTATTTAGAGTTTTTTCCTCGGACAACAATTTGTCATCCCGTCGTGAAGACGGGGTGACAACTCTTTATTTTGTTTGCCTAATACTTCAGTGTCACCCCGTCTTTACGACGGGGTCCATACGATCTATAATTGAATCTCAATAATATCAAAAATGAAAAAACTATCATCACTCTTTTTGGTAATTCTTCTAATTTCCGCCTGCGATAAAGATGAAAAATATGACAAGGCCAAAGCAATTTCCGCCTTCATTGCAATCGACCCAATTACAATTGATAAAAGCCTTGAAAGCACTGAAATCAAGCTTCCAAAACAACAGCAAAATAATTTATGGCTAGCATCGGCCAGCGAAAGCAACCAACGCATTGAAAATTTCGCCAAAGTTTTTTCCCTAAAAAAATCCCGCCAAATTTCTTTAAAAGAATCTTCACAATTCTGGACTTTTTACAGCGGCAATCTCAACGACCATTTCGTTTTTTCTCCCGTAATTAACGGCGATATTGCTTATATTTTAGACACCACCGGCGAGTTGGTAGCTTATAATTTAAAAACTGAAAAAAAAATTTGGAAATCACAAATCTTCCACAAAAAAATTCTTAAAAATTACCGCACTCCAAAAATTGGCTATTCCCAAGGTAAAATTTTTGCAACTGCTGGAACCAATAAAATCGTGGCTGTAGATGAAATTGATGGCAAAATTTTATGGTCGCGCGACATTTCTTCAATTCCAGTTTCAACGCCAATTTCTGACGGTAATTTGGTTTATGTTTCAACCAATGACAACAAACTTTACGCGTTAAATATAAATGACGGCGAATTGCAATGGTTTCAATCTGGAATTTTGCGCACCACCGCAATTTTTGGTGCGGCGGACCCTGTAATTTACAAGGATTCAATAATTATTTCCTATTCTTCTGGCGAAATTTACGGCGTTAATAAAAAAACTGGCGAATCGCTATGGTCGCAAAATTTGAATTTAAGCAAAGCCACTAATTCCGACTTTTATCTAAACGATATTGACGCAACTCCAATTGCCAAAGATGACATGATTTACACCATCGGAAATGGCGGTTGGATGATGGCAATTTCAACTAAAAATGGCAATTATTTATGGCGCAAAGAAATCGCTGGAATCGTTGATTTTTGGCTCGCCGGCGACTTTTTATATGTGATTAATAATGACAATAAATTATTGGCAATTCACAAAAAAACCGGCGGTATAAAATGGATTTCGCAATTGCCTAATTTGGCGAAAAAAGATAAATTAGAAACCAGAATAATTTACAGCGGCGTGATTATGGCGGGCGATAAATTGGTGATTTCAAATAATAGCGGCGCGTTATTGATCGCCTCGCCAATTGATGGAAAAGTGGAAAAAACTTTTTTGGTTGGCAAAAGAATTTCTCATTCTCCGGCGGTTGTCGGAAATAAAATTTACCTACATATTCTGGGAAAATATGTGGTTGATTTGGTGGAAGTGGAATAAAAAATTTTAGTATAATTATTTAACCACAAAACCCCCCAACCCCCCTTAACAGGGGGGCTTTGATCCGAGTTCGGTGAAAGCCCCCCTGTTAAGGGGGGTTGGGGGGTTTTGCGGTTTTAACAAAAAGTACAATCTAACTAGAAAAAAATAAAAATGTCCGAACAAATAAAACTTACAGATAAATACGATCCAAAAACCCGCGAAAAATTCTGGCAAAATCACTGGAAGGAAAACAAAATTTTTGCTTGGAAAAATGATCTTCCAAAAGCGCAAACTTTCGTCATCGACACGCCGCCGCCAACGGTTTCAGGCGTTCTTCACATGGGACATGTTTTTTCTTACACCCAAGCCGATTTCGTGGCGCGTTTTATGAGAATGTCGGGCAAAGATGTTTTTTACCCGATGGGATTTGACGATAACGGACTTCCAACCGAGCGTTTAGTTGAAAAAATAATTGATAAAAAAGCGGGCGTTTTTGAGGCCGAGAATGGCCACGGATCTTTCGTAAAAAAATGCCGCGAAGTTGTGGATGAGGCAGAAAAAGAATTTGAAATTTTGTTTAATTCCATCGCGCTTTCGGTTGATTGGGCGCAAAAATATCAAACAATTTCACCCGAATCACAAAAAATTTCGCAAGCCAGTTTTGTTGATTTATATCGTAAAGGTTTGGTTGAAAAAAAATTTGAACCAGTTTTTTGGGACATTTCTGACCGCACCGCTTTGGCGCAGGCTGATTTAATCGACAAAGAAGTTGAAGGCGTGATGAATTATATTGAGTTTGAAATTGAAGGATCAAACGAGAAAATAATCATCATGACAACTCGCCCAGAACTTTTGCCAGCTTGCGTCGCGGTGATGGTTCACCCAGAAGATGAACGCTATAAAAAATTCCACGGACAAAACGCCATCACGCCACTTTTTGGCGTTAAAGTAAAAATTATCCCCGATCCAGACGTTCAAATCGACAAAGGTACTGGCGCGGTTATGTGCTGCACTTTTGGCGATGAAACGGATATTAAGTGGCGTAGGAAACATAAGTTGCCTTTGCGGGTTATGATAAAACCCGATGGCAAGATGTGCGATATTCATTTTAGCACTTTTAGAGGTGAAATTAGCGATTATTCCTTTGTATATACCGATTCAAACACAACAAAAAATACTTGTACGCCTAAAGGATATTTTAAAGAAAATAATTGCATTAACCTCAAAATATTCTCTGAAAATTACAAAAATTTAGCAGCTGGCAAAACCATCAAACAAGCCAAAGAAGCAATCATCGAAGCCTTAAAAAATACTCGGTCTAATCACCCTCCCCTTGAGGGAGGGTCGAAGACGCTTGCGTCTTCGGGGCGGGGTCAAAACGGCAAAAAAGCCCAAAAATTTTATTCCACAGAAATTCTCACCAAAGCCAAAGAATTAAGAGCAAACCAAACCAACGCCGAAGGGCTTTTGTGGCACTATCTACAAAATAAACAGCTTGGTGGCTATAAGTTCAGAAGACAGCAACCAATTGAAAACTACATTGTTGATTTCGTTTGTTTGGAAAGAAAATTAATCATCGAGCTAGATGGATCGCAGCACGGCGAAGAAGTCGCGATTAAATATGATCAAAAAAGAACTGATTTTTTGCAGGCGGCGGGTTTTAGGGTTTTGAGATTTTGGAATGATGAGGTTTTTGTAAAGCTTAACGATGTTTTGGATTTGGTGTTTTATCATTTAGATTTTGACCCCGCCCCGAAGCCGCAAGCGGCTTCGACCCTCCCTCAAGGGGAGGGTGATTTGAAATTTGCGCTGCAAGCAGACGCTAGGCCTCAAGGGGAGGGTGATTTGAAATTTGCGCTGCAAGCAGACGCTAGGCCTCAAGGGGAGGGTAATTTGAAATTTGCGCTGCAAGCAGACGCCAGCTGGCAAGGCGAGGGTGAAGCATCGAGTGTTTTATTAAAACAAGAAAAAATTACTCGCGCGGTTAAATGCGCCGAGCGTTCGGGCGTGCCAATTGAAATTTTGGTTGCGCCGCAATGGTTTATCAAAATTCTCGATAAAAAAGAATTGCTGAAAAGCAAAGCCAATGAATGCAATTGGTTTCCTGAATATATGAAAGTGCGAATCAATCAATGGATTGATGGTTTGCAATGGGATTGGTGTATTTCTCGCCAGCGTTTTTTTGGCGTGGCGTTTCCAGTTTGGCATTCAAAAAGGGCAGGCGAAGAAGGGAAAATTTTGGTTGCCGAAATTGACCAACTTCCGTGCGATCCAAATGTTGATTTGCCGCGCGGATACAACCGCGACGAAGTTATCGCCGAAACCGACATTATGGACACTTGGGCGACTTCGTCAATTTCACCGCAGCTTTCAAGCAAAGGAATTTCCAGCGAAATTTCTTTCGACAAACAGCGTCACGAAAAACTTTTCCCCGCCGATTTGCGCCCGCAAGCGCACGAAATTATTCGCACTTGGGCGTTTTACACGATTGTAAAATCGGCGTTGCACCAAAATTCAATTCCGTGGAAAAACCTGATGATTTCAGGCTGGTGCTTGGCGGCGGACAAAACCAAAATGAGTAAATCAAAAGGAAACGTGGTTACGCCAACTTCTTTGATTGAAGAAAAAGGTTCGGACATTGTGCGTTATTGGGCTTCAACTTCGCATCTTGGCGCGGACACGGCTTATGCGGAGGAAGTTTTTAAAATCGGGCAAAAATTAATCACCAAACTTTTTAACGCCGCAAAATTTGCTTCGATGAATTTTTCACAATTACAAGCAGGTGCAAAAGTTACAGAAGCTTCGGATCTATGGATTTTAGCCCGTTTGCAACAAGTTGTGGAACGCGCAACGAAAGAATTTGAAAGCTTTGAATATGCCAAAGCGCGCGAAGTAATTGAAGAATTTTTCTGGCGTGATTTTTGCGATAATTATTTAGAAATTTGCAAAGTTCGTTCTTACGGAATTGCCGCCGAAAAGCTTGTTGGCGTTGAATTAAATGATGAGCAAAAAAGCGAAATCGAACTCAAACAACAAAGCGCAATTTTAACTTTAAAAGAATGTTTAAAAACACTTCTAAAACTTTTTGCGCCTTTCATTCCACATATTTGCGACGAAATTTATTCATCAGTTTTTGTCGAAGAATTTGCTAAAACTAAATCGATAAATGCGCGCGGAAGCTGGCCGCAAGTCGATAAAAAATTCTTTAATCAAGAATTAATCGAAGAAGGAAAAACCTTGCTGGAGGTGATTTTTGAGGTGCGAAAATTTAAGTCAGAAAAAAATATTTCGATGAAAACCACGGTCGAGAAAGTAAGATTGGCACGGGTTGCGGGCATTGAAAAATTTGTCGAAGATTTGGCAAATGTTTGCAACGCCAAAGAAATTGAATTGGTTGCTGATGTAAAAAATTTAACCGAAGTAATTTTGTAAAAAAATTGCCCAAAACAAGCTCTTAATCGCCATAATCTTGACCCCGAATATTTAAAATTCATATACCGAAACGCAAATCGATAATCTTATGAAGATTAATTCTAAAATATTTCCCGCATGTCCCATTGACATACGGGATGGGGATCCCTGCAAAGCGGGGCGCGACTCGTGTCGCGTTTCCGTATCCCGAAGGGATAAAGGACAAATATTTAATAGCGGCAAACTTACCATCAATTCTCAATTATTTTTTATAGTTTTATCGCTTTTGCTTTTAATGAATTCTTCTTGCTCAACTAGAGATATGTGGAATAGAAGTAGCGAATATTATTATAAAGATACCATCGATCAATATTTGATAACCAAAGATGGCGAAAAGGTAATATTTTTAGGGGAAAAATATCATTATATTTTTGATGACAACGACAATGTTGTTAAGGAATTGCTGAATTGGCCTAATAGGAAAGAATTAAAAATGGATATTATGAGTTTTGATTTGATATCTAGAAATAAAGTTAAAGTGAAAATTCAAGTTATTGGCGATTTTACAGCTCAATCAAATGAATTATCGCAATCTGAATTAACGTTTCTTAAAAATTTGGGATTCAAGAGTTTATTTAAAGATGGTAAAATACTTATAAAAGATATTGCTTTTACTGGAAAGCGTTACCTACCAAAACCCAACGAACTTTATAAATCTAATTCTTCGTTAAATAAGAGTTATGATGTTCAAGTGAGGGTTAAATATAATGAAGCTAAGGATATTGGTAGAAAGATTGCTTTAACACCAATTACAGTTGTTGGAGATGTGATTATGATTTCTAGTATAACTTTATTTGTAGGAGCGAGTCTTACTTATTATTGTCTTAAACCGAAAGATCGCGGAACATGTAAATATTTGCTTCGCTTCCTTAGAATTTAAAAATGGTGGCGAAGGCTAATTCGCGGAATATAAAATTGAAAAATTTGCCGAAGATTTGGCAAATGTTTGCAACGCCAAAGAAATTGAATTGGTTGAAAAAGAGAAATTAGTCGAAGTTATTTTCAAGTTATGATTAAATTCTATCTACTTAATTTGAACTAGTTTAGTTCAAACAGATTCAGCCACAATTAAGTTCTACTCGTAATTTTTTCTAAATTTAAAAAATAAAAATCATGACCAAATTAAAATTGATTGCGATTGCAACTATTGCTTTCGCTTTTTCTGCCAAAGCTTCTTTTGCCGAAGCTGTGAAATATCAAATCGAACCAAATCATGCTTATGTTTTATGGTTTGCCAATCACTTTGGTTTTTCCAATCAATCAGGAAAATTTTCTGATGTTAGTGGCGAAATTATTTTTGATGAAGCAAAGCCTGCTAATTCTTCAGTTGATGTCACAATTAAAATTGCCAGCTTGGTTACGGGTTTAGCAAAATTTGATCAACATTTGAAAAGTGCTGATTTTTTTGATGCTGAAAAATTTCCAACTGCGAAATTTGTGAGCAAAAAAATTAAAGTTACTGGCAAAGATAAATCGAAAATCGAAGGTGATTTAACCATGCATGGCGTGACTAAAACTGTTGTTCTTGATGCTAAAATGAATAAATCTGGAATTAGCGCTATTACTCAAAAACCAACCATCGGCTTTAGCGCCACCGCTGAAATAAATCGCTCCGAATTTGGTTTAGAATATGCAATTCCGGGAGTTGCTGACAAGGTTAAATTAGTTATTGAAGCTGAAGCAAATCGTTAATCTATGAATTTACCAAATTGGTTATTTTTCTTGTGATGAGATCGGATAGATCCTGAAAACAAGTTTCAGGATCTATTTGGTATATCTTGGACAAATTGTCCTAAAAGCTTTTTGGGATTTGCATTTGAAGTTAAAAAGGATTTGATCATTTCAATTCAAGCTAACTCAAATTCTTAAGAACCATGATTTTTGATCCAGTTCTACTAGCCCGCATTCAGTTCGCTTTCACAATTAGTTTTCACATTATTTTCCCCGCCTTCACTATTGGACTTGCTGGCTATTTAGCGGCAATTGAAGCGCTTTATCTCAAAAGCAAAAACATCATTTATAAAGAAATCTACAAATTTTGGGTCAAGATTTTTGCTATAATTTTTGGCATGGGCGTTGTTTCTGGTGTGGTTTTATCTTACGAACTTGGAACAAATTGGGCGGGATTTTCTTTTGCTACTTCCAATATTTTAGGCCCGCTTTTTGGCTTTGAAGTTTTAACCGCCTTTTTTCTCGAAGCTTCGTTTTTAGGAATCATGCTTTTTGGTTGGGAGCGCGTTTCCAAAAAAATGCATTTTGCCGCAACTTGTATAGTTGCATTTGGGACTGTTATGTCAGCATTTTGGATTTTGGCGGCAAACAGTTGGATGCACACCCCGCAAGGCTTCATCGTTAAAAATAATATTTTTTATCCGCTAAATTGGCTGCAAATTATTTTTAATCCTTCTTTCCCTTATCGTTTTTTTCACATGCTGATCGCCACTTACATAACTTGCGCTTTTGTTGTAGCGGGCGTTTCTTCTTGGTTGTTGCAAAAAAACCGCGAATCACTTCACGCCAAAATAATGCTTAAAATGGCGCTCGGTTTTATCATAATTTTTGTTCCCGTGCAAATCGTGGTTGGCGATATGCACGGTGTAAATACATTGCATCACCAGCCAGCAAAAGTTGCGGCGATGGAAGGAATTTGGGAAACTGAAAAAGGCGCGCCGCTTACGCTTTTTGGAATTCCTGATGAAGAAAGCGAATCCACAAAATATGCAATTCAAATTCCAAAAATGGCGAGCATGATTTTAACTCATGATCCAGAAGGTGAAATTGCTGGATTAAAATCTTTCCCCAAAGATCAACGCCCACCAGTTTTGCCGATTTTTATTTTCTTTCGCGTAATGGTTGGAATTGGCTTTTTAATGTTGGCAACTGGCGTAACAGCTTTGTACTTACATTGTAAAAAAAGATTATTTGAAGCGAGATGGTTCCAAATTTGGTGTATATTGATGACACCAAGTGGATTTATCGCCTTGCTTTCGGGTTGGTTTGTAACCGAAATCGGTCGCCAGCCTTATGTAGTTTATGGTTTACTTAGAACGCGAGAAGCCTCTTCAGCTATATCTTCAGGTCAGGTGATGTTTTCGCTGATTGTTTTTGTAATGGTTTATTTTGTGATTTTTGGTTCAGCAACTTTTTATATTTTAAGACAAATTGCGAAAGGGCCGCAGAAATTGTAATTACTAGTAGAGTCTAAAAATGAGTTAAGGATGACGATATGGTGAGCTATACGTTCGAACTTCATTACTCAATTTGTCATCCTGAACTCGCTTCAGGATCTATCTGATCTTTAAAATAAATAAAAAAACTATGTTCGATCTTTCATCATTTCTCAATCTCCCGCTAATTTTCGGATGCGTAATCGCATTTTCCATTTTCATGTATGTACTTCTCGATGGCTTTGATCTCGGCATCGGCATTATTTTCCCTTTTGCTCCAAGCGATGAATGCCGCAGTAAAATGATGAATTCCGTCGCGCCTTTTTGGGATGGCAATGAAACTTGGCTGATCATGGGCGGCTCTGGTTTGTTAGCAGCTTTTCCCGCCGCTTATTCGGTGTTAATGCCAGCATATTACATCCCAATCATTCTCATGCTTTTAGGGTTAATTTTTCGCGGCGTTGCTTTTGAATTTCGTGCCAAAACAAAATCACAGCGTGAACAACGCATTTGGGATTATTCATTTCATTTCGGTTCGCTAATTGCCACTTTTTTTCAAGGCACAATTTTAGGCGCTTTTATTCAGGGCGTTAAAGTTGAGAATTTAACTTTTGCTGGATCGCCTTTTGACTGGTTAAGTGCATTTTCTATTACAACTGGAATTGCTCTAATCTTTGGCTACGCGTTGATTGGCAGCACTTGGTTGGTGATGAAAACTCACGATAAAACTCAAATCTGGGCGCGTTATGTTGCAACTTATGTCGCCAGTTTTGTGGCATTTTTTATTGCCTTGGTAAGCGGCTGGACGGCGTTTTTAAAAGTCGAAATTTTTGAACGCTGGTTTAGTAAGCCGACAATTTTTTATCTTTTACCAATTCCGTTAATTACGATTTTGGGATTTATTTTTTTGATTAAAAGTTTGCATGAAAAGAAAGAATCGCAGCCATTTTTGATGGTAATTTTTCTCTTTGTTTTATGTTACGCTGGACTCGCGATCAGCCTTTTTCCTTACGCCGTGCCTTACGCGCTAACTTTTAAAGACGCTGCCGCCGCTTCAACTTCGATGTCACTTTTATTTGTCGGAGTGGCAATTGTTATGCCGGTGATTTTAACTTATACTGCTTTTTCTTACCACGTGTTTCGCGGCAAATCTTCGCATGAGAATTTGTATTAAAAACTAATGCGAAAAAATATCGGCCGAACCAAATCCTTGAACATCAAGCTTGGCGCGGGTTGGTAAAAATTTTACGCAAGCTTCAAAAATTTCTACGCGATTTTCTCTTTTTAACATTTCGTCCAATTTCGCTTTCAATTTATGCAAATGCAAAACATCGGAAGCGGCATATTCTAATTGTTTATCAGTAATTTCGGCATTTCCCCAATCGGAAGTTTGCTGTTTTTTGGAAAGTTCAATTCCTAAAAGTTCGTCGCAAAGTGATTTTAATCCGTGAGCGTCGGTGTATGTACGCACCAATTTTGAAGCAATTTTTGTGCAGTAAATATTTTTGATTTCAATTTTTAAATAATGTTGCAAAGCCGCTAAATCAAAGCGCGCGAAGTGAAAAATTTTTTGAATTTTTTCATCAGTTAAAATTTTACACAAATTCGGCGCATCATATTTTCCTTGTTCAAATTGCACCAAATGCGCATCGCCATTGCCATCAGAAATTTGCACCACGCAAAGACGATCACGAATTATGTTCAAACCCATGGTTTCAGAATCAATGGCGATTGAACCACTAAAATTAATATCGGAAGGAAGATCGTTTTTATGTAAGAAGTTGGTCATATTTTTATTCGGATTATTTCGCGTTTTTTGGGTTGATTGAAATTTATCTACTAGGAGTTAAATCTTCAATTTTAGTAGTAGAATTATCTGAATCTTTCCCAGCGTGACTACTTAGTTTTTGCTAGTTTCTATCTGAAAAGTTAGGTTAATAGTAGATCAGTTTATAAAATCTTTTCCGCATCTTGAGAAACACCAAATAACTTTTTAATTGTAATTTTTACTGGCGAAGTATTTGGAGTTCGAGCTTGGTTTTCTGTATTTACAATGTCACACAAAATATCCAGCGAAATACCGCCATCTAAACACATGCAAATTGTAAAAGTTTTTTTATCCAACTCTTCAATCATGTTACGATTGATAATTCTTAATCCACCAGATTTAGAAAATTTACGCGAGAATATGAAAAGGCGATTCAGAATTTGAATATATTTATTAATGCGCGGATTTTTATGAAATGGAATCGTGCCATTCATAATCTCTTCATCTGTAGCATTGATCAAATAATCAAAAATCAATTCCGCCATTTCTGCGGTTTCTTCTTCAATCTTTTCAAAAACCTCGCTGATTAATTGCAAATTGGCGATGATTTCTGCCGAGGCATTATTTGGAATTGATGACGGAACATCAAGATTCTGGTTCGCTAAATCATTTTTTTTAGTAGCCATATTTTTAAATAAATTTTTTAAGCAATTGAGACATTTCAGCAAAAATCGGATTTCCTGATTCTAGTCTGGACTTTACAAAACCAAGAACCCGCGGCAATAATTTTAAATAATCATTTTTACCATCACGCATCGAAAGTCGTGAAAAAATTCCGACTATTTTTATGTTTCGCTGCAAAGATAAAATTTCATAATCGCGCGTAAATTGCGCTTTATCGCAATTAGATTTTTCCAAATAATAATCAAAAACTTTTGCACGATTTGCCGAATTAACATCGCGTCTCGCATCTTCAAGAAGCGAAACCAAATCATAGGCTTTTGATCCAATAACCGCATCTTGAAAATCGAGCAAACCAACTTGTTTGTAGCCTTCGCGACTTGGCAAAATCATTAAATTATCAGCGTGATAATCACGCAAAACTAAAACTGAAGTTGAATTTTTTTCCAAATGATTGCGCAAGCCGTTAAACTGACTTAATTGGTCAAAAAGTTGAAACCATAAGAATTTAAATTGAGCTTTTTCTTGTAAAGTTATCTCCCGATTTTGCGAAAGTATGTACCAATCAATAAACAACATCACTTCGCGGAAAAGCAAAGCGTGATTGTAAAGCGGCAAGTTTTTGGGCGCTTCCAATTTATGCAATTCAAGCAAGCAATCACAAGCTTTTTCATAAAGCTCCAGCTCTTGCGAATCATCAGTTGCAAGCACGCGGCCGTAGGTGTTATCATCTAGATCTTCTAGAAGCAGAAAACCTAATTCTTCATCGCGGGCAAAAATTTTGGGAGCAGAAAAATTATTTAAAACCAAAAATTCATCAATCTTCGCAAATGGTCGCACATCTTCATAACCGGGAGGCGCAAACATTAAAATGTTAGTTTCTTCACCAAAAAAAATTCGGTAATATGAGCGAAAAGAGGCATCTCCGGCGATTTTTTTTATCTCGCAATCTTTGATATTATTTTTAGCAAGAAACTCGTGCGCTTGCTTTTCATCTAGGTTAATCATGTTTTTAGAAATCTAATTTAGAATACCATTCAGGTGGGTTTACGTTGGGAATTCGGTCTTTTAAAATTTCGCCGAAAATTTTGTGCGATTTAATCAAGCTATACCAATCTTTCGCTGGCAAATAATGATGCCAATTAATATCGCCAAAATAATCCAAAATTGAAATTTGCGCCGCAGCAGAAAAATCAGCAACCGAAATATGATCTCCGCCTAAGTATTTTCTGGTTTCAAGCAAATATTCAATATAGCTTAAATGAATATTTAAATTGCGTCTCGTGACTCTTAAAATTTCTGAATCAGGAGCATTAACTCCGGGTAAATAGCGGTTAAAATGGCGCTCGTTTAAAACATGTTTGCTAACTTCATTGTAAAATTTTTCATCAAACCAATTTTGCAAACGACGCACTTCCGCCCTTGTTACAAGAGAATCGCCGATGAAATTTTTGGTTTCTTGATGTTTTTCTTCAATATATTCAACGATTGTTGAACTGTTTGAAATTACTACCGAATTTGCGTTATCAAACAATACTGGCAAGGTTCCGGCTGGATTCATGGCGATAAATTCTTTGCGTCTTTCCCAGAAATTTTCAGGAACCAACTCAAAGCCAATTTCCTTTGCGGCCATGTGAACTCGTACTTTGCGCGAAAATGGACAAAGTGAATGATGGTAAAGGCGATACATAATTTGGATTTTAGTTTTAGGATTAGTTATTTTTCTTGTGATAAGATTAGTTAGATCCTGAAACAAGTTCAGGATGACAGATTTACTAGATTTTTCTTCTCTCGCCATCCTGAAACAAGTTCAGAATAACAGATTTGCTATATTTTCTTCTCTCGCCATCCTGAAACAAGTTCAGAATAACAGATTTACTAGATTTTTCTTCCCTCGTCATCCTGAACTTGTTTCAGGATCTAACCGTAATTTTAGTAAACTTTCTTATATCTAACTAGAGTTTGTTATTAAATTTACAAAAAGCAAAACTTGAAGCTAAATAATAATTCCAACTTTAAATAATTTGTAATTCCCATGTCCAAAAAAATCGCCTTAATTGACGGTTATGGCTTCGTATTTCGCGCCTTTCATTCTTTGCCGCCTTTAACCAGACCAGATGGAACGCCTGTTGGCGCGGTTTATGGTTTCACTAATATGCTAATTAAACTTTTAGCCGGACTTAACGTAACCCACGCCGCTGTTGTTTTTGATTCAGGTTCTAAAACTTTTAGAAATGATATTTATCCAGCTTACAAAGCCAATCGCCCGCCCTGTCCCGAAGAATTAATTCCACAATTTTCAATCGTTCGTGAAAGTGCGGAATCATTAAACTTGTCGATACTTGAAAAAATAGGATTTGAAGCTGATGACATTATCGCAACCATCGCCAAAAAAGCGGAGGCCGAAGGCTACGAAGTTTTAATCGTTTCATCCGACAAAGACTTAATGCAGCTAATTGGAGAAAATATTCACATGTATGATTCGATGAAAAATCGTATGATTGGAATTGAGCAAGTTATAGAAAAATTTGAAGTGGGCCCCAAAAAAGTTTTAGATATGTTGTCATTAATTGGCGACGTATCGGATAATATTCCCGGCGTAAAAGGCATTGGCCCAAAAACTGCTGCCGAATTAATTAAGCAGTTTGGAAGTTTAGAAAATATTTTTGAAAATCTGGATCAAGTCAAACAAGAGAAGCGTCGCCAACTTTTGATCGAAGGAGTTGAAAAAGCAAAACTATCAAAAATCTTAGCGGCTTTAAAAGAAGATGTGGAATTAGGAATTAATTTAGATGAATTAGAAATCCGCGCTCTTGATCCGCATAAATTAATTTCATTTTTGCAGGTTCAAGGCTTTCATTCATTGATTACAAGAGTTCGTAAAGAATTTGGAATTACGGAAAATGTCGAAGTTCGAGCAAGCGAAAAGATCCAAAATCAAGTTCAGAATGACAATTTTAGTAACAATGTTTCAGAACTTAAATCCACATTCCGTCATCCTGAACTCGTTTCGGGATCTAGCGTATTTTCATCATGCAAAAAAACTTTAATTTCATCTCCCAAAATCATCGAGCAACTCAATAAAGAAGCATCTTTAAATGGTTTGGTCACGATTGATCGCGATAAAAATTTTATCACAATTTCAACTTGTAAATCAGGCGAATCGCCAAAAGAAATTTTTTATTTCGAGATAAAAAAATCTGCAAAAACTCCAAATCAAAATCAATCTTTTGATTTATTCAGTTTTAATCACGAGCCAGAAAGCCTTGAAAACAAAGGTTTCAACATCGAAATTTTAGAAAAAATTCTGATTGATGATTCAATTAAAAAAATCTTTTTCGATGCCAAGAATTTTCTAAAATTCGCCAAAACAAATTCTTACGAAGATGTTGCGACCATTCATCATCTCTTAACTTCTTCGGTAAAAAATGACTTACGCGAGCTTATAAATCTTAATCTCAACGAAGATGTTGAACAATTAGGTTTTGGTAAAATTTTTGCTGAAATTGAAAAAAATCGCGAGCCAGAAATTTTTTCTGACTTTGATAAAAAAACTGAATTTTTAGCTTTTAGAAATTTCGCAATTTACCAACTTTATAAATTATTCGCGCCAAAAATTACCCCCGAAAAATTAACTGAAACCTATCTTTCTTTTGAACGTCCGTTAATTGAGGTTCTAGCGCAAATTGAAACTAATGGCATTAAAATTGATGTAGCAAAATTACGCCAACTTTCACAGGAATTCGGCAAAAAAATTGCCGAATTAAGCAGCGAAATTTACGCGCTCGCCGGACATGAATTTAACATCGCTTCGGCAAAACAACTTTCAGAAGTTTTATTTGAAAAAATGGGTTTGGCTTCTGGCAAAAAATCCAAAAAAACCGGCGCTCTTTCAACCGGCGTTGGCGTGCTTGAAGAGCTTGATGAAGCTGGACATCCGATTGCGCGAAAAATTCTTGATTTTCGCAAATTTTCTAAATTAAAAAATACTTACGCCGATGCTTTGCCAGAAGAAATTAATTCGCAAACTGGCAGAATTCATACTCATTTTTCTGCAACTTCTACAATTACTGGGCGTTTGAGTTCGCGGCATCCAAACCTGCAAAATATTCCGATAAAAAGTTTGGAAGGTCAAAAAATTCGCGCAAGTTTTATTTCAGAAAAAAATCATTTTTTAATTTCCGCCGACTATTCACAAATTGAACTACGCGTTATTGCTCACGCCGCCAAAATCGGAAATTTAATTACAGCATTTAAAGAAGATAAAGATATTCACCGCATTACAGCGGCGCAGGTTTTCAGCGTTTCTGAAGATGCAGTTGATGATTCTTTGCGTTCCAAAGCCAAAGCAATTAATTTTGGAATTATTTATGGAATCAGTGCTTTTGGTTTAGCGCGTCAATTAGATATTTCGCGTCAGGAAGCGGCGATTTATATCAAATCTTATTTAGAAACTTATCCGGGAATTGATATTTCGATGAAAAATTACATCGAATTGGCTCGAAAAAATGGCTATGTACAAACGCTTTCTGGACGCAAATGTTTTATTCGCGATATTAACAACAAAAACCCAATGATTCGCGCTGAAGCTGAAAGATTGGCGATTAACGCGCCGATTCAAGGAAGTGCGGCAGATATTATCAAAAAGGCGATGATTCGTTTGAGTAAAAGATTTAAGGAAGGGAATTTAAAATCAAAAATTATCTTACAAATTCATGACGAATTGATCGTGGAAGCGCCAGAAAATGAAGTGGAAATTGCGACGAAGATTTTGAAATATGAAATGGAAAATGCGGCGATTTTAAATGTGCCGTTAAAGGTTGATGTGACGGTTGGCGATTGTTGGAAGTGAAGAAAAAATCAAAACCGCAAAACCCCCCAACCCCCCTTAACAGGGGGGCTTTGAGATTGAGTTCGGTTTAATAAAGTCTTCCTGTCAAAAGTGGCTTTGTTGAGATTGAGTTCGGTTTAAGCCCCCTGTCAAGGGGGGTTGGGGGGTTTTGCGGTCTATAATTGAGGGGTTTTGTGGTCTATAATTGAGGGGTTTTGCGGTCTATAAATTTTCTTCAAGATTCAAAAATCCAGCAATCTTCCCACAAACATCTTCAAAACTTTCCATAACTTCCAAATTGCTAAATCGAATTACCCTTATCCCCAAATTTTGCAATTTCTTACTCCTAAATTCATCATATCTCAAAGCTTCTTCACTATAATGACTATCGCCATCAATCTCGATTACCAATAATTTTTTTGCGCAGTAAAAATCTACAATAAATTCAGCAATCGGTTTTTGTTTAGTAAAACGAATTGGCAAGGTTCTTAAAAAATCAAACCAAAGCTTTTTTTCAGCAGGCGTGAGATTTTTTCTAAGGTCGCGTGATTTTGATTTTAGAGAATAATTGTAGATTTTAAAATTAGGCATAACGCGATACTACCTCGCCCTTCCCACAATTTCTTCAAAATATTTCTCCAATGCTTTGTAAGAAAATTTATCATTCACCTTCGCAAAGGCGTTCGCAACCAATTTATCCGCCAATTTCGGCTCATTTACCATTCTCAAAACTGCATCAACAATTCTATTTTCTATATTTTCCAAGGGCTGCAAATTCACCATCAAAGCATCAATTTCATTTCTCAAAAACTCTTTTGGACCATCAGATTCTGTTGAAATTATCGGCTTGCAAAATTTCATCGCTTCTAAAACCACCAAACCAAAAGTTTCGCGCTCCGACGACATTACAAAAATATCAATCGCGTCGAAAAATTCTTTTTTGTTTTTTATCCAGCCCAAAAATTCTATCTTACTTTCAACATTTAATTCTTTGGCAAGATTGCGCAAATAATCCTCACGCGCACCCGAACCAGCAAGTTTGAAAACAAATTTTTTATTTAAATTATTTGCCTTGGCAAACTCTTCCAATTTTTTTATCGCTTTAATTGTGAAACGAAAACCTTTTGCAATATCGAGACGACCCATTCCACCAAGCACAATTGTTTCTTTATTTTGCCAATCAGTTTTCGGTGCAACTTTTGGCGCATCACTCAAATCAATCGCATTTTGAATGACAAAACTTTTGGCTTCGCTTTGTCCAGCATTTATCGTGCGCAGAAAAATTTCCTTATTCACCGAAAGAATAATATCAGCACCAATTGAACGCTTCACGTTCATGCTGTGATTTACAGCGATTAAGAAAATTTTATTTTTGATTTTGGCAATTGCGCGTCGCGCTAAAACTGTTGATCTTCCGGCGTGAGTTATAACCGCATCGGCATTAAATTCTTGCAGAATTTCGTGAATTTTTTTGACTGTAAAAATATCATAAAACCCTAATTTATTGGCAACTTTTTTTACCGTAATTCCTAAATTTTCAACCGCAGCTGCGTAAGGCGCATCATTTTTTATGATCGCTAAAATTTCATGACCAAGTTTTTTCAAAGCCACCGAATAATCAATAAAAGCTTGCTCCGCTCCGCCATTTTGGGAAGTTAAAATTATGTGAACAATTTTCATTTGGATAATTTTTCTTGGGCTTTAAGATTTGAAACCAGCGGATAAAGTCCGGCAAGAATTGCAATTAGAACCCCCAACGCACCTTCTTTATAACCTTTTTTGAAGAAAAAAGATTTTATGAAGCGTAATTTAAAATTGATGATTACCTTAAAAAGACAGGCGCATTTTATTTTATTTTTAGAAATCATGTCATTAGCGCGCCAGTTGGTGTAGCGGTTAAAACGTGCAATAAAATCAGAAATATCTTCGTCAACTAAATGGATAATTGGATTTTGAAAATATTTTATTCCGGCACCCAAATCACAAGTCGGATGAACTTCCTTATCTTCATGATATTTTTTTAAACCCTTATAAGCCAAAGTCTGGCGACTCAACACGCACAAAGTTCGAAGCCAGCCATATTTTACGTGACGTTTACCAATATAATTGGCAATTGGCACAATTACAGCGCAAGGTGGTGAATTTTTTATCGCCAAAATTTCCTGCGCCAATTCCGGCGAAACTCTTTCATCAGCATCAATTTCAAAAATCCATTCATGGCTGGCAGAATTTAGCGCCACATTGCGGCGCGCGCCTTCAATTTTCCATGAACCTTCAATAATTTTATTGGTAAATTGCAAAGCAATTTCTTTGGTTTGATCGGTGCATTTGTCAAGTATAACTACGATTTCATCAGCAAATGAAAGACTGCGTAAACAATCAGCGATTTTCTTTTCTTCATTATGCGCCACAATTACAGCAGATATTTTTGACATGATTTTGGTGAAAAAATAAAATGATAATTGACATGCGAGCGAGCCAAAATAGGTTGGTTGACCTAGAAACTATTTAGCATATTTTTTAACCACAGATTTTGGCATATTTTTAGCGCTTTTTTAACAAAATTTTGACGAATATCGGAATATATTTGGAGAAATTTTGTCAAAAAATAAGCAAAAATAGGGCGAAATCTGTGGTTAAAAAATATGCTAAACAGTTTCTAAGCAACAAAACTAGGTTGTCACCCATGCAAATGTCAAAAAGAAAATTCATTAAAAATGTTTGTCTTTCTTCAGGCTTTCTTCTCGGCGCTTGTAAAATCAAGGGCTTAAGTGGCATTACTAATTCTAAGTCAAAATCTTTTGGAGGATCCATGCACAAAATTGAATTACCTAAATTACCTTATGATAAAGGCGCTCTAGCTCCTTACATTTCTGAAAATACTATGAATTTTCACTACGGAAAACATCATCAGGCTTATGTCACGAATTTGAATAACTTAATTGCTGGCACTGATTTAGATGGAAAATCTCTTGAAGAAATCATCAAAATTTCTCACGCCGACAAAACCAAAGCTGGAATTTTCAACAATTCAGCGCAAGTTTGGAATCACACTTTTTATTGGCATTCAATGAAACCAAATGGTGGCGGCAAACCAAGCGGCGAAGTTTTGAAAAAAATTGAAGCTGATTTTGGTTCTTATGAAAATTTCGTAACTGAATTTAAAAATGCTGGTGCAACTCAATTTGGCTCGGGTTGGGCTTGGTTAGTTTTGGAAAATGGCAAATTAAAAGTTACTAAAACCGGCAATGCTGAAACTCCAATCACAACTTCTGCAACCCCATTAATGACGATGGATGTTTGGGAACATGCTTATTATTTGGATTATCAAAACGCCCGCCCAACCTACATCGACACTTTCTTAAACCACCTAGTAAACTGGGATTTTGTTTCTGAAAATTTAAAATAGTCAAATTTAGAAAAATGGTTGCGGATGCTCGAATTTACTTTGTGCGTAGCAACTCAATTATTCTAAATTCAAATCAAATTTGAATTTAATTAAAATCAATGCGCACAACAAAAATTGAACGCAACACCAAGGAAACTAAAATTAAAGTTGAAATAAATCTCGATGGAACTGGTCAATTCAAGGTTGAAACTGGAATCGGATTTTTAAATCACATGATTGAGCAACTTTCACATCATAGTTTGATCGACATAACTTGCGAAGTAAAAGGTGATTTGCATATCGATTTTCACCACACAACTGAAGATGCCGCTTTAGCAATTGGCGAGGCTTTTAAACAGGCTTTGGGCGACAAAAAAGGCATTACCCGTTTTGGTCATTCTTATGTTCCGATGGATGAAACTTTAACGCGCTGCGTTGTTGATTTATCTGGTCGCGCTTATCCAATTTTTAATTGTGAATTTAAACGCGATAAAGTCGGCGACATGGATTCTGAATTATTCCGCGAATGGTTTCACGCTTTCGCCCAAGCCGCGGGATGCAATTTGCATATCGAAAATCTTTACGGCGTTAACAATCATCACATTGTTGAATCATGCTTCAAAGCCTTGGCAAGAGCGCTTCGCGTGGCAATTACGATTGATGAAAGAAAGAAGGATGCGATTAACTCCACGAAAGGGGTTTTGTAAATAAACCCCAAAAAAACGTTTTTCTAAGTGTTACTCAATCCTGATGTCACCCTGAGTTTGTCGAAGGGTGATTCAAGCCCGAAACCTAAAATCACCCTTCGACAAGCTCAGGGTGACATCAGGATTGGATAACATCAGGATTGGATAACATCAGGCTTTGAGGTGACATATATTGTTTCTTGCTCAGGTTCTAAATTACTTACAATCTTTAAAAAACATGACGCTTTTAAAAAAAATCTCCGAAAACAAAAACGCCATCAAGCCTGTAATTTACGGTATTTCCAGCCTTGAACTCACGGAAGAAGAAAGAAAATTTTTCTCTAAAAACGGCGCACTCGGTTTTATTTTATTCGCCCGCAATATCTCCAACAAAACTCAATTAAAAAAATTAACCAATTCCTTGCGCGAATTAATGCAAGGTGAAATTCTGGTTTTAGTCGATCAAGAAGGCGGTCGCGTCTCGCGCATGAAAGAACCAGATTGGAAAAAATATCCGACCGGAAAATATTTCTCTGATCTTTACGAAGAAAATCCATTGCAAGCTGAAGAAGAATTATATGAAAATTTTCAAGAAATCGGTCGCGATTTAATTGATGGCGGAATCAATGTTGATTGCGCTCCGGTGCTTGATATTTTAACCGAAAAAACTCACCAAGTTATTGGCGATCGTGCTTATGGCAGAAATGCCGAGCAAGTTGCGGCATTGGGTCGCAAAGTTTGCGAAGGTTTGCTTTCGCAAGGTGTTTATCCCGTGATCAAACATATTCCGGGTCACGGTCGCGGCACCTCTGATAGTCATTTAGAATTGCCAATTATCGATACAACTTTGGAAGAATTAAGAAAAACTGATTTTCTAACTTTCCAAAAATTACGCGACCAAAAATTTGCGATGACGGCGCATATTTTATTTTCCGCAATCGATAAAATTAATTGCGCTACAACTTCTAAAACCGCGATTGATTTAATCAGAAATGAAATCGGCTTTAAAAATATTTTGATGAGCGACGACGTTTCGATGAAAGCGCTTAAAGGCAATTTTCATGATAGATCGAAAGCAATTTTAAATGCTGGCTGCGATTTGGTTTTACACTGCAATGGTAATATGGCGGAAATGGTAGAAATTAATTCTGCGCTACCAAAATTAAATGATGAATTTTGGGGAAGATTTACAAATTAATAGAAAGAAGCAAACATCGTTCGAAAAAAACAATAAGAAATTGAATTTTAAATCACTTCGCGAAACTGTGATGAAAAATGTTGGAATATTTTATCAACTTTAATGATTGATGATTGCCTCACAAAATAGAAAAGGCGGGATCTCGTTGGAGATCCCGCCTTTTCATTTACTTTTTAGATTTTCTACTTTCTAAAACTACTTTTTTTTAACTACAGTTTTTTTAGCAGGAGCTTTTTTAGCAACTGGTTTTTTAACAACGGTTTTTTTATCAACTGGTTTTTTAGCTACAGTTTTTTTTGCAACTACTTTTTTAGCTGGAGCTTTTTTTACAACAGCTTTTTTAGCTGGAGCTTTTTTCGCAACTACTTTTTTGATAGGGGCCATAATTTTTTTACTTTTTATTGTTAAAATTTTTACCAATAAGAATTGCAATTTCGAATAATAAAATCATCGGAATCGCCAAACTAACTTGACTCAAGATGTCTGGGGGAGTAAGGACGGCGGCCACTAAAAAAATGATCACAATCCAGTATCTTCTCTTTTTTCTTAAATCATTGGCGGACAAACAACCAACTTTAATTAAAAAAAGCAACAAGATTGGTAATTCAAATGCGATGCCAAATCCAAATAGTAAATTTGTCACAAAATTTAAGTATTCACTAATGCGTGTTTCAAGTTGAATTGGAAGTGAAGCGGATGTTGCGGAGCCTTGAATTTCAAAGCTCGCGAAGAATTGAAAAGCGACTGGCAAAATAAAATAATAGGCAAAAATCGCGCCGCATAAAAATAAAAGTGGAGCGAAAAAAAATGTTAACAGAATATTTTTTTTCTCATTTTTGTATAAAGCTGGAGATAAAAAAAGATAAATTTCTGCCGCAAAAATTGGGAAAGAAAAAAATAATGCTGATGAAAGAGAAAGTTTTAGATAGGTCATGAACGCTTCAGTGGGGCTGGTGTAGATCAATTTACGATTCTGATTATTTTGTGAAATTTCTGCGAAAGGTTGCAATAAAAATTCGTAAATTTTTTCGGAAAAAAAATAGCAGAGTGAAAAAGAGATGATGAAAAATATTAGAGAAAAAATTACGCGTTTGCGAAGTTCGACAAAATGTTCGTTGAGTGTCATGAAGTTTTTTTTATTCATGGTCGGGTTTTTTTTAAGAGGTTTTTTGATTGAAAATTTATAATGTTTCTTGTGGGTTTTATGTAAGAGTGAGTGTATGTACAAAATACATCTTTTAATAAAAGCGTAAAACTATTTTGGGTAATTATACCTTGATTCACAAAAAAACTCGATGTCACCCTGAGCTTGTCGAAGGGTGATTCTAAGATCGAAACCTAAATCACCCTTCGACAAGCTCAGGGTGACATCTATTGTGTCTTAAGGGATAAATAACCCTATTTTGCTTCAATTCTCAATTGGCAAACTGGACTAATTATACTTTGATTATATTCGCCAAGCTTCACACATTTTTCATTTGTTGGAACATTTAACATATCACCACCAACTGCAATAATTCTGCCTTTTTGTGGATTTCCATCATCCATTTTTTGATCAAACAAAAAAGCTTCTTCGCTTTTCAGGCTGCGATTATTTGTATAAAGGCGATCAGTATCAGCAAATTTAAAACCAATTTGGTAAAAAGTTTTTCCTTCATTTCCAAAAACCGCAATGCCGGAATTTTCTCCAATTTTACTAAGTGGAAAAGTGCTGCCGTTTTTTGCGTCGCTATCATCTTTGCCATCATAATTTTCATCGATCATTTTTGTTTTTGATAAATGAAGCCAGAACTTAGTTATTTCACCATTGGCCATGAGAATTTGCTGCACGCTATCTGTAATTATATTATCGTTGTTGCCGTCGGTGCTATATTCGGTGATGCCATAAGTGACGGTGCTTTTAAGATCTCCGGGAAGGGCTTGGTATTTTTGAGTAAAATTATTGAGTGCAGCATCATATTTTTTGATCTGCATGATGAGGGATTTTACATTATTTTCTTTGATTATTTTTTTAACAAAGAAAATGCCAGCAATTGCTAGGCAAATAATGCAAAGCGTGATTAAAAATTCTATGATGGTGAAAGCATTTTTAGAATTTTTATTTTTCATAAATTTCTATTTATCTCCATCTTCGCCTTTATCTCCATCAAACCTTTTGACGAATTTTTTAAATTCTTCAGGTGAGTCTAAGCCTTTACTGGCCTTGGCAATCGCCTTCGATCTTTTCTCTTGCTCTTGAACAAATTTTTCTGCGTCTTCTGGCGACTCCAAACTGTCATATTCTTTAACTAATTTTTCAGCGCGTTGATAAGAGCCGCTATGTGGAGTTTGGTTTTTAGGGTCCGGATCTCTTGCTGAATCTTCTTTTTTCATTAATTCTCTGGCTTGGTCTGAAAGAGCATTAGCTTTTTCAACTGCCTTGCCAAGTCTGGTCGCATCTTTTGATTCTTTTTGACCTTCTTTTTCGTCTTTGACTGCATTTTGATAGTCTTGTTCTTTAGGATCTAAAGGTTTTCCCTTTAATTTATCAGCTATTCTTTTCATAAGAGGAGGGCGATCTTGCGCAGCTGAGTCTTTCGCTGCCTTTGCCTTTGCTATTTTGTTTTTGGCGGCAGTTTTTTTATCGTCTATTGTTTGTACAGCTCCAGTTTTTTTATCTTTAAATTTGGTAATATTTTTATTTTTAGATGCTTCTTTGCTAGCTCCCGAAGTCGCAGAAACGCTGGCGGTTGAAGCTCCTGCTGTTGGTGCTCCTGCTGTTGGTGCTCCTGCTGTTGGTGCTCCTGCTGTTGTTTCTTCTGCTGTTGGCGCTCCTGCTGTTGTTTCTTCTGATTTTTTTAGCTCTTCCTCCTTATTATCCAGTAAATCATTATCCAGTAAATCAGCTCTTTGTTGACCTTCTTCGCTAATCTCGCTAGCGGTTGTTGCCGCGGTGTCAAATTCTTCTGTTGCCTTCAGTTTCTCTTCAATATTCTCCAACTTAGTATCGATTTGTCTGACAGCAGCACCAGCCAAATCTTGTTTTTTGGTAAGTTCGGCAAGTTTTGGATCTTCAGCCCCACCCATTTGTCTGAGTTGGGATTGAGCTTTTCTAGCTTCCCTATCTTCTTTTCTGGCGGCATCGTTAAAGATTCTCTTCCCAGTACTAAAGCCTTCATGAGTTTTTTGGGCTTTTTCAGTTAGTTCTTTTACTAACTCAGCTCTTTCTGTAAATTCAGGGGTAGATTTGTATGCTTCAACTTCACCACTAGCTTTATCGTAATCTTCCATCGCAGTTGCGCGACCTTTTTCTAGTTTACCTTTTTCACCTTTAACTGCGGCCAGTTTTTCTTTTCCTTGTTCCTTGGCGGCTTTGAGCAAGTCTTTCTGGGTTTCTTTTTTGATTTCTGCGCCTTGTTTGCCCATTGGATTATATCTTTTAGCTGCGGCTGACATTCTTGCTCCGATTTGTTCAGATAATCTGGCATTTGGATCAATTGCGGCAATTTCTTTGTTATAAGCTTCTTCTTTGGCAATTCCGGTCATGGTGTTTAAATCAGGTGTTTTGATCTCAGATTTTTTCTCATTTTCATTTTGTTTCACTCGGTCTTGAATCATCTTCTTCTCTTCATCTGGGCGAGCAAAATTGGTTCCGGCAGCCATTGGAAGAATAGCACCTTCTTTTTCTAATTGTTTGGTTGCTTCATAACCTTTTGGATCTGCCATTTTTTCAGCCATATCAGGGGCTGATGATATTGCGTTGCCAACGGATTTAGCAGCTCCTGCTGCCATTTTAAGCGCTCCTGAGCCCGCTTTACCAACTTCAGATACTGCGCCGCCAATTGCTTTTACAGCTTCACTTCTGGCTTTCTCGCCTTTTTCTCCTTCAGCCATAAGTGCTTTTGCACCACTTGCTACATTTTTAGCTCCAGTTGCTACTCCCGAGATTGCATTTCCAGCGCTTGTAGCCGCGCCAATTGCTGCTCCCGAAATTGCATTTCCAGCGCTTGTAGCCGCGCCAATTGCTGCTCCCGAAATTGCACTTCCAGTAGCATCTAATGCTTTTTGTCTTGCTTCTGGGCTTGTTGCTAGAGCTAAGGCGCCACTTCCTACGCTTGCGACAGAATTCCCTAAACTTGATGCTGCTCCCGAAATTGCGCTTCCAGTAGCTTCCGCTGCTTTTTGTCTCGCTTCTTGGCTTGTTGCTAGAGCTAAGGCACCACTTGCGGCACTTGCGACTCCCGAAGCTGCGCTAGATGCAAGGTTGCCAGCTGCTTTACCAACAGAAGTTTCTGACGCAGCTTTTGCGACACCGCCAATTGCGCCACCCACCGCTCCAGCTGCGCCACTGACGGTTTTGGCTGCATCTGAAAGTTTTGCGGCAGTATTTTTTTCGACATCAACATTGCCTTTGGCGATATTGTCTTTGAGTGTTTTGGAGTCTTCGGCGTTTAGACCTTTTCCAGCAGCTTGAGCTTGAGTAAGTTTAAGATCTGATGATTTTTCACTTAAAGACTCATTTAGAGTTTTGCCGCCCATGAATCTTTGTTTAAGAGCGCTGGCAGCAGCTCCACCAAGAGTATCTCCTTCGAATTTGAAGCCTTTATCATTTTTCAATCTATCAATGTCCTTATCATTCAAGCCAAGATCTTTACCTGCTTTGGTTTGAGCTGCATCTTCAACGCCTTTCAGTGTTTTTCTTTGCTCTTCTTTACTCATCCCAGAAAGGGCGACTTTATTTTTATCAATATAATCATTTTTAGCTTTGTTACCAGCTTTTGCCATGGCACTTTTATTTGAGAAGTCTTTAGCATTATTGGCTTTGCGGGTGTTACGTTCTTTGTCAGCCATAGCTCCAGAATCAAAAAGAGCTTTATCCATTCTTTGCATGACTTGACCACCAGTTTTGTTCCATAAATCTTCACGGCCTTTTTTAGCCGTTTCGCTAACTGCCTTAGCTGTATCAGCAATCCCTTTACCAAGTGAACTGGCTGATAAACCACCGCCAATTGAAGCGGCAAGATCTGTCATAAAGCCAATGAATTTATTCATTAGCGATGCAATTACCCAAATGAAGAGAATTGAAAATAATGATGGAATTCCTTCTGGGTTTCCAATGTTTCCAACGTCGGATTGGGCATTGGTTCTTGCTGGCAACGAAGCAATTGTCCAGAATGATAATAATGTTATGCGGGTGATGATGTTAATGGTCCAGACTTCATCCCAGCAAATTTTGTAACCAAGTGAAAGTTTAATAACTTCATACATTAACATGTTGAAGAAGGCGAGAGTGGTGAGTAAGAAAATTTGTTGTAGCGAGAAGCCAATCAACTGCTTTAGCCAATTGTCAAACATTTCCTTGGTCTGATTAAAGAGTGTAAATATGAGGAATATTGGACCTAAAGTGAAGAGGATTGAGATAAATACCTGCGCGGTTAGATAGAGTAGTACGGCATTTGCAACTGAGTAAACATAAAGCATGAAGCTTTGATAGATGATGATTAAGTAAGCCCAACCGAAGATGCTGGCAAATAACAAAGCGGAAACTTTTTTCTGAACAGCTTGAGAAAAGAACATGCTGAAAACATTATCGACGCTGCTGAAAAGAACAGATTTATCATAATAGTCACTATTGGCGATTGCGTCAGAGACGGCGTGATTACTTGAATCATCAAAGGATGAGGCCATCATGAAAGCGAGGTAGTCGGTGCCATTTTTAAAGAACCTCACAAATAAATTATTGAACCAGTCCCAACCTGTTTCGCCAATAAAGAGATAGATTACGCCGATCTTGATGATGCGATTCATAATCTCGGAGTGATTTAATTCACTGGTTCCCATTAGATAGCCAACGCCGTAAAAGCTAAACATCACTACGAAACACATGGTTACGATGGCCTTGAATCTGGCATCAGCAATGACCAGTTTGTAAACTCTTTCTGCCTGACCAACGCTCGCTTTTTTACAATAATATTGTTTGGCGCAACTATTGCCATCGCTTACAAGGCAGGTGGCGCCAGTGTTAGATGCGCTTACGGAATATAAAGGATTATTGGTTCTTACGCCATCATTTGAGATAATGCTACCAGTCGTGCTGCAGTTGCGTATTTTTGGACCATCCATAACTTCAATTACAGGAGTAATAACTCCGCCAATAATGCTAGAAATACTGCCGCCAGCCTCGTTTTTGACTTTAACGTTAACAAAATATGAGCCGGTATTATTCGCATATTTATTGGCGCAGTAATATTGCTTTATGCAGGTTTTGGTAGCTAATTCAGAGGCGCTACAAGTTTTATCAGTATTTGGAAGATTTGAAGCGCACGTTATTTGTTCTGTGCCCTGACGTGTTGGATAACCGTCGTTTCCAACGCTAGAAGGATCAGTTTTGCAGCTACTTGGGTTATAAGCTGGATTTGAAAGCTTGCTGCCGTCGGCTGATGTTCCAGTAGCAACAGCTCCGCTAGAGATATTGCAATTGGTAACTTCGGGATCCAGAATCTTGAAAGTCAGTCTTAATTTTTGGATTGAGTTTTCAATAGAACTCTGTTCATTCTTTGATTTTGCTTTTAAGGTAGAGGAAGAAAAATAGTTGTTAGTATGGCAGTAAAAATTAGCGCCGGCAACTGATGCAACGCCATTATTATTTGCAGTACAGTCTCTGGTAGCTCCGTCAACAACTAAAAGATTATTATTAATGCGCATGATATTGCCATAGCCATCAAATCCATAACTTGTTGAAATATTCGGTGGAGTTCCTGCTGGTGTTGTGCTGGTAGGTGGAGTAATCTCAATTAATTTTGGTTGACCATCAAGAGAAATGGGATTGGAGTTTTTGCAAAGTATGCCGGTATCATTTTCTAAGCATAACCTTCCTTGCAACCATTGACCGTTAGCAAAATCAAGCATCCCAGATAGGCTGATTTTAAAACCATTGGAGCCGGTATAAGAGCTACCAATTGCGGTATTGTTGGTGTAGGCATCTTTGTCGTTAAAATCAGAACCATCGAGCATAAAAAATCTTAACCTACCTTCCGTTCCAAAAGTCAGGGGCTGCTTGAGTTGGAAAATTTTATTATTGCCCTTTAAATCAGTGGTTCCAGAATCAACAAAATTTTCAAGATTTCCATAACTGCCATTAAACGCACCGATTTTGGCAAGACCTTTGGTTACGCTTGGCTTTGCAAGATCTGCGTCACTATATCCGTTATTGGGAATCAAAGACACTTTGCTGGTGTAATTTTCTAGGTCATAACATTGAATCATGTCAGATAAAGCAATTTTACCTGGCAGACCAGCATTAGTTTTCATATTCTCCGAGCAGGCAGCGCATGTTGCAGAAGTGATAGAAGAAGTGTAGGAATCTGAAGGGCAGGCGGTTGCGGTTGGAGCTATTAATGTGCAGGTTCCTTTTTGATAATCAGGAGAAACGCCGTCAGGGCAAGTTATAGTTGATTGACAGCCGGTAATCGGACAATAATTAGATACAGATAAACTATCAGAGCATTCACTAGCATATGCCTTACAACCGATTAATGTTCCGCTACTATTATAATCTTGATTGCATGCTGTATTTAAAACATAATCAGTAGCCATTCCTTTGCAAAGCAATGCTGGTCTTGGCTCAATCATCATCGCCATTCCAATACCGCATTGGCGGTTTCCAGCGTCTGTTGTCCAAGTTCCATTCCAACTCTTAGGTGAGAAGCGGATTATTTGTCCTTTTCTAACAAAAGATAAATTTGACCAACTAGGGGTTATTGCAGTCGTGATTGATGCGGGTACGTCTAAATTGGCAAGAGGATCTTTGGATGATGAAGGTGTCGTAGCAAAATCATCATATTCGTAAATGTCATTATTGGCAAAAGTTCCTGCCGGATTCATGATGCGAGCCTGAATTTTGCAAGTACCGCTGCCGTTAAGCATGGTAAATTTGACAAAACCAGATTTTTGCATTTTTAATTCATGGTATTTATTAAATTTAACCCCAATACCTTTACCACAACTGCCAGAGGTTGTAAGTTTTGCGACTTCAAGTGTTTTTCCGACTTCAAGTGGAATTTCTACATCATCGCTCCAACCGTTATTTGTAACTGCGGTTGAGTAAGAAACTCCGTTACTATCCTTGACTACTAAAGTAACATTGCAGGAAGAGTCGCCAGTTAGAGACTTGAATGAAACTCGAAAAGCAGTATCAGAAGTAGGATTTGCAATTGTGACCGAAGTAGCAGAAAGATCTCCAAGAATTTTCCCTGAAGTTGCCGGAGTGGAAGCTATGTTGGTGCAGATTCCTGTGGTGGTATTACAAACTGTACTAGGGAAAAGGTTGTCGGCGAAAGAAGTTAAATTATCTCCGGTCCAACGAATAATACCTCCATAAGATGTAAGAATATCGGTTGCGGCAGAAGAAGATAAAGGAAATGCAGCTATGGCTAAAGAGTTATCAGCATTGGTATATCCAGCTGGAGAAGCGGTATAAGGATTGGTGGTTTTATTGTGACAATTTGCTTCGGTTAAATTACTGCCAGTATAGTCGCAAGTCCAAGCTAGGGCATCAGGTAAAAGTGGAGCTCCTTTGGTTCCGGATTGTTCGCTTGATTGAGAAACGTCAAAACTATAACCCGCTGGATGAGGAATCACGTAAGCAATAATTCTGCGTGCGCCAATATAAGTAGCATTGCTAATTGCTCCGGCTCCAGAACCTACGGTATTAGTGCCATCAGACCACAAACCGCTAAAATTCAAATTAATAGTTTGTCCGTTTCTGACGTCAAAAAATACATCATTAGATCCACTTGACCAATTTTCTTTTTTTGCATGAGGAATATTATTAGTAGCTTGAACGTGGATAGGATTATAATCTATGGTATCACCTAAATGGATTGTTCCCACTGCGCGTATAATGATTTCTGATCCGGGTCTTATTGTAACGCCACTATTTGCAGTAGTTGATCTTTTGTCAGTTGAAACCCAATCTGGTTCAGGATTTCCAGCAGCTTCAGTGCCAGACAAACAGCTCTGTATGCAGCCAGCAACACATAAATTTTTATAAGTAGCATCGGTAAAACCAGCGCAGCCGCTAGAGCTTGTTCTAGCAATACCAGCTTCATTATAAATTGTGGTGTCACCACTAGTAAAACACGATTTAAGTCCGCTACCTTGAGTTGAATCAGTTATTTCTTTCGACCCATCATAAGTACATTTTTTTTGTTGAGAGTTGGCGGAAACTTCGATTGTTTGGCTTTCATATTCACCAAAATCATCGGCATCAATACAACCTTGATCAGTGCAGGAAGAAGAAAGGGCAAAAAATAGCAATAAAACTACTGTCTTGGCGAAGATTTTCTGATGCTGGATTTTTTTAAACCAATTCTTGATCAAGACTAGAGACTATTTGCTGGGGGATTATTTTGAATAAAATTTAAAGGAATGCTAAAAACAGCAAGAACTTAATCAAGCTAAAACTTAGCTCTAATTAAGGTAATTATACCTTGATTCGCAAAAAAACTCGATGTCACCCTAAGTTTGTCGGAGGATGATTCTAAGATCGAAGCCTTAAATCACCCTTCGACAAGCTCAGGGTGACTTCTATTGTGTCTTAAGAGATAATCGCCCTAATTAAAGCTGCTACTTTTTTTGTTTCTAAAAGTTTTTTGGAAGAAGAGTTTTTTTCCAACTCATGAATATTTCGTGAAAGTTTTTTGGCATAATTTTCGGCAATTAGATTCTGATGAAACTTGCGATGTTTTTTGGAAGAAATTTCTTTTTCATCAAAAATATAAACCGGTTTGCCAGTTGAACAACATTCTGAAATCATCGAAACTGAATCACCGGTAATCACAAAAAAATCAGCATATCCTAAAATTGCCAGATAAGGATTTTCATTTTTAGTTTCTTTCCAGTCGAAAAATTTAAAATCACAATTGAGATTTGATTTTAATGCTTGCGACAATTCATCACCCGATCTTCTACTGTTTAAAACCAATAAAGTTGCATCCATATTATTAGTAATTTCAGAAATAATTTGAGCCAACTCAATTCCAGAATCAGTAGTAAATTTGGTTTTATTAGAAGAACCACCAAGCATTAAGGCGATTTTTGGTTTTTTGATTTCAGCAAACCAGTCGGCAAATTTTTCACGTTCTTGGGCAATTGATTTTTCGTTAGTTTTGGTAAGTGCGCCAATTGTGGTGATTAAATTGGAATGTTCAGATTCATCAGCTTCATCATGTTTTGGTAAAATCACGAAATCGAATTTATCAAAATTCAAATTCGGATTCATGATTTGCACAATTTTTGTGCGATTATCGGATAATTCTTTTAAATAAAGCGCTACTGGCGCAGATCTTCTGCCAGCGGAAATAATCATACTTGGAAGATAATCAAGATTCTGGAACTTATTTTTGACATCTTTGGTTAATCGAATCATTGAGTGGCTAAATAAAAAATTGGGTAAAAAAGCTAAGAAATTATAAGTGAGATTAAGAATTTTATAATCAAACCCAATTTCCTCCGCCAATCCAATACTTTGTGAAACCGTTCCCGGTCTGTTGTCTCCGAGTATCCAAATTTCGTCTTTGATGATCATTATATTTTTTACATTTATTATTTTCCTAATTTTTCCATCAACTTTTTTTTCACATTTGGTGAAACAAATCCTGAAATATTTCCACCCAATCTCGCAACTTCTTTTACCAATCTCGATGCAATAAAGTGATTAGTTTCCGAAGCTGGTAAAAAAATAGTCTGAATTTCGGGATCCAGCTTCGAATTCATGCCATACATTTGAAATTCATATTCAAAATCTGAAACGGCGCGAAGTCCGCGAATAATAACTTTTGAATTTCTTTTGCTGGCATATTCCACCAACAAACCTTCAAATTTTTCTACCGTAATATTATTATTCTTATTTAAAAATTGCGTTTCTTCCTCAATCAATTTTACTCTTTCATCGAGCGTGAAAAGTGGGTTTTTGTAATTATCTTTCGCAGCCGCAATAATCAAATGATCAAAAAGCTCACTTGCTCTTTTGATAATATCAAGATGACCAAAAGTTATCGGATCAAAAGTTCCGGGATAAATTGCGATTCTCATATATTTAAAATATTAAATTTCAGATTTCTAAATTAGCTTTTCTATAACAAAGCTAATTGAAGCTCCAACATTTCACTTTGGTATAAAACTAAAATTCGCAAAACCCCCCAACCCCCCTTAACAGGGGGGCTTTATTCGAGTTCGATCTCAAGGCCTTAACAGAGGGCTTTAATCCGAGTTCGATCTCAAGGCCTTAACAGAGGGCTTTATTCGAGTTCGATCTCAAGGCCTTAACAGAGGGCTTTATTCGAGTTCGATCTCAAGGCCCCCCTGTTAAGGGGGGTTGGGGGGTTTTGCGATGTTAAAATAAAACGAGATTTTTTTAAATAATCCCGCCTTTTTCAAGTTAGCGAAATAGCAAAGCAAACTGTGCGAATTTCAAGTGGCTTTACCATATGCCAAAATACGCTATAAATCCTTAAAATAAATAAATCTATTGCGGATGCGCGGGCTTGTCCCGTGAGCAGCAATTCAAATCAAACCTAGTTTGAATTTAAAATAATTTTAATCATGCGCGTCTCAATTTTATCAATCGGAAAGTTTGAAAACTCGCCGCATAAAGCTGTTTTTGAAACTTATTTAAAAAGATTGAAATGGAAAGTTGAGTTGCGCGAATTGGAATTAAAAAATTCCCAAAACATGTCGGTTGATAAAATTAAAGAAGGAGAAGGAGCCTTAATTTTAAAAGCTTGGCGACCAAGTTCAAAAATGATTTTACTTGATGAAAAAGGCAAACAATTTACCAGTCGCGATTTTGCTAAATTAATTTCTGATTTTGCTGTTGCTGGAGATTCTGATTTAACTTTCGTAATTGGTGGCGCTGATGGTCTGGCAGCAGAACTTCTAAAAAAATCTTCCTTAAAAATTTCCTTCGGACTTATGACTTTACCTCATTTAATGGTGCGTTCAGTTTTAGCCGAGCAACTTTATCGCGCCCAAACCATTATTGAAGGCCATCCTTATCATCGCAATTAATTGCTTAAGCTTTCTATTAAACTTCTCTTGTAAATCTATTTTTTAACTTGCCACGCTCGCTGCAACCGTTAACCATCTACTTCTAGCTCTTAATCTTCTAGCATCAGAGCGACCCCTAAGATCGGCGCCTCTTTGTTTTAAGCTCACGGTATCGCGCCATTTGGTTGGTTGATCGCGATCTTTTTGTAAAGTTGGTGATGCTCCCATTGGTGGTTGTTTTTCTTGAGATTTACGTCTTGCAAGGGCGCGGGTTCTGGCGTTGGAAATTAAGAGTTCACGGTTTCTGTCATGCAATCTTTTATGATGCATGATGATATTATCTACGAACCAACGTCTTTTCCGATTCGACATTTTTCTAGCTTGTCTGCGGCTAATTCGACCACGACCAGCGCGACGAATGTGACTGCAAAGCGCGTGCGCCAAAGCATGCCCCGCAACATCATTGATTAAAGCGGGGTGAAGGGAGAGAAAATTACCAAAATCGAGTGTTAATGAGCCAATGGATGGCATTATTATTAGCGTCACTACTTTCGGCTTAATATTTTGATTAGAATGATTTGAAAAATTGGTTTTAGATAGCGGCTCTTATTTTCCAATACAAAAGCGCGAAAAAATTACATCTAATATATTTTCTATATCAACTTTTCCGGTGATTTTTCCAATCTCGCGTGCTGTCATTCTTAAGTCTTCGGCTGCAAGCTCGATGTTTTTTTCAAGAGAAAAACTTTCCAAATTTGCAACAGAATTTTGCAAAGCGGAGCGATATCTCTCTTGAGTTATAAATGGAGAATTTTGGTTAGGGATTAATTCGAGGATTTTTTCTTCCAGTTTTTTAAGTAATTGCGTCGTATTTACATTGTTGGTCAAAGAGATTTCAACGGCGCCATCAAAATTGAAAGGTTCGAGATCGATTTTATTCACGACGATAATCGTGTTTTCATCAACTAAATCAGCGCGTAAAACCGGATTTTTTGCATCGATTAAGAAAATTTTTAAATCGGCTTCACTGGCTTTTTTTAAGGCTCGACGAATTCCTTCCGCTTCAATTTTATCTTCAGTTTCGCGAATTCCAGCAGTGTCAGAAATTTTAACCGCAACACCAACAATTGATAAATGAGTTTCAACAACATCGCGCGTGGTTCCGGCAATTTCTGAAACAATCGCCACCTCGCTTTGAGCTAAAAAATTTATTAAACTAGATTTTCCAACATTGGGCGCGCCAATAATTGCAAGGTTCAATCCATCTTTAATTTTTTGACCAACTTTATTATCATTCAAATGGGAAGCGATTTCGTTTTTTAGTTTTTCAACGTCACTTTCAATTTTATCGATAATATTTTTTGGCAAATCTTCATCGGGAAAATCAATCGCCGCTTCAATCATCGCCGAAATTTCTATAAGTCGAAAACGCCAATCTTCATAAATTGCACCCAATTTTCCTTCAAGTTGGCGCAATGCTTGTTTGTGTTGCGCCGCAGTTTCAGCGGCAATTAAATCGGGAATTGCTTCGGCTTGAACCAAATCAAGTTTGCCATTTAAAAAAGCGCGTTTGGAAAATTCGCCAGCTTCAGCGAAGCGACAATTTTTTTGGTCGGATAAAATTTCAAAAATTTTTTTAGCAATAAAAGGCGAGGCGTGAATTGAAATTTCCGCAACATCTTCGCCAGTAAAACTTTTTGGTGATTGAAAAAAAGAAACTAAAACTTCGTCAATAATTTCTGACGTTTTTGGGTCGCGAATTTTTTGAAATGAAATTTTTGAATGCTGGGGATTTCCTTTAAATCCAAGAATCTGCAAACAAGAAACAACTTGTGAACCAGATATTCGAATCACTGAAATTCCTGCTCGAACTGGCGAAGTGATTGGTGCGAAAATAGTGGTCATTTATTAGTTTATTTAAGGAAATAACGGAGCTAATTCTAAACCTTCTTTTTCATCAAGCCCAAAAAGAATATTCATATTTTGTACAGCCTGACCAGAAGCGCCTTTGCACAGATTATCGATTACCGAAACGATAATAACTTTATTTGCAGTTCTGGCTTTTTTAACCGACATTACGCAAAAATTTGTACCAACAACATCTTTAATATTTGGATCGCCTTCAATTACTTTTACGAAAGGTTCATCTTCATATTTAGTTTGTAGACAATTTTTGACATCCTCAATTGAAAATTTTGGCTTAATTTTAGCGTAAATTGTCGAAATAATTCCTCTATTTATTGGCAATAAATGCGGCGTAAAATCAATTTCAATTACGGCTTTAGCAGCTTTTCCCAGCTCTTGTTCAATTTCGCCCATATGTCTGTGTTTGCCAACTGAATATGCTTTTACTGATTCATTAATTTCGCAAAATAAATTGCCTTGTTTTGCTGATCTGCCAGCTCCCGTGGCTCCTGATTTGGAATCAATAATAATATCATGTTTTTCAATTAAATTATTTTCCAAAAGTGGAATTAAAGGCAATAAAGCTGAAGTTGGATAACAACCCGGACAAGCAATTAAATTTGATTTTTTGATTTTATTTCTGTGAATTTCTGACAAGCCGTAAACCGCTTGTGGCTGTAAATCTTTAGCGATGTGTTCATGATCGTACCATTTTTGATAATCTTCAGGATTTTCTAACCTGAAATCAGCAGAAAGATCGATGATTTTTAAGCGAGAGTTTTTTGGATCAGATAAAAGTTTTTTAAAAGTTTCTTGCGAAGTTGTATGCGGCAAGCAGCCAAAAACCACATCAATTTTAGTAAAATCGATTTCTTCAATTTTTTTTAAATCAGGTAAATTGTAATGAACTAAATGCGGATAAAGCTGTTCGATTTTTTGGCCAGCATTGCTATTGGCGACTAAAGCGCTGATTTCCACTTTCTTGTGGTTTAGTAAAATTCTGATAAGTTCAGCGCCAGTATAACCTGATGCGCCGATGATTGCGGCTTTGATTTTGTTCATTTTGTTTTTGGTTTTAAATAGATCTTGAAACAAATTCAGGATAAAAAAATTTCTTAGAAAATCTCCATTCATCGTCATCCTAAAAACAAATTCAGTATAAAAACAAATTCAGGATAAAAAAATTTCTTAGAAGATCTCCATTCATCGTCATCCTAAAAACAAATTCAGTATAAAAACAAATTCAGGATAAAAAAATTTCTTAGAAGATCTCCATTCATCGTCATCCTGAACTTGTTTCAGGATCTATTTAGTTATATTAATATTTGTTATATTAATTTCTCGGATGCGATTTGCGATAATCTTTTGGAAGCTGAAAAGCGCCTTTCCAAATTCCTGATTTTTTCTTCTGCGCGTCCGCTTCCAAAGCGTTCATTTCTTCACTACTTTCGGTAAAATTATAAATCACGGCCATGCCATTTTTTACAATTTCTTCATTAATTGAAATTTTATCGACAAAACATTTTGAAAGAAAGCGGTCATATTTGTCTTTGCCGGAATAAATACAATTTACTTCTTTTCCTTCGACGAGCTTGCTTAAGAAATCATAACTAACTTGACCGCAACGATATTCTTCATTTTTTTCATCAAAACAAGTTTGGTGAAATTCTGGCGCGTCAAGTCCGTAAAGACGAACTTCTTTTGATCCGACTTTTATTGAATCGCCATCAAGAACATGAGTTTTTCCGGCGAATTTTTTATCAAATTGTGGGTGCGATTTTACGCGGAAATAATTGCTTTGCGAAGCAGCTGTTTTTGAGGTCGCAACTTCAAAAATAGTGACGCAAAAAAATCCTAGAAAAATTGTGGTGAAAAGATTCTGAATTTTTTCTTTCATTAACTACGCACCAAGCGGTGATAATCATTCATTAAATCCAATGTCATTTGGCTGGCTTGCGGATAAGAATGCTTATCTTCAATCGCGCCAATTCTAGTGATTTCAGCGGCGCTTCCAGTTAAAAAAACGTCTTTTGCATCAGTTAATTCTTCTGGTTTGATGTGGCGTTCTACAACTTTAATCCCGCGTTTTTTTGCCAGTTCAATTACAGTTAAACGAGTAATTCCATTTAAAAAACAATCAGGAAGCGGCGTGTGAAGTTCGCCATTTTTCATTACCAAAAATAAATTGGCGCCAGTTGCTTCAGCTAAAAAACCACGATAATCCAACATCAAAGCATCGTTATAACCTTCGCGCTCGGCTTCATGTTTGGAAATTGTGCAAATCATGTAAAGTCCAGCGGCTTTGGCGGCAACTGGTGCGGTTTCAGGAGAAGGTCGTTTATATTTAGCGAATTTTAATTTTAATCCAGCTTTGCGCGCTTCTTCTGAATAATATGGCGGCCACGGCCAGCAGGCAACGGCGACGTGAATTTTGTTATGTTGCGCCGAAATTGCCATTTTTTCTGAACCGCGCCAAGCAAATGCGCGCATGTAGCCGTCTTGGATATTTTGTCTAACTACAGATTCTTTTTTGATTTTATCTAATTCTTCAATCGAATAAGGAACTTCAAAACCCATCATTGCCGCGGAAGCATGTAAACGCGCGGAATGTTCGGTACATTTAAAGATTTTTTTATCATAAATTTTTTCACCTTCAAACACGCATGAACCATAGTGAAGGCCGTGATTTAAAACGTGTACTTTGGCATCTTTCCATTCAACGAATTTTCCGTTATACCACATAAAGCCATCGCGTTGATCAAAAGGGACTAAGTCTGACATATTTTTTGATTTTTAAAATTTTGAAGAGTTAAGTTAGTTATCTAATAAAACACGTGCCTTTCAAAACTTTCTACAAAATATTTCATGAAAATTTCGGTTATCATCACAACTTTTAACGCGGCTAAATATTTATCCAAAGCTGTGGAATCTTTTCTGGCGCAGGATTACGAGAAAAAAGAGTTGATAATTATTGATGATATTTCAACTGATGGAACTCATAAAATAATTGCCAATTACCAATCGCGTTTCCCGCATTTCATAAAATGGATCAAGGAAAAAGACTTAGGAATTTCTCACGCCAGAAATATCGCCCTAAAACATGTAACTGGCGATGTTGTTGGTTTTTTGGGTGCGGATGATTTTTTTCATAAGAATTTTTTCAGCGAAATGGCCTATTATATTGAGGCTAATTCCAGTTTTGATGTGCTTTATTTTAATAGTTATTCCGTAGGTTTGTTTAACACATTTGATGCCAGCGCCACAATTCGTGTTACTAAAAGAAACCTGATAAAGCATGCGCCAATTGGTTCGGGAGAATCTTTTTATTATCGCCGTCAGATTTTTGATTCATTCAAATTTAACGAAAGAAATCGTTATTGCATGGATTACGAACTTAATATGGCTTTGGCATCAGCGAAAAAACTTTTTTATCCAATAAATATTTCAGCGGTTTTTAATGTTCATACGGGTGAAAATATTTCTTCGGCAAACGCTTTGAAGCAAAGATTGGAAACGATCGCCGTACAATTAAAATATGCCAAAAAGCCGTTAGAAAGATTTCAGATTTTCTGGCGCGCGAAAAAATTAATCATGAAAAACTGGGTGCGGTTTTCTAAAATTTCTGGTAACCTTGGGTAATTAAATATTTTTCAAAATCGAGTGGACCTCGTCGTGAAGACGGGGTGACAACTTGGGAAGATCTCGCTCCATTGTTACCAAGTTTTTACAGCTTGGAAAGATTTCGCTCCATTGTCACCAAGTCTTTACAATTTGGGAAGATCTCGCTCCATTGTTACCAAGTTTTTACAGCTTGGGAAGATCTCGCTCCATTGTCACCCCGTCTTCACGACGGGGTCTATGCGGTGTTACAACAAACAAATAATCAAAAATTCTTAAGACATAAATAAATGACAATCAAAAATTATTTAATCACCGGTGGCGCAGGGTTTATCGGCAGCCAGTTTGCAATTAAAATTGTTCAACTTGGACATAAAGCAATAGTTTTGGACGCGCTTACTTACGCAGCGAATATGCAAAATTTAGCCGAAATAAAAAACTCGGATTTATTAAAATTCATTAAAGGAAATATCATCGATCAAAAATTGGTTAATCAAATTTTGATTGACGAAAAAATTGATTATATCGTCAATTTCGCTGCCGAATCGCATGTCGATAATTCAATAAAATCTCCAGAAAGTTTTATTCAAACCAATATCGTCGGAACCTTTAATTTACTTAATTGCGGGCTTAATTATTGGCAAAATTTAGCGCCAGAAAAAAAATCGCAATTCCGTTTTTTACATGTTTCAACCGATGAAGTTTATGGATCGCTCGCAGAATCTGATCCTAAATTTACTGAAGAATCTTCTTACAAACCAAATTCGCCTTATTCCGCTTCCAAAGCGGCTTCCGACCATTTGGCGCGCGCTTGGTTTGAAACTTATTCTTTGCCGATAATTATTACAAATTGCTCCAATAATTTCGGGCCGCATCAACATGGTGAAAAGCTAATTCCAACAATTATTCGCTCCGCCATTTCGGATAAAATAATTCCGATTTACGGCAATGGCAAAAATATCCGCGATTGGATTTTTGTAAAAGATCACGTTGATGGCTTGTTTAAAGCGTTGCACGAAGGCAAAATAGGGCAAACTTATTGTTTTGGCGGCGAATGCGAAAAAACCAACATCGAAATTGCTCATAAAATTTGCGAAATTCTCGATGTTTTAAAACCACGCGCCGATAAAAAATCTTACGTCGAACAAATTAATTTTGTTCAAGATCGTTTAGGCCACGACAAGCGTTATGCGATTGATAACGCCAAAGTTATTGCCGAACTTGGTTACAAGGTTTCAAAATCATTTGAAGAGCGTTTGCGAGAAACGGTGGCATGGTTTTTAATAAATTTATAATCAAGTGCTGATGATTTTTTTAAGAAAAAAATATTAAAAATTAAAATTACGGATTTTTAAAAATGGATTTGAATTGCAATAAATTAACCACAATTGAAGGCAAAAATATTAATTTTAGGATAGTTGAAGAAAATGATGCGGAGTTCATTTTATCGTTAAGAACAGATCCAGCTTTAAACAAAAATATTTCTGCGGTTGAAAATGATGTTGTTAAACAGAGAAATTGGATTAGATCGCGCAAAAATTCTCAAGAATGGTATTTTATTATAGAAAATAAAGTTAATAAACCCGTCGGCACAATTCGAATTTATGATGTGATTGAAGATAGTTTTTGTTGGGGCAGTTGGATTATTTTGCCTGAAGAGAGAATGTCTTCCAGCTTTGAATCGGCTATTTTGCTTTATGAATATGCCTTTTTTACTTTAGGATTTTCTCAATCACATTTTGATGTTAGAAAAAATAATAAATCAGTGATCAATTTTCATCTTAAAATGGGATCATTTATTACAAAGGAAGATCACGAGAACTTTCATTTTACATTTAAGAAAGAGGGCTACATTTCAAGGCGTAAAGATCATTTTGCTTTGATAGATAAAATAGCTAGAAGAGCTTGTTTTAAAACGGGCTCTAATTCTTAAATCAGCTTTGATTTATGACAAAAGTGATTCGAGAAACTGAACTCGATATCCTCAACTTAAATGGGCGTATTCGCAAAATAAATTAATTATAAATGGCAAAAATTTTATACAGCACAATAGGTTTTGGAGTCAAAGAATTGTACTGTTATCATGATCAATTTACCAATGCTTTAAAAAAACATGGTAATGAAGTTTTGGTGATGACAAGCAATAAGATTATTAAAAATGGTTGGTCATCGAACGATCATTTTTCTTATGTTGATGAGAAGAAGTTAGATGAATTTATAAAATCTTTTAATCCAGATTTAGTAATTGCTTCAAACAATGTTTTATACAATCGAGTTCCTAAAATTATTGATTGTCCGATTGTAATTTTTGCTGCTGATAAACCGATAGGTTATGCTGATAACGACAAAATAAAAAAAAATGTAGATCGATATCATTTTATTTACGAAACGATTGATTGGGAAAAGCAGATTTATGAGCTTTTTAATCCAAAATCTTCAAGAATGATTATGATGCCAACGGCTACAGATATTGAGGCAGAAAGCCTAGAGCAAGATTTAAATATTTCATTCATAGGCAGTAATTTTAATTATACTCATAATTTCAAGAATTATTTTACTAGTAAAAATACAGAAGAGAATTTTGATAAATTTAAGCAATTTTATAATATTTATAAATCCGACTTAAGTAAAAGTGTTGATGATGTTTTAAAAAAGCTAAATTTTGACAAAAGCATATTAGGTAAAATTAGTGAGATGGATTTACTGAATATAATGTCAGGAAATAAAAGATCTCAAGCTCTGGCGGCAATTTCTGATCTAGGGCTTTCTTTATATGGAACTAATAATTGGATTGATGTTTTGGACTATTCTTTTGAACTAGCTTTGTGTTATGAGAAGAAAAAAATTATTACGGCCAAGCAAAATCAAGATATTTATAACAGAAGTAAAATTGCCATTAATTTAAGTCATGAACAAGCTTTAGATAATTTTTCATGGCGAGTCAGAGACATAATGGCTTCTAACGCTTGCTTAGTTTCTGATTATCGAAAAAATCTGGAGATTTATTTTGGGAAATATGTGAAGATTCCTACATTCAACAATCCTTTTGAAGCTCAAGATTTATGTCGGAAATTGCTCAAAGATGAATCTTGGAGAAGTGATGTTGTCAAAGGTTGTCAGCTTGCCATCGAAGAAGAGCATCGATTTTGTTATAGACTTCGTGATATGGAGCAGGCACTAGGTGTAAAATTAGTAAATGATGATGTAAAAGGTTCGATAAGCTTTTTAAATCCGAATAATTTTATGGAGAAGCCTAATTTTGTTAAAAATTTATTATCAGAAAACGGCCCATTTAGAGTTGTTAATAGAGTTAGAGTGAACATTGCCAGAGCGGTTAAAAAGAAAAATAAATTCAGAATAAAAAGAGCAAAAAATGGCAAAATATAAAAATGCTTAACCAAGCTATAGGTGAAATTAAATCTTTGGTTGAGGAAGAAGTCCAAAAGCAAAGTAGCTTTGGCTAAAAGTCAATAAATGCGCGCTCTTTCAGGCGCTTTGCGAGCAAATTTTGCTAAAATAAACTTTCGCGCTCTTTCCTCTATAAGATGATAAGACAAGGCAGAAACAGCCAAGTTTATGGTAAAAGCAACCAAAAATACGAGGTGCACACTAATATCCGGATAAATTTTAACCAATTTCTTCCCTAGTTCCATTGCAACAAACTGCCAGAGGTAAAAGGAATAGCTGATCAAACCAAGATATTCCAAAATTTTGTTATTATAAATTTTTGATTTGGAATGATAAATCATCGCAATCCAAGCGCCAAATAAAGGAACAATTACAAATTGTCCGCCCATATATTGATAGTCGCTATTTCCAAGTTTTCTGCAGGCACAAATCAATAAAATTACTATTACCAAATGCAGTAAATTAGCAAATTTGATCTCTTTAAACTTGTCCTTTAAAAAATAAAAACCCATTCCGCACATAAAATCAGCAAGCCTGATTACTGGGTTGGCGTATGTATATTCAGATTTATCTGCATGAACATTGAAGCTTGTAATTACTGCTATCAACAATGAGGCAACCAATATTTTTGGCGATTTAGCGGAAAGCAAAATCAAAAATGGAAATAAAAAATAGAGAAACATCTCAACGGTTAAGGACCAAGTACCGCCATTAATACCGATTGCGAATATATTTGGAAAAAATCCCTGAACCAAAAATGGATTAGTAACTAAAACCCTCGAAATTTGTCCTGATGTGTAGTCGTGTAAAAATATAAAATATACAATTGTTGCAAATGCGTAGGTGGGATAGATTTTGGCGAATCTTTTGAGATAAAAATTAAAGGTATTTTCTCGCTTCGTGAAATCTGTATTGCTATAAACATGAGTCATAATGAAGCCAGACAGGACAAAAAATCCGGTCATGAAAGTAGCGCCATTAAGAAAAAATTTATCAACAAGCTTTGAGCCTACTTTCCAATCAAAATGAATTCGACAGTGAAATAAAAAAACTATAAAAGCCGTTATAAAACGAAATGAGGTTAAACTTCTGATCATCAAAATTTATTTTAATTTTTTAGTAATACTAACCCTAATAACGCTTAAACAAAATAAGCCCGATTCAAGCAAATAGAGGGTTTGTTAGGGTTTAGCATGTGAGCAAGTTGGCTAAAAATTTAAAAAATTTTCTACTCATCGGAGAATTACTTTCCTCAAGCAAAACCCCAAGTGGATTTTGAGTTATAATCTTGCTATATTCTGCAAAACTAAATCCAAAATTTTGGGCTAAAATTTCATAAGAATCTGCTTTGTGCAAAATCTCGTATAGCAGGTTGGTAGCAAACTGCTTGTGATAGATCGATAAGTTCTGTTTATAAGCTTCTTGAAAAATCAAATAATCAATAATTGTTTTTTCATGCTCGGGAGATTTAGGCTGTAAATTGCCTTTGTGGCTGTCTGGAAAGATTTTTGTAAAATCTTTTAGTGACGAAACTTCTAGAAAGTTTCTAAGAATTTTCTCATTGTCAAAAAGTAGCCTGATTCGAGTATTTTTTGTATTACTGCTTAAGTTTTTATTATAATTTCTTTCGCGATATTTTAGTAGTTTCTCGCCGATAATATAAATTTCATGACCTCTGAGACATAATTTAACCCACAAATCAAAATCATGAGCTTGAGTTAGGCTTGAGTTGAAACCTCCCACCTCCTTCAAGGCTGAAGTTTTTGCAAGTATGCTGGGAGCCGCGATACAATTGCCATTGCTAAAAAAGTATCTAAGCCACTCAAATCTGTCGCGATTCTCTTTTTCAAAAATTTCGGTATATTTTTTAGTCTTCTTTTCTTGCTTTATTCCATTTTCATCTATCACTTCCATGCCACTAAATACAGCGCTGTATTTGGGGTTATTTTGTAAAAAACTTACCTGTTTTTCTAATTTAGTTTTTTCCATCATGTCATCAGAGGCGATGAGCGCAATATATTCTCCCAAGGCAGTGGCAATACATAAATTGCTGGTTTTGCAAACGCCGCCATTTTTTTCCAAAGCAATCAATTTTATTCTGCTATCGCTAAAACTTTTTACTGCTTCCAAAGTGTTGTCGCTCGAAGCGTCATCAATTATTAAAATCTCAAAATCCTGAAAAGTCTGATCCAAAATGCTTTGAATAGTTTGGCTAATATATTTTGCGTGATTGTATGAAGGTATCGCAACCGTGACCAGAGGTTTATTCATTTTAAAATTTATTCAAGATTTCCGATACTTTCAAAACATCATCCTTGCTGTGAAAATATGATAAAGGCAGGCTTAAAGTTGTGGCGTGAATTTTTTCTGAAATTGGGTAAGATTCATTGGTGAAAATTTCCTGCATTGCTTTTTGTTTATTTGGTGAAACTGGATAATGAATTTCAGTTTTTATCCCGTAATCAAGCAAATATTGGCGAAGTTGGTCACGCTTTTCATGTCTTATGCAAAAAAGATGAAACACATCATAATTATTATTTGTGGCTTTAATTGGTTTGATAAAATCTTCCTTTAAATTTTGGAAATAAATTTCAGCCAACTCATTTTTGTGAGAATTAATCGCGTCAAGTTTTTGTAATTTTATTGAAAGAAATCCAGCTTGAATTTCATCGAGCCTAGAATTGAAGCCAATTAAATCGTTATAATATTTTATTTCTGAACCATAATTTCTAAGCTTTTTTATTTTTTTTGATAAAGCTTCGTCATTGGTATTTAAAGCTCCGCCATCACCAAGTGCGCCTAAATTTTTAGTTGGATAAAAACTAAACGCGCCAAAATCACCAAAGCTGCCAGCGATTTTGTTGTTATATTTAGCGCCATGAGCTTGCGCTGTGTCTTCGATGAGTTTTAGATTGTGAGTTTTGCATAAATCTAAAATCGCATCCATTTTGCAGCATTTTCCGTAAAGATGAACTACAATAATAGCGCGAGTTTTTTTAGTAATTTTTTCGGCAATTTTTGCTGGATCAATATTGTAAGTTGCAATATCTGGTTCAACTAAAACTGGCTTTAAACCATTTTGTAAAATTGCCAAAATAGTTGCTATGTAAGTGTTGGAAGGAACGATAATTTCGCTATCTTTTTCAAACTCAAAAGCTTTCAGCGCGAGAATCAAAGCATCAAGTCCAGAAGCCACGCCGACTGAATATTTTGAATTGCAATAATTGGCAAATTCTGCTTCAAATTTTTCAACATTCTTACCTAGAATATACCAGCCAGAATCAAGAGTTGTGGCAAAAGATTTTTTATAATCTTCAAAAAATGGGGCGTTTAATTTAGCCAGATTTTCAAATTCGATCATTTCTCTAATTTTTTAAAATTTATAAATTCATCGTAATTTTTAATATAATCTTCTTCTTTGTAAAAATCGTCAGCCAGAACCATCAAGACGCAATCTGAGCTGAAATCAAATAATTCGCGCCAAATTATTTCGGTGAAAAATACTCCAACTTTTGGGTCATTGAGAGTAACAATTTCTTTTTTTGCGCCATCGCTAATCATCATTTTACAGCTACCACAAACCGCAATATAAACTTGTTTTAACTTTTTGTGAGCATGTTGTGCGCGAACAAATTGAGGTTGGTTTTTAAAAAGGTAATAAATTCTTTTAATATCAAAGGGAATATTTTTTGATGATTCAATAGCAACCAACTCTCCTCTTGGATCTAGATGGGTTTCAAAGTTTAAAAATTGAATCATTTTAGTGGTTAATATTTTGGAGATATTTCCTATAAGGCGAAGTATTATTATATTTTTTTATCAATTTCATAAATTGATTTTTATCGATAAATTCTTTGCGATAAGCCATTTCTTCTAAGCAGGCAATTTTTAATCCCTGTCTTTTTTCAATAGTGTGAATAAATTGCGAAGCCTCAAGAAGTGAATCTGGAGTTCCAGCATCAAGCCAAGCGAAGCCGCGTTTTAATTTTATGACACCGAGTTTTTTCATTTTTAAATAGGCGTTATTTACATCGGTAATTTCAAGCTCGCCGCGAGCCGAGGGTTTTAAATTTTTAGTGATTTGAATAACTTTAGAATCGTAAATATAAAGTCCCGTCACGGCAAAATTTGATTTTGGGTGCTTTGGTTTTTCTTCAATTGAAAGAACTTTGTTATTTCCATCAAACTCTACAACGCCATATCTTTCGGGGTCGGAAACGTGATAAGCAAAAACTAATCCGCCGATTTCACCTGACTTAACTTGGGAAATTTTATCTTCCAAATTTTCGCGATTTATCTCGGCGCCGTAAAAAATATTATCTCCTAAAATCAGGCAGACATTTTCATTTTGAATAAATTTTTCACCAATCAAAAATGCCTCGGCAATTCCTTTGGGCTCTTCTTGCGCGGCGTAAGAAAGTTTCAATCCATAATCCGAGCCATCGCCTAAAAATTTTTCAATATTTGGTATGTCTTGCGGAGTTGAAATGATTAAAATTTCTTTAATATTCAGATTCATCAAAGTTGCTAATGGATAGCAAATCATTGGCTTGTCATAAACTGGCAATAATTGTTTGCTAATTACGTTTGTTAAAGGCGCAAGCCTTGTTCCGCTGCCGCCGGCAAGTATAATTCCTTTCATTTTTAGCTGAATTTATTGTTATTCTTGCATGATAAAGGTTCGCTCTTTTTTGGAGTCGAGATCTTGCAATTGAAGTTTTGTGCCACCCGCAACTGAATCCATAAATAATATTTTTCCGGTGCGGTAATTATCCATTTTTGAATCATAAAACTGAAAGACCGAACCTTCGCGAACTAAATTTCCGGGCCCAATTTCAATTGCGGTTTTATTATCGTAATCATAGCCATCCCAAGCAAAGCTGGAATTTGTGCCAAAGATAAGGATTAAAGAAGTGAAAAGTAAAAAAGTTTTTTTATTGGTGATTTTCATGGTTGACTTTTGGTGTGGTTGTTTGTTTATTTCGCGCCTCGAAAAAAAATCAACGAAACACGAATATCACAATTTCCTTTTTAAATTTTCCTTTCAAGAAAAATTTTACTGTCGGGGCGTAGCGCAGTCTGGCTAGCGCACCTGGTTTGGGACCAGGGGGTCGGGAGTTCGAATCTCTCCGCCCCGACCATTTTTCTTCGTCTTTTGATCGTTGCTGGGGTTGGAAAATATCCTTCAGTCGGTCATGTATGTTGATATACACTCCCTCCTTCAGAAAATTTTCCAACCCCACCATCAATCAAAATACTTAGAAAAATCTTACCACGTTGTAATTCGGAATTTTTTTTAGGATCTATAACAAATTACTTGAAACTCGATCTTTTGATTATTTGACTCAATTCATTTTTTTAGTCATCCTGAGCTTGTCGAAGGGTGATTAGAGAGCTCAAACTAAAATCATCCTTCGACAAGCTCAGGATGACTTAGGAGTTTTTTTAAAGTTCAAAAGGAGTTTTTTTAAAGTTCAAAAGGAGTTTTTTTAAAGTTCAAAAGGAGTTTTTTTAAAGTTCAAATAGTAGAATTTGGAGTATTCGCGGTATAGTGTGAATTTTATTCATCTTCAGTTTTTCTCTCTGGTTTTTTGTTAAAAATTTCACCGCTTTCGGCGCTTTCGTCGTAAAGAATCACTTCTTTAATAATATCGTCATTAATATCGCGGAAAGCGGAAAGGGCGCTGTTAATATCGTCGCTTTTCATGCCAACGGAAGCAAGCGCCGCCGAACTTAGTTGCAAGCCAGTTTCTAGGTTTTTTGATATTACCAAATTGGCGCCAGCTTTTTTAAAGCGATCGGCATTATTGATGGTTTCAGATTTGGTAATTACGGTTGAATCTGGGAAATTTTCATTGATGAAACGAGTGATTTTCATGCAGGCGGTTTCGTCTTCCAGCGCGATAATTACTGATTCAGCGCGTTCAACTCCGATATGGCGCAAGATGTCAACATTCATGGCATCGCCGTAATAAATATTGTAGCCGTTATTTTTTTCGATGCGCACCATGCGGTGATTATTTTCCAGAATTAAATAATTTACACCGCGCTTACGAAGTATGTACGAAACAACGCGACCCAATTTGGAAAAACCGATAATAATAACATGTTTTTCAACATCGCCAATTTCGCGTCTAAGTTTATTATCGTGAAGAACTTCTTTGGTATAAAGATAGCTTTTAGCCTTACGTCCCAAAGCTGCGAGTAATGGAGTTAAAGCCATCGTAAATGTAACAACGGTCATCAAAAATTGTGATAAATCAACCTCCATAAATTTTTGTTGAACTGCCATCAAAAACACTACGAAAGCAAATTCACCACCTTGCGCCAAAAGCAAACCAGTATGAATTGCGGGAGCTAAAGGAAAACGGAAAATGCGGCATAATAAAACGATGATGGCGCATTTTACGATAATTAAGCCAATTGAAACCATCACGATATAAGGCAAGCTGCTCAACAATAAATCAAAGTCGAAAGACATGCCGATGGTCATAAAAAACAAACCTAAAAGCAGCGACTTGAGGGAAAGAATTTCTTCTTCAACGCGATATTTATATTCAGTTTCTGCCACCATCAAACCAGCGATGAAAGCGCCAAGGGCAAAGGATAAACCCATGTAATTGCTTAAAAAAGCTGAACCTAAAACTACAATTAAAGTGAAACTTAAAAATAAAACATCGCTTTTGGTTTCGGCAATTAAACGATAAATTGGGCGCAATAAAAGACGGCCAACAACAAAAATAATTCCCATCGCGATGCAGGCATCAAGCAATGCGCCGCCTAAAGCGTGAGCAACATTTAAATCGGTTTTTGTCAGCAAAGGAAGCAAAACTAAAATCGGGATTACGGCTAAATCCTGCATCAAAAGAATTGAGAATGATAAGCGTCCAACTCGCGTTGATTGTTCGCCATGTTCGGCAATAACTTGCATTACAATTGCGGTTGAAGATAGAGCCAGAGCGCTTCCAATTACGATTGAAGCGTCGAGGTTCATGTGGAAAAATTTAACACAGATTAATGAAATTACGCCGGAAGTTAAAATAACCTGTAAACTACCAAAGCCTAAAACATATTTACGCATGGCCAGCAAGCGGCTGAAGGTTAATTCTAGACCGATGGCAAAAAGCAAAAATACAATTCCAAGTTCGGCGATTGATTTTGTAGTTTCGGTGCTGGTTAAAACTCCAAATCCGAAAGGTCCAATTGCGGCACCAGAAACTAGATAACCAAGGGCGGGACTTAGGCCGAGTTGTTTGAAAATAATTACGATTGCGACGGAGGCAAAAAGTAGAATTAGAATGTCGCGTAAGTAACTGATGTCGTGCATGAATAATAAATTTTATGGTTGTTTGTGAGTTAGATAGATCCTGAAACAAGTTCAGGATGACGGAGTTTTTTTTAGGATTAGTTTAAGATTAGTTTAAGATTAGTTTAAGATTAGTTTAGGATTAGTTTAGGATCAGTATTTCCAACATCGTCATCCTGAACTTGTTTCAGGATCTAATTAATTAAAATACTACAATCTTAAATTGTCTTTTGAGATTTGTTTTTTATAAAAACCGCTCCTCTTACAGGCAAGAAACTTCTTGCCAAATCCTTAAAAAATTCAATTTGAAGAAATGTCCATTCTTTCCGATAAATCAATTGCTGAATTTGCTGTTAAACAAAAAATGATCGAACCATTTGTGGCTAATCAAACACGTTTTGATGATAAAGGTCAAAAAATTATTTCTTACGGCAATTCATCTTACGGCTACGATGCCCGAGTTTCTAACGAATTCAAGATTTTTACCAATATTGATTCTGCAATAGTTGATCCAAAAAATTTCTGCGAAACCAGTTTTGTAAATCGCACAACTGATGTTTGTATTATTCCTCCAAACAGCTTCGCTTTGGCGCGCACAGTTGAATATTTTCGTATTCCAAAAGATGTTTTGGTGGTTTGTGTTGGTAAATCAACCTATGCGCGTTGTGGAATTATTGTGAATGTAACGCCACTTGAACCGGGTTGGGAAGGTCACGTGACTTTAGAATTTTCCAATACCACGCCACTTCCAGCAAAAATTTATGCTTTTGAAGGCGCGTGCCAATTTTTATTTTTCAAAGGTGATCAACCTTGCGAAATTTCTTACGACATGCGCGCCGGCAAATATATGAAGCAAACAGGAGTAACGCTGCCAAAAGTATGATCAGATTTTTCTTTATCATTTTTGCGCTAATTTTTTCATCTCCAGCTTTTGCGGCTGAAAATTCCACAACTGTTGAAATAGTTCCGCAATATAAAGATGTTAAAGGTCAGGTGGTAAATAATTTTGCAAAACCAGTTCCATCAGTTTTTGAGCCAAAAAAACCAACTCCTTCGCGTTTTTTTTCTGCCGATTTGTCAATGCCGGAAACATTCGCCACTACAAATAATCTCGCCAAAAAAGTTGGTTCATTTTATCGCGCTTATGGCGAAGTGATTTTCGTTCAAGGCACAATTGTTGATTCTTTTGGCGTGCCAATTGAAGGCGCGGTTATTGAAATCTGGCAAACTAACGCCGCAGGAAAATATCACACTTTGCTTGAACCAAATAGCGAATATATTGATAAATATTTTAGCATGTCGGGTCGCACAATTACCGATAATTTAGGTAATTATCATTTTATCACAATCATGCCCGGATCTAATCCCGGAAGAGCTCCACACATTAACATGAATATTTACAGCACTAAATTCGGCAGGCTTGAAACTGAAATGTATTTTGCTGGTCATCCATATAACGCTTCTGATTACCAATATTTGGCTTATGATGAAAATGAACGTGCAATGGTTACGGCAACAGTTCGCAATTCCGATATCATGAATCCTGATTCCATCAAGCTTTGCACTTTAGACATAGTGATGAAAGGCATTCACCAATATAAAAGGTTTTAATTCTTAAATTTATTTTTCATGAAATCTCAAAGACAACTCCAAATCGGCGAAACTATTAAACGCGTAATTTCAGAAATTTTTCTGCGCGATGATATTTTAACAGTGCCGGGAAGTTATATAACTATTCTGGAAGCTGATGTTAGTCCTGATGCCAAAAATGTGCGTATTTACATTGATATTTTTGGCAATGAAGCGATGCATGACAAAATTGTTGAAAAATTGAATGAAAAAGTTCCGCATTTTCGTTATCAAATGGCAAAAAAAGTGGCGCTGCGCGTGGTTCCAGAAATTGTATTTACATTAGATAAAACTCACAGAAATGCGGTTAATCTAGAAGCTTTGATAGAAGGCGAGGCGAAGAAATATACCAAAGATAATTGAAGCTCGAACATTGCCACTTTGGATTAATTTGGATTAAATATAGATCAGATCCTGAAACAAGTTCAGGATGACAGAAATCTGCTAGTTCTTGCCGCCGCCGTCATCTCTTGAAACAAGTTCAGAATGACAGAAATCTGCTAGTTCTTGCAGCCGCCGTCATCTCTTGAAACAAGTTCGGTATGACAGAAATCTGCTAGTTCTTGCCGCCGCCGTCATCCTGAACTTGTTTCAGGATCTATTCTTAATTTAAGAAAATGGTCGGGTTTCAAGTAGCTTTTATAATGATAATTAATCACCAAAAAACAGCTTCGAGAAAGAAAAAATAATTCATAATCAACTCAAAGAAATGAAAAAAATATCGATCTTTGGATCAACCGGATCAATTGGAAAAAACGTTGTCGAGGTTATAAAAAATGCCCCGCAAAATTTTGAGATTTTGGCTTTGGTTGCAAGGAATGATGTTGAAACTTTAATCGCCCAAGCCTTATTTCTAAAGCCTTCATACGTTATTATCGAAAACGAAAAACTTTTTTTCCAATTAAAATCAGCGTTAAAAAATCTAAAAAATTGTCAAATTTCCTGTGGCCAAAATGCCATTCTTGAAGTTGCAAAAATCAAATGTGATTTATTCGTTTCTGCAATTGTTGGAGCTGCTGGAATGTTGCCAACTCTTGCTGCAATTGAAGCTGGTTCCGACATCGCTTTAGCCAATAAAGAATCATTAGTTTGCGCTGGTAGTTTTTTAAACGCGGCGGCTCAAAAAAGTGGTTCTAAAATTATTCCGGTTGATTCGGAACATAACGCAATTTTCCAGATTTTTGAAAATGAAAATCTGGCTGAAATTGATGCAATAACTCTCACAGCTTCTGGCGGTCCATTTTTTAATAGCGACAAGGATTTTTCTAAAATCACCGTTGCCGAAGCTTTGAAACATCCAAATTGGTCAATGGGCGCTAAAATTTCAATCGATTCTGCAACCATGATGAATAAGGGTTTAGAGATGATTGAAGCTTTTCATATTTTTCCAGTTTCCAAAAAACAAATTAAAATTTTAGTTCATCCGCAATCAATAATTCATGGAATGGTCGATTATTTAGATGGTTCAACTTTGGCAATGTTAAGCAAACCCGACATGCAAGTGCCGCTTTCTTACGCGCTTGGTTATCCCAAAAGAATGGCGATAAAACATGAAAAGCTTGATTTGGTAAAATTACAGAATTTAAGTTTTTTTGCGCCTGATGATAAAAAATTTCCGGCAATAAAAATTTGTCGCGAAGCTTTAGAAATTGACGGCAGCGCTCCCGCCGTTCTAAATGCCGCCAATGAAATTGCGGTGGAAAGATTTTTAAAAGGCGAAATTGCTTTTGATGAAATTACTAAAATTGTCGAAAAAACTTTAGCCAAAATTTCGCACAAAAAATTAAATTCAGCGCAAGAGGTTTTGGAATTTGATAAAATTGCGCGCGAAATAGCTAAGAACCTGTAAAAATAAAAAATATTTAAAATGTCACTTGTTCATCTAATCGTTCAAAATTTCTTTTCTTTCATCGCGATTATTTCGCTGATTGTTTTTATTCATGAATTCGGACATTTCTTCGTCGCGCGTTTATGCGGTGTAAAAGTCGAAGAATTTTCGCTTGGTTTTGGCAAAAAACTTTTTGGTTTCACCGATAAAAAAGGCACTTTATGGAAATTTTGTCTTTTGCCGCTTGGTGGTTACGTAAAAATGTATGGCGACCGCAACGGCGCGTCAATTCCCGATTCAGAGGCAATCGCTAAAATGTCAGACGCTGAAAAGAAAAAATCATTTCTCGGAAAAAACGCCTATCAACGCATGGCAATTGTGGTTGCGGGGCCAGTGGCAAATTTTATTTTGGCGATTGTGATTTTTACTTTTTTATTTCAAATAAATGGTCTCAACAAGGTTTTGCCAATCATTGATGAAGTTATGCCGCAAAGCGCCGCGCTTGATTCGGGCTTGCAAAAAGGGGATGAAATTATCGCGATTAACAATGATGAAATTACCGATTTCAATCAGATTCGCGATCATGTAATGGCGGTGTCAGCGCAAGATTTGCTTTTTAAAATCAAACGCGGCGCAGAAATTTTTGAAATAAAAATCACGCCCAAAATTCAAGTAAGAAAAGATTTTTTTGGCGATGAAATAAAGATGGGAACCCTTGGAATTACAGCTTCGCAAACCACGCATCAAGATTTAAATTTAGGACAAAGTTTTGTCGCGGCCAATCAAGAAACTTATCGCATTTCAATCGCAATTCTTAAAGCTCTCGGCGAATTAATCACCGGCAAACGCTCGGTTGAAGAGCTCGGCGGCCCAATAAAAATTGCCCAATATTCCGGCAAAACCGTTGAAATGGGAATTACCGCCGTGATTTGGTTTATGGCGATGATCTCGATTAATTTAGGCGTGATGAATCTTTTACCCGTGCCAGTATTGGACGGCGGACATTTATTTTTCTACGCAATTGAAGCAATTTTCAAAAAACCACTTCCCCAAAAAGCCCAAAAAATTGGTTTTCAAATTGGCCTAAGTTTGGTTTTAACTTTGATGATTTTCACAACCTTAAACGATATTTGGCGTTTGTTTAAGTAGGTTTTTAATTTTTTCGATCTGCTCGTTTTTATTTTCCAGCCAATCATATCCCCAAATTCGGTGAATTTTCCAACCTTTCTTTTCCAAAATTTCTTGCCGCAAACGGTCTCTTTCGCGAGCGGTTTTGCCCGAGTGGTAAATTTCGCCGTCGCACTCAATTCCTAAAATATAATTTTGGGTATTTGGGCAAATAATTGCCAAATCAATTTTATAGCCCGAACAGCCAACTTGGCTTTCAACTTCAAAACCAACATTGCGCAAAGCCTTACAAACACTTTCTTCAAAGCCGCTATCAAAATTGTCGGAGTCTATTTTAAAATTCTGATTAGCAGAAATTTTCCATCCTTCATTCGTGGCGCCGCTTTCGGCGTAAGTTAAATATTTTCTTAAAAACTCAATTGCTTTTCCTTGAAGCTGGCTTGGAATTTGCGCTGATTTTAAAGACGAAAGCAAAAACACTTTCTCGCGCGCCCTAGAAAACATAACATTTAGCCTTTTTTCAGCATTTTGTTTGTTGAGCTGCCCAAACATTCTACCACTAATTTTGCCGTCTTTATCTTTGGCGTAAGAAGCGCAAATAATTATTGTATCGCGTTCGTCGCCTTGGCAATTTTCTAAATTTTTTACAAATAAACCATTTTCATCTTTTGCTTCCAGCCAAGCGCAAAGCTCGTCGCGGGTTTCAATTAAATCTCTAATCAATTTGCATTGTTTGGCGTTGATGGCAATTACGCCAACCGATTTTTTGCCCGAATTGTAAAGATTTTGTAGCAACTCAATTGTTTGTTTGGCTTCTAAATCATTAGTTTGCTTTTCCCAAATGCCGCCTTCCAAATAAATAAATTCAATTGGTTTTTCTTGTTTAGCCGAATTTGGAAAAGTGACTAATTTGTCGTTATAAATGAAGCGATTCGAAGGCAAAATTAACTCCTCAAATTTGCTGCGATAATGCCAATTCAGCAAAAGCTCTTTCATTTTTGGCGCGGCAAAATCAAGCAAGCTGGCGGTGTCATTAACATTTTGCTCTTCATCATCTTCATCAATTTCTTCGTCGCTGTCAGTTGCGCCAGAGCTAGAAAAAAGATTCGAAGGCGGCATTTGTTTGGTGTCGCCCGCAATTATCAATTGCTTGGCGCGAAAAATTGAACTGATGGCGTCCCAAGTGTAAATTTGCGAAGCTTCGTCAAAAATTACGGTGTCAAAAATTGGGCTTAAATCTTCATTCACTTCAAAAAATTCACAAATAGTCAGCGGGCTACAAACAACACAACTTACAGCATCTAAAATAGTTTCTTTGAACTTTGAAATTAACTTTCTTGGCTTACCAAATCTTTGTCTGGTTTTTAATTGCAAAATTTCATAATCATTAACTAGATGCGCATTTTTGATTTTAATTTTTTGCTCCAACCTAGAGCGATTTAGTTTAATCAGACTTTTGTCATCATTTTTAAAATCCTCAATTAAGGCTGCAAAATCTTTGGTATTGGCAATAAAATCATTTTTTTGAACAATTTTATCTAAAGCTTTTGAGTAAAAATTTTTCTTAAAAACATCTAAAATTTTTCTTTTCTCAATTTTGTTTGAACAAATTTTTTGCCAAAATTCTGCACAACCCAAACTTTCTAAATTTTGCTTCAAATCCTTATATTTCAAGGTTTCAACTAGTTTTGGCAAATAAGATTTTCTTAAATTTATTTCTGCCACCAAAAACTGATAATCGCTTTTTATTTCGGCGGAAATTTCAAAATAATTTTCAATTTCAAGAAGGGTTTTTTCTTTTGTGAGTTCCGCTTCAAGTGTTAAAGATTTTAAATTTTTGATTGAGAAAAAGTTTTTCGAAAATTGCTCGAATAGATTTCTTTCAAATTCAAAATCTATTTTTTTAAGCAAAATATTTTGCCAAAAATCTGCGCAACCCAAACTTTCTAAATTTTGCTTCAAATCCTTATATTTCAAAGTTCCAGCAAGCTTTGGCAAATAAGTTTTTCTTAAATTTATTTCTGCCGCCAAAATCTGATAATCGCTTTTTATTTCGGCAGGAATTTCGAAATAATTTTCGATTATAGGAATTAAGTTTTCTTTTTTTAAGTCAGCTTGCGATATTTCAGATTTAAGATTTTCTGCGGCAAAAAAGTTTTTAAAAAATTGTTCTAGTAAATTTTTTTCCAATTCAAAACTTGTCTTTCCCCCCAAAATATTTTGCCAAAAATCTTTGCAACCCAAACTTTCTAAGCTTTGCCTCAAATCCTTATATTTCAAAGATTCGACAAGTTTTGGCAAATAAGTTTTTCTTAAATTTATCTCTTCTGCCAAAAGCTGATAATCACTTTTTATTTCGGCGGAAATTTCAAAATAATTTTCAATTTCAAAAATTATCTTTTCTCGCTCGAGTTCATTTTTTGAAATTTTGAACCTTAAATCTTCTACCTCTCTTTCTTTGGCAAGGAAATTTGTTTTTATTTTTTTTATCTCAAGAAAGTTTTTTAAACGCCTAAAAAAACTAAATTTGGCAAAAATTTCCAGCTCACTTTTAATTAAAAAGCTTTGTTTCTCTAAGTTTTTTAACTCGTTTTTTTGTTTAGAAAGCAATTTTAAAATCTCTTCCAAGCCAAGAAATTTATTTTCTAAAAACTCAAAATTTTCATCTTCAGATTTCTTAAAATCACTTTTTAGATAAGGGTTTGCTTCATCAAAATAGATATGCTGATATTTTTGAATCTCGTTTAAGGTTCTAATAATTTCCTTCGTTTCTTCTAAATCTAGCCGCGAAGGTAGATCAATTTTTAATTCTTTGATTTGAAAATTTTTTATTAAATTTTCTTTTTCCAAAATTTTTAGCTGCTCTTTTTTTTCACAAAGTAAATTTACAAAATTGCTTAGATCTAAAAGCAAAAATTCAAAATCATTATGTTCCTGCAAGCCCAGAAAATTCTTTGTTAAATATGGATTTTGTTCATCAAAATAGATGTGTTGGTAGTTTTGAATTTCTTCT
>Ga0114967_10000094_pt1 | contig 68659 bp, 55 predicted proteins | sample M_130628_MF_Meta_FD_92639 | JGI IMG/M metagenome (GOLD analysis project Ga0114967, IMG submission 92639) | Freshwater microbial communities from Lake Montjoie, Canada to study carbon cycling - M_130628_MF_MetaG | ecosystem: Environmental > Aquatic > Freshwater > Lake | place: Lake Montjoie... | reverse complement strand
GCAGGGAATCGTTTGATTTCTTCTGTTTATTCAGGAGGGAAAACAGGCGAAGATTTTAGTTTCTTGACATCGGGATATGATAAAAATGGGAATGTATTAGGGCTTACTCGCAAAGGGTCAACCACTCTAACTAACGGGCAAGCAAGCACCTTCGGTAACATTGACCAAATGACTTATTTTTATCAAGGAAACCGCTTGCAGGGTATTACCGATGCCATAACAGCCAATGAAGATGTAGGCGACTTTCGGCAAGGCCCCTCTGGGGGTTCGGGGGCTTATAGCTATTGGGCAAATGGCAATTTGAAAAGTGATGCCAACAAAGGCATTAGTTTGATAGAGTACAATACTTTTTTGAAAAGAGTCAAGAAGGTAACTTTTATAAATGGCGACGCACTAAACTTCTACTATGATGGTAGCGGTACACTCCTGAAAAAAGCATCAACTAATGATATATGGATTTATAACAATGAACTCATCTACAAAAACAGCGGTATTTACCAAATAGCCAGCCCCGAAGGAAGAATGACCCCAAAAACAAGTGGCGGCTATGCTTATGAGTTTGACTACCGAGACCACCAAGGAAATCTTCGCCTAAGTTTTAGAGATTCATTGGCTGCACCTGTGGGTGGTGTTTATGCACCCCCAGTTATTACCCAAATCACCGAACATGACCCTTGGGGCTTAGAAATTAAGCCACTTTCTTATGTAAATAGTGTAAATAGTAATAACTTTAAGTTCTTAAATCGTTTAGATATTGTAGAACTAAATGGTGTTTCTGACCTTGTAAACCGCTTTTATGATAGGCAAAATGGTAGGTTTTGGTCTACAGACCCATTGGCGGAGAAGCGAGAATGGCTCAATTCATACAATATGGCATCTAACAATCCAATAAACCGCATTGATCCTGACGGAAATGCTGATTTTGGCGTGAATGATGATATTTTCATAAATTCCAAATCAAAAAAAATGTCAGTAATAAAGACCAATGATAATTTTGATAGAACAATTATTGATGGTAACTACAAAGGAAATACAGCTAAAGGTTATGCTCAAAGTGTTTGGGGTAATAATGATTTACCTTCAAACCAAGTTTCAATTAATTATGGCTCAAACGCAGACCCGTCAACCGTTTCTTTGTATACGAAGGCAACATTAATTGACATCATGAACGAAACAGGAAATGAATCAATTAAAATCAATAGTACGACAAGGTCACCTGAAGCTCAAGCAAGGGTAATGAGCGAGAATGTTAATTCACAGGGTATGGCGAGTCAAAAGAAACTTTACGGAGTATCGTATCGGGTGATAAAGTATTAGATTTACATCCTGATGTTAAAAAAATGACAAATAAAATTAATGAACTTGGGCCAACTAATGTATCTAAACATTGTTGCATCCCGTCGCAAATGAATGTAGTTGATGTTTCCCCCAGAGCATCATTACTTAATAATCCAAGAGTTTTTGCTCAAAGTGCTATAAATCACCCCAATGTGAGACGAGTTTTATCTCCTTATAATAGTAAAGACCCTGCAATTCATATTGAAATACCCCAACCAAGACATTAACAATGAAATACTTAATAATTATTCTATTCCTGATATCTATCAGTTGTCAAAGTCAGAATTCAAAATATGACTTAATACAAGGAAGTTGGGGAGCTACAAAAGAATCAAATGTTGATTTTACATTTAAAGGCAATCAAATAATTTATTTTGAAGATTTAGATAAATACACTTTTGATATTAAAGAAAGTACCCTGACAATTAAACAGGATGGGGAATTGATTACAACTTATGAAATAATTTTTCTTTCAAAGGAAAAACTTATATTTAAAGCAAATGATGGGTCAAGGTTTACATTAGTGCGGATTAATTAAACAAAATCAAAAATCGTTAAAGATTAAGAATCGTCATGCAAAACATTTTGCAAGGTTCGGCTGTGCGAAGGATATTTCCACTAGTTATGCGATGGATATTTCCTTTGTACGTGCGGATAGCGGCTTTTAGCCGCAGAAATAAAGCTTAAAGAAGAATTAAAACTATAAAATATGACTTTTAAAGGTATTTTCCTTTCCATCAGGGTCTTCGGCACGAGAACCTGAGGGCCAATAAGCAAATAGGAATAATTTCCCTATCTATCAAAGTGAAGGATTAAATCCTGATTATATTACTCGCCCAACCACCACCTATGGAGCCGTACCAGCGGCCAATACTTTAGACCTTGCCAAAAAAGCAGTCATTTTGAATCCTGGCGTGATGATAGATGCCAACAACCTAACGAAATATGAAGCCCGCATTGGCACAGGTGGCGGTAGTGGTGGCACTACTTTGGGAATGCAAACAATGGATATTGGGTATCATATTCGAGGGATGCAAAATTGTATCAATTGTAGCAATGGACTACCGATTTTAAATGGTGCTGAAAATGATTTCTTTGCCCAAAAAAATCTCGTCTCCTCTTTCTGTTTCAGCCTTTCAGTTGCTAACAAGTGGTGCTGTTTGCCTACAATCGGTGGTGCTTATTGACTGGAATATATAATGCCTGTAGAAGAAAAAAAGAGTATTTATTGAACAAAAAATACAATCAGTAATTTCTCAGGACTTTATCGAAAAATAAGTATGAAAATAATTAAACAAAACTATACGAGGTGGTTTGAACAAATCAAACAACGAATACAGGAAGCACAATTAAGTGCAGTTCTATCCGTCAATGACCAACTACTTCAAGCATATTGGGAACTGGGAGAAGCCATCATTAAAAAACAACAAGATACAAACTAGGAAGATGCCATTTAAGAATAACTTGCAACCGATTTACAACTAAGTTTTCCGAATGTGCGTGACTTTTAAAACGTAATTTATATGCTATTAGGCCATGGTATTTGTTTTATAGTCAACAATATACATTTGTGCCACAGCCTGTGGCACAAATTTCGTGGGGTCATATTAGACTCATTATTTCAAAAATAAAAAATGTAAATTATGTGATAGCCAAAAGATTCTCAAAAAAGCAATTAATGCAGTGGACAAAAAAGTAACACACTTGCTAATTCAAGCCAGAACGAAAGTATCAAATAACGATTGGGGGGGGGTGAATTTAGAAAGAAATATCCCAAATTTAGGGCAATAAAATATTTTAACGAACCTGATGAAATCAAGTTAGCCGGCGTGATTGCCTCACAATTTTTGATGCACTCAATTTAAACAATGACCAATTTCCTTAAACTAAAAGCTCTTTTACCACCTTTCCTTTTCCGTCTGGTGTGGTATAAAAAGGTCTTTTTTCTATTTCAAATTGAGTTTCGGGTTTTATACCCAGCGTATGGTAAATGGTTTGGTGAAGCTCAGAAATTTTTATAGGATTTTCGATAGTTTTGCAAGGTCGTTCGTCGGCAGTTTTACCATAAACAAATCCTTTTTTTACTCCTCCTCCCCACATCAATACAGAACCTGCATCGGTAAAGTGCCTATGCATTCCATAAAATTTAATGTCATTCAAAATATCTGGCTGTTTAACTTGCTCTTTTACTTTAAGTTCAGGTTTACCTTCTACCATCATATCACGGCTAAATTCGCTTGCTAATAGCACCAAAGTTCGATCTAGTTGACCTGTTTTATCCAAATCTTTGATGAGCTGAGCCACAGGGCCGTCGATCATTTTTTTCATATTTACTAATCTTGTATGTCCGTTCTCATGTGTATCCCAACCCACAAATGGTTCATATTCGGTAGTTACAGAAATAAATCTAGCTCCTTTTTCTACAAGCCTTCTTGCTAGCAAGCAACCCAATCCAAATCGACTCGTATTATAAATATCATAAATATCTTTGGGTTCGGTACTTAAGTTAAATGCTTTTGATTCAGGCGAATTAAGTAAACGATACGCCTGCTCCATCGAGATTTTTAATGATTCTTTTTGAAAATCGCTTCCATACTCTCCGTGAGCACTTTCAGAAATTAGGTTATTATACAATTGATTTCTACTTTCAAATCGCCTCATATCCATACCTACAGGCGGGCGGACACTATCTAAACCTTGACTTGGATCAGGAATAAAAAATGGGCCGTGTTCATTACCTAAAAACCCTGCCGTATGAAAAGCTTTTAATTCTTCAGCTTCACCTACAGTAAACCTTTGACCAATATCTATAAATGGTGGAATTACAGGGTTTTTTGGGCCTAATTGTTTTGAAATCCAAGAGCCTATATGCGGTGCAGCCACTGACTGGGGCGGTTCGTAACAAGTATGCCAATTGTATTGATGCCGTGAATGTAAAATATGACCTAAATCGGCAGCAACATACGAGCGTATTAGAGTTCCCTTGTCCATCACACTTCCAATAGACTGCAAACCTTCCGAAAATTGTATTCCGTCCAAGACAGTAGGTAAAGAATTAAAAGTACTCAAGACCCGATTTCCTTCCATACCTTTTTCAAATGAGGTATAACGTTTTGGGTCAAAAGTTTCGGTATGAGCCATGCCTCCAGCCATCCAAAGTAAAATTACAGAATCGGCAGTTGCTATTTTTGAAGCTAAGTCCACACTCGCATTTCCCATTAGACTGGCCATAGGTGAACCTGTGCCCAAAGCCGCTATGGTAGCCATGCTAGTGTTTTTTAAGAAATCTCTTCTATTGGTTATCATTTTTTAAAAGCTAAAAGTTTTAATTAATTATCTGAAATTCAGGGCTTAAAGCTACAGCCCATACCAAGTCTTGAATACCCTCTACCGTAGGTTTTTCTCCAATATATTTTTTCGTTAAATTCATTTCTCTAAAAGTAGGTGGTCTATTTAGTATTTTCTGATACAAAGCTTGTATTAATAATTCACTTGTAGCATATTTTTTTACCCAAACTTCAGCCCCTTTTTGAAGGGCATTATTAAATTTTGAGCCATTGGTTAGTTCCAAAGCCTGTAATAAATTGGCTTGAGTAATCCTACTTGTTGAAACGGTTTCGCGAGTGGGTCTACCCAAAGAAGTTAAGAACGCATCATTTTTAACTAATGAAGCCCGGGCGAAAGGCATCTCTGTCATAATGCTTGATGGCAACATTTTTAATGCCACAGCCGAGTCCGTATATATTGGATAAAAAGCCTGGCTGATTATATCGGAAAACTGTTCTGCTGTAACCCGTTTTTTAAGAATACCTTTAAAAACAAAATTTTGTGCTACTAAAAATTGTGGATCTTTTAGACTATTTGAGGGCAATTGGTATGTTTTTGAGGTAAGTATCTGATGCATAAGTCGCTTGATGTCTGTACCATTATTAGCGAAATCGTAAGCCAGCCAGTCAAGCAAATCCTGACTCCAAGGCTCATTGTCCATAACGTCAACAGGTTCCACAATCCCCCTTCCGAGCAATTGAGCCCATATTCTATTTACTAGTGTTCTATAGAATCTGCCATTTTTCTTTTGCACTAAAATGTCCATTAACTGCTTTAAACGGTCGGCGGTAATTGGTGTTTCTTTTATTTTTCCTAACGAATTATACAGCACTCCGTAGTTGGCCTTTTTACCAGTGGGTACATCACAACGATGGATTTCTAATAAAGTATCAGAAAACACATTAGCAAATGCATAAGAATCAGCTAATTTCCAGTCAGATATAAAACTATCATGGCAAGAAGCACATTTTAGATTTAAGCCTAAAAACACTTGGGCTACGTTTTGAGCGGCTTGCATAGCTACTGTTTGGCTCGAATTTACCGTACCTCTCCAAGCAATTCCTTTTATAAATCCAGCAGATTCTTCTGTGGGGCTTATCAATTCTTTTACAAACCTTTCGTATGAAACATTATTTTTTAATGAACTATACAACCATTTTGAAATAGAATATCGGCCTTTCGTAATATAACCAGTGCCAGTGTAGTCGTTTCGAAGTGCGTCATTCCAAAAACTTAGCCAATGCTGGGCATAAGCCTCATTTTTATTTAAAAGAGTTTGTACTAGCTTATCTCTTTTATTTGGAGAAGAATCTTTTACAAAAGCATCTAATTCAGAAGAACTTGGAAGGAGGCCAATAACATCCAAATACACTCTTCGTATATAGGTTCTATCATCTATTGGTTTTCGCCAAGCTATTTTGTTTTTAATAAAATATTGATTTACAAACAAATCAACTGGGTTGGATAATTGTCCGGTTATTTTTGGTAAAATAGGTAGTCTAGGCTCTAGAGCAGCTACACGATAAAGGCTTTTCTCTGGCCCATTTAGCCATGGAGCACCCAATTTTATCCAATATTCAAGTATTTCAATTTCGTTTTTTGTTAAACGCTTACCTTTTGAAGGCATGGCATCTTCATGACTGTCAGGTAGTTTTATTCTTCGGATTATTTCGCTTTTTGCAGGGTTTCCTGCTAATAAAATTGGGCCATTTTCGCCACCTCTAAAAATAGATTCTTTTTTGTCAAGCCTTAAACCACCTTTTGTTTTTGTGGCATTATGGCAGCTATAACAATTATGGGCTAGAATGGTGCGTACATTGGTATTTAATTCTTGTAGTTGATTATCGTTTAAAGTATTTGAAACTAAAGCTACATTCTCAAAAGTTTCAGTTTTTTGAGCCCAATCTTTTTTAGCATCATGAAACGAAGAAACTTTCTTCAATGAAGAAATCTCTATTCTTTTGTTAGGATTTAAACTTTCCTCAGTATAAACTGCCCCCTCTATTATCCAATTTTGTAAAATACTTATTTCTGATTTAGTCAATCTTTTACCTTTTGAAGGCATAGCGTCGTCGTGGTTGGCAGGCAAAAGTATTCTTCGCAACATTTCACTTTTTCCGGGATGTTCCAAATCAAAAGCAGGGCCACTTTTACCACCTTTTAAAGCAAATACTTGTGAATCTAATCTAAGTTTCCCTTTCGATTTTTTTGGTCCATGACATTCAAAACATCTAGAATTTAAAATATTTAAAGCATCATAAGTTAATCGGCTAGTTGGAACTTCAGGTTGAATTATATTATTATTAGAATCAAGATGGTTTGTAGTTATTAGTTTTTCTAAGTTTTTGTGTTTCAAATTAACTTCTTTTTTTTCAAAAACCTCAGTTAAATATTCGTCACCATGTGTTAGCATAGCACCAAAATGTCCAGTTATACTTACTCCAAATGTAGATATCACCAAAAGCATTCGGTAAGTTTTAACTTCGTTTGCAGAAAAAGCATACAACGTTAGCCAGGAAAGAACCATAGTCGTAATTCCAAACCATTTGTGAAATTGAACTTCTGAACCACCATATTCCTCTTGACTAATCAGCAATAAACCAAAAGCAACTGATAAAGAGCTACTAATGGCCACTATCCAAAGGACAATCTTTATAGTGGGTTTATATTTTTCTGTTTTTTGAAAGAGTACTACGGATTCTACAAGGAATGCAAGCCAAATCAAACTTAATGGGAAATGAACAATAAGTGGATGAAACCTCCCTAATAATTCCAAAATACTATTAAATACATTCATTTTTAACTACAAATTGGTGCCCTAGTTGATTTTAACATTACAGAATATTATACAAAAATCTAAATTACCTTACTAAAATTACATTTCCTAAAGAGCAAGTTGCATATTTTTAATTTTATTAGTAAAACAGCGGACAAGTCATCAAAAACTGAATATCCGTTGATTAAACACTTTTCTAATTAGTTTGTTTTTTGTTACCACACAGGATGATTTTTGATAATTAGATTTAGGTATGGAAGTATCTCGAGTTGCCTTTTGACCAAAGTGTCAATGACCGAACAAATGATGCAAAAATCATTTTGCCCAGTTTTAAACTGTCCAGAAACTTTCTGTTTTACCTTAATATTTCTTCCCAGTTCCATCAGGGTCTTCGTCACGAGACCCTGATGGCCATTAATCTAAGCAAATAGGAATAATTTTCCTAGCTATCAAAGTGAAGGATTAAATCCTGATTATATTACTCGCCCAAACACCACTTTTGGAGCCGTACCAGAAGCAAATACTTTAGACCTTGCCAAAAAAGCAGTCATTTTGAATCCTGGCGTGATGATAGATGCCAAAAACCTTACCAAATATGAAGCCCGCATTGGCACAGGTGGCGGGAGTGGTGGCAATACTTTGGGAATGCAAACAATGGATATTGGGTATCATATTCGAGGGATGCAAAATTGTATTAATTGTAGCAATAATACGCCTACCTTTAATGGAGGAGAAAACGATTTGTTTGCCCAAAAAACTCGACTCTTCGTTCTGTTTCAGCCTTGGAATAGCTTCGCTCTCCTGCATTACCATGAGGGTCCACCCCTACTTCTTGCTGGTAGTTCTTATCCCTTTCAAATAAGTTTGACTGCTTTCTTTGCTCTTACATGAATAAAACAAAATGTATAGACTGTTTATGTTCAGCCCATGCCTAAAAGAAACTGGTAATATGACCTCTGCTGACTTCTTTGACCTAAGACTTGTATCACTACAAAAGTTGTTGCTTCTAAAAAAAATATGCACAACTGGGTCAGAGACCTCCCCAAGTAAGGGTAATAACTTTCATCTCATCTACCTGCTAAATTTACTCCTTAAGGTTAGGATACCTTTAATTGCCTCATGTAATTTCTGTTCGTTAGGCCAAGACTTTGCCTACAGCTTCTTTAAGATTCCAATCACAGTGGACACCCTTGCTCTCAGCTAATGATTTCAACTACCAAGCTCATAGTGGACTTTCACCACCAAGCTATTTGTGCACACCAAAATAAATGGCTGAGCTTTCGCTTAGCCATTTATTTTATTATGATTGTATAAGTAAAAATATTTTTTTATATTTGAACTATTATTAATTCAAAATCAATATTCCCATGGCATCTACTTCTGAAACAGGACACGCTAAAAACGTGACAAATTTCCAAAATTTAATTGCATTTGTAACAGGTTATGAAGCATCTTACAGTCCTTCAAAAATTTCTTTAAAGTTACCGCAACTAGTAGCACTAAAAGCCGAAGCTGACAAAAAGTTGGCTGATGTATTGGCTAATAACACAGCTTACAACAACAAAGTGAATGAACGTCAAAACGCTTTCAATGGTTTAAAATCACTGTCAACTCGTTTAGTAAATGCATTACAAACTACCGATGCAAGCGACCAAATTATTAAAGATTCAAAAGGATTTAATCGTAAAATGCAAGGACAAAGAGCATCGGAAACAGTAACTAATCCTACCGACCCAAGTACTCCAGCACCAAAAATAATTTCGTCGAGTAATCAATCCTACTCGCAACAAATACAACATCTTTCAGGTTTAATTTCAGTTTTAGAAAGTGAACCAAGCTACGCACCAAACGAAACCGATTTACAGGTAGCAACATTAGTATTAAAACTAAATGAGTTGACAACTAAAAATAATGCAGTTGCCACCTCATACACCAACATTAGCAATTCAAGAATTGCAAGAAACAAAACGTTATATAGCACCGAAGGAAGTATTTTTGAGGTAGCATCAGAAGTAAAAAAATACATCAAATCAATTTACGGAGCATCAAGTCCAGAATTTGCTCTAGTAAAAGGAATAGAATTTAAGAAACCAAAATCATAAAAAACCATAAAATTAAATATTACTTCTGCAATTATAAAAATAGCATCCAATATTTAATAGGTTTGCCACGCAATCCTGTTTATTATAATAGCGGTTGCAATTATAATAACCGCGAAATATTTTATAGTGGACTATTTTATATTTATTACTTCCGCAGTTTAATTTATAGCTGACTCAGTTTCATCTATTACGACCTCAACTATAACTATTACAACCGCCGAAAGAAAAAGAAACAAAACAGAAAAGTATCTTCTGAAAGACAAAATACAGATAAAAGGGTAACGATAAATAGAGATTTCAAGAAATATCGAGGCACAGGATTTATTTTAATTGGAAAAGGTTTTTTTATTAAAAGCGGCACAGTCCTGATTGATCTCCACCTTCGCCAAGCCCGAAAACGCTGGCTACTACTTAATTATATTACTATAAAATTTTAAAGAAACATAAAAATGGAAAACTGCAACATATTTGAAATTTGGGAAGAATATAAATCTTCATTATTTCTATACATCAAATTACGTGTAAGAGACGAAGATGACACCAAAGACATTTTACAAGATGTTTTACTAAAAAGTTATCAATATTGTAATAAAGGTAAAACAGTCTTGCACTTGAAATCTTGGTTGTATAAAATTGCACAAAATACAATCATTGACCACTACCGGAAAAATAGCAAAACAATTCCATTTGAATTTGATTTTATTGAAACAGAAAATGAAAATTCGATAGTTGGTGAAGCATCTGATTATATTTATGCACTACTTCAACTTTTACCAAATGATTATGCAACGCCTCTTTATATGTCAGATATTGAGGGTATAGACCAAAAGGTTATTGCAGATAAATTGGGTATATCTTTAGTAAATACAAAAGCACGAATTCAAAGAGCAAGAGTAAAGTTGAAGCAACGTTTCCTAGAATGTTGTGCTGTTGGCTTTAATGATAATGGGGAAATGGTATCTTTTGATATTAAACCAGAATGCACATTACTCAAAGAAGAAAAAACTAGGATAGAAAATAAGGTTTAGTTTTTTGCACCTTTGATTATTAAATATAACTATAATCGTAGTTATAAATCATAAAAAAGGACCTATAAAAAAAACTATAATTGCAGTAACAATATTTTGCAGCAACGATTATAAATAAAATGAAAAGACAGTTTTAACCAAAAAAATAGGACGAAAAAAGAAAATGATTAAGAAATAAGCTTCAGATAGTGTCTTAAAGAACATACCTGTTTCATCTACAGCAGTTATTCTGTTGCAAAAAGCCAGTTGTTTTTAAAAACCTGAAGAAATCTTTATAATTAAAAAAACATTATTAACATCATAAAATCATAGAGAACCTAATTGTGCAGAAGCTTTTTTTTGGTACTTCGGATAATTTATAAAATACAGTGAAAAAGATAAAGCGTGGACTTTGCTTTGTGTAAGTATCTTAGTATTTAAATATAAAAAAGGCAATGATTATGAAATTGTTGCATATATTATGATATTGATTTTGGAATTGCTGCCTGTGCAGATTATTGCCCTTGAGTAAAATATGAATTAAAAAAAATAGTATTAAAAAAATACCTCAGTAATAAGCAAAGTTATTATTTGCATCTTTTTATAAATTCCCAGTCTTATATTTTTACTTTCCCAATCTAACATATTGAAATGAAAGAAGTAATCATCATTGGAGCAGGTTTAAGTGGTCTTGCGACTTCTTACCAGCTAAAGAAAAGAGGAATTGATTCTAAAGTTTTGGAATCTCAGAACCGTTTGGGTGGTCGTATTGAAACAATTTACGGCAATGCCAAAACGCCTATGGAAATGGGGGCAACTTGGTTTGGCACAGAACATAAAAACCTATTAGGACTTATGTCGGAGCTGAAAATTGACTATTTTGAACAACATACAGAAGGTATTGCCTTGTTTGAAACAATGTCATTTAAACCGCCACAACAATACTTTGTACCAGCCAATTCACATTCTGCATATAGAGTAAAAGGAGGTACTTACTCTATTATTGAAGCATTATGTAAGCATCTTGATATCGAAAATATATCATTAAACACCCAAATAATTGAAGTTATTGATAATGGCGATAACATAACAATCATAGATAGTTTGCATAATAAATATGTCTGTAAAAAGCTTATCATAGCATTACCACCCAAATTGCTTATTAATACTATTAGATTTACACCAACCCTTCCAAAAGAAATAACCCAAATAATGCAAAGTACACAAACTTGGATGAGCGGTTCAATAAAATTTTCTGTAGAATATAATAAAGCATTTTGGAAAAATAGTGGTTTTTCAGGAAGTGTATTTAGTCAATCAGGCATTGCCCCAGAAATTTACGATCACAGCAATTATAATGACACAAAATTTGCACTAAAAGGATTTTTAAATGGTCTGGCTACGCAATATTCTTTGGATGAACGAAAAGAAAGGCTTATTGCTCAATTGAAAAACTATTTTGGCGACAATGCAGAGCAATTTGAAAGCTATAATGATAAAATTTGGAACGATAAATATATCCAACCTGATAATGATATACTTCTGCCTGCTCACTTTAATAATGGGCATGCACTTTTTGAAGAAAACTACATGAATAATAAACTATTTTTTACAGGAACAGAAGTTAGTTCTCATTTTAGTGGCTATATGGAAGGAGCAATTATGGCTTCAAACTCAATTATAAAAAGGATCTCAAAAATAATTTAAAATTAATTTGCCATTTTTTGCATCTTTTTTAAAGTTCCAAGTCTTAGGAGCATAACAATTTAAAAAAGATAAATAAATGAGTGAATCACAAGCATTAATCGTAGGTGGCACCTCAGGAATGGGCAAAGCTACCGCACAACTTTTACTACAAAAAGGAATAGAAGTTATCATTCTTGGAAGAGAGGATAAAAACCTAGAAATTGTCCAAAAGGAACTTTCTGCTTTTGGAAATCTAAAAACTATCCCATTAAACCTGCTTGATATGCAGGAAGTAAAAACTTTTTCTGAAAAGTTAGCCTCAACATTTCCTAACCTAAAATATTTAGTAAATGCCGCAGGATATTTTAGTCCAAAATCATTTTTAGACCATAATGAGGCAGACTACGATATTTACCACAATTTCAACAAGGCATTTTTCTTCATTACCCAATCAGTTGCAAAAATAATGGCTACTAATGGTGGTGGTTCTATAGTAAATATTGGCTCTATGTGGGCAAAACAAGCCATTAAAGCTACTCCATCAAGTGCCTACTCAATGGCAAAGGCTGGGTTGCACAGTTTTACACAGCATTTGGCAATGGAGCTAGCAGAGAGCAATATTCGTGTGAATGCAGTTTCACCAGCAGTGGTTGTAACACCAATTTACGGTTCATTCATTGAAGAAAGTAAGATTGAGGAAACATTGCAAGGTTTCAACGCTTTTCATCCAATTGGAAGAGTAGGAAGACCAGAAGATATTGCTAAAACAATCAACTTCTTATTAAGCGATGAAAGCTCTTGGGTGACAGGTGCCATTTGGGATATTGATGGTGGTGTAATGGCAGGTAGAAATTAATTACCTTTAAAAATTTAAGGTTTTGAAAATATAACTTTTTAAAACTTTTGAGTCTCAGAATTATAATAATTCAAAGCCAAAAAAATATGAGATCATAATTAAACAGCTCAAATTTTCAAGAAACTATCAATTACGATAATGTAGTAATTATAGATTCTTTTGAAGATCGGTATGGCACACATGTTTTATTCATTCCCACTTTAGAGAATTTAGTAATAGAGCAGTGGTAGCCAGAATCAATGTAGATAAAAATCCAGAATTGTCTCAAAGTTTTAATAGCAGAAGTATTCCTTATTTATTCCATTTCAAAAAAGGATAAGTGGCAGAAAAACAAAGTGGAGTTCAAGCAAAAGCTTTTTTTAAAGAAAATTTAAACAATTTAATTAACAATTAAAATTTATCAAAATGAAAAATTTATTAAAAACAGTAGCATTAGCTATTTTAGTAACCATTGGTTTTTCGGCCAATGCACAAAACACCTCTTACAAAGTAAACAAACAAAAAAGAGTCTTATTAGTAATGTCATCTTATGATGATATGGGAATAAGCGGAAAACAGACTGGAACCTGGTTTACAGAACTAGCAGCACCGTATTACATTTTAACAGAAGCAGGTTATGAAGTGGTATTAGCATCCCCAGATGGTGGCGAAGCTCCTATTGATTTACTTAGCATGAAAGTGCCTTTTACTACAGATTACACAGGCAAATTTCTAAAAGATCAGGTGGCTTTGTTTGCAGCAAAACATACGAGAAAACTTAGAAATATTGACTATAATATGTTCGATGCGGTTTTTATCCCAGGAGGATACGGTTTATTGACAGATTTAGCTTCAGATCAACACCTTATCAAATTGATTAAAGACTTTTACGAAACTAATCGGCCAATAGCTATGGTTTGTCATGCACCAGCAATCTTAAGAGATGTAAAGTTAACCAACGGAAAATACTTGGTGGCAGGTAAAAACCTAACAGGATTTAAAGACTCAGAAGATGCTGAAATAGAATTAGACCGACTTTTATTGTTCTCTTTAGAGCAAGAACTAAAAGGAAGAGGAGCTAACTACAAAAGCGTAGTCAATTGGGCACCTAATGTGGTAGTAGATGGAGATCTTATGACAGGGCAAAGCCCAGCTTCAGCAGCACCATTGGCGGAAGCTTTGAGAGATAGATTGAAAAAATAAGTAATTTAATAGAGTGGAATTTATTGTACATCTTCCACTCTATTTTTTAAAACTTTAAAAATATGAAATCATTATTGATCATTATTATTTTTCTTTTACAAAGTAATTTATTGTTTTCGCAAAAGACTAAGGTTAGTGCACTTATATCTAATGGAACTATTGTAGTCGGGTACGTGGACAAAGGAGCTTTTTTAAATTTTACAGGTCCAGCAGTAAAACTACAAAAAGGCTCATCAGATTTGATGATTGGCGTTTTACCATCTCTTCGATTTAAAGAAGATAATGGAAGTACGAAGAACTCATTAGTAACTCCGAGTCTAGGCATTGGATTTACTTATAACTATAATTCATTTGCAATACAGCTGCCTCTATACTATAAAACTAAGACAAATACTCAAAATGGAAGCTGGCAGTTAGGATTGGGAGTCGGATACAAACTAAAGAAATAAAAAAAACAAACACTTAAAAAAATATAAAATGTTAAACGGAATAAATTTAGATGGATTAGCTCAATACATTGAGCTGATCACGAAACAAAAAGAAGAAGCTATTTCCGCTTATGGCATTACAGCAGAATGGCTTGGTGGCACTAAAACACGAGTATCAACCCATAACCAACAAATAGGATCTACTGAAGTTGTCAAAAATTTTGACTTCACTATAGACGAACCGAATGAGTTGCTCGGAAGCAATAGTTTTCCAACCCCACAAGACTATTTGCTAGGAGGTATGGCAGGATGTATGATGGTTGGTTTTGTGGTAGCGGCTTCTACCAAAGATATTAAGTTAGAGAGTGTAAAATTAACCATTAAAGGAGCCTTGAATTTAAGAGGTTTTTTAAATGTGGATTCATCTGCTCCTATTGGATTTGATAAAATTGAATTTAGCTTTGATGTGCAGGGAAGTGGAACTAAAGAACAATACAATGAAATTATTAAAAATGTTCAGCAGTTTTCACCAAATTATCGTACCATTACAGACAGTATAAATGTAATTTTAATTGATTAATTGATGGTAAAACACCATTTAAGTTCAGAAAATCTTCAAATACTATGGCTCTCGTTCCCTTCGGTTCTTCGGCACGAGACCCGAGGGGGCTTGGTCTCAGCAAATTGGGCTAATCTAAGAACACCATGATTAAGAACAAAACATTAAATCGGACGTAGCCATAGCTAGACGCTGACCAATAAAAACATAAAAAACGAGCAAAAAAATCCAGTAAGTGATAAATTAAATTTATTAAATGATTATTTACCTAAAGACATTAATCCTCAAAACTTTATGATTTGAATGAAGTAAATGAACTTATAGTTTTAAGGTAATTTTTAGATGTTTGAGTTTGACGGTCTAGTTCCATCTAGGTCTCGTACAAAAGGTCTTGATTGAAAGGTTAATTCGCGAAAAGTACTAAAAGGAGATTGGAACTGCAATTTAAAATCTGTTTATTACATCGGAATTTAAGATTTTACTTTGGACAATTACGAAAATGAACGTATAAAAAAAATGAAGCGGTACATTACATACTACTTAAAAACAAAAATAGTATGTTTTTTTCGATAAACTAACTTGTATTTAACTTTAAAGTCCAGATTTCAAGCAGACAAAAAATGAATTAAAAACTCGTTTGGACAAATGGCTTTATTTCAGCAAAAATTGCGAAGACTGTGAAATAATTTAAAAAATTATGGCATACGATGTTTTTAAAAAAACATTTGAGAAAGCAGAACTTTAAAAATTTTGATTATCTTGGCTTGCGAATGATGAAAATAATTTGAAGATTTGTAGATATTTAAAAAGAATCCTTCATGCCGCTTTTGTTAAAAGAAAAAATGAAAAAAAATTTGAGTTGGTATAAATTATGAATTTAAAAATTAGCTGGCTGAAAAAATAATAAAAAATGCAGCTTTACACTAAAAAATTGAAGTACGGCAATAAAAAATACTCTTTGCCTAATAAGTTGTTTCCAAAATAGAGGCAAAAGTACTAAATCTGGTCATTCGAATACAAATGAACATTAATCCTAAAAAACATTTGAAATAATTAATATTTTTTAAACATAAATATGAAGTCAATTTTTATTTTTTTATCAGTTATTATCGCTACAACGACATTAGCACTTGGACAGGAGAGTGAACTAAATAAAGATCAAATCCAATCCATCCAAAAACTAATTAATACCTTTAAGACAAAAAACAAGATAAAAATTGCAGACTTCATGCATTATCCTTTAAATAGAGAATACCCATTAAAAGATGTGCAGGATAAAAATGATTTCATCAAACGCTTTGACGACATCTTTGACAAAGAGTTTTTGGATAAAGTCATAAAGTCAAAGATAAACGATTGGTCTAGGGTTGGCTGGCGTGGGATTATGTTTGACGATGGAAATATTTGGATTGAGAATGACGGAAAAATTATTTCTTTTAACTATCAATCGACTAAAGAAAAACAATTACTGGCTAATGCAATTCAGGCTGACAAAAATCAATTACCAACATCTCTTCAAGACTTTCAAAAGCCGACTTATTTGATTTTTACAAAGAACTACAAAATAAGAATTGACGAAAAGGTTGAAGGTATTTACAGGTATGCAGCTTGGAAAATTAAAAATCCAAAAAGTGAACCAGACGTAATAATAGAGAATGGGGTTAGAGAATTTGAGGGAAGTGGCGGTAATCAATCAATAACTTTCAAAAACAATGGATACACTTACCTTGTGTATATAAATGAAATTGGTACTGCGAATGACCCTAATGCAACACTAGAAGTTTTAAAGCAAGAGAAAAGGTTATTGATAGAAGACGGTAAAATTAAAAGGAACTAAGACTGCTCCACATGTGTGATGCTGCAAGTTTGGCTATACCTTGTTATTATTGACTGTAACTCACGAACAGCAGCGGTTTCGGTGGACGAATGACCAATGGACACTTGTTTTTGTGCTTGAACTTTTATTCTTCATTGAATTACATTTTCGGTCTAGACAAACAATAAATTCCATATTTGCAGTAATACCTATTCCTTGGAGGTCATTGCAGGGCAATATTGTACTAAAATAGATAAATCTGATTATTGTCAATGTCACCTTAAATAATAGAATATGACTTTTACAAAATTAGTCCTCAGTGTATTTTATACAAATCTTTCGGACGGTCTGGAATTATTTGTGGATTGCCTACAATTTTCAATTGAACATAAAGACTTGAATGCTTCACAACCCTATTGCGTACTAAAAAAAGATGGGATAAGCATTATGCTTTTTCAAGATGAACAATTAGCTAAGGAACATAATCCGGAATTAAGACTTGTTACAAATAATATTGAAGAAGTATATGAAACAATAGCTTCATCTCATCCTCACCTACTTCACCCAAATCTTAATAAAGTTACACTAAGACCTTGGGGTGCAAAAGAATTTGCAATTGCAGATATGCAACTTGGTATCAGATTCCAACAATGGGAGTGATTAATAAAGAAATATAAAACGACTAAGCGTTAATTTGGACTTAACTTCAGTAGTTTATTTATCAACACCCAGAAAGGGTTCATTATAATCATATTATAATCCCTTAAGGATTCTAAAGGGTTCGACCAAAAATCTTATCACCAAAGGTACTAAAATTATGCCCATTAAGTTGGGTTTTGCTTATATTTTGCTTTCCGAATACCACCACTTTTTAAATTATAACCCATTGTTTATACAACTCAACTAAGTATTTCTACAACTCAAAGGTTTGGTGTTTTTTGAAATTAAATAAAAATATTAGTTTTATCACCGAACTAATATATTGTCGAAATGAAATACCTCCTTCTAATCTTTTCATTGCTATTTGCAAATTTATCTTTTGCCCAAAACAACAAACAAAATATTAGAGGAAATATCCTTGATAAATTTTCTCAAAGTCCTATCATTGGTGCTTCTGTTCAAATAGTGAATAATGCTATTAATAAAGGAACTCAAACCGATGCAAGTGGACATTTTGTGCTTACTGGCCTAACTCCAAGTCGTTACGAAATCAAAATCTCTTTTGTTGAGTATAAAAATGTACTCATTCCCAACGTCGTGGTTACTTCTGGTAAAGAAGTAATATTGGATGTTACAATGGAAGAAGATTTAAGGCTACTCAACGAAGTTGTCGTAAAAGCCTCAAATAAAGCCAACACAGTCAATAAACTGGCAAGTATCAGTGCCAGAACTTTTTCGATGGAAGAAGTAAATCGCTATGCAGGTGGCAGAAGCGACCCTGCTCGCTTGGCGGCCAACTTTGCTGGAGTAAGTGCTCCAGATGATAGTCGAAACGACATCGTAATTCGGGGCAATTCGCCTGTGGGCGTTTTATGGCGAATTGATGGCGTGAATGTAACGAACCCCAATCATTTTGCTTCGGTAGGAACTACGGGCGGTGCGGTGAGTGCTTTAAATACCAACCTTTTAAAAAGTTCAGATTTCTTTACCTCGGCTTGGCCATCCGAATACGGTAATGCAATTTCGGGAGTTTTCGATTTGGGATTTAGAAATGGAAATGCACAAAAAAGAGAAACGACCGTAAAAGCAGGTGTAATCACAGGATTGGAAGCTACTACTGAAGGCCCAATCAATAAAGAGAAAGGTTCTTCTTATCTGATAGGTTATCGATATGCCTTAGCTGGTGTTGCTCAAGCGGTTGGCGTAGATATTGGCACAACTGCTACACCAAGCTATTCGGATTTATCATTCAAGATGAACAGTGGAAATACAAAATTGGGGAAATTTTCAATGTTTGGTATTTTGGCTTCGAGCAGCATTAGTATTGCTGGTGGAAATACAGGCTCATTATACGGCGGTAAAGATGGCAACGACTTGAGCAGTAAACTCAGCATCATTGGAGTAAATCATTTCAAACAATTAACTAAAAACGCTTATTTGAGTTCAACGATTGGACTAAATTATTCAAGTACCGACCAAGTAAATTATGGCAGTGACCGTGTTACCAATGAATATTATTCCAAAGAAGAAAACAATGTAGCTAAAACAGGCTATAATCTTTCGACAAGTTATAATGCAAAAATTAATTCAAGGCTTTTTGTAAAAATAGGTATCCAAGATGAACTGATAGGCTTGAATCTTTTTTATCGAACAAAGCAAAACATCAACGCCAAATGGAAACAAATCTGGGATTACGATAGCTACACCAACTTAGCCCAAGTATATGCCCACGTCAAGTATAGTTTCAGCGATAAATTAACCTTGAATGCAGGGCTACATTCTCAGTATTTTTTCTTAAATAATTCTTCTTCGTTCGAACCTCGTTTAGGCTTAAAATATGATTTAACACCTAATAGCACTTTAAGTTTTGGCTCTGGACTTCATGCCCAAATGCAGCCTATCAATGTTTATTTTCTGCAAAGCCAAAAAACCGATGCCACTTATTCTTACAAAAACAAAAATTTAGATTTTACCAAAAGCCAACATTTTGTGTTGGGCTATGATTTACAGCCTTTGAAAGATTGGCGTTTGAAAGCAGAAACTTATTATCAGTACCTTTAAGACGTGCCAGTAAATACCTTTTCAAGCACTTATTCGATGCTGAATACTGGAGCGAGTTTCAAAACAGATTTGGAAGATAATTTGACCAATGCTGGCACTGGACGAAATTATGGAGTAGAACTAACCATCGAAAAGTTTTTCAGTAAAGGATATTATGCCTTATTTACGTCTTCTTTGTACAATTCAAAATACAAGGGTAGTGACGGAGTTGAACACAATACAACTTTCAATGGCAAGTATGTTGTTAATCTTTTGGCTGGAAAAGAGTGGACAGTAGGCAGTAGAAACAAATTCAGTCTCGACTTTAAATATACCAATGCAGGCGGACAAGCTTATACGCCCATTGATTTAATAGCATCGAACGCCGTAGAGCGTGAAGTGCTATCAAGCAATGCTTATTCGGCCTTTTATGACAATTATTTTAGAATGGATTTGAAAGCTGGCTATACGATAAACAGTGCCAAAAGAAAATTATCGCAGACAATCTCTTTGGATATTCAAAATGTGACGAATCATAAAAATGTATTTTCTCAGTCATACAATGGCGGAAGCAAGTCAATCCAAACCACATACCAACTTGGCTTATTTCCTAATGTGGTGTATAAAGTACAATTATAACAACTTAATCCGCAAGAAACTTCGCTAAAATTTATCTATTCAAACGAAAACCTAAAACTATGACCAAGTACCATTTTCTAAAATTGATTGCTCTTTCAACTATGCTGGCTTTTGCTGCTTGCAAAGAAACCGTAACCATTACGAACTCCTCATATACAGGCACGGGTTCTGTAACGCAAGGGGCAGGAACTACCACAACCGCCAATTTATTTCCTTCGGGTGTCCGAGTAGCGGCTTTGGGAACAATTACTTCAACAGATAACAAAACTTGGGAATTGCCTGCTGATGTTAATTTTACCAATGCAGCCTTTCCATTTGCTTCTGATTTGTATAATTCTTATGTTTCTGGGCATGGTTATGCCAATAGTTCTACTGCCTCTGCGGCACTTTCGAGTAGTAATATCGTAACAGTGGATGCTGATGGAGAGGTTTTTACGGCCTATATTTTTGGAGATAATTATTTTGAAATGTACGTCAATGGCGTTCCTGTTGGTAAAGACCCTGTTCCTTAAACAGATTTTAACTCTTGTATTGTACGTTTTAAGGCCAAAAAGCCTTTTACGGTAGCTGTTAAATGCTTGGATTGGGAAGAAAACCTTGGACTGGGAACAGAAAAAAATGGATCTTCGTCAAATTACATTGGTGAGGGTGGATTTGTAACACTCATTAAAAATGCTTCGGGAAGTATCATTGGTATTACTGACAATACTTGGAAGGCACAAACCTATTATATTGCTACAATTTCAGATTTTGCTTGTCTTTCTGAAAGTGGTAATAATCGTTTATCTTCGAGCTGTACCACATCAGCTGGAGCCTCTAACAGTTATGGTATTCATTGGGCAGCACCAACCAATTGGTTCAATACCTCCTATGACGATTCAAACTGGCCTGCGGCAACTACTTTTTCAAACAGCACTGTTGGAGTCGATAACAAATCTTCTTATACCAACCTTGCTGATGTTTTTGATAACTCCTCAAAAGACGCTATTTTTATTTGGTCGTCAAATCTTAAACTCGACAATTTGGTTTTATTGAGAAAGAAAATTGAATAATTTTAATACCCAAATTTCAAAAATGATGGATAGAAAGAATAGATTTTTGTATATGTTCGGTGTAGGCTTGGTTATTTCAAGCCTATTCAAACCTCTATTTTTTAAAAGAGAGCCTTTTTTCGATGATGTTTTTGTGACAATTATCATTGCCACAGTTATCATTTTTGAAGGAAATCTAAGGATTGATGATTGGTTAAGTCAAAAATATTCTTGGGCAACTTTGCCTAAAAAACGAGTCATTGCTCAGTTTTTATCAACATTGATTTACAGCCTATTTTTGTTATATCTCTTGATGTTTATCATTCATTTTTTGAAATCAGGAAAATATGAGGTAATGAATCCAAAAATGCGTCAAGTGCTTATTCCTGCCACTTTTGTTACCATTTCAGTCTTAGCAATTGATATTGGCTATCAGTTTTTTAAAGCATGGAAACAGAGTTTAATAGAGGTTGAAAAGTACAAAGCCGAAAGTGCCAATGCTCAATTACTAAACCTCAAAAATCAACTTAATCCGCACTTTTTATTTAATAATCTAAGTGTTTTGAGCTCGTTGGTTTATCAAAATCAAGACAAAGCTGTCGATTTTATCAATGAATTATCAAAAGTATATCGCTATGTTTTAGATAACAAGAATGCTGAATTGGTAAGCTTGCAAGAAGAATTGGACTTTTTAGCCCATTATATTTATTTGTTAAAAATACGTTTCGGAGAAAATATTACCTTTGATATTCGAATTGATGAAAGTGAAAATAGCTATTTGCCCCCCATGTGCCTACAAATGTTGGCAGAAAATACGATTCAGCACAACGAAACCTCAAATGCCAATCCCTTGAAAGTATCGATTTTCACAGAAAATAATCGTTTAATTGTTAGCAATCCTACACAACCAAGAAGTGACAAATCGGAAAGTTCTCGGACTGGTTTAAAAAACATGAAACTTCGATATCAGTTTTTTATTGATGATCAAATAGAAATAATCCATACCGAAAAAAAATTTACAGTAATTTTGCCATTAATAAAAAAAAATGAATGCAGTAATTGTAGAAGACGAAAAATTATCCGCCGAACACTTGACTTTGTTACTTCATCGTGTAGACAAAGACATTAAGGTAATTAATTACTTTGATTCGGTAAAAGCAACTTCTAAAGCATTTAATGAAGGACTACAAGCTGATTTACTTTTTCTAGATATCCACCTCGCAGACGGCAACAGCTTCGAGATTTTTCCTAAAACCAAAATAGATATTCCTATTATTTTTACTACTGCTTATTACAATTACTCCATTCAAGCCTTTAAGCAAAATAGCGTCGATTATTTATTGAAACCGATTTCGTTAACCGATTTGAGATTTGCCCTCGAAAAATTCAAAAAACAACAACAATCAATTAATAAACATCTCATTGATAATATTACAACTGCTTACCAGCAACTCAACAAACAATATAAAACTCGTTTTTTGGTAAAATCAGGACAAACAATTGATACCATTCAAACCGAAGATATTCATCATTTTGAAACCCAAGAAAGTTTGTCGTTTTTGGTAACAAATAAAGGTAGCCGCTACGCCATTGATTATACGCTCGACCAACTCGAAGATATTGTTTCACCCAAAGATTTTTTTCGTATCAATCGAAAAATCATTCTTCATATAAAAGCGATTGAAAAAGTAAATACCTATTTTAACAACAGACTTTCGATAACCACAAAGTTATTACAAGGTGATGAAAAAGTAGTAAGTCGAGAGCGTGTAAACGATTTTAAAGCATGGTTGGATAGTTAGAGGCGAATAAAAAGGCTACTTAAAACACCACTTTATAGAGAAAACCGTAATTTTGACAAACTGACACATTTTTCTTAGCTTACACCGTAAAATGAAATATTGTAAAGATTTGAAACTTTTGAATGAAAAACATTCGACGATTTCACGGCTAAATAACACTTTTAAAGCAACTTTTTGTAAAGTCGAATTTGTTGGAAAAGCCAAAATCTTTTGGTCCATTAACCCTTAATTTTCAATGCTGCTGAACAAACTACGAGGCAAAATTGAGGAGATTTTTTTACTTCAAAAACAGTAAAGTTGGCAATTGATTAATCAACTTTAGGGCGGTTTTTCTATCTCCTAATATTATTTTATCGTGAATATTCAAGATAGCTAATTTTGTTTTTCTTGCACCAATGATATCTTTCAAAGCATTTTCCGTAGCGTATAAACTTCCGTTTATTTCAACAACATCAGCGTCCATTAGCACGGCAGCACGCAGCTTACTTATTTTGGTTTCCAAAACTACAGTTTTGTTTTCTTCAGGCAAATCGTGTATAAAATGATTATAACTTTTTGGAATACCGTTGAAGGCATAGTAGAATATAATCATCATAAATACTGCTAAGGCTAGCAGATTTTGAAAATGATTTTGATGAGACGAAGTTGATTGCATCTAATGTTATTTGAATAACAAATTTAGTTTGCAGATGTTAAGAAAATTTTATCAGAATATTAAGAAAAAGTAAAGTTTACAAAGACCAAAAGTCAAACTTTTATTTATGATTTATTAACAATGACACAATTTTTAGTTCATAGTTTAATACGACCTTTGCAAAGTTAAAATTAAAATAAAATAAATAAAAATTAATGTTTAAGAGTAAATTCAGATTAAACCAAACTAATTGGAAATATACCATTAGAACCACAAACGGACTCAACGAAGAGCGATTATATGAAGACACCGACGAAGATTCTTACGATGACGCCTTTGAAAGTGATGATTTTGATGAAATTTCGGATAATATATTCAAGGAGAATTTCTCAATCGCAGCTTAATTTTTAGTAATATTTATAATATATAAACTAGTTATTTTAATAGTTTTTAAAAACTATTGAGTTTAGACAACGTTAAAAGACAAATTGAAATGATACAAACTTTTGACAATTAGTATTTTATATCGTCGTTAAACCGTATCAAATAACGAACCTAATGTTTCTTGTTCAAGTATTTAGTATATTATTTTTGAAAATTTCATATAGTTTTGTTTAGGTTAGTAATTTAAAGAATTAGCAGGGAGATTTTCACTCTGCTTTATTTTTTTAGGCAATCGCTAAAAAAACAGATGCCCTTCGATTTAGTTCGGAGGGCATCATTATTTAAGTACTAACTATAACTTGAGTTTTACGAAATGTTCGATTTAGAATTCCTCGGTAAATACTTCCGAAACGCTCGTAGCACCATTTCCTTAGTTCTCGAATTTCTTTAAAGGATAATAGTTTAAGGCCTTTTTTTAATTCTTTTTCAAACAATTCTCTATCAAAACTGACTTTTTCTAAAATCAGTTTTACATATTCAATCATCTTCATAGAACATCTATTTTTTATAATGAACTGATGGGTTATGTGAAAAACCTAATGTAAATATATAAATAATTTTTTGTATAATCCTAAGATTATTTAAGATATTTATTAATATATAATTTTCTTCCGTAAAACCTTTATTGGCTATGTTTTCATAACGCCAAAATGAGTTCATCTATTTCTTTTGTTGTGTTAAAAAATGATAAAATTTTCAACAAAACTGCTTCCATAACTGCATCAGGACAAGATGCACCACAAGTGAGCATTATATTAGGTTTTTCTTTTTCTGCCAAGAAATCGTTAATTATTTCTTGTTTTTTATGCAAATCATAACTTTTTATCAGATTTTTATCTAAAATACTCTCATGCGATTGGATAAAAAACGTTGTTAGCTTTTCCTCGCAGAGCTCAACCAAATGCGAGGTATTTGAGCTGTTGTAACCTCCTACAACTACTGCCAAATCTGCCTCATTTTGTAGCAAAGCGTAAGTTGCTTCTTGATTATCGTTTGTTGCATAGCAAAGTGTATCACGATTGTTGGCAAAATAACGCTCAACTTCAGCAGGTTGAGCCTTATGATGCTCCACTATTATCTTTTTCAGATAATCGGCAATGCCTTGAGTATCAGAAGCCAACATTGTGGTTTGGTTCACCACTCCGATTCGCTCTAAATCTTGTTCAGGGTCAAACCCTTCCGAATACTGTCCAGCAAAATCTATATAAAATTGTTCTTTCGATAGCTCACGAGTAATGTATTTTGCCAAAAGCTCGGCTTCTTTTATATCATTTACAACTACGGTTGGGGCATTTTGTTTACTGTGAGAAAACGTAGCACGGGTTTCTTCATGAGAGGGCTTACCGTGTAACACAACGCTATATCCACGCTCACCGATTTGCCCCGCACGATTCCAAACTTTCTCAACAAATGGGCAAGTAGTATCATATTTATAAGGGTCGATACCAAGTGAGGCCAGTTGCTGCTGAATTTCAATGGTCGTTCCAAATGCTGGTACAACCACTGCATCATCGGGTTTTAGTTCTTTCCAATCAATAAGCTGATTACCCTTTGTATCCATCAAAAACTTCACTCCTTGCGAGAGCAAATCGGCATTTACATCAGGATTGTGAATCATTTCGCTTAAGAAAAAGATTCGTTTATCCTGGTTTTCCGCAATAGTTTTATAGGCAATCTCGACGGCATTTTCTACGCCATAACAAAAGCCAAAATGTCGAGCAATTAGAATTTTAACCGAACCAAAATCAAGCACAGTTGGTGTAAAATCTTTCTTTAGTTTATCTTTTGTTCGGCGAGCCTCTTTGATTTTACCGATGATATTACTTTTGTAAATTTCTGGAATGGTAAATGATTTCATATATATTGAAGCTTGCAGCCATTGGCCAAAGCCAATCACTAATTAATGTACAAATCTAACTGATGATTTACACATAATGCGAAATTATCTGAATTTTCGCATAACTTTGCACTTCGAAAAAACAGAAAAAATCTGTTACTATCAAAAAAAACATATTTTAATGAGATTGTGTTTAATAAAATACATTAATATTTCGGCTGGCTACCTAAAAATCCCACTCCGATTCTGTGAATTCAGTCTATTGGTTTTGCTTCTATTTTTAGGGAAACTAAGCGGTTTTGCTCAAAGTAATTTTGCACCACTCAACGAAGATTATTCAAACTTAATCGAACGATACGAAATAAAAAGTGGCAGTCTATTAAATCTTCATTCCAACATAAAACCAGTAAAAAGAAAAGATTTGGTAAAACTATCCATCGATTTAGAAACCGAAGAAAAAGTCAAACTTACAAAAACCGACCGTTTTAATTTAGCATATCTACAAAACGACAGCTGGGAGTGGCTCGATGATGCCAAACTTCCTCAAAGTGATTCTAAAAAAGCAATATGGAAGCACCTTTTCATAAAAAAACCTGATTTTTATAGTGTTCAAAATAAAGACTTAGATATTCATGTAAGTCCAATATTCCAGTTTTCATTTGCCAACGATAATCAAACGAAAGAAACGCCCTATATTAATACGCGTGGAATTGAGATACGTGGCACACTAAATAAAAAACTGGGTTTCTACTCGATGTTTACTGAAAATCAGGTGCTTTATCCTGAATATGTGAGAGAATATGGGCGTCAGTATAAAGCCAATCCCTACGAGGGTTTTACAAAAATCCCAGATGCCGATTCGAGCAAATATTTAGCTGATTTCTTTTCGGCAAGAGGTTACATTACTTTTCAAGCCCTGAAAAGTGTACAAATACAGTTTGGACATGACAAAAATTTCATTGGTTCGGGTATTCGATCAATGATTTTGTCTGATTTTTCTGCTCCATATTTGCATCTAAAAGTGCTGACTAATATCGGGCGTTTTCAATACATGAACTTATTTGCCCAGCTGATAAACAAACAAATTCCGGTGGCGGTTGATGGTACCGAGCAACTTCCCCCAAAATACTTTTCATTGCATCATTTAAGCATTAATCTTAGTCAAAATCTAAATATTGGTCTCTTTGAAAGTATTGTTTTTGGAAAACGTCAGGTAGGTTTTGATGTCAATTATCTCAATCCTATTATACTCCTACGATTTGTAGAAGGGCATCTAGGTAGTGTCGATAATTCAATTGCTGGGGTGAATTTAAAATATAATTTCAAACGCCATCTCTCTATTTATGGGCAATTTGTGCTTGATGAATTTAATCTCAAGTATTTTAAGAAAGATGGATGGTGGGCAAAAAAATACGCCGCACAAATCGGCACACGATATATTGACTTTTTTAATATAAAAAACCTAGATTTCCAGGCAGAATATAACATTGTTCGACCGTATATGTATAGCCATAATTCTACTTACAGCAATTATGTAAACTATAATTTGCCATTAGCTCATCCTCTTGGAGCAAACTTCAAAGAACTTTTGTTGATAGGGCGTTACCAGCCAACCGGTCGTTTATTTCTGAACTTTACATCAATGATTGCCCAACAAGGCAAAGACTCAAATATTATCAATTGGGGCGGTGACATTTTGCGAAATTATAACTTTGCACGCCCAGCTAATTATGGCAACGAAATCGGACAAGGAAAAAAGGTTTTTACTAAAAATTATCAAATGGGCGTGTCGTATATGCTGGTTCACAATCTATTTGCTGATTTGAAAGTACAAAACAGAAATACTAATCTTTTTGGAAATGTAGATGAAAAGAAAAATACAATCTTTTCGTTTGGTCTTCGCTGGAACACAAGTCAAAGACAGTATTTGTTTTGATTTTCTATAATTTAGACTATATCTTAATATTTATGAAATTTCATTTCGTCATTTTAAATTATAAATTCTCCATTTATCATGTTGACTTTAACCGAAAATAACTCCTTAGCCAACCACTTTCTTTCAGAGTTGAGAGACGAACAAATACAAAAAGATTCGATGCGATTCCGTCGAAACTTAGAGCGTCTGGGTGAAGTTTTTGCTTACGAAATCTCAAAGACATTAAATTTTCAGAAGCAAGAAGTTTCTACTCAACTCGGTATCAAGAAAACATATCATCTTTCTCAAGATGTAGTTTTGCTAACGATTCTACGGGCGGGTTTACCATTGCATCAAGGGCTACTGAATTACTTCGATAAGGCAGAAAATGCTTTCATTGGGGCTTATAGAGGTAAACATGATAAAAAAGAAGCGTTTGAAATAGAAATGGACTATATTACGAGTCCAGACATTAACGGTAAAGTGTTGATTATTAGCGACCCAATGTTGGCTACCGGCAAATCTATTGAAAAAGCCTATCATGCAATGCTACGATATGGAGTTCCAGCTAAAACTCATATTGTTTCGGCCATTGCGAGTCAATATGGAGTGAGTTTCATACAGACACACTTACCGCAATGCCACCTTTGGGTGGGTGACATTGATGATGAAATGAATTCAAAATCATATATTGTTCCAGGTCTAGGCGATGCAGGAGACTTGGCTTTTGGAGAGAAAATTTAGATTTGGTTACGGGGAAATTAGTTAATTGTTAAAAGAGAATTTATTATTGGTGAATTGATTACTTGGAAAGAAAACTATAAGTTTACCAATAACCAGTTCACCAGGAACCTTTACTTAAGCCGTTCTAAAGTGGCTTTCATTTCAAACAGAAGTAGTACCTTTTTACCTGATATACTTTCGAGTAAAGGCTTCAATACCAACTCGGCATTTTTCTTGGTTTGGTCTAAAATCCCCATATCAAGTGCCGATTGCTTAATTTTTGCTTCAGCACTTGTGTAGGCTTCATTTATCAACGCTTGCTCGTTCATAAAAGCATATTCTGTATCATAAATCCTCGATTTACTATGATCGATTCGGTAGCTACAAAGCTCAGGCTCAGGTAGATGCACAATCAATGTATCATCTTTTGTAGCAATATCAGCAGGTTTTATTTTAGTTAAATCTAAACAGCCAATAGCCTCGCCTTGTACGATCAAAATTGCCTTTGGGTTCGGCAGATAATCTCGTACTAATTCTTGTTCCACTACATCTCTGAAAGAAAAATTTGATAATTCGAGTTTACCTAGCACAGCCATTTCTTTCAATACCAAATTATGGGATGTCTGAATATCTTTGATAGCAAATGGGCTAAAGTTTTTAAATTTTTCCCACAAAAAAATGGTTAATATTATTGTTACCAATACCACCATGATTTGAAAATAGCCCTTAAATAAGCCCATAATTCTTTAATTTTATCTGTATTCGCTCAAACGTAAAATTAATACATTAAATAAACATTTTTCTACAATTTTCGGATAATAACATTTAAATTATATTGTAACACCATTCAATTTGGCATTAAAACTAAGTACTTAGACAAAAATTAAATGTTTGATAATCAAACTTTTATCGTTGTGTCGAACAGTCTCAAATGCTTTATATTGGCTCTTGCATATCAGTAATGAGTGTATAGTCATTAATTGAAAATCCACTCTTGGGTAATTTACTTATAATCAATTACTTAAACACTTTTACAATTATCAATTATATTTATCTCACTACTTATAACAAATTAATTTCAAACATTAATATGTTTTTCGTATCTTTGCGAGGTTAAAATTTAACTAAAAACTTTATTTATATTGACTCTTATAAAATCAATTTCGGGCATTCGAGGAACTATTGGCGGAAAAAGTGGCGATTCCTTAACCCCTTTAGATGTTGTCAAATTTACTGCTGCTTACGGTTCATGGCTTAAAAATAAAAATTCAGAAAAACCACTTCGTGTTGTAATTGGAAGAGACGCCCGTTTATCAGGCAAAATGGTTTCCGATTTGGTATCTGCCACACTCGTAGGAATGGGATTTCATGTAATTGATTTAGGCCTATCTACTACTCCTACTGTAGAAATTGCGGTTCCTCTTGAAAATGCCTTAGGTGGAATCATTCTTACCGCTAGTCATAATCCTTTTCAATGGAATGCCCTCAAATTACTCAACGAAAAAGGTGAGTTTATTTCGGGAGCAGATGGAGAAGCATTATTGGTAATCGCCGATAACGAAAGTGCAGAATATGCTGATGTGAAAAGTTTAGGGAAAGTTGAAATCAACGATTCTTATTTACAAAAACACATAGAAATGATTTTAGATTTACCATTGGTTGATAAAGATGCCATTGCAAAAGCGAATTTCAAGATTTGTGTTGATGCCATAAACTCTTCAGGCGGTATAGCTGTGCCGATGTTATTAGAAGCTTTGGGTATAAGCGAAATCAAGAAGATAAATTGTGAACCAACGGGTATTTTTGCTCATAATCCTGAGCCATTGCCAGAAAATTTAAGAGAAATTTCTAGTGAACTTCGCAAAGGAAGCTATGATTTAGGAATTGTTGTTGACCCTGATGTAGATAGATTAGCATTTATCAACGAAGATGGAGAACCGTTTGGCGAAGAATATACGCTCGTGGCCGTTGCAGACTATATTTTGCAAAATGCTCCAAATAAAGAAGGTTTAATAACTGTTTCAAACCTTTCTTCGACCTTAGCATTGAAAGATGTAACCATAAAAGCAGGCGGAACTTATCATTCAGCCGCAGTTGGAGAAGTAAACGTTGTGACCAAAATGAAAGAGGTTGGTGCAATCATTGGTGGTGAAGGCAATGGAGGCATTATATATCCTGAGTTTCATTACGGTCGTGATGCATTGGTAGGTATTGCTCTCTTTTTGAGCCATTTGGCTAAAGTTAATAAACCTATAGGATTATTGCGAAACACCTACCCAAACTATTATATTTCAAAAAAGAAAGTCGAACTTACAACAGATTTAGATGTTGACAGCATCTTGGAAGAAATAAAAGCGAAATATGATCGCTATCCTATCAATACAGAAGACGGTGTAAAGATTAACTTTGAAAAAGAATGGGTTCATTTGCGTAAATCAAATACTGAACCTATCATAAGGATTTATGCTGAATCAGAATTAGAAACAACTGCTTCGAATCTCGCTGACAAAATCATAAGAGATATAAAAGAGCTTATCTCTCAATAGTTACTTTTAGCCTCATCTTTAGGCGTCATATATATAGTTAAAGTAATAAAGAGCATAAAATTGTTTGCACAATTTTATGCTCTTTATTTTTTTTCAATCAAACGGCACTTTTCGATCGATTCATCAATCAAGAAACGGTAAGTTCTACTTTTGGCACTGATTTTGTTATTTCATTTCATGTAGACAATTCGCTATTTGTAAATGCTTGTTATTTTCAATCATAAAATTATTTGATTTAATATGTTTAGTAAAAAAGACAGCCCCAAGTTTATATTATCTATCTTTCTGTCGATTTGTAGTCTGCAAGTAGTTGGACAAGGTTTCCCGACTAACCTTGAATGGCAGAAATGCTATGGTTGGAACGATTACTATGGAGATGAAGGCACAAAAATAATTCCTACCCAAGATGGAAATTATATTGCTATAGGAAAAAAAAGCTTAAGTGGTCTTGAGGCTGTATGGGTTTCAAAAATGGGCTACTTGGGTGACATGATTTGGGAAACAACTGTATCTGGTGATAATGCCTGGACTGGTTTTAAGGCTCAAGATGTAATTCAAAATCCTGATAGGAGCTACATTTTGGTAGCCCGAATCAATAACTATTCAAATCTCAAATTCAATAATTCCAATTCACTCAAGATTTCTCCAATACAAAACAAAGGAAACGTTGATATTTTGGTAGCTAAACTTAATGAAGATGGCAATATGATTTGGTTCAAGACCTTCGGTGGTGATGGTGAAGATATTCCGATAAAAATTTTACCCACCAACGATGGCAATATGATGTTACTCTCCTATACGGGTTCTTCCAATGGTGACATAGCCAATTCTGAAAAAAATACATCTGGGTTTAATCAAGATCTATGGCTTGCTAAATTAGACCAAAACGGATCTTTACTCTCAAAAAAATGTATTGGCGGGAGTGGTGACGAAGCGGGTTTTGATATGAAAAAGACCTCAGACAGTGGCTTTATTATTGTTGGTTCCTCCACATCAAATGATAATAATTTTGGTCCAAATAAAGGTGGTAAAGATATTTTAGCTATAAAAATTGATGGGTCTATGAATGTTGTTTGGAAAAAGACCTTTGGCGGAAATCAAAGAGATGAAGCTCGTAAAGTATTGGCACAAACTAACGGAGATATTATTATTGGCCTGACCTCTAACTCTTCGGATTATGATTTTCAATTTGTCTCGTCAGATATTTTTCCCAATAATTTTGAAGAAAATATTTGGTTGATGAAACTCAATTCAAATGGAGATATACAAAACAAAAAAATGTTTGGGGGAGCGGGTCATGATATTATCAATGAATTAATAGCGACTCGTGATGGTAATTTTGCGATTGCAGGTTCTACAAGGTCAAATAATGGGGATATTCGTGACCGCAATCGAATCCCTTCAAATAATAATGGAAAATACGATGTGCTTTTCATGAAAGTGAGCAATAATTTTGATTTTATTTGGTCAAAAACACTCGGTGGCTCATCAGATGATGAAGGAAATGGAATCGTTGAAACCGGCGAGGGAGCTTTTATAGGTATCGGTACAACTCAATCAACGGATGGAGATGTGGTGGGAAACCATTTTAGTTCTCAGAATAACAGAGACATTTGGTTTACGAAAATAAATTTTACATGCCTTGCTGATCTTATAACCTCAATTGATTTGGTAACAGTTAATTCAGAAGTACTGGCATCCCAAAGTATTACTGCGTCAGATAGAGTAACTAAAAATTCATCAATCCACTACGGAGCGACCAAAAATGTTGATTTAATCAATGGTTTTAATAGTGAATTTGGAACAATTATTGATATTAATTTAGCGGGCTGTAGTTCCTCTGGAGAAATTAATGCCAACCCAATCCAAATTAAGGTAAATAATGAGTGCCGTGAGGGTGGTATGAAATTTAAATTCATGCCTTTTACGCCAAATACTGATTTAGGTCAATACAAGATTTCGGTTCAAAACCTTGATCCAAAAATTGAATTTAGTTTTAATGGTAATACCCTTATAACCAAAAATAACCTACCAAATAATGGCAATGCGTATTTTGTAGTGAAAGTTTTTAAGGAAGGTTATGAAGATTTTGAATATCAAGGTTATACCAGTACGTGCGAGCACGATAACGCTCCAATTGACTGCCCCGAAAATAATCGAGATCTAATTTTAAATAAAGAGTATTATAGTGTAGGTGAGACTTTTACTGCCTCATGGAATGGGACTCTACTCTCGGGACAAGGTTTATCATGGTATAACGAAAATGTAGAAACGATTTCAACAACAGCGACAACCTTTACTGGAAAAATCACTTCATTTCCGGCTCACCTTCAAGCACAGCCTGGTATGTTGCCAAACTCTCGTCCGTGCCACGGCTCTACGAGAATTGAGTTTAGAGCAAGAAAATAATACAAATATTGACAAAAAGTCCTCAAAAGTTTAAATTTTTGAGGACTTTTTATTTACTCCACTACCACATTTCCACCACCGCTATAACTTCTGTAATCACCATTATTCATGGCGTCGGCTGAAACTGGTCCAAGCATAAATTTACCTCGAGATACAACTCTTGCCAAATAATAGAAGGTTTTTTCGGTAACATCGGCTGTGGTGTAGAAATTGATTCTATCATCACGAATATCGAAATGTTGCGGTGTTGATGCATTTTTTATCCAAGTCATATTTCGATCTTCGGTCAAACGAGGATTTTCAATCTCAAATGCTGCTGGTAGCATATCAGTTACAACAACGTTTTCAATGGGTGTTCCGAGTGTACTGCTTATACTCACTTTTACATCTACAAGCTGATTTTGTTTAAGAATCCCTCCTATTGGCTCAGCGTTTCGAGTTAAAAATTGTCGGCGAACTTTCAAAAAATTATCTTCTTCTGTATATTCCAGTGAAAGTGCACCACTAAATGTAGGGAAACAACACGCACAAAGCTATTGGCTTTTAGACGAGAAAAGAAGGCATTCATGGGCGATTTGATGATTTAATAAGTTTCGAAGGTACTAAATTGGAAATTTCGTGAAATTGTGGCGGATAATCAAAATTATTTTTTTATAATAAAACAAGGCATTTTGTAAAGAATTTACTTGAAAAGTCTAAAAGAAGAATTCACTAAAAAACTTTCAATAAAACCGAAAATGATGAGTATTGTAGGAAAATATCGACCTTAATATTGAGTATAAATGAGGAAAGTATTCGCAGTTGAATCCTATTTTTACTTAGCTTGGTAGATAAGCTTTCGAAATTAATCTTGTAGTAATTGAATGTTATACTTTCCTTCATCCTCTTCAAAAATAGACTTTGGAGGTTTTATAAATTTGTCTCATCGTATGCCTTAAAAGATTAAATAAAACCGATTGGAATATAATCAAAAATACGGAAAGTAATTGTTTACACTTAAGATTATAAAATTTATAATTTAATTGAAAAACTAAAAAAGCCGAGCGATTTAGAATCAACTCGGCTTAATTATTTTATCTATAAAATCCCATAGCTACACCACCATCAACATTGAGGGCGTTGCCTGTTGTTTTACTTAAAAGTCCACCGACAAAGGCAAAACAAGCATTGGCAATATCAACTGGTAATATAATTTCGTTGAGCAATGTACGCTTGGCATAATATGCTGGTAATTCTTCAACAGTAATGCCATAGGCTTTTGCACGGCCGTCTGCCCAACCACCTGCCCAAATATTCGAATCAGAAATTACAGCGTCTGGATTTACAGTATTTACACGAATCTTGTCAACTCCAACCTCTGCAGCCATTAGGCGAGTTAAGTGTGCTTGGGCTGCTTTTGCTGAGCCATAACCTGCATTATTTGGTCCCGCAACTACTGCATTTTTCGATACAATATTTACAATATCACCGCCGAAACCTTGTTTTCTCATCACTTCAATACCCGCTTTCGACACAATGAACTGTCCTTTCACCAAAATATCATATAATCTATCCCATTCTTCGAGGCTATGTTCAGCAATTGATTTTGAGATACTGATTCCAGCATTATTTATCACAATATCAACACCGCCAAAGGCTAAGCAGGTTGCATCAAATGCCTTTTCGGTGCTTTCGGCATCGGTAACATTAAGTAAAGTAGCCGCAACAGCATCTCGTCCAAAGGTTTTGATAAAATCAGCTTTCGCACTTTCCAAACGCTCCTCATTAATATCATTGATGATTACACAAGCACCTTCTTCAGCAAATTTCTTGGCAATTGCTTTACCAATTCCGCCAGCCGAACCTGTAATCAAGGCAACACGTCCAGAAAGTGCTTTTGGTTTTGGCATACGCTGTAATTTTGCCTCTTCCAATAACCAATATTCGATATTAAATGCTTCTTGACGCGGCAAAGAGGTATATTCAGAAACAGCTTCTGCACCTTTCATTACATTTACGGCATTGATGTAATATTCTGATGCTAAACGAGCCGTTGTTTTATCTTTTGAGAAAGTAAACATTCCAATACCTGGGTATAAAATTACAACAGGATTTGGGTCACGCATGGCAGGCGAATTTGGATGTTTGCAAGTATTATAATACTCGGTGTACATCGTACGATAAGCTTCAAATGCAGGTGTAAGCGTAGATTTAATCACCGAAACATCAGTTAAATCTTGATTTGGAGCTAATTCGAGAACCAAAGGTGATATTTTTGTACGTAAAAAATGGTCAGGACAAGAAGTTCCAAGTGGAGCAAGTCTGTCCAAATCATTTGAATTAATGAATTCTAAAACTCGTGCATCGTCGGTAAAATGCCCAATCATTTTTCGTTCGGATGAACAAAAACCTCTTAAAATTGGAGCAATTTTTGCGGCTTGCAACTGACGTGCCTCGGTCGGAAGGCTTTCTATTTTCTGTCCACCAAAAACATTTTTATAATTACTTTCTAAATATTCTGCACATTTTTCGATTACTTCGAGCGTATTGATATAACTTTCGTAGGCAGTGTCTCCCCAAGTGAAAAGCCCGTGCGAACCGAGCATGATTCCACGCAATTTTATGCCAAGAGCGGCAGCTTCTTCCAAACAAGTTTGTAGCTGTAAACCCAAATCAAAACCTGGACGTTGCCAGCCAACCCAACCAATTTCACCATTGAATAATTCTTCGGTGATTTTCTTTCCATCTTTGGCAGCTGCAATAGCAATAGCTGCATCTGGGTGAAGATGGTCAATGTGTTTAAAGGGTAAAAATCCGTGCAATGGTGTATCAATTGAAGGGGCTTTTGAAGCTAAATCAAAAATACAATGATTAAATAGCTCAACCATTTCATCTTCAAACTCGATTCCACGATATACCTTGGTGAGGTTTAGGAGTCTTTCCATGTAAAGTGCCGCACAGCCCGATTTTGTTAGCGTACCAATATCGCCTCCAGAGCCTTTTATCCACATTACTTCAGCATCAGCACCTGTAAGTGGGTCTTTATCTATAATTTTAACTGAGGTATTGCCGCCACCGTAATTAGTCAATCTCAAATCAGCACCAAGAATATTTGAACGATATATAAACAAGGCTACTTCATCACCCGCCAATTCAGCGGCTTTTTGCTCATCCCACAAGTAGCTTACATGGTTGAAAGTCTTTGTATTTTTCATTTCTTTTATCTATTTATAGCTTAAAATCTCTTTTCCTTCTTAACATTATTTCAAAAACTTTCCAATATTCTCTTTGGTTACTAACTGAAAAGGTATCATTAATTCTTTTTCATAAGATTGCCCTTTGGCAATTTTTACAGCAGTTTCGATTGCTCCTGCACCTTGTTGCTTAGCATTCTGAAAAACAGTAGCATCGAGTGTGCCTTTTTTTACTGCCTGCAAAGCGTCAGCTATAGCATCAATGCTTACGACAATAACTTTATCTTTAAGACCAGCATCTTGAAGGGCTTTTAACGCTCCTAAACCCATTTCATCATTTTGAGCAAAAACTGCATTGATTTTTGTGCCGTAAGATTGAATCCAATTTTGCATCAAATCCATACTTTTGGCTCTGTCCCACTCGCCAGTTTGGTGAGATATAAGTTTTATATTAGGATATTCTTTTAAAATCTCTTTTGCACCTTGTTCACGTTGAATCTGAGCCGCCTGTCCCATCAAACCATGAATCATTACAACATTTCCTTTCCCACCCAATTTTACAGCAATAAATTCCATCGCAATTCTACCCGATTCTACATCATTTGAACCTACAAATGCCGTTGGCTGTGTACTTGTAGCCGAATTTACATTGATAATCGGAATTTTAGCCGACAAAGCCTTAACAACTGCTGGCGAACTTGCCTCGAATTCACAAGGATTCATGATGATAACATCTACTTTTTGAGCAATAAAGCTTTCAACTTGTTCGATCTGCTTCAACGGCTGATGTTCGGCATCAACACTTATCAACTCAACGCCCAACTCTTCGGCTTTTTTGCTCATTTCATCGCTAATATTGACGATAAACTCATTTTGCATACTGAGCATTGTTACCCCAAATTTGATTTTTTTATCGCTTCCAGTTTCAGCTTTATTTGACTTACTGCAACTGAAAAATAAGAAAATCGAGATGATTACTATTAAATAAAGCTGTTTCATTATTTAAATTTTGGTAAAATCTATTACACCTGCTTAGGCTGGTGGATAAATATAAAAAGTAAAATTTTTGGCTTTAGCCAAAATAAACATTGCATAATTAGGCTAAAGCCTATATGAATTTTTATTTCTTCCATCCACCAGCTAAAGCAGGTGGCAATTGAAACATCTACAACTTTTAATAGCTAAAGCAGGTGGCAATTGAATCATCTACAACTTTTAATAGCTAAAGAAGGTGGCAATTGAATCATCTACAACTTTTAATAGCTAAAGCAGGTGGCAATTGAAATTTGTATAAAAAATAAAAATTGGATAAGTTGTCCACGGTCAATAGTCTACAGTCCACACTAAAATAAAATACTGTCTATCAGTTTTTTATGAAAAACAAATTGGTTGATTAAATATACCTAACTGATTAAAATTAAAAAACGTAAATTTCAACTATTACTTTTCTGATTCCAACTATCTAAAACAACTGCTCCAATAATGATTATTCCCATCACAACTTGCTGATAATAAGACGTTACATTGAGTAAATCGAGTCCATTATTGATAACTCCAATTAACAAAACCCCTACTAAAGTTCCTGTCATTGTGCCAGTTCCACCCGATGTGCTTGTGCCGCCTATAACTGCCGCCGCAATAGCATCTAATTCAAAACCGGCTCCTGCGTTGGGTTGCCCCGTTGTGATTCTCGATGTCAATAAAATTCCTGCTAAACCTGCCAATAAACCCGAAATCGAATAAACTGCCATTTTAACTTGATTAACATTTATCCCTGACGCTCTAGCTGCCTGTTCGTTACCACCAACAGCATAGATATACCTTCCGAGTAATGTTTTTTTAAGGGTAATTGAACAAATAGCAAAGATTAAAATCAATATAATAATCGGAAATGGAAAGCCAAAAATATCACCCCCACCAATAAAGTTAAACGAATCAGAAAGGTTTGAAACTGGGCGACCTTTACTCAAAATCAAAGCTAAACCTCTCCCGATTGTCATTGTTCCGAGCGTAACTATAAAAGGTGCTATTTTGCTTTTAGTAATAACAAAACCATTGAAAACACCCATCAAAAGCCCAGACAATAAGCCAGCAAAAATCGGAAGAGCTACAGGATATGTATCGGGATGAGCCAACATTGCGGCAGTTACCCCAGTTACTGCAACCATCGAACCCAATGAAAGGTCAATTCCACCCGTAATTATCACAAAAGTTACACCAAAAGCCAATAAAGCGTTTATAGAAGCTTGAGTAACAATAATTGTCCAATTTGAAACTGTCAAGAATTGGGGTGAAATAAAGGAAAGAATGAGGCAAATGATGATAAATACCACAAAAATTCCGTATTGCCTTAGACGATTGATTAAAAACATATTTACTAATTACATTTATGAACGACGAGTAACAAACGGCGAGTGACGAATTTAAAAATGCTATTATTAGTCTAAAATTCGGAAATCGTTATTCAAAAAAACGTCTTTCACTCTACTGCATATTGCATAATTTTTTCTTGTGTTGCTTCTTGTTTTGTGAATAAAGCAGTTTGTTTGCCTTTTGAGAGAACCAAAATTCTATCGCTCATTCCCAAAATTTCGTTCAACTCTGACGAAATCATAATCACTGCTATTCCTCTATCAGTCAATTGATTAATCAATTTATAAATTTCAAATTTTGCACCAATGTCAATGCCACACGTGGGTTCATCCAAAATAACAATACTTGGCGAGGTCAGTAAAACTTTACCAATCACTACTTTTTGTTGATTCCCCCCGCTCAGATTCATTACTTTTTGATTGATGCTCGTGGACTTTATTTTCAAATCATTTGACATTTGAGTTGTTGCTTCCTGTTCGTTGGTTGAATTGACAAACCAAGCTTTTGAATAATATGCTAAACTCGATAAGCTAATATTTTCATTGATTGACATCGCAGGAATAAAACCCAATGCCTTTCGATCTTCACTTACATAACCAATACCTTTTTCAATCGCTTCTTTTGGCGAGTTTATATTAACTTGATTGCCTTTTAGTGTAATTTCTCCGCTATCGTATTTGTCTAATCCGTATAAAGCTCTTGCAATTTCAGTTCTTCCTGCACCCATTAAGCCTGCTATGCCAAGCACTTCTCCTGCATGAACTTCAAAATTAATATTCTGGAATTTACCTTTTTTATAAAAATTTTTGATGGATAAAATTGCCTTTTTTTCGCCTTTGTAAGTTACTTTTTCAGGAAAAAGATTTCCAATTTCACGCCCTACCATTAACGCAATTAAAGCATTTTTGTCTAATTCATTAGTTCTTTTTGTATCAATATAATTTCCATCTCTGAAAACCGTGATTCTATCAGTAATCTTAAATATTTCATCCATTTTGTGCGAAATATAGATAATTGCCACGCCTTTGTTTTTCAAATCATTGATGATTTTAAAAAGCATCCCTACCTCTATGTCTGAAAGTGCCGACGTGGGCTCATCCATGATAATTATTTTTGCATTTGTTGAAATCGCTTTTGCAATTTCAACCATTTGAATTTGAGCAATACTCAAATTTTTAATTTTGGTTAGAGCATTTATTTTAACACCTATCAAATCGAGCAATTCTTGGGCATTCTGATTGATGATTTTGTCATTTAGCCAATTTCGATAGTTAGCTTCTCGACCTAAAAAGATATTTTGAGCAACGGTTAATTCTGGAACAACTAGGATTTCTTGATGAATCATAGAAATGCCTTTTTGTAAATTTTCATGAACGCTGTTACTTTTTAAACTTTTTCTTTCAAAAATAATTTCGCCCGAATCAGGAACAAGTAAACCCATTATAATCTTCATAAATGTCGATTTTCCTGCTCCATTTTCACCCATTAAGGCATGGACTTCGCCTTTTTGGAGGTTAAATTGAATATTATTCAACGCCTTAACCCCTAAGAATGATTTAGAGAGATTTTGTACTTGAAGAATATTTTGAGGGTTAGAGGGCATTTAGATATTAAAAAAACATTCTTACCGTAGAGACAAGGCATTGCCTTGTCTCTACGGTAAACGAATATTACGAATTAATTCGATTAATTATTCAAACAAAATCACTGTCTACATTGGTATCTTTCCAACTTCTCGAATTTGCAGAATCAATGACTGCTGCACAAACTTTTTGGGTTTGAAGTGCCTCTTTGAAAGTTGGAGAACAATCTCCACCAGTTTCTAAACTTTTCAAGAAATCGGCTACTTGATGAACAAAACTATGCTCATAACCAATACCGCATCCAGGAATCCACCATTTATTCATATAAGGCTGGTCGCCATCAGTCACATGAATTGACCGCCATCCACGAACAATAGAATCATCACGATGGTCGAAATATTCAAGTCGATTTAGGTCATGTAAATCCCAACGGATAGAAGCGTCAGCACCGTTAATTTCAAAAGTATAAAGAGCTTTGTGTCCACGAGCATAACGAGTAGACTCAAAAAGGCCGAGCGAACCATTCGCAAAATGACAGTGAAAAATACAGGCATCATCAATTCCAACAGGTTGAACTTTTCCAGTTAGCTGATGCATCCGTTCTTTAATGAAAGTTTCGGTAACTGCAGAAACATCAGTAATTGCACCGTTGAGCCACATAGCAGTATCAATACAGTGGGCCAAAAGGTCGCCTGTTACACCCGAACCAGCGGCATCTACGTCCATTCGCCATAAACCCTCACCCCCTTGTGGAAGGTCGGCACTAATAGTCCAATCTTGTAAAAAATTTGCTCGATAATGATATATTTTACCTAGTTTTCCAGAGTCAACAATTTGTTTTGCCAAAGTTACTGCTGGCATTCTACGGTAGTTGTACCAAACAGTAGTTTTTAGTGGAACGCCGCACTCTCCTGCTTTGTCGATGGCATCTACCATTATTTGCCCTTCTTCCAAAGTTCGAGCCAGCGGTTTTTCACACAAAATCATTTTCCCAGCCGCTGCGGCTGCCAAAGCAATTTCAGCGTGGGTATCGTTAGGTGTACAAATATCTATGGCATCAATTTCATCACGAGCAACGAGGGCTTTCCAATCGGTCTCGATAGACTCAAAACCCCATTGGTCAGCAAATGCTTGTACTTTTACAGCATTTCTTGAGCAAACGGCCTTTAAAACAGGCGTATATTCCAATTCAGGAAAAAAATTTGTAATGCGATTATATCCATTAGAATGGGCTCTTCCCATAAGGCCCGTTCCTATTAATCCAATTCTAAGATGTTTCTTCGTTGACATAGTTTTATTAATTTTAGACAGGAAAGGTTAAACAAGAGACAAGAGAATAGTTGTATCCAACATGTCTTTTGTCTAAAATCTTATATAAATTTAAGCTTCATACCACCCATGTCGTTTTCTAACATTTATCATGGCTGTCAAAATATCATTCCAAGTTTTTGGCTGAGTCATTACTGCATTGTCAAACATACAGCCATCCCAACAAATGTGTCGGAAAGATTTGGTTAATTCGCCCGAATTATTGCGAAGCCAAAGACCTGCATCGTGAGCAATATCAAGTTTGCCATTTGGGTCGGTAGCTTGACAATGGCGACCAGTTTTATCGTGTGAGCCTGTTCCATGAACAGTTCCATCGTTTTGAGCAACGTGAAAGTCTATTGTCCAAGGACGTAGGGCATCAGTAAGTTTTTTTAATCCTTCAAGAAAAGTTTCTCTGTCTCCCCATTTAAAATATTCGGGCAAAATACGGGCTTCGGGAGCATTATAACCAAGTAAATAAAGCGTAGTGTGCGACATATCAGCTTGGAAACCAATATTTGGTCGGTCAACTGCTTCTAAAGTTTCAAGCATTGCTTTCCATGAGTGCATTCCACCCCAACAAATTTCGCCTTCAGCTGCAAGTTTTTCACCAAAATCGGCAGCAACATCGCAAGCTTCTCTGAATGTCTGTGCAATCAATTTGGTATTTTCTACTGGGTCAGCAGCCCAAATTTGTGGACTACTAGCAGAATCAATTCTCACAATTCCGTTTGGGCGAATACCCATTTCACGCAATTTTTGACCGATATGACAAGATTTACGAACCATTTCTACAAAACTCGCTCGTTCTTCTTTGCTACCCATTGCTGGCCCGCCCCAAATAGGAGCAACCAAACTACCAATTTCAAGACCGTGTTTTGCAACTTTATCAGCTAATCTTTTGATGGCATCATCAGAAGTATCAAGGTCGTAGTGCGGGTCGAAAAGACCTAAGTCAACACCATCAAATTTTAAACCATCTACTTCGGCAGCGGCTGTCATTTCGAGCATGGTATCCAACGAAATTGGGGGCTCAGAGTCAGGCCCTTTTCCTACAATACCTGGCCATGTGGCATTGTGGAGTTTAGGATAATTATTTTCCATTTATTTAATAGATTTTTAGGTTGATATTTTTAATGAGTGAATGATTGAGTAAGTGAATGATAGATTTTCGAACGAATGTTTAATAATTAATGCAAGTTCTCACAAAATATTCATTCATTCCATCATTCACTCAGTATATCATTATAAAATTAAATCAGGATTATTAGGTCCAAAATGTTTAAGCATCACGATTGGATCATTTGCTGAATGATTTGTAATTGTAACACCTTCAATTGCTACTTTCTCTGTTATAAAAAACTCATCATTTGTGAGTTGTCCGAAACGAATCAAGGCTGGTGTTTCGATATTCCAAATACCCATTTTACCGTGTCCTTGCATCATGATTATTCCGTATGCGGCACTATCTTTAATTGTTACAGTTTGTCCAGGCAAAACAGTTAATTCTTTTGCAGAAAATGCTTCTGAACGATAACAAACCCATTTTTCAATATAACCTTCAGCTTCCATTTCGGCCATATCTTTCACTGGTTTTGGCTGCATGAAACGAGTTTCTAAAAGGTTTGGATTGGTGTTAAGTTCCCAATCAATTACACCCATTAGTTGGTCATAATCGCCAATTTGGTCTAGAGGTGTGCCATTCCACAATAACTCTTCTGGAATAACTGCTTCATTTACCAAAGATTGATACATCGCAAAAACATCAGATGCTTTTTGTGGCTCATAAGTACACAAACTTCCCGGAGCGTGCAACATTCCCGGAGGAACATCCCAGCCCGTGCCTGGAATTAATGGAAACGCCTGCGAAAACATCGTAATTTTGTTATCGCCTTTAGTAAAATTCATCAAACACTCTTTGATTTGCTCTTTGGTTGTGCCAGGAGCAATACCAAAAAATGTATAAGGAAAATCTCCACCGTGATTATTTAATTGTGGGGGATAATAATAGGCTTCAGGTTTGCCTAGTTGCCCAATTTTGGCAGCTTCTTCGTCGTTATGGTGAATGTGGTGCGGTAAAGGCCCCATATTATCAAAGAACTTCGAGTACATTGGCCAACTTTTGTATTCATCCCAAAGTCGGTTTCCAATAATTTCTGCACCTAGTTCGTCAATTGCATCTTTCAAAAGCACTTTTTCATCTCCGACAACAACAAAGCTTAAACCTTCATTTTCGCCCGTTAATGGGCCATTTTTTGCAGGTGTTGTTGACGAAAGCCAACGCTCGTCGATTCCGCCACGTACACCACCGAGTACATAATAATCATCGGGGTGAAGTTTTATTCTGCGGCCCGGCACACAAAATGAACGTGGAACCCAAGTCGGTGCTAATCGTAAAATTCCTTTTCCTTGTTCTAAAGCTTTTTGTGCAATACTTAAATTTGACATAATGAAATATTTATTATGAGAGTTGACTTTGTATTATTAGTCCCAAAGGGACGGTTTAATATTAAAGCAATGGGTTTTAATCCACTGAAATAATCCAATTGAGTATTTGTGAATCCTGTAAGAATGAGTTATTTAATATGCTCCAAACCTACGGTTTTTAATTACTGTATCTTTGTTTTTGCGATGGGTTAAAACCCATCTATACAACATTTATTGTTCTGATGGGACTTTTATATATTTTGTTTTTCAAAAAATTTCAATTCTATTTCAAACGAAATAATCCAATTGAGTATTTGTGAATCCTGTAATAATGAGCTATTTAATATGCTCCAAACCTACGGTTTTTAATTACTGTATCTTTGTTTTTGCGATGGGTTAAAACCCATCTATACAACATTTATTGTCCCGATGGGACTTTTATATATTTTGTTTTTCAAAAACTTTCAATTTATTTCAAACGAAATAATCCAATTGAGTATTTGTGAATCCTGTAAGAATGAGCTATTTAATATGCTCCAAACCTACGATTTTTAATTACTGTATCTTTTTTTTGCAATGGGTTAAAACCCATCTATACCACATTTGTTGTCCCGATGGGACTTTTTAATATTTTGTTTTTCAAAAACTTTCAATTCTATTTCAAACGAAATAATCCAATCGTGATGCGTTATAATCCATCTCTACAACATTTATTTTCCCGATGGGACTTTTACAGATTTTGTTCTTCAAAAACTTTCAATTCTATTTCAAACAAACGAGTTTCGTAAGATTCAAGAAAAATTAACTCATAATTGGCTCTTGCTTGTGCTTGTCCGATTGGAGGATTTGTTGCAGGTTCGATGCCTGTTACGTACTCGCCTTTGCCCCAATGTTGCCAATTAATTAAATGTGGTAATTGGTCTTTCTTGAAATTAATCTCTACTTTTAAACCAATTTTAGCATTATAAAGTCCCGCCATGCACATTCCCGAATCATCAGTATTTGGGTCAATTAAAACTACCTCTTCGCCAGTGCCGAGATGGTCATCTAAGGGAGACGGACAGGTTTTAAAATCATTCCCTTCTTTGAAAATTTTTGCATTTTCATTACCAAAACGTGGTTTCCATTTTCCTTCCCAAAGTATTTTTGTTCCCTCATCAATCATTGGATAACCAAAGTTGAAATGATACATAAGCATCAGCGGAGCGGGGGAATTTCCACGATTAATTACTTCATCAAGAATTTTTAGCGTTGGCTCACAGAGGGTTCCCGAAATTGTTCTTCTTAGTTCTAAACTTGGGCCAAAAACTTTGGTTTCTTTAATAATTCCTGTGATACTCATTTCCATTTTTCCTGCAACAGGGTCAGGCTGAATGATGGAAACAATCTCAGCAGGAAGATTTGAAATATTTCCATGAATACCTCTTTCACCAAATTCATCTTTTTCAGGACCGCCCACATGTGAAAGTCCGCAAGTGGTAAGAAGTCCGCCACCGAAAGTTTTGAGCCAATCAATTCCTCTGCCCGAATTTGGTTGTGGAGCACTAAAACCACCATGACTTAGCCAAGCCAAACTATGTTGATTATAGAACGCATCTGCGATGTCCATCCCCCTATCAATGACCACTTTATATCTCAAACCAGTACCTGTATTAATCCAAGCAATACGATTTCCACGACCTAATCCATTATCAAGAACGGAAGTTTCGATACCCCCCATTTGGGCATGATTTGATATTTTATCTTTATAGTTTTGAATTCCGCTCATCGAAAATTAATTGACAAAGTTTTTAATTTAAAGCATTTTGATTATTTAAAAACCAGTCCGTAACCCGAATATTAAAGTCTTCAACGTTTTCAAAATGGAAGGCATGACCCGCTTTTTCGTAAAGGAAAAGTTCGGCATTGGGCATTATTGCCACAATTTCGTTGGCCATCCATTCGGGGGTAAAAATATCTTCTTTACCACCAATTACTAAAGTCGGCTGCAAAACTGAGCTTAATTCTGCAAGCACCGAATGATTGATACAAGCAGCAGCCTGGCCTTTTAGTCCGTGTAGTGGCTGTGGATTTAGATCTAAATGTGCGTTTTTTCGACCATCTTCTAGTTCGGCTACAAACTTTTCATCGTCCCACGAAGCTTTTGAAAAAATCAACAGTTGAATAAAAAGACTGAATTCTTCGGGACTAAACTTTGCTTTACAATTGATAATATGCTGAAAAATAGCTTTAGCTCTATTATCACAGCGAGCCCACGGACACATTAAAACTAAAGATTTTACTTTCTTGGGGTGCCTAATTGCCAATTCTTGTGCAATTGTACTTCCCATTGAGCAGCCAATTACATGAGCATTTTCGATTTGAAGCTCGATGAGTAAACCTGCATAATCATCGGCCATCATTGCTGTTGTATAATCTCCTTCGGGCTTATCGGTTTGACCCACACCACGATTATCCCCGATGATACATCTAAAATTTTTCTCAAAATAAGCAGTATGAGGCTCCCAAACAGCACCAGCAGCTGTAATTCCCATAATCATCAAAATAGGGGTAGCCGAGCTTAAACCGCGATCTTCATAGTAAAAGTTGATTCCGTTTGTTTGTACGAATGGCATACAATTCAACTATTTTAGGTTAGGAATTAAGTCATTTAATATCCAATTACCATCATGAAGCGTAACGAAATCGGGGTCAACTAAAGCCTCTTCACCCTCATCTTCACAGATAATCCAACCTTTATAATTAATATCTTTGAGCCATTGAGTAATTGAAAGAAGGTCAACTTTTCCTTTGCCCATTAAAGTAAATTCGGGTTCGCCGTTCCAATCCTTATAATGAACATGGTTGATAAGCGAAGCATATTCTTTCATTTTTTCAAGTGGATTCATATCACCATTGATGATATGACCAACGTCAGGTGTCCAGCCTGTTACCGTACTATCCAAAGACTCTAAAACTAATTTATAATCTAACTCTGTTCTTATAATTGAACTATGAGGTGAATTTGGGTGAAAACTACAAGGAATACCCTTATCTGCTGCTCTTTTAGAAACTGTATTGACGATATTTACCAAATTTCTCTGACGATTTTCTAAATCATAGCGACCAGTTGGAATTTGAACTGTATTTAAAATAGCTCCAGGAAAACGCTCTAATAATGCAATGGCATTATCGGCTATTTGCTTTTCGTTTTCTGATTCCTCTGCCCCATTCCATTCTAAAGCCAATGCTAGAGCCGCTAATTCTATGCCTTGCTCTTTTAGTTTTGCTTCCAAACGGTCGGCATCAACTAAATCGCCCATCCAAGTAAAAATTGGTTGAATACCTGTAAAACCCGATTTGGCAATAACTTCTATCATGTGAGCTAATCGACCTTGGTGGGTTTGTCCGTTGCCACTCATAAACCATGTATAAACTTCCGAACCAAATCGAAAAGGCAAATTTTCTTTCATTTCTATATCGAGTGAATAGTTTTTTTATTGGTAAAAAAGCTTTTTTAAATGTCTAATCTATTGATAACTAGTGGTTTGAATAAACCAATTTCCAGTAAAATCTACATTCCATGTTTTTGACACATTTCTTTGATGAATTTCAGACCACCTTCGGCTATGTCCCAAGGGTCGTTATATTCACGCCAAACGTTGATGGCATTGGCAAAATCTGGGTCGTTTCTTGAAAAAGCCTCAATTGTTAACCATCCTTTATAATTAATTGAAGCAAGTGCAGCAAAAGCATCATCGAATGGTATGTGTCCATCACCCGGTGTACCTCGGTCGTTTTCGCTGATGTGTACGTGGCTCAAGTAAGAAGCAATTGTAGTGATTGCCGAAGCGTATTTTTTTTCTTCGATATTAGCGTGATGCGTATCAAACATTGCTCGAACATTCGAATGATTGACCATTGTTATCAGTTTTGCCAACTGTTCCATCGTATTGCACAAATAACATTCAAAACGATTAAGGGCTTCAGGGGCTAATATGATGTTTGCCTGCTTGGCATGTTCACCTGCTTGGTACAAAATTTCGGCAGCTCTTTTATATTCTTCGTCGAGAGCCGGGTGTGACTCAAAATGTGCGTGAGCAGAATGAAAAGGTCCGCAAAGCAAGGTTGAACCCAAATCATAAGAGCGGTCGATTGCCCATTTTATTCGGTCTAATCCTTTCTGACGAACACTCGCAGTCTCATTTATTGGGTTGGCATCTGGACTTACGACTGTAACTGTCGTAACTTCCAAGCCAATGTCTTTTGAGTGTTTACCAACTATTTTATAAGCATTTTCGTCGGCTGCCCCTACAAAATATTCTACTCCATCATAACCAATAGTTTTTAACCTCTCAATAATCGGAAATAACTCCTCTGAAACATTGGCCGACCATGCCAAAACGTTGAATCCTATTTTGTTCATATTTTACTTTGCTATATGCATTAGGCTTTAAGCTATATGCTTTTTTTATTGTTGTCATTGGCTTAAAGCCTAACGCATACTGCTTAAAGCTCAAATCATAACTCCTTCAATCTTAAGTTTCTATATTGCACTTTCATTGGCGGACCTACATGAACCTGTACGCCCAAAATACCTTTCGATTTCCCATTTACTAAATCATTATCGGTTACATCGCTCATCAAAACATCATTGATATAGTGCTGTAAACGGTTGCCTTTGATTACCAGGTGAAATGTGTTCCAATCTTGCTTATTAATTTTAGTTTTTAAAGCTTCATTTTCACCTAAACTTCCAGTTACTTTTAGTTCTGTCCAAGCATTTTTTTGCACTTTCTTGCGAACTTCTTCGAGAGTCATTGGACTTGTTTGTGGGTTTATACTTGTAATCTGACCACGATAAGCCAAAGTGGTTCTACCACGTTCTTCGTAGTTTTGACCAGTATAGGTATTATTTCCGTCAATATCAGCTTGATAACCTCTTAAAGCATACTGAATATCAGGCAGTTTTACGCTACGATAATTAATGCCTGAATTTCCTTTTTCGGTAATATTAAATTCACCTTTAAGCTCGAAATCTGCTGGTTCTCCACCTTTCCAAGTAATAAATGAATTGGTTTTGAGTAAAGTTTCAGGGGTAATCTCACCTACTAAATTACCATTTTCTACTCTCCAATATTTGGTATCACCTTCCCAATTGTTTAGCGTTTTTCCATCGAAAATTGACTTGTAACCCTTTTCATTTTGAGCGGTACTCGAAACTTTGCAACCAAGTGCCAAGATAGCAATTAGAACAATAAAATTCCAATATTTTATATTAATTTTTGTTTTCATTGGTATATGATTAAAAAGAGTATCCTATTTTAAATTCTCAATTTCTGAATGCATAGCCTTGATTATAAATATGCCTGCCCGAATTCGTTTATCTCCTTCAAGCAAGCATATTAAACTTAATCATATTTACTTTTTAACTTCCGCTTTTGGTTTGAACATAGCATTATTTTCACTTCCTCCAGCCATCAAATAGGCCATTAAATCTTTTAGTTCATCTTCATTCAAGCTATTTATCAAGCCACCAAACATAATAGATGCGGCAGATGGTTTTGATGATATTACATTCTTTTTCAATACTTTCTCAAGCTCATTTGGAGCATAAGGGTTTTGAGAAATATAATAAGCAGTTTTGTCCTCGTTGACTAAACGACCTACAATTGAACTACCATTTTTCAAACTATAATATGTAGCAGCATATTGGTCAGAAACTGTTTTATCTGGCATTATGATTGACTCCAACATATCTTTTGATGAAAAACGTGAGTATAATTGGCTTAAATCTGGACCAATTGCTCCTCCATCACCTTTCATCGAATGGCACATTTTACATGTAGTTGCAGCATACATAGCTTTTCCATTATCAAAATCTCTGTCAGCTAGCCCTTTTTCTATGATTGGTAAAGCATTTTCCATTCTCCAGTTTCTTCCTGGGCCTTTTGGTGCTGTTAATGAAATAAAATCATTTCCGTTTTTACTTAATCTTTCTGCACCAGCTAGTTTCTCAAAGTAAGCTCTTTTACTATCTGGAACATTTTTCAAGGCTAATTTTAATGATCTGTCCAAGAAACCTATATAACTGTTTCCACCTTTGTATTCAAAGGCTTTATAGTACCATTTAAAATATTTGTCTTGAAGTTCGGGTGTCCAGCCTTCTTTCGCTAAACTCAACATAACAGCATAATAAGTATGCTGAGCTGGTGGTAAATTTGCCAACATTGCGGCAATATCTTTACCATATTGAGGGTTTCTCAAAATCAAATCACTTGAGGCTGTTGCAGTTTCAGTGTTTAGTGCATCACTACCTTGCTCGGTTTTAACATCCATCAAAGCCATAGTTTTTGCAACTGCTTCTGGAGCGTCTAAATAAATCAATAATTTACTTAAGGAACGATTCAAATGTGCAGTATTGGCCGGATAAAGCGGGTTTAGATAAGCTATCACTTTGGGTTTTTGTGTAGCATCTGGTTGCCCCGTACGAAGGAATGTCAGTTCAAATGCTCTCAATATATCTAATTGTTGAGATTGTTGTAAAGTTTTGAAATTTACAGCCAAAAGAGCATTTACAATATCGTTTTTCTTAGAGCCATCGCCCATTCGAATCAATGAAATCAATGATTGAGTGAGAGCAACTGGGTCTTTTTCTTTTAAAGCTAAATCTTGCCATTGAGCAATTGGTTGATGCTCCAATGCCATACGAGCCGCATAACGAATAAATCTATCTTGATTTTTTAGCTGAGGCCAAGCGGTAGCAACTGCGGCAGGATTTGGACCGCCAGTATGGAATTTCTCTAAACTTCTACGCAACTCATTGGCTGAATTAATAGGTGCTGCCGCTATCGGAGCAGTACTTTCGTTGCCAACATAAGAAACACGGTATAAATCACAATCTAAACGGCGACCACCAGTTAGAAAATACAAAGCACCATCTGGACCAATTGCACCATCTGTCAATGGAAGTGGAATACCAGATAAAAACTCCTCTCTTTCGCCCGAAAAGGTTGAACCAGAAGGTTTTAGGTGAATGGCATGCATTACACCAAAAGTCCAGTCGAAAGCCAAAAGGGTATTTTTGTATTTTGCTGGAAATTTAGCATCTTTGAGGTGAAGCAAATTGGTTGGCGAACCTTGTCCAATATTAATTACAGGAGGAAGGTTATCGGGAAAAGTTGGCGACCATTTGCTGTTTCCTGTTCTCCAACCAAATTCTGATGCACTTGTTGCATGACAAATACGAGTCGGACGGTACCAAGGTAAACCAAAATCCCATTCCATATCGGCATCATAGACAAACAAATCTCCATTCGCATCAAAGGCCATATCGAAAGCATTTCTGTAACCTGCACTTACCAGCTCCCACTTTTTGCCTTCGGGGTCAAGGTTCGCAACCCAGCCACCTGGAGCGTAGCGGTCATTGGCGTGTCCACGAGGGTCTTTAATAAGTGGAAACATTTGGTCTTCTTTCCAATTTGATGGCAATTTATAAGCATCTAATGGTGGCACATCCGTGTGATTTCCATTAATTACAAAAAGTGATTGTTTATCAGGCGAAAGAATAATACTATGTGGGCCGTGTTCACCATCACCAACCAACTCTTTCAATAAAGTAACTTTATCGAATTGGTCATCATTATTTGTGTCTTGAAGACGATATAAACCACTTTTTTTCGTAAAAATCTTATTACCCTTACTATTGTTTATCATTACGTAAAGGCTATTAAACGCATAGAGCAATCCATGAGCATAGCCCATACCCATTGTGTCGGTAGCAGGCCCAACTTGTAGTTTTTCAACATCCGAAGATGAGATTTTACCATCAACCGCAGGCATTTTTAGGCGAAAAAGTTTTCCATATTGGTCTGAGCAAATCATTCGACCTTTATCGTCGAAAGTCATTGCTACCCATGAACCTATTTTGTTTTCAGAAGGGCTAAAAAGGTGTTCAGCTTTAAATCCTGCAGGATATTTTAGTTTATCCAGTTTAGGATCACCCGTTGTTATTGCAGACAGGTTGGGTTCTTTTAGGAGAGTAAATGAAGCAGCCGTGGCAATAGCGACTATTCCAATCCCCATTTTAATGGAGTTTTTTTTAGAAAACATAATAAGTAAAGGTTTAAATATTATTTATTGTCGAATAGTGTATTTTCGTCTACTAATATTGTCTGTATACTGTAAGTCGAAAAACACTCACAATATACAGAGAAAAAAGTATTTTTAAAAAAATTAAAAATATGGAGACAAAGCTGATTCATCAGCTGGAAGTCCATATAATACACTAATATTTGTGAAAGCATTACTACGAGCTACTGCACCTTCAGGATAATAATATGCAACAGGATTGGCTTTTAATCTATTTCCGTAAGCAGTGATAACTTCTACTGCTGTGCCTGTTCGTACGAGGTCAAACCAACGTTTGTTTTCAAAGGCCAATTCGCTTCGGCGGTCTTGATAAATTTGTGTTCTTACTGCTGCCTGTGAAGTTGCAGTTGAAGCAGTTAAGCCAGCACGACTACGCACTTGATTGAGGATTGGCAATGCCTCTGACATTTTACCTTGCTCAGTCAATGCTTCTGCCAAGAACAACAAAGTTTCAGCATAGCGATAAATCGGGAAGTTATTTCCTGTATTACCATGCAAAGAGTGTGCTTTTGCAAACTTTTTATTATAAGGAAAATTTTTGTTTGCTCTCAAACTACCGCTAATCGTCACATAGGCAATCGTTCCATCTAATCTTTTATCTCCTTTTTCGTAAGAAGCAATAAGGTCAGGCGTTGGAGCACCATTTCCTTCACCTGTGAGTGGTTGTGGGTTTGAAGTTCCAGAAATTGGCTTCAACTCCTCAGGACTCATTGGGCGTGGGAGGTAGTTATACATAATTGCTCCATTATAACCCGATGCACCTTCTTGAAATTGTACTTCAAAGATTGATTCCGCATTATTTTTGTTTCCAGTATTTGTTGAAAAAGCATCATTAAAATCAGGCATTAATTTATAGTCATTACTTGCAACAATTTCCTTTAGCAATTTTTCAGCATCTGCCCATTTTTTCTGTACCATATAAACATTGGCCAACAACATTTTTGCTGTTCCTGAAGTAGCTCTGCCAGCCTCCTGTGTTGATTTTGGCAATAATCCTGTAGATGCAGCAGTAGCATCTTTGATGATTTGTGCATAAACTTCCTCGACAGTTGCTAATGGCAATGCTGCTTCCTGACGATTAGTTACCGGAGTAAGGTGCAAAGGCACTTTTCCGAAATATTGCACTAATTCAAAATAAGCATACGCTCTCAAAAATTGAGCTTGGCCTTTCAAGTTATTCTTTGAGGCCGCTGGAAACTCAACAGCATCAATCGAAGCTAAAATTTGATTGGCACGTGCAATGATTTGATAATCAAGGCGATACTGATTCAATACGTGAGTGTTAGAAGTAACTCCATTGGCAGTTGGCACTGCAAAATCTGCTAAATCTTCTTGCTGCTCAGTTGCTCCAAAAAGAATATTTCTATAATAATATGCATTATCAGAGTGCATTTCGCTCAAAAGCCAAGCACGGTCGTTGACGATAGATCGTAATGGCACATAGTTGGCATTAACTGCTTGCTGAAAATCTGCTTCTTTAGAAAAGAATATAGCTGTACTAAGGTTTGTTTCTGGAACTACGGTCAGGAAGTCTTTATTACAACTTATCAGACCAAAAAACACAAAAAGTGCTGTGAAGGTTATCTTTTTCATTATGTTAAGTCATTTAAGTTTATTAAAAATTCAAATTGATACCAAGGGTGTAAGTACGTGGAACAGGATAATTAGATAAATCTACACCTGGACTTAAGTTTCCTCCATCACCATTTCCATCACTTTGAGCAGATGTTTCAGGGTTTGGTCCTCCCCAATATTTTGTAAATACATACAATTGCTGAACAGAAGCGTATACACGAGCAGACTTAAATATCTTATTAGCTTTTGGAATAGTGTATCCAACTGTTACGTTTTTGATTGTGAAAAATGAAGCGTCCGCAATAAAACGGCTATTCATCCAGTCACGCTCAATACCTGTTACGTTTCCGCCACCAACTGTTGTTCCATACATTCCTTTACCAGGATTAGATTCTGAACGGAAACGGTCTTTTACTCCTGCAACCATGTTAAATACACCATCAAGATTGGCAGTACTATAAATATGACGAACCAATAATTGATTTCCCTGTGAACCAGAACCAACGATACTTGCATCAAAATTGCCATAAGCAAAGTTATTTGTGATACCATAAGTAAATGTTGGGAAAGGATTACCCATGATTACTCTGTCATCAAAATTTCCACCGTTTGTAATGATACCATCGCCATTTTGGTCAGTTAATTTGATACTTCCAACCACCGAACGACCTGGTACTTGAGGTGAATTCTTTAAATCTTCCGCATTTTTGTACATACCTTGAGAAATATGTCCATAGAATTGTCCGAATGGATAACCTACTTTAGTAATATGGAAACTTCCATAAACTCGGTCAATGCCATCTGCCAAAGCAATTACTTTGTTTCTGTTAAATGAAATGTTTGCATTGGTACTCCATTTCAATTTCCCGGTTGTATTTTTGGTATTTAATGTGAACTCATGTCCCCAAAACTTAATTTCTCCAATATTATCATTGAAGTTTCCAAAACCAGCTTCTTGAGCAATTTGTACACTATACAAAAGGTTTGTAGTACGTTTTGTATAATAATCATAGACAAACGTAACTCTATCGTTAAACAAACCGAGGTCTAAACCAAGGTCTAATTGCTTTGTTGTTTCCCAACCTAAATTATTATTTGCCAAAGTTGTTACAACCGCTCCAGGAGCCACATTATTACCAAAAACTGCATTCACAGTATTGTTAATCAAGGCATAAGGCGTATAATTACCAATATTGTTATTACCCACAATACCATAACTTGTTCTTAATTTTGCAAATGATATTTTTGGTATTGATTGCAAGAAATTCTCATCCGAAATTACCCAACCTGCCGAAACCGAAGGGAATGTTCCCCAACGATTATTAGAACCAAAACGTGAAGAACCATCACGACGAACAGAAGCTGTGAACAAATATTTACCTTTGAAATTATAAGTTAATCTCGAAAGCAATGATGTTAAAGCCCATTCTTGAACTGATGATTGCGTACCACCGCGGTTTACATTAATCGCTCCCTGTATAGTTGGAAGGCGGTCGTCGGCATAAGTATCAGCCTGAATACGAGTACCTTCGGCACGGAATCTTTGTTGTGTAAAACCACCCAAAATTTCAAAATTATGGTCTTTAATACTTGTTGCATAAGTAGCCAAGTTTTCGTTCAACCAAGTTAAGTTTTCAAAATTCTGACGGATTGAAACCGCTGTTGTTGGAATCGCGACGTTGATGGCACTTGTAGCTGTTGATGGATTAAAGAAAAAGAACTTATTACGATTCATCTCAACATTAAACGAAGATTTCAATGTTAAGCCTTTGATTGGTTGATATGCAATGTAAGCATTTGAAATCAGGTTCAAGGTAGTAGTTTCGTTAACCAATTCATCGGCAGCTCTGACCCAGTTTGGATAAGCAAAGATATTACCTGTACTTGCTGGAAATCTATTAAACAAAGTCAAGGTTTGGCCATCAGCTTCATAAATCGGCATTACTGGCCAAGTATGAAGTGCATTAAATAAAATACCAGTTCCACGGTCACCATCAGTTCTTGGTGTATTGTCGAATACATATTGTGGGGCGATATTAAAGCCAACTTTTACCTTATCAGAAATATCATATTCTGAATTCATACGCATTGAATATCTTTTGTATTCATTATTAATAACCACACCTTGCTGATTAAAAACACCACCTACGAAAGAGGTTCTTGACCTTTCTTTGTTAGATGTTAGCGTTAGGTTATAGCTTTGCAAGGGAGCTTTTCTTAATAATGCACCGTACCAATCATTATTCTTTCCTGCATATTGAGATGGATTTTGAAATTCTACTGGAACTGGTTGGCCTGCATCTGTATAATACTCTTTTTTAAACTGAGCAAATTCTTCGGCTGTCAGCATTTCCACAAGTCCTCTCTTTGGCACTTCTTGAATACCCACAAAAGTATTGAAGCTAATGTTTGTACCTGTTTTTCCTCTTTTCGTCGTGATCAAAACCACACCATTGGCAGCTCTTGAACCGTAAAGCGAAGTCGAAGCAGCATCTTTTAATATAGTTATATCTTCAATTTCATCAGGGTTCATTGCACCGATACTTCCCGTAATCGGGAAACCATCAATAACATAGAGTGGGTCGCTACCTGCCGAAACAGACAACTGTCCACGAATTCTGATGTTCATTCCTTGGCCAGGCTTACCCGTTGTCTGGTTGATTTGCACACCAGCTAATTGACCTTGTAATTTCTGTCCAATTTGCGAAACTGGAATGTCTTTAATTTCTTTCGAGCTAATAGTCTGAACGGCTCCCGTCACGTTTTTCTTCAACTGACTACCATACCCAACTACAACTATTTCATTCAATAGTTTATCGTCAAGGATTAAAGAAACATTGATTTCTTTTTGACCCGTGTATGTAACTTCGTTGGCTGTATAACCCACAAAGCTAAATACCAAAGTCGAGTTATTTGGTACATCCAATTTGTAGCTACCATCGGCATCAGACTGTGTACCTCGATTTACACCTTTGATAGTAACACTTACCCCCACTAAAGCTTCGCCATTTTGGCCAGTAACTTTGCCCTTAACTTGTTGGGCAAACGCAAATGAAGTACATAACAAACCCAGCATCAGCGAAAAAATACTCGCATAGTGTTTTGTTTTGTACAAAGTAAATCTTTGTCTCATTTGATTAATGTTTTAGGTTGAAATAGAATGATTAATTATATAAGGATATTTTTCCTTGATATAATACAAACATAAAAACATTTCTATGTTAAACTTTCCTGTACTGTGCTGTATCAAGAAAAAATAGTAATATTTATAGTTTTTTAATTTAGGAAACTAGCAAAAATTTGAAGTATGCTTGAGTTTTCTACTTTTGTTTTTGTTTAAACAAATAAAAATTGCGAAAAGATGCTAAAATATGACCAAAAAAGGCATTTGTTTTCTCAATAAGCATAATGTGACTCATGTTCATTACTTAATTCTGTTACACTTTAACGAACGAAGATTTTTTTTAAAAAAGAAGTTGTAAAACAAAAGAGTGAGTATTAAAAGACTCCAGTTTTGAATCAAAGATGCACGAATTGGACACCAAAATCAAAAACACCATGCAGTTTACAAAACTTGGAAGTCTAACTAGAATTTTTTGTACTAAAATGCAAAAAAAGAAATGAAGATTTTGGAGTAATCACTTGATTTTCAATAATTTTATAAGTAGATTTTTAACGATTATTTTCGTCTTAATACTTGATATGCTCATTTTAAAAATCTGTGAAAGTACATTATAACAGTTATAATGTAAATTTTATAGGAATACTTTTAGTTATAACATATTTTTGAATTAATATATCAACATTGAAAATTATAGCTTGCTCTTGTATGTAAGTTCAAGAAACGCCAGAGAGGAAAACAACAGATAGGAGAACCTCCAAAAAACAATTTTGATAGTTCTTGAAAGATATTTTGAAAAATTGAAAAAAAAAGTTGAGTCCAGAAACAACTTTAAAAAACGGGGCGTATTCTGAAAAGCCTATGAGTAGGAAATTAAAACGCTACATTCAAGTCATAAATGCAACTTTTGGGTTTAAAATTATATTTTTAAAAGTAGCGACCCTAAATCATTAGACGAAGAAAGTAAAAACTGGGAAATACCTTTAGTTGTTACAGCAACTACTAATAAAAATATCGATTTTTGTGCAAACTATTGTGTTAAAACATTTACAGCATTAAGCCTTTCTTCTGAAGAAGTAACAAGTTATCAAAGTTTAAATAAAGCAGTTTTCCCTGTTGTCTTTAATTATAATGGAGTTGCTAAAACTTTTTATTTAAGAAAACAAAGTAGTATAAATGCATTAAACGCTTTTACAAGTAATTGGGAATTTTATACTCGTTTATTTACAGTGCAATCTGGAATGAATGAATCAAATGGCAATAACGAAGGTCGCATACATGATTTTAGCAGTAGTCGAAACTACAACAATGATGGAAAAACCATTAACTTTCTAACTACAGGTCAACAAGCTGCTATATTTTCTTGGCAGGATAAACGAACGCTTTCACAAATCGAACAAATGACTAGATATAAAGTAAAACCAAGAGAGGTTTTTTCTCAATTTAAAAATGGCGGATTTGTTGTTTACCAAGAAAACGGGCATGGTTTGGTAGTCGCAATCACAGAATTAGAGCCTATGGATTGGAACTCTGCTAAAACAGCTTGTGGAGAGTTAATAAAAAATGGTTATTGTGATTGGCATTTACCTTCAATAGAAGAATTAAATTCAGTTTATGTTTATTTGAAACAGGTCGGAGTTGGCGGATTTTCAAATAATTACGAAAGCTTCTACTGGAGTTCCACCCAGAGAAGTGATTTCAGATTTTTGATGTAGTCATTTGATAATAGTGGAGCCCAGCTTGATTACGACAATTACCTCAAATCCAATGTTCGGGCTGTGAGAGTTTTTTAAATATTGGTTAATAAAAAATTAAATATCCCCCGTACGCCTAAGCATTAACGAATGAATCAAGAGATTCAGCCAAATTTTAATCCATATTCGAGTTATTAGCAGAGGTGTCAGCCGTTTTTCAAGGGCAGTAGAGAATAAGATGGCAAAGGCAGTGGCAGAAAATAGGTTTCCCCCAAAAACTTCGTATCTGTTTTGCTGGAATTATACTATTAAAACCCATTAAAATAGTAGTTTAAAAGAACAAAGGAAATATAGTTACAATATATCCTTTTTCCTTTTTATTCAATATATTGTCTGAAAAGGCGATTATTTCATTATTTCGCACCTTCAGCATTAAGCATTTCTAATCCTACTGAAGCACGAGGCTTGAAACCTGTCCAGGGTTTATCGTTTGAGTTTTGATTTACATCTAAGTATCTAGCGTAATCTTTTTTCTTGAGATGAATACCCAAAAAAGCAGTTACGAAATGCTGATTAATATTATTGATACGGCGTTCGTTCCAAGCGGGTTCGGCGTAGCGGTAATATTCATCAATAAGTGAACCTGGTTTCATTGACTCTGCAGGTGGAGGATTTGGTGCGACATTATGGCGAGCGTTCATGTAAGTTAACATATAACGATTGGCATTTACAGCTCCATTATAAATCGCCTTGATTCCCTTTTCATAGCCCGAAACATCGTCTTGGCTTCCAGCCACAAAAAATGTCGGAACCTTTAAGCCTTTCAAAGTTTCGGTATCCCAAACTCCACGTTCCATTCCCCATGGAGCAAAAGCTACGACTGCTTTTATACGAGGGTCGATACTTACTTTATATTCAGCATTATTGCCAGTACGTACTTCTATCGCTTTACTACCACCACTCAAGGTTCCAAAAGTTTTAATAATTTGATCGCTATAACCAGCACCTGCCACATTCAAAACGCCATATCCACCCATCGAATAGCCGATGAGTCCGATATTTTGGTCGTCAACAATTCCTGATAAAAAACTTCTATTGTCCTTTCCTAAATCTGCAATCTGATTCATGATAAAAATATTATCTTTCGAGCGATTGAGCAAGGTGCTCGAAAAAGCTGCTGCATCACGAAAAGTCGATTCAGTATGGTCAATAGCCACGACGATATAGCCTTTTGAAGCTAAATTTTCAGTCAAATAAGTCAATAAAAGTCTCGAACCTAAATAACCATGCGAAACAATAAGGAGCGGAAATGCTCCATCGGTGGTTTTGGGAGCAGCATCACGCACAGCACGGCCTAAGAATGTAAACGGAATCAATGGGCGTTTGGGATCACTTGAAGAACCCATTACTTGATCGTAAATGACTAAATCATTTACTTCGGCCGCCACATTGGCTGGATACCAGACCTCCACTTTGAGTGGTCGGTCGTAGGTTGGGTCAATGCCGCCGTTCGATTTTAGGACATCAACTTGGTTTTTATTCACAAAACCAAGCGTCCTAACGCCTATTTTGTATTCACCACGAGGAGCAAGTTCGGGAGCATCAGGCAGGGCATCGCCATACACAAAAGTTTCGGTGGCGTTTTGGGCAAATGAATTTGAATAAAATACTAAACCGATTGCAAGAATCAGCAATTTGGTGGAGATTAATTTCATTGTATAAGGTATAATTTGATTGAGAATATTTATGCAAATTAGACAAGAAAAAAGGATTTTTGTTGGTGATTTTCTATTATTTTTAGTTGGCGTATTCAAACAATCTCAATTTATTTTTAAACATTGGATAATAAAAGAACATTATTATCTGTTTTGAATTAGGTTTATATAAAGATAAAGCCTTCATCGAAAACGGAAAACTATGCAAAAACGACTTATCATTTTATTATTTGCCTTAATCGGCTTTCAAGCATTTGCACAACCTCAAGCCGGCCCAAGAGGTGAACGACCACCAATGCCAAATGCAGAACATTTTACTGAAAGAATGACTAAAAAATTGAACTTAAACGCGGTTACTTCAAAAAAAGTGAATGATGCTTTTTTGAATAATATCAAGAAAATGGATGCAGTTTTTGCCACTAATTTAGAAGAAAAAGATAAAAGAGCTGCATTGGATGCTAATAAAACGGAGTTTCAAAAATCTATGAAAAGCATTCTTAGTCCAACTCAATATATACAGTTTTTAAAGTTGGAAGAGCAACGTCCAGGGCCACCACCTCCTCCAAGTGGTGGACGACCACCAAGACCTAGATAAATAAAAATCGGTTTAAGGTTATGAATCTTAAACCGATTTTTTTGGTAGCGTATCTATTAAACCTTACGTTTCAACTCAAAATGTTGTCCTAGATATACTTTTCTTACCAATTCATCGCTTGCTAATTCTTCGGCTGTTCCTTGTCGGAGGATTTTTCCTTCAAAAAGCAAATAGGCTCGATCAGTGATTGAAAGTGTTTCATTTACGTTATGGTCGGTTATTAAAATTCCGATATTCCTTTCTTTTAGTTTAGACACAATTCCTTGAATCTCTTCCACCGCAATTGGGTCAACGCCTGCAAAGGGTTCATCAAGCAAAATAAATTTGGGGTCAACCGATAATGCACGAGCGATTTCAGTTCGGCGGCGTTCACCACCCGAACACACAATTCCTTTATTTTTACGAACGTGAGTCAAGCTAAATTCTTCAAGCAAAGATTCGGTTTTTTCTTTACGTTCGGCTTTTGTCATGTTTGGTTTTGCCAATTCCAAAACGCCTAAAATATTTTCTTCGACCGTCAAATCTCTAAAGATTGAGGCTTCTTGTGCCAAATATCCTACGCCCATTTTTGCACGTTTATACATAGGCAAGGAAGTAATATCCAAATCGTCAAGCCAAACTTTGCCACTGTTTGGTTTTACAAGGCCAGTAGCCATATAAAAAGATGTAGTTTTGCCCGCACCATTTGGGCCGAGAAGTCCAACAATTTCGCCCTGCCCTACTTGGTAGCTTACATTATTATTGACCAATCGCTGTCCGTATTTTTTTATTAAATTTTCTGTTCTTAAAATCATATTTGTAGAACAGGTTTTCAACCTGTTGTTTTCTTATTCTCAGATTTGATTCAACCTGTTGTTTTCTTATTCTCAGATTTGATTCAACCTGTTGTTTTCTTATTCTTAGATTTGATTCAACCTGTTGTTTTCTTATTCTTAGATTTGATTCAACCTGTTGTTTTCTTATTCTTAGATATGATTCAACCTGTTGTTTTCTTATTCTTAGATATGATTCAACCTGTTGTTTTCTTACTCTCAGGTTTGACAGGTTGCAAACCTGTCCTACAAACAAAATTACGCTATAATCAACAAAAGTCAGCGTTAATATTTCTTAACTATACTTAATATCCTTTATCATCAATTGCAGAGATGTCTTATTGTTGAAAGTATTTTCATCAACTTGATATGCAAGGCTAAAATATTTGTTAGTATTCAATCGCTCAAAATGTTCTTCTACCATTCCAAAACCAATGGCAGAAAAAATAGCCCCTGTTTCTTCTTCAAAAAGCTCCAATTTCAAGTGTTTTTCTTTCATTACTCTAGGAGCGTATTTGAGTGCAAGGTTTTCTGTTACGAAAATAGGCTGCATATTTTGTGGCCCAAAAGGTGCCATTTGGTTCATAATTCGATAAAATTTTTGATTAATTTCTACCAATTTTATCTTTAAATCAACGGTTACGACAGGCGTTAATTGCTCTGGCGTGATGTATTTACTTACAACTCTATCAAATTCTAAGCGAAAAGCATCAATGTTTTCAATGGGCATAGTCATACCTGCGGCGTGGGTATGTCCACCAAATTGTTCAAGCAAATCGGCACATTCTTCAATCGCTCCGTAAAGGTTAAAACCTGCTACCGAACGAGCAGAACCTGCCGCTTTCTCATGCGATTTTGTGAGAATAATTGTCGGACGATAATATTTTTCGATACAACGACTAGCCACAATTCCAATAACTCCCTTGTGCCAATCTTCCCGATAAAGGACTGTGCTTTTGGCAGTATTGAGTAGCCATTCGTCGCCCTCAATCATCGCAAGTGCTTCTTCTGTAATGCGAGAGTCGAAAGTTTTTCGCTCAGAATTATGTTTTTGTATTTCGCCTGCAAATGCCAATGCTTCATCATAATCATTTGATAATAAGAGCTGTACCGCTGCTTTGGCGTGTTTTATCCTTCCTGCCGCGTTGATTCTTGGGCCTAATACAAAGACTACATTTTCTATAGTCATTGGGGTCTTAAAACCTGCTACATCTTTCAAAGCCTTTAGTCCGATTCGTGGATTTTCGTTGAGTTTTTTCAAGCCATAAAAAGCCAAAACTCTATTTTCGCCTGTAATCGGTACAATATCAGAGCCGATGCTAACTACACATAAATCCAAAAATTCATACAAATTTTCAATTGGCATTTCCATACGCATACAGAAAGCCTGAAGCAGTTTGAAACCAACCCCATTTCCTGTCAATTCTTTGTATGGATATGGACAATCTTTACGTTTTGGATCAAGAACAGCTACAGCATTGGGTAAGGTTTCGTCAGGTTCGTGGTGGTCGCAGATGATAAAATCAATATTAAATCTTTCTTTAGCCAAAGTCACTTTATCTTGGGCTTTGATACCACAATCCAAACAAATAATGAGTGAAACACCCTGCTCTGCCGCCCATTCAATGCCTTGTACAGAAACTCCATATCCTTCTTCGTAGCGGTCGGGATTATAATATTCTAAATTAGGATAAAACGTTGATAGAAAACCATATACGAGAGCTACTGCCGTTGTGCCATCAACATCATAATCACCGTAAACCATTATTTTTTCGCCATTTTCGATAGCTTCTCTAAGTCGCGTAACAGCTACTTCCATATCTGGCATCAGAAATGGGTCGTGTAAATGGCTTAGCTGTGGACGAAAAAAATCTCGGGCATCGTCAAAAGCCGTGACACCTCGCTGAAGGAGCATAGCCGCAAGGGCTTTATCGACATTGATGGCTTGCGAAAGTTCGATAACTGATTCGGTGCTTGGAGTAGGTTTATATGACCAACGTTTTTCGGACATTGTGGTTTCTTCTAAAATTGAAGTGTAAAATTACGGATTTATTTATGTTTTTATGCGAAACAGCCATGTAATAAGCTACCTAAAAGAGTAAAAACAAATATCCGAAGCTTTAGGTTGTCCTTAAGCTACGGATTTTTAATGTTTCTATAAAAATAACTATTTCTTCTCTTTCTTCCCAAACAACGAAAAATGCACATATCGTTTCGGGTTTAACTTCATATCTGCCATCAAAAGAGCAATATTTGCGGCAGTTCTATCAAGATTTACGTAAAGTGAATCATCTTTAGCAAGCTTGCCCAAAGTGCCTTTTCCTTGATTAATTTCTTTGATAACACCTTGTAAACCAGCTATCGAACTATTCAATTGATTTACCGTTTGCCCCAAACGCATAGCATTTAATGAGTCGGCAAAAGTGCTACTTTTCTTCAAAATTGGCTTAATTTGAGCATCAAGATTATTCGATAAAGTATTCAAATTAGCTGTCAAAGTTGCAGCATTAGCTGTAATTGCAGAAAGATTTTTTGAATTTGCTGCCACAATACCGTTGACACCTACGGTAGTTTGGGTGGCACTTTCCAAAAGGGCTTTGAGAGCAACAGCCGTTTGGTCAAATTGCTTGATAATTGCAGTAGTTGTAGTCAAAAGTGAATCAACATTTTTAAGCGTTGGTGTGAGTTTATCGGTTACGGAAGCTACCATTCCTTTCTCGATTTCGCTTAACATAATCCCTTCGTCACCTAAATCTTTCCCTGCCTCAATTCTAAGTTTTATTACTTTTCCGCCTAAAAGACCATTATCGGACAAGATAGCAATGGTTTTATCGCTTAATTTGATGTCTCGCTTGATAGCTAGCATCACTTTTACGCGGTTTTTATTTTGTTCTGGTTCTACCAAAACCACACGTCCAACCGGCACACCATTATAAGTTACAGGATTTGATGTCTGTAAGCCTTCGGCATTTTCGTAGTAGGTAAAATATTCGTTTTCGGTACGAAAAATATCCAAACCTTTTAAGAAATTAAACCCTAAATAAAGTATTGCAAATGCAATAATACCCAATAAACCAACTTTGTATTCTTTTTTCATAAAAACAAGTGAAGCTCAATTAATTAATGAATAATTAAGACTAGCTCGCCCGAGCGATGAAGAATTAAGAATGACGGACGAAAGTTTTCTTAATGCTTTTATTAAATATCCGACAAAAATACATTCTTAATTCCTAATTCTCAATTCTTAATTCAAATATCATTTCTCCTTCTCCTCTTTATACGCCTTTACTGCCTTAAATATTGCATCAGCTAGTTTATCTTGTCCATCAGGGTTTCCCAAAATCTTTTTGTCGGTGGCATTGGTCAGATACCCAGTTTCGACATAAATACTTGGCATTGTTGTTTGCCATAAAAGCTGAAATCCTGCTTGTTTAACGCCTCGACTGCGATGCCCCACTTTTGAGATTTGTTTCTCAACCATACTTGCCAGTTTTACACTTTCTTTCATAAAAGCATTCTGATAATTGGCTAGCATAATATTGGCCATTGGCGAACTTAGGTCATAACCTTTGTAGTTTTTCTTATAATTATCTTCCATCAAAATAACTTCGTTTTCACGCATGGCTAGTTCGAGATTATCTTCGGTTTTGTGCAAGCCCATCACATAAGTTTCTGAACCGCTCAATTTCGATGAATGTGGATTTGCATTGACGTGAATACAAATAAATAAATCAGCTTTATTGCGATTAGCGATAGCGGCTCGCTCGTGGAGCGGAATAAAAACATCGGTCTTTCGGGTATAAATGATTTTGACCCCAGGAAGATTTTGTTGTAACTTTTTTCCTAGTTTGAGCGTCACATTTAAAGCAATATCTTTTTCTTGGAGCTTGCTATGATGTGTGCCTGGGTCTTTACCACCATGCCCTGCGTCAATTACAATTGTTTGTATTTTCCCGCTCTGAGCATGTACAATTTCGAGCGAGAACAATATAATGAGTAGGACTTTAAGATTTTTTAACATGATTTTATGGACAAACGTTCTTTCGATACCATATAATAGCTAATTTTGTGCCATTAATATACGTTTATAGAATAGTTTTTGTAGAAAAAGCAAAAAAAATGAAGTTTTAGATAAATACTCGTCACGGCTTTCTCTAGTTAGGTTATAGTTATAAGACATTTTTTACAAAGATACGTTTTTTGGAACAATTGAAAAAATATACCTCCCACAACAAAAAGGGACTCAAAACATTTACGGATTTAACGTCGACAGGTTACAAAATCTTGCTTACGTTAAGTTTTCAAAGAGTTTTCTCTCTACTTTTCATTTTACTATCATTCAACACTTTTGCACAGTTTCCTGGGGGTGGACGATTACCGAATCTTGGAGGAGGAAATACATCTCGCCCGACCGCAACTCGCCCTACAAGCACGGTAAAACCATTTGGAAATAAACTTTTTGAAGAGAAAAAAGACACTACTCGTGTATCGATTCCCGACTCGCTTCGTAGTAAAGACTCAGGTTTACAGTCAACCGTAAAGTATATGGCAGAAGATTCTACGGTGATGGATGTTTCTGGCGAAGTGCTTAATCTATACGGAAAAGCAGTGGTGACTTACGGTGACATCGAACTAAAAGCAGATTACATAAAAATAGACTGGGGGAAAAGCGAAATCTTTGCTTATGGCTCACCCGATACGACCAAACGAGGCGATAAAGTTAAGGGAAAACCTGTTTTTACACAAAGCGGTGATAGCTATAATACGGATACGATTCGATATAATTTTAAGTCCAGAAAAGCAATCATCAAAGGTATCGTAACCCAACAAGGCGAAGGTTTTGTGACAGGTGAGCGTGTAAAAAAAGACGAACACGACGATATGTATTTGGTCAATGCAAAATATACGACTTGTAATTTGAAAGAGCCACATTTTCATATTTCTGCCCGTAAAATCAAACTTGTCAATAAAAAACAGATTATTTCGGGGCCATTTAATTTTGTACTAAGTGGAATTCCACTTCCTATTGGATTGCCTTTTGGGTTCTTTCCTGTTCCAAAAAACAAAGAAGCTGGTACTTCAGGCATCATTATGGGCACGTATGGCGAAGACCCCAATAATAGAGGTTTTTATTTCAAAGATTTTGGGTATTATTTTGCTGTAAACGAAAAAATAGGTGTAAAACTTATTGGTCAAATTTATACAAAAGGCAGTTTCGGACTTGGCATTCAATCTACTTACTCGAAGCGATATAAGTATTCGGGAAGTTTAAATTTTCAGTATAATTTCAATAATAATAGACCAGAGGTTGTAGCCTCAGACGATAAAAATAACTATAAAACCAAAGATTTTAACCTAAGTTGGTCGCATTCGCCAGCCAATAAACGCCCCGACCGAAGCTTTTCTTCATCAGTCAATCTTCGTAGTAATGGCTTCAACAGAAATAACGTAAATACGGTCGATGTGAGTAATTATTTGAGTAGCACTTCAAATTCTTCGGTGCAGTTTGGACGTACTTTTGCTCAAAAAATCGTGACTAGCTCGGGGATAAATATTTCACAAAACTTCACGACTGGGCAAGTTGATGCTTCAGCCAATTATAGCGTTGGTCTGAACCAATTTAATCCTTTTGTGCCCGAAAAAAAACAAATTGGTCGTTGGTTTGAATCTTTTAGGCTTGGTTTAAACGTAAGTGGCGGTTATCAAGCAACGAATACAAGAGTAAATAGTATTACAAATTATTCAGATTATAAAATTGTTCGTGAAAATGCCAATGGCACATATTCAACAATCGAAGCAAAACCTTTGACCAATGAAGAAATCAAACTCCGTGATGCCAATCCTCTAACCTTAACCATCGAACAAAGAATTGCTCAAAAAGCCTTACAAGAACGCCTTAGTAATGTCAGAAAACTGAATAGTTTAGATGCCATCAATGAGGTTTTGAAAGATGGAAAGTTTACAAGTACTTACTCTATTCCGATTGCATTACCAAACTTCAAGATAGCACGTTACATTAATTTTACGCCAAGTATATCGCTTAGAGGTGATATTTCTACACAAAGCCTTAGTTATAAATATGTTGCGAGCGAAAATGCAGTAAAAATCGATACAGTGAAAGGCTTTTTTCCTACGTACCAAACCTCTGTTTCGGGTGGAATGAATACCAGAGTCTATGGCACTTATCAGTTCAAGGGAAAAGGTCGTTTGCAGGCAATTCGCCACACTTTAGCACCTTCATTGAGTTTGAGTTATGCCCCTGACTTTACAAAGCGACTTTTTGATTATAAGGTAGTTAGAATTGATAAAAATACCATAAATGGTGTTTCAACTTATGATACCCTGCGACGACTTTTATCAAAATATCCAACTTTAGGGTCTTCGGCCGGTGCATCG
>Ga0114967_10000092_pt1 | contig 68949 bp, 63 predicted proteins | sample M_130628_MF_Meta_FD_92639 | JGI IMG/M metagenome (GOLD analysis project Ga0114967, IMG submission 92639) | Freshwater microbial communities from Lake Montjoie, Canada to study carbon cycling - M_130628_MF_MetaG | ecosystem: Environmental > Aquatic > Freshwater > Lake | place: Lake Montjoie... | reverse complement strand
TTAAACCTAAGATTTTGTTTATTAGTGTTTCCAAAATTTACCTAAAAAACAATTTTGAATTTTGTTTCCCAAAATGCGGCTTTGAACTTTGTTATTTTCATAAAATATTAATAATCAAGTATTTAAAAAATACTCCATAAATCGGGGTTTTTAGGTATTGGTTTTAGGTAATCTCATCACGTACAAAAACGTTGAAGATGATGTGATTGCAGGAAAAGCGGTTTTGGTTGAGTAAAACCTCGACTGATATACAGAAAAAAGGCTGTCTCGAATAATTCGAGACAGCCTTTTGGGTAAAATAGTAATTTGTTCTAACGATTTGTGTAACTACTAAGCCCTTCCGTTCTAAAACTCCTCCTTCCTTGTGCATAAAAAGTATAAACTTTCTTGCTAACAGGTAAAAAAGTTGCAAAATACAATGCTTTTGTTGGGCTGGTTGCATCAAAAACGTCAAGCATCAGCATAATCTCGCATATTGCTTGCTTTAGTTTTTAGAAATTTCGCAATTGAATCGTCTTTCGTCTGTCTTGTTTTGGTATTGCCAGAAGCAATATCTGCACTATATATTTGTTGAAGTTCAGCATCTAAATGTACGGCACGAAATTTTTTGTAATTTCCTATGTTCTATGCTTTTGCTATTCTAAACTGATTGATTTTTTCGACAATTGTATCAAATTCTTTGTAGTCAACTAATTCTAATCCAAAAATCATTACTTCGTCATATTTCAAAAAACCGAAATGACGAACTAACCTTAAAAGTTCAAGATATGTTTTTCCCCAAAAATCAGCAGAATTCGGAGAAGGTTTGTGAAAAGGCGATGGAACTTGGAACTTTAAAAGTTGTCGTAAAAAAAATTCATCTTTCCGTCTTGAATTTACTAATTCTAAACCAGCTGGCGTTAAACTGATAACTGGTGAAAGGACAACGAAACCGAGTGATTTCGGTGTAGGTAGGATGTTTTCATTTATTGAACAATTCCAGTTTGAAAAACTCTCAACAAATTCGGCACGCTCATACGTAGGCAAAACTTGTTGTCAAAATGAATAAAACATATCTAATTCAGTTTCCATTAACCAAAGATTTTACCCTCAATTTTATTTACTCTTGAAGCATTATCATACAATTCTATAATTTCATCATAATTAATGAACTTAAATCTATCACTATTTTCCTTATACGATTCCAAATTCATTGTTTGATTAAATTTATTTTTATGTTGTTCAGGTGAAACAATGAATTCTGTTCTGAAATTTTTCAGTTGTAAACAACGATTAAAAGCTCCATTTAAAGTTCCAATACTATCAACTAATTCAAATATTTTTTGTGGAAAATAAAGTCCCTTTTGATTAAACCAAACCACATCCATTCTTTTTGTTTCTTGAATAACTTCTGGATAAGAAAATAAAGGAATTTCATTCATAGTTGACAGATTCTGCAATTTCAAATTGACTCTATAATCAACTGAAGGGTCTGCTGTAAATGTGTGATAATTTTTAAAATTCCCTATTTCAATACAAATTCTTTAAATATAAGATTGCATTCTAACAATATCGTCTTTTTTGGGCTTTTGTTTTTCAACATAATCTACTACAGCATATATATATGATAAGTCCAATTTTTTTAAATCGCTTATTATTTCTTATTTCACGATAAAATACACCTCGTATTTCCTCTTCCCATTCATTTGATTGTTTGGATTTCGGATAATATTTTTCGACATTTTGATAAATAATTTCTAAACTTGCGGTACCATTATTAACTTCCATTACTTTTTGAATTGCTTCAACTTTTGTCAAAATCTTTGATATTAATTGAGGCAAGTGTTTAAATTAGCATATCTTCCGTATGGTACATTAAATTCTCCTTTTGAGTTATATCGAATCATTCCCGAATATGCTGTTTTATTGATGAAGAAATAAAGCAAAGCTTCCGAATACTTTTTTTCTGTCAAATCGTTGAACATATTTCTGATTTGGTAATAGAGTGGTTCGTTTTCATCATCTACACGTTCATTAGGAGTTATGCTTTTCAGCTCTTCAAACTTTTTGCGATTTATCGCCTAGAGTTTTTCGATTTCGGATAATTCAGTTTTGAGTAGTTCAAAATTGTCTTTTACACCTAAATAAAATGAAATTAGTTTTGAGTTAATATCGTTAATGATTGCTTTATTCGGTTCTAAATGAAAAAATAAAGCATCACCACCAAAAAATGGTTCAATACATCTCTCGCTAAAATGCGGTATATGTTTAATCAAATTTGGGATTTCTTTTGATTTCCCTCCTCTGTATTTTACAAGTGGTTTCATATTTTGGCAGTTTTTCGTTTATATTCAACTATGCTTTCTGCAACTACATTTAAAATTTGAGTTGCTTCTTCTTCTTCGGCAATAATATCATAAACTTTGTCTGCCGACCATAAACGAATTAACTCTTTTGAGTCAACTTCAAGTAGTTCTGAAAGAATGAATACTTGTTCTCTTTTTGCTCGTCTGTCGCCTTTTTCAATCTTACAGTAGGTTGCTGTGTCAATTTCTAACACAGAAGCTAACTATCGTTGAGGAATTTGTTTTTCCTCTCAAAGTGTTTTTATTCTATCTCCAAAGATTGTTGACATAATTTAGTCTTGACATTATTTGGCTAAAATATAGGTATTTTTTTCGGTCTTCTTTTTATTTTTAGCACGGTCGTCATAGCCTTGCAGGTAACGTTTTGCAGCTACCCGAAGGGCGGGACTTATACCACAAAACTTGATTTGAATAACGAATGTTTGATTAACCACAAAACTGTCTTTGGAACACGAAACCCCGCCTTTTGGGTAGGTGCTGTTATCGGTTCGTGCTTCTGTCCGTCCACATAGCTCAGTATCATTTTCTCAGTTCGTTTATTTTCTTTTCCATTCCTGTCTCGTCAAGATACTTCCAAAATGTCCAGCCGTTTTCTGTAACATTTTCTGCTGCTCCATTGTCAATCTTTACTGCTTGGGCTGCTGCACTTGGGCTGTCATATAGTTTTCCTTTGTAAAATATTTTAGTTGTAGACGGATTAAAGGTTGCAGTTGCTTTCTTACTTTTATATGAACAGAAAACTTCAATGTTTGCAGTCTCTTCAAATTTTATCTCTTCATAGAACTCTTCCTTTATTTTCTCTTTCGGTTCAATGATATGATTTTTTACAAGCCCAAAAATTGAATTGGCTCGGAGTTCTAAAAAGAAATTAAACTCTTTGTCGTATTCTCCGTTAAGGAGTTCTTTAGTTATTAAATGGTTTTCTAATGACTTTTCTATTTCAGGATTCGCAACTTTAATTTCAGCTAAATATGCTGATGGGGTTTGGTCGCTGATTTTTATGTTCTGAATTTTGGGTATCAGAGTTCTGTTAGCAACGCAATCAATCAAATCTTTTTCTGCTTCACTCGCCAATGCGTTTTGTAAATAGTTTTTAGGAAAAATATGGTGGTCTTCCAATACGGAGTTGAGTGAAAGTTTTGCATCGTTGTTCCAGTTTAGCAATCCGCCTTTTTCAAAATTTATCAGATTAAGAATACCCTTGTAAACTGCATTTGCTTTTTTGTCAAACGAATAAATATCCTCAGCGGATAAAATTTGAATTTTTGAAAGTTTGTTGAAAAAACTTGCTGAGTTTATCTTTTTGCCTCTAGCAATTTGAATTAGAATATTTGAATCTTCAATGATTCTTTCATTGGAAGAACCCGAATAGCGTAAAGAAAAAACAGAGTTCCAATACCAATAATCTATGAATTTCTTTTGCTGTGGATTCATCTGGTGAAAGTCACCGCCAATTTCCTTAAGAAAATTCATCAATGGAATTACCATATTTTCATATGGCATCCAGTCTTGTGAAATGATAAAGTTGTTTTGAAAAAGATAGTCAAGAGTTACTTTATACCATTTACATAATTTGTCCCACCACTCTTTGAAATCGTCAGCGTTTAATGAAGTGAGGATAAAATTTCTGTTTATTTCCTTAGGAGAACTTTTGATATATGCAATTGAACGAACAATAATTTCAGGCACTAAATTATAATTAGGATTTTGCTGTTCAAAGTTTTTAATCTTTTCCTTTAAGTTGAAATTTCCTGTATAAAGTTTAGCAGCTAGTATGTCAATGAAATTAAGTTGAACTCCTCTTGTGTTACTTCTTTCAAAGAATACAACAAATTTCTCAAGGTTCATGTCAAGCAAATAGAATGAAAGGAGTTTCTCTGATTTAAAAAGGTCAGCAATTTTCTTGCGAAGGTTTCTGTATTTCTTAAACTCTGATTTTACATCAAATCCGTCATCTTCGCAATAGGTTTTGTAGTAAGAAGTCTGAAAGAAAAACTTCTCTTTTATTTCTTCTTCATCATAGTCGTTCAGTTCTATGTCCCAAGCATCAGATAGTTTTATGGAAAGTCTTTCAGCGTCTTGTTCGCCTGCAATTTCTTCAAGGAGGTCTTCAAGTTTTGCATTTTCAAATGAAGTGCTTTGCACTTCATCTTCATTTTTTGCAACAAACCAAACTTCATCAGTTCCTTTTAATGCTCGGTAAATTGATGTTGTTCTTTGTTGACCATCAAGAACAAGTCTAAAATTGCCACCAATTTTATTTATATCTTCAATTTGCTTTTTCGTAATTGTCCTTATTTCAAGTGCTGGTCGCTTTTTCCCCTTCGTTATTTTCTTGCGATTGTCTATTTCCCTAATAGCAATGTCAAAAGAGGGGATACCATAAATAATTGCACCAATAAAAATGTCCTTAACTAAAGAGTCAAACAAGTCATAGGTCTTGGAAATTTCCCAAACAAAGTCCCGTTGGAACTCAGGAAGAAATATTTTCTTGTCGTCAATGTCAAGAATTAGTTGTTTCAGTGATTGCGTTTGTTCCATATTTATTTTCTAATTGTCAATTTATTAGTGATTGTTCAAAGTTGCACTGTCGTCAATAGCATGACCGATAACGAGTTTATATACGCAACCGTTGCGTATAATCTTCAAATTTAAGAAATAGACGCTATTAATTATTCTAACAACAAATATATTTAACATACGAAAAATATAAAAAACTCGTTCAGAAAACTACCGCCTAAAATAATCAAAAATCATTTCAATACCTTCAAATTCTTAATATCGCTCGCAATTATCAGCGGTCTGTAATTAAAAAGCGTAAACCGTATCTTTTACAACAATATCCTTTTCCTGCAACTCATATTGCAAGTTTAGCTCCTTGTAGGCTTTGGCTTATAATACGACTGTCCAAGGCAACTACGGATAACGTTAGTAAAGATTTATTAGAAAGGTCTCTTTCCGAAGACCCTTATGTGAAGTTACCGCTGTAATTGGTTTTGACCAAAGTGGTTATTCTCGCATCAAAAGCGACCAAAGCTAACCAAAAGCAAGCATATTAATGAAGCTCGCTAAATATTATAAAGTCGATGTTTCTATACTATACTTTTCCCATTAATTAGATTATAAAATCTTGATTATCAGTGAATTGCAATTAGGTTTTTAAATGAATCAACCAAGTACTTCTCGCAAAACCTGTAAAGATTTTATTTCACCAAATTCTTCGACATGAATTCTGTAAAATACAATAATAACTTCGAGTAAATGATTTCTCACACCTCGGCTCATCAAAATGGGCGTTTGATAATCGGCCAAAATAAGCCTATCCATCAGTTTTTGATATTCGACATCAAACGGAACCATGGCATTAAATTCTTTGAATTGAGATACAATTTCGCCTGAATCTTGCGGTGAAAAACCTAAGAAAAACGCATATTTAATCAGAAAAATCAAGTGGAAATTCTCAAAATGCTCTTCGGTTTCATCCAGAAAAATGAGTGAATGATAAAGGAAATCGAATAATACTTCATTTTCGGAGTGTTCTTTCAGCGTTTTGTTCAAGATTTCATCCAAAAACATGCCGATACTTGATTTATGGATTTCATAGGGAAGTGTGCGAAACGGAAAACTTGATTTTATCTCCGAAATTCGATGCAAATCTTTTTTTTCATCATTATAAACCACCATATCGAGTAATGAAAGTGGCTGAAAAAGTGCGATTTTGTTTTTCCCTTTGCTGCTTCTTACACCGTTTTCAATAAAAGATTGAATACCGAATTTCTCGGTATAAACTTTTACGATAATTGATGTTTCACGATACCGAATGTAGCTAATAACTATTCCGCGAGTTTTAAGAAGCATGGTAAAGTAAAAAGAGAAAAAGGACAATCCAGAGGATGTCTAAAAAGTGCCAATAAATGCTTATTAGCTTGATTTTAAGTTGGTTAGGAGGGTTTACGCTATAAACGTAGGAGTCAACATATTCCATTCGTTGGAAAGCATCTTTATTGGCCGAAGCCAATGCAATTAATCCACCGAGAGTATGCAAGATATGTAAGCCAGAAAGCACATAAATAAACATTCCGCCTGTGTTATTGCTCATCGTAATTCCTGCCAAGAGCATTTTTCTCCAACCCAAACCCTGTAAAATAATGAATACTATACCCGCCAAAAGTGTAATACTAATATTGAGTCGATAACTACGAAAACGTTCTTCTTTAAATGCTTTTTTGGCTCCTTGGAGCGTTAAACTACTAGCAATAATCACAAATGTACTCACCCAAAACATTCCAGGTACTTTTAGCGGAATATCCTGATTTCGTGCTTCTTTTGTAATAAAAACCAAGAGCAAAAAGAAAAATAACAAGCCACTACCAACAATGGCTAAATAAAGCATGAAAGCAAATGGTTCACGGCGTTTTGTAAGTCGGTTCATGCATTTTTTCTCAATAAAGAGAGCTATTTTTGTTTTTAAACTTTAAAGAATCCTTGCCACATTGCGAAGCTTGGAAAACTACTTTTTAAGTCCGATTCTTGCTCAAAAATACCATAAACTGTCGAACCCGAACCCGTCATAGAAGCATAAACTGCCCCTGATTGATAAAGTGTTTCTTTTACCTCGGCAATGGTCGGATACTTTAATAACAACTTTTCTTCAAAATCGTTTTTAACTATTTTTTTCCATTCAGAAATTGGTTGCGAAAGTGCCGTTTTTAGAGCTATATGAGGCTTTTTTGGGGATACGCCCGAATACGCTTCAGCCGTAGAAATATGAATATCGGGGTTTACTAATACTACAAATTTTCCTTTTAAATCAAGCATAAAATCTTCAAATTCATCACCTTTATTGTAGCAAAAAACTGGTCGGTTTTCGATGAAAAATGCACAATCTGAACCCAGTTTTCGGGCAAAATCTTTCAATTCATCATTGCTAAGTTTTAATTCATAGACTTCGTTGAGCATTTTTAGTGTAAAAGCTCCATCTGCCGAACCACCACCCAAGCCAGCACCCATCGGGATAACTTTGTGCAGATGAATCATAGGCGGAACACTGATATGGTCTTTCAATAAATTCCATGCTTTTAGGCATAGATTTGAACTTTCATTGCCAGGAATAGCCAAACCCGAACGCTGAAAGATAGCATTTGTAGTATCTAGATTTTGGTTGGGGACAATTTCGAGGGCATCACACCACTCGACAGGATAAAACACTGATTCGATGTTATGAAAACCATCCGAACGTTTTTCGGTAATATTTAAGCCAATATTTATTTTGGCGTTTGGAAATGTAAGCATTGGGTCTAATTTCAAAATTCAAATTTAGTCATCCGCATAGTAAATAAATAGTAAAACAATTTTAAGTTTTTCATAAAACCCAAATCTTATTCATGAGACACAAAAAACAAGATACTGTCTTGGAGATAAAAAATTAATTATCAACAAATTAACGAATATGTTTTTGTGGCTTATTTGTGTCTTAGTACTTTTTTAGGCTTAATATTTTTATCAGTTAAAAAAACTTGAAAAAATGAAAAAAGGCGTTTAAATAACTTACGACCGCTCTTATTTATTTAGTGACTTTTTTCAGCCAATCGCTCATAATTTGTAAGGCTTCGGGAGCAAAATCTTCTTTAATTTTGGCATATTCTTGAGGCAAACCAGTTTCAGCGTGTTGAAAAAGATGGTTCAAACCTTCTAATTTTATGATTTTGTAATGCTTGTTTTTAGCTATTTTTAAGCCTTTTTCTATACCTGCCAAATTTTCTTCGGGAAAAACTTGATGGTCTTTAGAGCCATTTAATGCTAAAATTGGGCATTTTACTTTAGAAATAGCCGTTTTTGGGTCGAATTTGATAAAGAAGCGTCCCCAATCAATCGCCATATTTTTTAATGTATAATAGACATTGGCCAAGTTGCTAGCATACTTTGCTTCTTCTGACGAAAGACTTTCTTTCCAGTTCTTAGTGATTTTATCTAACGAAATGACGGCATCAGTCTGAGTTTCTGCTTGTTTGTAAGCACTCAAAACATTAGCTATATAAAGGGCATATTTTTGTTTGAAAGTGGTAGAAAAATTTGGTATTGATTCAATAGGCATTGTAAGCTGTTTTTGTAAAATTACTTCTCCCGAAACTCCCGTGCCAGCCAACGATACAATAAAAGATACATCTTTGCTTTGGGCGGCCACCATCGGAGCAATCATTCCTCCCTCGCTGTGGCCAATCAAGCCTATTTTTTTGTGATTGATTTCGCTCCGAGTTTTCAAGTAATCAATGCCTGATTTTACATCTTCAGCAAAATTTTCACTTGTGATTGCTTTCGGGTTTCGGCCTAAGGTTGTTTTTCCCGCTCCGCGGTCATCAACTCTTAGTACGGCAATTCCATTATTAGACAAATACTCAGCAATTATTTTGAATGGCTTATGTCCTAAAATTGTTTCATCTCGGTCTTGTGTACCTGAACCTGTGATTAGAATGACCGCAGGAAATTTTGAGCCATTTTCGGGCATCGTTAGTGTGCCAAAAATATGAATAGAATCTGCTATATTCCAATAATTCACTTCTTCTGACTTAAAGGTATTTTGAGCAAAAGTAACTTGTATTGATAAAATAGTGAGAATGAAGACCTTTTTCATATGTATTGCTTACGGTTGTGGCGTAAATGTCCTTCAAAATTTTGAATAAAAAAAGGGCTTTATTGAATAAAGCCCTAATCATTATTAAGCTACAAAAATGAGTTATTTCTAAAAATTATCACTCCATTGATAAGCCTCAATGAGTTTCATTTCGCCCTCTTTACCTTTCGCAAAGTTGCCGTGTTCCATACCCATAATAAACTCTTGGTTTTTGGCTTTTGCTTTGTCGTAAATGTGCTTGAAAAGGCTTTTATAGTTAATTTCGCCAGTTGTTGGCTCTTTGCGGCCAGGCTCATCGCCGATTTGGAAGTACGCAATTTCTTCCCAAGCCCAATCCATGTGATTTGTAATTCGGCCTTCGTTTCGCTGCATGTGCCACATATCAAACAAAATCTTACACGAAGGGCTGTTTACAGCCTTACAAATCATGTAACTTTGGTCGGAATAACGCAAGAATAAGTCAGGATTATCGCTCAATGGTTCAAGTACCATTGTGAGGTTGTGCGGCTCAAAAATATCGCAAGCACGACGCAAAGCATCAATTACATGACCCGTTTGAATACCCAAAGGCAAATTTCTCTCAAAATAGCCTGGTACAACCGTCATAAATTTGGCATTACAGCGTTTGGCTGTTTCTACAGAATCTCGACAAGTTTTCAAGAAATTTTCGAGAAATTCTTTTTTGCCAGTTGCCAACGAGATTTTCCAGTTTTCGCCACCATCGACCACAAAAACGCCCATTTTCATGCCGAGTTTTGCGAGCGTTTCACCGATTTTTGTTTGTGTCTCAACGGTGCGTTTCAGCATTCCATTGTCTTCAAGAGCCATGAAACCATTATCGGCCATGAATTTAAGTTGGTCGAATAGATCTTTTCCTGCTGAATTTTCAAACATCCCAAAATGCGGAGCATAGAGGAGTTTGTATTTATACGGATCTACATTTGTCGGCGAAGAAGCCAAAGCAGTAGCAGTAGTTCCGAGGCTTGTTGCACCAGCGGCTAAGACACTTTTTGAAAGAAAGTTTCTACGATTCATTAGTTTTTATAGATTGAAGGTTGATTTTTAAAAGAGCAAATAAAATTTTTCAAATATATCATAAAAAAAGCGTTTGGTCTAAACCAAACGCTAATAGTTTTCTCAATACAAAAAGTCTAAATTTTCTGTTTTTACATCTTCTGGTTCGAGTTCTAAGAATTCCTCCCAAAATGGATTTTCAGGTAAGGCTGCTTTGCATATAATTGGTTCTTTTTTTACTGGATGCACAAAATAAAGGCGGCGAGCGTGTAAATTGATGTTTCCTTCAAGATTTGGACGCGGAAAACCATACTTTACATCACCTCGAATCGGACAACCCATTTTGGCCAACTGCACACGAATTTGGTGTGGACGACCAGTAATCGGATTTACCTCAAGTAAATGAGAGTGATTTATTTCTCCCAAATAGCGGTAAGTTAATTCAGCCTTTAAAGAACCTTCAACTTCTTCATCAAATGCCTTTACTATATTTCTGGCTTCATCTTTTACGAGCCAATTGGTGAGTTTTCCTGTTTTTTTCTCAGGTTTATTGCCCACAACTGCCCAATAAGTTTTCTGAATTTCTCTTTTTCTGAAAAGTTCATTCATTCGTTCTAGAGCTTTTGAGGTTCGTGCAAAAACAACTAAACCGCTTACAGGGCGGTCCAATCGATGTACAGTTCCCAAGAAAACATCACCGGGTTTGTTGTATTTGTCTTTAATATATTGTTTTACGTAGTCCGAAAGCGTTTTATCGCCTGTACTATCGCCTTGCACCAAAATACCCTGTGCTTTATTGACGATAATGATGTGATTATCTTCGTAAACTAATTGAAATGGTTGTTTCTTTGCCATATTACTATTAATACTTGTGTTGGCTGCCGGCAATCGGCTGTCAGCCATCGGCTTTAAAAAAATACTTTGCTGACTGCCAATTACTGACAGCCGAAAGCAAAAACTAAACAAACTCCAAAGCCAAACGTCTGGTTTCTTTGTCGGTTTCTATATAATCTTCGAGCGTTGGAATACGCACAAAGCTCACTTTTTTCATACAATTTTCAATCAAATCTGACATTGCTAAGAAACCGATTTCGTCACGCAAGAAAGCAGCAACTGCAATTTCATTGGCGGCATTTATGATACACGCCATATTTCCGCCAACTTTGAGGGCTTCAAATGCAAAACTTAAATTTCTAAAAGTCTCATAATCAGGCTTTTCAAAAGTTAAAGATGGAAATTGAGCAAAATCCATTCTTGGAAAATTTGATTTTAAACGATTCGGGTAGCCAATCGCAAACTGAATCGGTACACGCATATCTGGTAAACCCATTTGGGCTTTCATACTGCCATCTTCAAACTGCACCATCGAGTGAATAATACTTTGCGGATGCACGACTACTTCTATTTGGTCGGGTGTAAGTCCAAAAAGCCATTTTGCTTCTATCACTTCCAATCCTTTATTCATCAAAGAAGCCGAGTCAATCGTTATTTTTGCTCCCATGCTCCAATTTGGGTGTTTCAGAGCTTGTGCTTTTGTAACGGTTTTCAAAAACTCACGATCTTTTCCTCTGAATGGCCCACCCGAGGCAGTCAAAATTATCTTTTCGATTGGATTATGAAATTCACCAACCAAACATTGAAATATCGCTGAATGCTCCGAATCAACGGGCAGAATATCAACTTTGTGTTTTTGGGCTAATTCTGTCACCAATTCGCCAGCCACAACTAAGGTTTCTTTATTCGCCAAAGCTATGTGTTTTCCTGCCTTGATGGCGGCCACAGTCGGAATTAAACCTGCGTAGCCAACTAAAGCAGTTAAAACCATATTGACCGACTCCATTGATACGATCGAAACCAAAGATTTTTCGCCAGTATAAACTTTTATATTGAGTGGGTCGAGAGCTGCAAAAACTTTATCATAATGGTCTTCGTTTGAAATGACAACTACATTCGGGCGAAACTTGGCTGCTTGTTCAATCAACAAGTCGGCGTTATTTTGTGCGGTTAGCACTTCTACTTCAAAAATATCAGGATTGGCTTCTACTACTTCCAGAGTTTGTGTTCCTATCGAACCCGTTGAACCAAGAATGGCAAGATGACGTTTTTGCATGAAAAAGGATGAAATAAATAAATCTACTGAAATTTTTTACAAAGTTCGTAAATTTTCATGATAAAGTTTTTACTTTAACGTTTCTATTCAGTGGTGATTGATGAATGGTGAATGGTGAATGATAAATATTTTCTCATAACTCACTGATTATCAATTATATAAATTCTTTTTAAGAGTATTTTTTACAAAAAAAATTATCCTTTTGTTCCTATTTAGGGCTTAGGGCTGTAAGGGAAATTATGCAGACGGCTGAAGACCAATTCCAATTTTTTGAGAGTGTTTTTTTTGAATCCCTCGGACGTGATGTACAAGTGATAGAGTATCGCTTGCTACAAGGCGGAAGCATCAACATGACTGTACAAGTAGTGACCAACGAAGGCGAATACTTTGTGAAATATAATACTCGAAATCATGAAGGGATGTTTGAAACCGAAGCCCGTGGGCTTGATTTATTGCGAGAAGCTAACGTGATTCGAGTGCCAGAAGTTATTAACTGGGGGCATCATGTTGGACAAGATTATTTGGTGCTAGAAAATATCGAATATACCAAACCTAACTTTGATTATTGGGAGAAGTTGGGTGAAAAAATAGCTGATCTTCACCGAAATACTGACGATAAGTTTGGACTAAATTTCGATAATTATATCGGTTCGCTTCGTCAAAATAATGAGCAGAAAAGCGATTGGATGAGCTTTTTTATCGAAAAACGATTGAATCTTCAAGCTGGCTTGGCTTATTATAATGAATTGATTAGCAAAGAGTTATTCGATAAATTTCAACAATTTTATAAAGTTTTACCAAACTTATTGCCTAACGAACCTGCTTCATTATTACACGGAGATTTATGGACAGGAAATGTAATAACCAATAATGATGGCGAGCCAACCCTCATCGACCCAGCCGTTTATTACGGAAATCGTGAAATGGAAATCGCCTTTACTACACTTTTTGGGGGTTTTGATAAGCGATTTTATGATACTTATAATGAAGCCTTTCCGCTACAACCTCGCTTCGATATGCGTGTGCCGATTTATAATATTTATCCGCTATTGGTTCACGTAAATTTGTTCGGAATGAGCTATCTACCCCCCGTTATTAGGACTTTGAATAAGTATTTGTAGGTTTAATCTACTGTAAAATATGTTATTTTAGTTTTCGAAAATTTGCATATTTTTACAAGTGCTTAATTATTAGAAACTAACAAACAATTTGCAATAACTGTGAAACTAAATTAACAATTTATTTAAATTCATACTTTATTTACTCTTGTTTTCGATATAACTGGGATTTGGGGTTGGAATTTGAGCAGTGGTAGTTTTTCTCCATTTCGCAAGTAGATTTTTTAACTCCTTTACCTTTTCTGGATTGATTAATGCCAAATTATTAGTTTCAGAAACGTCGTCTTTCAAATTGTAAAGCTCAATAGAATTATTCTCAAAAAACTCAATTAATTTCCAATCTTCCAAGCGTACGGCACTGTATGGAGCATCACCTTCGTGGTAATGAGGATAATGCCAAAATAATGGTCTTTTATATTTTTTATTGCTTAAAATGACTGGTTTTAATGATTTTCCATCAAGTTTTTCGCTCGGTTTGATTTCTGCCAAGTCTAAAATAGTTGCTGTTAAGTCCATCGTAATTGTTGGTTCATCAATCACTTTTCCTCCCTCAATTTGATTTTTCCAATAAATCATTAAAGGTGTTCGAGTGCCACCTTCATAGCACCAACCCTTTCCTTTTCTGAATGGTAAACTACTGGCAGTTTGCATCAAAGTACCATTATCGGCTGCAAATATGATAACCGTATTTTCCAATAAGTTTTTCTGTTCTAAAACATGAATTATTCTCCCAATATTTTCATCTAAACTTTCAATCATAGCAGCATAAATGGGATTTTTTTGAATGTTAGGCAACAACAATAGTTTTTTATATTTTTCTATCTTATCGGGTTTAGCTTGTACAGGAGTATGAACTGCATAGTGTGCAAAATTCAAGAAAAAAGGAACATTACTATCATGATTTTCAATAAGTTTGATGGCTTCATTTGTCAATCTATCTGTCAGATATTCGCCTTTTTCTCCTTCCACTAAATTAGGCATTTGATAAGGTGCAAAGAAGCCTTTTTTAGGATGCCCCCAATTCGAGCCACCAATATTTACATCAAACCCTTGGTTTAGTGGGTAAAATTCCTCCCCTTCGCCTAGGTGCCATTTTCCTACATGCCAATTTTTATAACCGTTTTCTTTGAGATATTCGGCAACTGTTTTTTCTGATTGTGGAAGAAATTTCTCCCAATCAGGAATCAAAAGTTTAGGATTCTTTTTTACATTCCCCGGAATCCAGTCCGTGATGTGAAGCTTCGCTGGATATTTTCCTGTCATCAGAGCCGCTCTTGTTGGCGAACAAACCGTACAAGCTGAATAAGCATTGGTAAATTTTACACCCTTTTGGGCTAAATTGTCAATATTTGGTGTTTGATTGAATGTGTTTCCGTAGCATGTCAAGTCTACCGAACCCATATCATCAATAAAAAAAATGATAAAGTTAGGTTTTTGAATTTCGTTTTTTTTGGTGAAAGATAATAGAAGAATTAGTGCAGAAATGGCACAAATAAGACGAGTTTTCATAATCAAAAATAAATTTTGGTGTTTTTTGTAATTAAATATACAAGCCTTTTTGTAGATGTCAAGATAGTAATTAGTTCACGGTCAATAGTTTACCGTCCAAACTAACATAAAACACTGTCCATCAATTTTTTATGAAAAACAAATTTAACTATTAAATATACCCAAATGCTTAAAGTGAGATTTTGATAATTGTATTATATTATTTGCATCCTAAACTACCATCAGATTACAGCCCCGAATATCCGAGTTGTCAAAACGGCCAATGATACTAAACGATTGCTTTTCAGTATAATATGCTCCTAAATCTTGCGTTTCTATAAAACAGCAAGAATCAATATTAGCCAAATCGACCATATTGATTCCGCCACGTACAATGCTTTTATTACCTAAAGCAGGCAAATTGATGGTAGGAATAATCTTGAAAGGGTCATTTATTTCTCGTAGCAAAACTTTCATCGTTTGAGGTAATTCAAAAATACCATCACCTTTTGAGTAGCCTTGCGATAGTAGCTCGGTCATGCCATATTCCGAATGAATTTTTTCAATACCAAAAGCTGAAGTCAAAATTTCGTGTACTTCTTCACGCAACAGTTCCTTTCTTCTCCCTTTCATACCGCCAGTTTCCATCACGATGAGTCTGTCTTTCAGGTTGTGCATAAACGATAAATCTTCGCCCGATTCTGCCAAATCGAGCAAGGCAAAAGTTACACCAATCAACAAAACCTTTCGTTTAGAATTTTGGTTAGATAATTGACGGAGTTGTTGAACCAATTCGGAGGTATTTTTTAGATAAAAGCCCGATTCTCTTGAATAAGTGCGATAAATAAAACTTTGCACCATATACACCAACGACGAGTTATTTCGTTCAAGATAAGAAGGGAGTAAAGCCAAAATATGAAACTCGCTTAGTGAGCCATAGAATTGTTCAAAAATTCGCTGACTGATGTATTCATAAAAAGGCAAATCGCTCACTAAATGTTTGCTCGTGGTGTCGCCTGTTGTGCCGCTACTTTCAAAAACTATTTGGGTAGGAGCAGCATCCGAAACGATTTTATGGTGTTTAAAAAATTGAATCGGTAAAAACGGAATTTTTTCTAAACGATTTACTTTCGTAGGATTTATGTTCAGAAAACCCAAATATTCTTTGTAGGTAAAATTAGTTGCAGCTTGAAAGCGAAATGTTTCTAAAGCTAATTCTTCAAAATCGTGTGGTCTTACAGAGGTATCCCCCAATTGTATAACTGCTGATTTTAGTTCGTCACGAATACTCATTGAAATTTTTATAATTTTTACTAAATTAGCCGAAATATCATTATCTAAAGTAGAAAGTTACTTCTGATATAAAATTACATATTTACGATGAAAAAGGTTTCAGGATTTATCATATTAGCGGCAATAGGCTCATTAATAGGTTGTTATAAAGAAACAACATTTGATGTAAAGCCAACCATTGAATTTAAAACTTTGAAAAAAGAAATCAGAATTGACCAATTTGCTGGGTCGAAAAAAGATTCTGTTATCTTGACCGTTAAGTTTCAAGATGGTGATGGTGATTTGGGCTTGAACGAAAAAGAGAAAAACACCGCTGAATTGAAAAACGACTTTAATTACATTATCCGTATTTTTCGTAAAAAGAAAGGCGTTTTTACCGAGTTTAAACCTTCTGTTCCATATTCGGGCTATTTTCCTCGCCTAAAAGCTGATGGCAAAATTGGCCCAATCGAAGGAACGATTGATTATTCAATTGACTTTCCTCAGCCTTTTACACCAGTAAAAGACTCATTAAAATTCCAGATAACTATCAAAGACCGAGCGGGTAATATTAGTAATACCACTGAGTCGAGCGTGATCGTATTGAATGAGTTTTGATTTTGGCAATCGGCAGTCAGCTTTCGGCAATCAGCAAACGGTAGTCAGCTTTTGGCAATCGACTGTTTTATAGCTGATTACCGAAAGCCGATGTTATAATTTCAAAATTGCTCCTGTACCATTTACTTTTGGGTAAATCGGCTTTCCTTTATCAAGATAAACTCCCGTTGCCGGGTCGTTAGAAATCAAAATCGAACCATCCATATCTACGTAATCAAGCAAAGGTGCAAGTTGCCCAATTGCAGAAATACCAATACTTGTTTCGGTCATGCAGCCACACATTACTTGCAAGCCAAGGCTTCGAGCTTCGGCAATCATGCGTAGTGCAGGCGTAATTCCACCACATTTGGCCAGTTTGATATTTACGCCATCAAATTTTCCAACGCATTTTTTAACATCAGCTTCTACAATACAACTTTCATCTGCAATTAAAGTTAAAACTGAGCCTGCCATTACTTCGAGCATTGGTTCATAATCCTCTTTTCGCATCGGTTGCTCAATAAATTCAACGCCCAATTCTGCAAAAGCTTTTGAGTTTTCAATCGTTTCTTCGACTCCCCATGCACAGTTGGCATCTACTCTAAAAAGTGCGTCAGTATGCTTGCGAAGTTCAAGGACAATCTCTACATCGTGGTCGGTTCCAAGTTTGATTTTATAAATTGGAAAATCAAATTCTTGCATTTTCTCAACCATTTTTTCGATGGTATCAATGCCAATCGTATAATTCGAATACGGAACTTTTGTAATATCTAATCCCCAAATTTTGTAAAGTGGTTTGCCTTGCTTTTTTCCCCATAAATCCCATGCAGCCATATCCAAAGCACAATGAGCGAAAGGGTCATTTTTCAAGTAAGGATACATAAACGCCCAAAATTCTTCGGGACTATTTAGTTCATATTTTTCAATAAGTTCTTGGAATTCAATGAGTTTATCTCTCATTCCTTCGGCCGTTACGCCATAATAAGGAATCGGAGTAGCTTCACCGTAGCCACTGAGGTCGCCGTCTTGAAGTTCAACAATAAAGGCATCAATATCATTACGAGAGCCATGTGCAATCGTAAATGTGTGCCTCATTTGAAGCGTAAGGATATGGAATTTTAGTTTCATTTTTGCAGTCGGCTATCAGCAACTGGCTGTCAGCTTCGTTTATTTAAATAAAATATAATTTTGTTTTAATGCAAAAAGCCGATTGCCGAAAGCTGGCCACCGACTGCTTTTTACATATTCACCAATTCATTCCCGCGTAGCACAGGCAGAACGTCATATAAGTCACGTTGTAGGCAATAGGCAATATCTTTATTAATGCCCAAACGCTGCAAACGACGAATGTGCGATGAATTGGCCAAATAGCCCAGCATATCATCTTTGGCTTGTTGATACATTCGCATGGCCAAAATGGCAGTATCTTCTGCTACAAAAAACTCATTATGCACGGCATCAACAACTGCACCTGCAAAAAGTGTATCTTCCAAATTCACACGACCCTTCCAACCAGCACAAAGCACCAAAACGTCGTAGGGTTGAGTTCTCAAATACTCGACAATCGCATTGAGATTTAAGAAAGCACCCACCAAAACTTTTACGGCCGAACTTTTTACTTTCGTGATAGAATAAGTGCCGTTTGTGGTTGTCATGGCAATTTTTTCGCCAATCAGTTTTTCGTCCATATAGCTAAAAGGAGAGTTATCAAGCTCGAATCCTTCTACTTTTTGGGCATCTCGCTCTGCTGCTGCAATAAATCCTTTGGCTTGTAGGGCTTGGCATTCTTCAACAGTTTCTACTGGGATAATCGCTTTTACGCCATACGCAAAGCCTGTAACCATGCAAGAGGTCGCTCTAAAAATATCGGCAACAATCACAATCGTATTGTCAATTTTGTGAAGGTGCATCAAATCTGGAGTTAAACAAACGTCAATATTTTTCATTTTAAAAACAAGGATTCTTAATAAAAAAACTGTTGCAAAGATGCCAAAAAATATGTTCAAATCTGACAACTTTCTCAAAGATGTCAGATTTTTGTAATAAACTTTAAAAATTGAAACCGATTTTCTAAAAATAATCCTACCTTTTGAATCTTTTTTTGCTAAAAATATGGGAATTGTGAAAATACTGTCGTAATTTTGCACCCGAAAATTCTAATGAATGAATGCCTGAATGATACAATGTTTGAATATTTTGAAGCACGTTCTTTCAAACATATTCTATCAATTATTCATTTTATCATTCACTCATTGTAAGGTTTTATATTCAAAACTCATCAAAAAATTATATGGCATCAGTTAGACCAGATGAAGTTTCGGCAATCCTGCGTGAGCAATTGGCAGGTTCAAGAACCGAAGCTGAACTAGAAGAAGTTGGTACTGTGTTACAAGTCGGTGACGGTGTAGCACGTATATACGGTTTATCAAAAGTTCAAGCCGGTGAATTGCTGGCATTTGAAAACGGCTTAAAAGCCCTCGCACTTAACCTCGAAGAAGACAACGTTGGAGCAGTATTATTGGGCGATTCGACTGGAATCAAAGAAGGAGCAACAGTGAAACGTACAGGTGAAATTGCCTCTGTTAAAGTAGGTGAAGGAATCATCGGTCGTGTTGTAAATACTTTGGCAGAACCAATCGATGGAAATGGCCCGATTCAAGGCGAAACTTTTGAGATGCCATTGGAGCGTAAAGCACCAGGAGTAATTTATCGTCAGCCTGTAACTGAGCCTTTACAAACAGGTATCAAATCAATTGACGCCATGATTCCAATCGGTCGTGGACAACGTGAGTTGGTTATCGGTGACCGTCAGACTGGTAAAACCGCTGTTTGTATTGATGCCATCATTAATCAAAAAGAATTTTACGATAAAGGCCAACCGGTATTTTGTATTTATGTAGCTTGTGGTCAAAAAGCATCTACCGTGAAGGCTGTTGAGCAGACACTTCGTAAATATGGTGCGATGGACTATACAGTTATTGTTAACGCAGGTGCTGCTGACCCTTCTCCGATGCAATTTTTTGCTCCGTTTACGGGTGCAGCTATCGGCGAATATTTCCGTGATACTGGTCGCCCAGCATTGGTTGTTTATGATGATTTATCAAAGCAAGCCGTTGCTTACCGTGAGGTATCATTATTACTTCGTCGTCCGCCAGGTCGTGAGGCTTATCCGGGAGACGTTTTCTACCTTCATAGCCGTTTGTTGGAGCGTGCAGCTAAAATCAGTTCTGATGATACGATTGCAAGCAACATGAACGACTTACCTGCTTCATTGAAAGGTAAAGTAAAAGGTGGTGGCTCATTAACAGCTCTTCCGATTATCGAAACTCAAGCGGGTGACGTTTCTGCCTATATCCCAACTAACGTAATTTCAATTACTGACGGTCAAATCTTCTTGGAGTCTAACTTGTTCAACGCAGGTATTCGTCCAGCGATCAACGTAGGTATTTCGGTATCTCGTGTGGGTGGTAATGCCCAAATCAAATCGATGAAGAAAGTTGCAGGTACTTTGAAACTTGACCAAGCACAATTCCGTGAATTGGAAGCGTTTGCTAAGTTTGGTTCAGACCTTGATGCTTCTACAAAATTGACCATCGATCGTGGTCGTAAAAACCAAGAGATTTTGAAGCAAGCTCAATTCTCACCAGCACCAGTTGGCGAGCAAGTAGCAATTATTTATGCTTCAATCAATGGTGTAATGGATAAAGTGGATGTAAGCAAAGTAAAAGCGTTTGAAAACGAATTTATGTTATTGTTGAAAGCACAACATCCTGAAGTTTTACAAAAACTTGGAGCGGGCAAATTGGAAGATGACGTAATGGCCATCATCAAGAAAGTTGGTAAAGAATTAGCAGAGAAATACGCTTAAAATAATTAAGAATTGAGAATTAAGAATTAAGAATGTTTTTTCAGCATCATTAATTCTTAATTCTACATTCTACATTCTTAATTTAATAAAAAGATGGCTTCATTAAAAGAAGTAAGAAATAGAATTGTTTCGGTAAACTCTACAACGCAGATTACCAAAGCAATGAAAATGGTTTCAGCGGCGAAACTTCGTCGTGCTCAAGATGCCATAGTACAAATGCGTCCGTATGCGAATAAGTTGAATGAATTGATTTCAACTGTTTCGGCAAATACAGAAGTAGGAGCAACAAGTCCTTATACGAAGGTTCGTCCTGTTGAGAGTGTACTGATTATTGTCGTTACATCTGATAGAGGTCTTTGTGGTGCTTTCAACTCAAATGTTGTGAAAGCGGCAATGGCCCTTATCGAAGAAAAATACGCTCCACAATCTGCCAAAGGAAAAATAGAAATCATGCCTTTGGGTAAAAAAGGCGGTGAGACTTTACAAAAACGTGGCTTTAAGATAAATGCCGAATACATGGATATTTTCCAACGCTTAAATTTTGCATCTGCTCGTCAGGCTGCCGAACAAGTGATGGAAGCATTTACTGAAGGAAAATATGATGTAGTTGAGATTGTTTTCAACGAATTCAAAAATGCTGCTACACAGATTATCCGTGCAGAGCAAATGTTGCCTTTGGTTGAGAAGAAAGACGATGCTGCAAAAACTGGCAAAACAGATTATATCTTTGAGCCATCTGAAGAAGAAATAGTATTGGAATTAATACCAAAAGCTATCAAAATGCAGGTTTTTAAGGCAGTTCTTGACTCAAATGCGTCGGAACACGGAGCCAGAATGACTGCAATGGACAAAGCTACTGAGAACGCTAACGATTTGTTACGTAACTTGAAAATCGAGTACAACCGTAGTCGTCAGGCTGCCATTACTAACGAAATATTGGAGATTGTTGGTGGTGCAGAAGCTTTGAAAGCACAATAAAAGATTATAGTTCTTATATACAAATGCGGCGATTTATCGAAAGATATGTCGCCGTTTTTTGTTAATTTCGTCAAAATATTGATAAGTAGTTTTAATTTTCTATTTTTTGTATATTTGTGTGATTCTTTTTTCATTGAAGTATTTAAAAAAGCTTTATTATAATGGATTTACAATATCTTTCTGATATCGAAGGCAAGCATACGGCTGTAGTTATACCTATTGAAGAATGGAATATGATTACAGCTAAGCATCAAGATTTAAAGTCTTTAGAAAAACCTAGGAAGCAAAATAATACGATAAAACCATCAAGTTTTAGAGGGGCTATTTCTCAAGAAACTACCGATGATTTACTTTTATATTCCGAGAAAGCAAGAACAGAATGGGAAAGTGATATATCTAAGACACAAACGTAATAATTGATTTTGTGGCTGATAAACTTCCACATGCGGCAGCATTTGAGATGGATAAATTGATTGATATTGAGTTTAATACTTCGATTATTGTAAAGATAGAAGTGTTGGGATTTAATGGAGACCCTCTTGAAATGCAAAAGATTGATGACTTTTTGACATTTGCCAATATCTTCTATTTAGATGATATTGTTTCAGATAAAGCTATTTATCTACGTAAAACTTACAAAAAATTAAAATTAGGTGATGCTCTAATTGCAGCAACGGCATTAGTAAATGACTTGGTTATAGTTACAAGAAATACTAAAGATTTTCAAAATATAGCAGGTCTCGAATACCTTAACCCGAATGAGCTAGGTTAATACATTCTTAGGCGATATTTTTTTACAATTCCTGCACACTCATCACGCCCATGTTTTCAAATAGTTTCGACCAATAAAATGTAATTGTTGGATTGTTTTCCTTGATTGAACTTGTTGGTTCAAACGGTAAAATCATCGAAATATCGGGACTATTTAATGCTAAATCTTTATATTTTTCGGCATCGATTTTTGCCCAGCTTTCTGCTTCCGAATCATCTTTTGGTGGTTTTTGTTGAAAATCTCGGCCACTTTTTACGCTTTCTACCATATCGCTCAAGTAATATACCTTCACGTTTGCTCCTAATTCTGATGCTTTTGCAATAACTGGAAGGCTTGCCAGTATATTAGTTTCACGATTAGATGCATTATCATTTTGAGCGTTTAAGCGTGCCAATGCTTGTTTCGTTACGAAGTTGCGTTCTTTTCTTATCGATAAATCATACGAAGTTTTGAGTGCCTCTAGGTCAGTTGCATTCATGCCCACGGTGTTTTCCATTACTGTTCGGCAAGTGAGCGAAAGGCAACGACCTTTAGCGGTATTTTCATGAATGTAGTAAATTTCGAATTTATCACCTGATTTTCTTAGGTTTTCTTCAATAATGCTATTGAGTGCTTGCTGGTATTTTTGAGCCACAAAAGGCTTTGAAACATCAACACTAGCGGTTTTATCAATAAAAACAAGCGAATAAATGGCTGGACTATCAGCTTTATTCTCTGTTTTTTGAGCTTCTTTTTCTCCGCATGAAAAAAGGATCGATATGAATGATAAAAAGATAAGAAAGTTAAAGAGATTGTGCTTTTTCATCAAATTATTGTTAAAGGTCTATTGCCTAAATTTTAAACGGATTTGTCTGCTTTTTTGATACAGAACTCATACAAAATTATACTTTCAATATTTCAACTTTAAAAGTTTTCTATAAGTGGTATCAGCAGGCGAGTTTTTCTCCCAATAAGCATTTTGAATGGTTGCTTTCAGTACTCCTCTCGACGTCAATTTCTTTTTCTTTACCTCATAAGTTTCTTCCCAACCCACAATTTGGTGCGGAAATCCTTTTTCGAAAATGATTCTTAAATCTCGTTGAGTTTCAGGAAATTTAATTTGATAATCCATCAAATCTTTGCCTTTAAATGTTGAGTCGCCTTTATAGGGTTCGAGTTTAATTTTGGTCATTTCGGCCTGCACTTTTTTATGCCGCAAACGCAATGATGTCATGCTCGGAACCATCAAAACATTGCCTTGGGGCATTTGTTCGATGGGTAATAACCTGATTTTTGTCCAAAGTTCATCTTCGAGCATAGCATAATCAATATGACATTCGTCTGAAACTTCCTCCTCAAAATATGATTTTCCTAGTACTTGATAGCCATTTTGGTGATAATTGAGCTGCAAAAAACTCTGTCCACACCACTCTTGGTTGGTGTTTGTTACTTTGAATGTGGCAGAGAAAGTATTAGTTTGTACAGGCGTGAAAACCGATGTGTACATCGAATAATCGTAAATTCCCGTGATGAATTTCTTGATAAAATTGAGTTTCAATACAGTTGTCGCATTCTCTTCGGCATCTGACTCCAATTTTACCTGTTTGTCTAAACGAAATTCTTCACTAACAAATACCATTACGGCTTCCCCTTTATTAAGTTTTCCATATTGGGCTTGTACTAAATCATAGCTACTAATTTCGGCTTTATCGTCAAACCAATATTTTCTAAATTCTTGACTGTCAGATAATTGTGTTTGTTTATTCTCGTTGTCGTTAGTACAGGCAATACTTGTAAATAAGAGACTAAAAACAATAATATAATATTTCATTCGTTAGGGTTTGTTGCAATTAATCAAACAAAATTAATCAAATAGTGTGGTAAAATGTAATATTTAAATATTAATGATAAGTTAATAAATCAGTCACAGACTATAGTCGGCAGACGTAGTAAAATGTTCCATTTTTTTAAAATCTTGGTTAAATATACAAGTTTTACTTTTTTCCTTTCCAGCTAATCAAAAATATGCCAATTAAGACGAAAAATATTCCGATGATTTGTTCGAGCCAGATATTTTCACCCAAAAATGATGTTGCCAAAAAAATCGTAAAACTTGGATCAACTCTCGTTATTATCGAAGCATTTCCTTAACAAACTTACTTTTTACATATTGATAACATTAATGATGGTAAAACTGTTGAGAAAAAGGCCATCGACAATGAAATAATATAGACTGGTGTCGGAAAATTAAAAATATCAAGACCATTTTCTATGTAGCAATGAATGAGCGTCGGGAAAAGTGCCGAGACAATTACCCACGAAGTAAAACTAGTTGTATCGAGTTTGGTGATTAGCTCATCTCTACTAATGAGGTAAAAAGCATAAGTAAAGCCACTCAAAATTACCAAGAAAGCACCTAAACCAATGTCTTTTTGTTAAAAAGCATCAAAGTTTTTCAAGAAAGCCAGTAAGATTCCGAGATAAATGATGCCGAGAGCCAACCATTGTAGACTAGTTGTCTGTTTTTTAATAAAATCTCTCAAAGTATCAGTACAAAAGTTGGATACACAAAAAGTAAAGTTTGCTCTAAACTTGCCGTAATATAGTTTAAGCCTATAAGATTATAATGTGCTGAAACATAGTAGCCCACAAACCCAATCGTAAAATTTTTTAGCCAAATAATAGTTGACACTTGTGGGTGAGACTCTTCTTGGATTCTTTTCAGAGATAAAATAAAAATATAGAATGGCACCGAAAATAAAAATCGTAACGAAAGTAACGAAATAGTGTCAATGCCGTATTCGTAAGCTGATTTGATAAAGATTCCTTTTAAAGCAAAACCAAACGCTGCCCCAAAGACCAATCCTGTTCCTAGCCAATAATTTGAGCGTTTAGGCATAAAAAATAACCTTATATTGATAGAATGAACGAACGAATATGATAGATTTGCCACAAGAAATTTAAGTAAAAATTGTGAAAAGCCTTAAACTTAACTTTTTGAATCAGTATTGTTTGAAAAGTTAAATATTTTATTGCTATTGTTAAATTTTTTAAGCTAATTCAACCCTATATTTTACCATTTTTTAAACAGCATGGCAACCAAAGCAAATCTAAAGAAAGAATCAGAAGAAACCATTAGTATTAAGCCACGTGAACAAAAGACGCCAATGTTGATGGAAATAGCTTGGGAGGTATGCAACCAAGTAGGAGGAATTTACACCGTTATTCGATCAAAAGTGCCTTCGATGGTAGAAGAGTGGGGCGAGAATTATTGTCTCGTTGGACCATATTTTCCGAATACTGCAATGATTGAATTTGAGCCAATTGCCGACCTCGATGAATCACCGTTTGGTAAGACTGTTAAGAAAATGCAAGAAATGGGCTTTGATGCTCATTATGGCCGTTGGCTCGTAACGGGTAAGCCAAAAATTGTTTTATTTGACTTTAAAGCTCTTCTAAATAATACCAACGATTATAAATTTAAACTCTGGGAAAGACACCAGATTTCTACAATTAATACAGAACCACTCGTTGATCAAGTAATTGCTCTTGGCGAAATGATTAGGGTTTTCTTGACCGAAATTGGTGAAGCTTTTGGGCATAAAAATGATATTGTAGCCCATTTTCACGAATGGATGGTTGCTACGGCACTAATTGATATTCGCACCGATAATGTGCCAATTTCGACTGTTTTTACTACGCATGCAACAATGCTGGGGCGTTATATTGCAGGAAATGAGGAAGGTTTTTACGATAAATTATCAACCTATAAATGGGATATTGAAGCAAAAAACTATGGCATCGAAGCCCAAGCGAAAATTGAGCGTTTGGCTGCTCAAAAATCTCATGTGCTTACAACCGTGAGTGACGTAACCGCTAAAGAATGTGAGGTGTTTTTTGGACGAACGTGCGATTTGATTTTGCCAAATGGTTTAAATGTAACTCGTTTTGCGGCTACGCACGAATTCCAGAATTTACACATGAAATATAAAGAAAAAATCCATCAATTTGTGATGGGGAATTTCTTCCAAAGTTATTCGTGGGATTTAGATAATACACTTTATTTCTTCACTTCGGGGCGTTACGAATACCGCAATAAAGGTTACGATATTACACTCGAAGCCCTCAAACGTCTTAACTTCAAACTCGTACAGGCAGGAATCGATACAACGGTTGTGATGTTTATCATTACCAAAAATCCAGTACATTCGATTGACCCCGAAGTATTGCAATCAAGAGCCGTAATGGAGGAAATCCGTCAGACTTGTGAATCAATCGAAAAGCAAATTGGTGAGCATCTTTTCCACGCTTCAGCATCGAACGAAAACCCAAGTTTACCTGATTTGAATGAATTTGTGGATGAATATTGGAGACTTCGCTTACGTCGCACGATTCAGACTTGGAAAACTAAGAAACTGCCGCATACCGTTACTCATTTACTCAAACAACCAGATGAAATTACCGGTTTTTTGAAAGAAACTAACTTACTTAACCACGAGCAAGACCGAGTAAAGTTTGTGTATCACCCAGATTTTATTTCGCCAACCAATCCACTTTTTGGTATGGAATATAGCCAATTTGTGCGTGGTTGTCACTTGGGCGTATTTCCGAGCTACTATGAGCCATGGGGCTACACACCTCTTGAGTGCGTAGTGCGAGGTATTCCGACCGTAACTAGTGATTTATCGGGTTTTGGAGATTTTATTATGCAATTGATGAAAGACTACGATAATGTGGGTGTTTATGTGGTAAATCGAAAGACCAAAAATTTCGATAAAGCCGCTGACCAACTTGCCGAGATTTTATTCAAATTCGTAACCATGAATCGCCGTGACCGTATTATGCAGCGAAACCGTGTTGAGAATATTTCTGAAATTTTCGACTGGACAAACCTTCGTTCATACTACGATACCGCCCATGATTTGGCTCTCAAACGTAAAGGTATAACGCGAATGTAAGATCTGTAAAAATAGTAAGATTAAATTGATAATTTGTTATAGTTTTGATGTAAAAATATACAATTATAAATAAAATATAAAATGCATAAGTTTCTCATTATCAATATCTTATGTATCTATTGTTTTAGGCCTAACACGAAATATCACAATTTTATGTAATTTTATCAGTCTATCGATATCAACAAATAACCTTAATGATTTTTAACACTATTTTCGCCTATTTAGTAGGTTCAATTCCCACAGCAGTTTGGTATGGTAAAGTTTTTCATGGAATCGACGTTCGTCAGCACGGTAGCGGCAATGCAGGTGCAACTAATTCACTTCGTACACTCGGCAAAAAAGCTGGTATAATTGTTCTAATTGTCGATTTTCTCAAAGGTTTTTTAGCAGTGAAAGCCACAAATCTTTTTTCAACCGAAACAGATAGTAATTTGTCTTTAATCATGGGTTTGGCTGTAATAATGGGGCATATTTTTCCGATTTTTGCACAATTTAGAGGTGGTAAAGGCGTAGCAACGGCAATGGGCGTTTTGGTAGCTACATTTCCGTGGGCTGCATTAGGTTGTGTTTTAGTGTTTATAATTGTTGTTTTTGCAACAAAATATGTCTCGTTTGCTTCCCTACTCGGAACATTGGCTTTCCCGATTCAGTTGATTTTTAATTTTTGGAATGATAATGCCGATAAATACGCAATTGGTTTTGCTTCAATGATATTTACCATTTTGGTCGTTATGCACCGTGAGAATATTGAACGACTCCTCAAAGGAACTGAAAGTAAGTTTGGTGTGAAGAAATAAACACATAACTTTGTATTTGATAGAAAACTAAAGATTAATGAACACTTACATCGAACAAAATAAAGACCGTTTTTTAGACGAACTTTTCGATTTTCTTAGAATTCCGTCGGTAAGTGCCGACACCAAGTTTCAGCCTGATATGCTTCGTGCGGCTGAATTTGTTAAAGAAAGATTATTAGAAGCAGGTCTCGATAAAGCCGAAATTTGCCCAACTTTAGGCCACCCAATTGTATATGCAGAAAAAATCGTAGATGCTTCGCTACCAACAATTTTGGTTTATGGTCACTACGATGTACAACCTGCCGACCCTTACGAATTATGGGATTCACCTCCGTTTGAGCCAACTATTAAAGTAACCAAAAATCACCCTGATGGAGCAGTTTTTGCTCGTGGCTCGTGCGACGATAAAGGTCAAATCTATATGCACGTAAAAGCAATAGAAATGATGCTTGCACAAGATGGCTTGCCGTGTAACGTAAAAATAATGTTTGAGGGCGAAGAAGAAGTAGGCTCTGAAAACTTAAGCGTATTTGTAAAAGCAAACAAAGAAAAACTTGCTGCTGATTTGATTTTGATTTCTGACACTTCAATCATTGCAAATGATATTCCTTCGGTAGAAACTGGCTTGCGTGGCCTTACTTACATGGAAGTTGCAGTTACTGGCCCAAACCGTGATTTGCACTCAGGTGTATACGGTGGAGCTGTGGCAAATCCAGTAAACATACTCTGCCAAATGATTGCTTCGATGCACGATGCCGATGGAAAAGTAACAGTCAAAGGGTTCTATGATAAAGTTAACGAACTATCGCAAGCTGAGCGTGATGATTTAGAATCAGCACCATTCGATTTGGAAGAATACAAAAAAGACCTTGTCATTGCCGAAGTTTCGGGTGAAAGCGGTTATACAACTCGTGAGCGTGCAAGTATCCGCCCAACGCTTGATGTAAATGGGATTTGGGGTGGCTATACAGGCGAAGGCTCAAAAACCGTTTTGCCATCAAAGGCATTCGCCAAAATTTCAATGCGACTTGTGCCAAACCAAGACTGGGAAGAAATAGCTGGTTTGTTTGAGGCACATTTTAAAGCGATTGCTCCGCCAACGGTGAAAGTTAAAGTAAGCCGCCATCATGGTGGACAACCCTATGTAACGCCCACTGACTCTGCTGGTTATAAAGCCGCAGTCTTGGCTTTGGAAGAAGCATTTGGTAAAAAACCAGTTCCAACAAGAGGTGGTGGAAGTATTCCAATTGTGGCTTTATTTGAGCAAGAATTAGGCTTGAAGTCAATACTTTTAGGCTTTGGCTTAGATTCTGATGCCTTACACTCACCAAATGAGCATTATGGTTTGTTTAATTTCTTCAAAGGAATTGAAACTATCCCTTTGTTCTATAAACATTATGCTGAATTGATGAAAAATAATTAAACTTGAAAAGATAGGATTATGTCACTTGGCTTAGAAAAATTAGCAACCGAATCTTCTTCACATTACGATAATCTCGAAAAAATGTCGGTTCGAGAATTGCTCGAAGGCATCAATAAAGAAGACAAAACGGTGCCTTATGCCGTTGAAAAATGTATTCCGCAGATTGAAGCATTAGTAGCTCAGATTGTGTCACGCATGAAAATGGGCGGACGTTTGTTTTATATCGGTGCAGGTACAAGCGGGCGTTTGGGTGTTGTTGATGCTTCTGAGTGCCCACCGACTTTTGGTATACCTTTTGGAATGGTTGTGGGAATCATGGCAGGCGGAGATAAAGCCATCAGAAAAGCAGTTGAAAATGCCGAAGATGATATAGAACAAGCATGGAAAGACTTAGAGGAATATGAAATAAATGCAAATGACTCTTTGATAGGAATAGCTGCTTCGGGTCGCACGCCTTACGTAGTTGGTGGCTTGCGTACTGCACGTCAAAATGGTATTTTGACGGGTTGTGTGGTTTGTAATGCAGGAGGTACCGTAGCTGCCGAATCCGAATTTCCAGTAGAAGCCGTGGTAGGGCCAGAATTTGTAACGGGTAGCACTCGCATGAAGTCAGGAACTGCCCAAAAATTGGTTTTAAACATGATTTCTACCTCAGTTATGATTCAACTCGGTAGAGTAAAAGGCAATAAAATGGTTGATATGCAGCTTACTAACCTCAAATTGGTAGAAAGAGGCGTAAGAATGGTGATGAACGAATTAAATATTTCGCACGAAGAAGCAAGCGAACTTTTACATACATACGGCAGCGTAAGAAACGCCGTGGATAATTATGAGAGATGAGATTTAAAGGGGTTGCCCGTGCGATCATGAGATTTTCCAAAAAATCTCATGTCTCATATCTCACATCTCATATCTAAAAAAATGTGGGACTGGTTTTCAATAGATTGGCTTAGTTGGGAAACCCTGCGTTCATTCGTTTGGGCAGAAAAACTATACCTATATGCCATCATTGGAATTCCTTTTTTATTTCTTTTTCGATGGCTATTTTATACTCGTGGCCAACAAAAATTGGGGCTTTCGCTCACAAGTTATCAGCTTCGCACCAAATGGATTAGTTACTTGCGTTTTATACCCCCGATATTTTTCATTTTGGGCCTTATATGTGTTTTGTTGTCGTTGGCACGGCCGCAGAGAGTGCTAGAAAGTAAAGAACAGTTTTCAGAAGGTATTGATATTATGCTCGCCTTAGACATTTCAGAATCGATGTTGGCAACTGATTTAAGTCCAAATCGTTTGGAAGCAGCTAAGAATGTTGGACATGAGTTCATCAAAGGGCGTTTTCAAGACCGAATCGGTTTAGTTGTTTTTGCAGGAGAAGCATTTTCGATGTGTCCACTTACGACCGATTACGAAGTGTTGAACGAATATCTCAATGAAATCAATAGTAAGCTCATAAAAACTACTGGAACAGCCATTGGTAGTGCTTTAGCAACTTGTATCAACCGTTTGCGAGAGATTCCGAGCAAAAGTAAAGTAGCTATTATTTTGAGTGACGGAGATAATACCGCAGGCTCGCTTGACCCGCTCACGGCTACCGATTTGGCAAAATCATTTGGTATAAAAGTTTATACGATTGCTGTCGGTGGCAATGACAGTGAAGTAAAAGTTGATGAAAACACCCTTCGAGAAATTGCTCGTGAAGGAAATGGACAGTTTTTTAGAGCAAACGATAACAAAACCCTTCGAAATATATTCGAGCAAATCAATCGCCTTGAAAAAGTAAAAGTCAAAGATAATGTATATCGTGATGTAGAAGATTTTTACTATATATATCTCAATTGGGCGGTGGTTTTCTTATTGTCCGCTTTTTTCTTTAAAAATACTTTCGTTGGAAATATTTTGGAAGATTAGCCTTTTCTCAATCTCTCAAGCTCCGATTGTAGCACGCCGATGGTAATTGATTGAGATTTGATAGTTTCGTCTTTGGCTTGTTCAATTAATTTCCAAGATTGGCGTTCTTTTTCAAAATCTTCTTGATAATATGCTACGCCAATGTTGATTTGGATTTGTAGAATTTAGGTGATTATGATGTTCAATTTTTATATCTTTTACACCATATTTCAGTTCTTCGGGCGTAGTACCCAAAACCTGAGCTATCTTTTCTATATCTTCTTCAGAGGGCTTTACTTTTCCATTTTCGATATGCGAAATATTGGCCTGTGTCATGTTACATTCGAGTGCTAAGACTTCTTGTTTGTAGCCTCGTTCGAGGCGTTTGGTTCTTATATTATCAGCAAGTAGGTTGTTCATAAAAGTTGCAGCATAGATTTTGTTTTGCAAGGTTATAAATCTTTCTCTTATATACAACCAAACCTCAATAAAATATTTATAAGTAAAATATATGTGTTTTATAAATAATAATTATAAAATATATCGGAATAATTATAATTTAGAAGTGATATAATCGTGTTATATTTGAGCAAATGCCACAACTTTGCAAAATCGAAAAACAAACAACAGCAACGGTGCTGTGGCTATAAATTGTCCTGATTTTTACAGAACCAATTGCCATGGATTCTAAAGGAAGGATTTTATCCTCGTATTTCAATGGAAAAAAACCAATAGAAGCCCCAGTTATGGTATTTACAAATTGTTTTCGATTCATTTTTTATAAAAAGAGTAAGTCATGTTTGCATAGCTTACTCTAAAAAGCATTTAAAAAATTATTTTATTACCAACCCGGATTTTGCTTTATTGCTGGGTTCTGTGCCAATGAATTTAGTGGTATTGGCCACAGATAATGTTTGGCCTCATCAAACTCTGGAATGGCAAAGTCTGAACCTGCGTATGGCTCCAAATATTCTTTTCCACTAATAGGATCTTTGTATAGTTTAACTACTGAACCCGTGTACCTTGTTTTTTGTGAGGCATTCATGGCTAGCCCAAGTGCTCTTTTCTTTAATTTAGCTCCTTGTTTCCATCTTCTTAAATCATCGTAACGAAAACCTTCATTAAAGAGCTCAATTCTTCTCTCTCTCCTGATTTCAGCTAAAATTGGTGAAACACCATCTGCAGCATATCTCGGATCTACAGGAACTTTGTCCAACTTTAGATGAGGCATTTTTACCCTATCTCTGAGTTTATTAATTGTTAAATCTAAATCGCTTTGTGTAATTTTACCCATTTCGGCTTGCACCTCGGCATAGATTAACAATGCTTCGGCAAATCTTAATGTAATAGCAGGAGACTCAGCAGTATTGAAAGCTTTACCAATCATATCGTCTGCATTATAATTTTTAATTACATGATATCCAGAATTTGAAATTCTACCACCGGACATTCCATTTAGTCTTGGATACGCACGCCCATCGTTTAAATGATATTTATAGAATGCCACATCACTCGGATGAAGTATAGTTTGACGCATACGTGGGTCTCTATTTTCAAATGATTCTTCTATACTGTTATCTCCTTTGTAAAGAGGAGAAAGGTTTGCTGGAAGTCCTTCGGTACATAAATAATCCTCCACAAAATCTCTTGTAGCTCCACCATGATATTCAAAGTAACTCTGAACATGGTTCGTAATTACTCCCAATGTATATTTTCTCCAGTACATCACTTCAGGATTACCAGAAACGTTTAGAGCCCTCATGTACGAATTATAGTCTGTGTTTGGATTACCAGTATTAAAAATCCGATACGGTCCTTTGTCAATCAGCTCTTTAGAAGCACTAGCAGCAGTTTGTAAAAATTTGTCCCCACCGGCTATTCCATGATATTTCCTCCAAGTTCCTTCGAATAGACACACTCTTGCCTGAACCAACAATGCACACCAACGATTTAAACGCCCAGGGGCACCTCCATCGCCCCAGTTATCTGGCAAGTTTTTGGCTGCAAAAGCTAAATCGTCAAAAATTTTATCCATTGCTTCATTGCTTGAACCCGGGGCATTCTTGCAGCAAAAAGCTCTTCTGACTCTGTATTTAATTCTTTTTCAATATAAGGTACGTCACCGTACTTACTCACCTTATCGGCGTAAAACCATCCTCTAAAAAGACGAGCTTCTCCAATATATCTGTTACGAATAGCATCGGCAATTTTTGCCTTACCATAGTTGGCAAGGCCAATATTTAAGGCTCTTACGAAGTTCCAGCCGCGATAACGGTAGTTGTCAGGACTCACAGTGGCTATGTGCTTTCCTGCCCTTATTTGTACATAAAAATTATGACGAGGGTGAACAGAAGTGGCATTGTCGCTCATTTCATCTAAGTACCAAATACTTAAAAAGTTGCTATTGAAACCTTCGTCATGACCCATCATAATAGGCACATTTTGGTCGTTTCTAGCCAAGTTATAAAAGCTATTGTTGTAAACCGTAAGGTTACTTTCGGTATTCCAAAAAGTTTCAGAGGTAATAGAATCTAAAGGAATTCGCTCCAAAAAGTCATCGTTACAACTGGAGCTAACAAAAAGTATCAGTAAAAATGCAATTAGTATATTTTTCATTGAATATTACGTTTAAGATTATAAAGATAGGTGAATACCAAAGGTAAACAACCTTTGCATAGGGTACTCAATTGCTCCACTTTGAATGGCTTCAGGATCAAGAGGCTTTCTAAGGGTAGTAAACTCCCAAAGATTGGCTCCTACCACAAACACCTACACATTGTTCATAGCAATTTTCTTTGAAACAGCATTTGGCAAATCATACCCAAATCGTAAGTTTTTCAAACGTATGTAACCTGCATTTTGTAAATAACGAGACTGTTGAATTTTGTTTTTTCCATCGTTGTTAGAAATGTGGGCAGCTGGGAAGTAAGCATCTCTGTTTTCTTCTGTCCAAGTGTCTGTAAGATAATAACGCTCCACGTGACCCGCGTTGAAAGGGAAAAACCAAGTCCAATTTCCATCAGATGGCCAAAAGTCTTGGCTACCAATGCCTTGAAAAAAGACGTTTGCATGAAAATTTTTCCATCTTACACTACTGTTTAAACCAAAGGTGTACCTAGGAGTAGAGTTTCCTATGATTTTACGATCTACTGGGTCTCCTACTGTATTGGCTCCATAACTAATGATTTTATCTCCGTTCAAATCTGCCTATTGAATATCTCCCGCCCTCCAGTTATTTCCTAATCTGGATTGATTTGCCGCTGAACTTACAGCGTCTGCAGTTTGAAAGATACCAACCGTTTCAAATCCCCAAATCTCTCCAAGCTTTTGCCCTACTCTAAAGGTATTGTTAATGGCTCCTGTAGGGTTTGTAAACTTAGTAATGGTGGCAGTGGCATCGGCTAAAGCAATCGTTACATCATAACTAAAGTTTTTGCCTTTGCTGTCTTTCCAAGTTACACTGGCTTCCCATCCTTTTGTGCGTAAATCGGCTGCGTTTTCTTTAGGGGCATTTGTTCCTAACAAATCTGGGTATGCCACATTCATAAACGTTTTTTGATATTACAACGATTAATGTGATTTTACCTTTTATTAATACTATTTTGATAAATAATGTTTTTATTATAGGATTAAATTTCCTTGCTGACTAATTATGTAGGTTTTAAACAATGATGGACTCCTTTCCAATATTTTCAAAGCTATTTATAGACAACTATTTTAATTATTTAAAACTGGTAGTGGCCCTTCTAAAAGCCTATGGTTCTTCGCTCTTCAATATCTTCCCGATGTCGAAGCTAGATTTTGAGGATTTTTAATCCAATTCATAACTTAACCAATACTAACTGACCAATCAGTGTTCTATCATAATGGGTACAAAACTATTCAAATATTCTTTTTCTTTTAAGACAATGCAGGTCCTTACTGGATGCATGCTTATGTAGCTTAATTTAGTCATAAAAAAAACCATGCTACGCAAAGGCACCGACCTTCATAAGTGTGTATTTCGGTCTTTGAGTGAAGTAAAATAAAGAGTTTTTTGCCTAATATTTTTTTACTTTCTAAAATATATCACTATTTCTGCGGCTAAAAATAGCTTTTCACACATAGGACGGAAATATACAGCATAGCTGAAAAATATGTAAAGTAGGCTTTCTGGCTTGCATATAGAAGGAAATACAGATAGAGAAATTTTTATATTTGGATAGCATCAATGCCAACACCCAATAGTTTTAAAGAAATCTTATTTAAATCATGGTGACTGCCTTTTATGTGGATGGTTGAATGTGAATGTTCTATGGATTCTCCAGGAGCTAATTCGGCCGCAGGAGATGAACTTTCAATTTCATAAAACTTCCCAAGCTGTTTGCCCTGATTTAGGCCATCGTTGTAGGCATTAATGGCATCTCCCTCAAATGGCTTTTCTTGAATTTTCCACATAGAATTTACATAATCCAATTTGTTTTTTGGAAGATTGAAACTAGCAAATGTCAAAACGCCATGGAGTGCATCATAACTTGCCACCAAGGGAAGAGCACGCTTTGGAGAAACACCAATTTTAGCACGATATTTACTGTCGGCTTTAAATAGCAACAGCCCCTCATTAATTTTCAGCCTTTCACTAGGCACTTTGCCAAAATAATCGTCTGTTACGATTTTACCCAAAATAGCATCGTCGCCTTGTTTGTATGGAATAGCAACGGTAGTTTTCTCGTCGGCATTGAGCATGCTCAAAATCCAAATAGATAGCATTCCCGAATTTTTATCCCATTTTGTTATGCCTTGATTAGTCACTATGTTTTCCGACCTAAAGCCTACAACTTTTGCGGCATTGGGAAGTTTAAAGTCAAGGATTTTTTCAATACTTACTTTGTCTAGTAGTTTTATGTTTCGGTTTACTTTTAGATCAAATTTATTTCCCGAGTAGTTTTCTAGCAACATTTCCCTTTCGAAGTTGGCTTCTTTTTTTGAAACGGAAATTAATTTAAACGATTCTGTGTCTATTTCCTTAGGGACAAACCAGTTATCGAAACTAAAATCTACACCTTTTTTGAAATAAATAGAAAACTGACCTCCTTCTGGTCCTAACCAAAACCTTTCTTCACCTCCAAAAGGGCTAATGTGTTCAGAGGGTTTTCCACTTGCAATCAGCTCGTGATTTACCCAGCCAAAACTCGTCCCTTCATTTCCATCCACCGTACTTGTCATTACCCTTCCTTGGTAGGCAGGTAGTACTATTATTTGGGCATCTGAGTGATCATCCTCTAAAACCAACAAATCTTTGTGGTGTGTTTTTAGAAAATGGAGGTCATATCCAAAACTTCCTTTTTTATAGGAAATGTTTGATGTCTCGTTTTTTTGATTTTGCATACAAGATGTTAAGACTATAATTAAAAGTAAAATAAAATTTTTCATCATTTTTTTAATTTAATAAATACTTATGTACAGAGTTTCATTGGGCTTTACATTCACGGTCAAACCACTTGCAAGAATTTTTCCTTCCCTATTCATAGGTGTTTGGTTGCCTATTTTTACAGAATAATTTTTAGAAATATCTAGGGTGTACCATTGCTGGAATTGGTTTATTCTCGGATAATCCACAGGAAAGTGCATAAAATCTCTGAAGCGTGGCATATCAAATCTGAGTATACCTTCCCAACCTGTTTTGCAAGTAATGGCAATTTTTAACTTACCCTTATCATTTACAGCTCCAATCTGAAGTTGGTCGTTCCAAGGCACAGGAACAATCCCTTGGGTTTTCCAAAGGCAAAACATGAGGGTAGTTCTAGCAAAATTACCGTCTCCGTGCCAGCCTTCAATAATTCCGTCTGATTTTTGAAAGCCCCAAAGGACTTTTATTTCACTATCGAGCCACTCTTTTACCGAAGGTATCGGTTCTCTGTTGTACAAATTTAAAGTACCTTCTATAGCATCGGCATACCCGTCAGCGTTGCCCTCCCAGTCATGATTTCGGTAGTTTTGGTTTAAGGTATTCAAAGCTTTTTTCACGGCTTGGAGGTACTCGGGTTTAGAATCAATATGATTCACAAAATAGTAGGCGTTAAAGGTATATCCAAAATTATCGGCTATGCGTTTAGAAAGAATCTCTCCAGTTACTGGATTTATTTCATCGTAAAAAAGCCCATCCGCATTTCTCCCTACTTCCAAAATCCGGTCTAACATTTGGTGAATGAAAGGTTGCCACTGTTTCTTTTTATGGGGCATGGCATAATAGGTAGCCAGATAAGTTTCGCACAAACCTGAAATTATTTCACATCCGTGGTCTCTAATTCGAAGTCGATCTAGGTTGGTTGGCAACCTTTCGGTGCATAAATAATAATCTGCAATTTCTATCGCCCAATCCAAATATTCCTTTTTACCAGTAAACCAATACATTCTTGTTAGCACCTGTAATAAATCTCCATTGACCTCCACGACCGCATTTTTTCCAAATTTGCTATCTTTCACTTCTTTGACCATCTTGGTGATACGAGGTATATCATCCAATATTTCTAACATTCTGTCGCTCCATGGGCTTTTTCCCAACCATTCCGTCAACGGGATTAATCCGTCTTTCATATATTCGGCTGCTCCAAAAACTATTTGGCTGGAGTCGGGCTGTTGGTTTAAAAATCCTTTTTTTTCAAAAGAATAAGTATCAGGTAGTTTTCCAATTCTCGAGGTTATCTTTTGCTCAGTTTTAAGCATCTCTAATGCCGTATTATTAAAATACGAAGGCATTAGAACAGAAGCTGTCAAAACCATGAATGGATAATTGTCGGCGGCGGCATCCCAGGCATTCCAATAGGAATCTTTTAAATTACGAGGAATCAAGCCCGTGCTAGGGTCGGCTTTTTGTGTCCAAGCATTCACATAATTTATGCTTCGGTTAAAGCCTTCGTTTACCAAAAGTCCATTTTTTATGGCTTCAGAAAAAGCCGGATCTTTTATGCTTTGGGCCTTGCCATCAATTACCCAAAAAACAAAAATGCAGCAGTAGACTAAAATGGTTTTGAAAAGAAAAAAAATAATCTTCATTGAAATTATATTTTAAGGTTTTAAGCTATATATTGAATATATTTTTTATTTCATTTTACTAAAATGGAAATAGTATTATTGCCACCAAAACTTAACTTTTCATTTTGTAAAACTTTATGTCCTTTTCCATGAATTGAAAATTTATTTAATTCTATTTTGCCCTGCAAAACTGTAAAACTAGCCGTATTCCCTTTTATTTTGCAAGTTCCCCAAGCATATCCATTACTCCAAAAATACATTCCTGGGGTAGCGGTAAATTCCATCGACTTTTCGTTAGCATTGTATTTAAACCCACTTAAGGCCAAAATGGAAGACCAGCTAGCCATAGCTCTGGCATAGTGATGCCCACATTCAGGCTCGTCATAGGGGTTTCTTTTTTCACCATCGAAACGGTCACGAATACTTTTGATACATTTTAGTCCATTTTCTATTTGTCCTTCATAGAGCATCTCTATGGCGGCAGCATATTCAAAACCCGTCATGGTTTCTGCAAAATATGGAAACGGCACTGCCAGTCTACCTTTTGGCCAGCTGGCCATGATTAAACCGGACTCATCGCCCATTCCATACGATCGCATATTATTGAATGAATTGCCAAATGCATTTACAAAATTATTTTTCATCACCGAATTCATTGCATTTTGCACATTTTCTTTTTTTGCCAAATAGCCTAAATTACAAACATGAGACATGTATTGCCCCACCAGCTGGTCTACCAAACAACCGGAACCCAATTGATATGGAGGTATTTTTAGGTCAGGATTTCTCATGTCTAAGTACTGAAAAGTAAGCGGGTCGGTAATTTTATGCTCGTAATATTCTCCATTGTAAAGGTTATTATCTACCCATTCGCTCCCTTTCCGGAAAATTGATTCACATTTTTTTGCAAATTCTAAGTCCTCCATAGCAATAGCCATTTTCTCAGATGCTCTCAAAGCCCCAAAATACCAAAATTGCATTTGAGGATTAGGCCCAAAATAATCTACATCCATGGTGTTGTGTTGTTTGCCTTCTTGCACGCCATCCATGTTTCCATCCCACCCTTTTTCAACCCAAGCGTAGGCCATGGCCGCTTTTACTTTTGGCCAATGTTTTCTTAGAAATTCATTATCCCCCGAGAGTATCCAATCTCTATAAAACCGCATAATTGTACCCATTTGTCCGTCGGCAGCGGCTACATGGTCTGTTGTAAAGTTTTTTTCCAATGGAAGTTCCACCCGATTCCTCATTTTGCCATTTTCTTTTGTCCCGTAGGTAAACTCTACGTCACGCATGGTTTTGGCTAGTTCACCATACAAAAATGAAGTGGCTGTTTCGTAGTTCCACACATGTGTACAAGAGCCTGCACAAGACCCAAATTCGTCCATTACACCCTCCCATCCCATCAAATGACCCGACGGAATCCTAAAAACGGTCTGAGAACGAAGCGTAGATAAATTAAAAAGAGCGGCTTCTTTTACATAATTAGGAACTGTGGTTTGCGTAAAGGCTTTTACAAATTTTAGAGATTCATTTTCTAATTTAGGAATATTTTTTACTTCCTTTTCCAGCACATTCCAGGCATCTTGATATTGGTTGGTATAAAAGTTTCCGACTAAATTGGTTTTATCATTGTTCCAATCCATGCGGTTCGGGAAGTGCCAAGTAATATAAAATGTAAAGACTTGTGATGATTTGGCAGGTATAATTTTTTTAATTGCCAAAGAAGCCATAGGGTTATCATCTACCAATTCCGGTTTATCAATTAGCATTCCGTCCGCACTAAAATCGTCCCAAAAACTTAAAGTTGCATTTTCCCAATCATTTTTGGAAGAAGAACGACGGTAGCTAACAGACTTATTTTCTGGGGTTGACAATGCTATTGTACCCCAAGCTGGATCAGAAATGGGTACACCTGATGAATTCATGAAAATACCTCTGAAATTAGGTTCCTCTCTGTATGTGTTTAAGTTTTTTCTTGCTCCTGTAGGTATTATGTCGCCTTTCCAATCTTTTCGAAATGAGCTTCCATCTTGACCGATAAAGTTTCGCATGGTACCACAAACGGCAACTTCCACTGCTGTGCTTGCATAATTAGTGACTTCATATTTTAGTATGGCCATAGGAATGCTACTTGCATCGGCATTTCCGGGAATAAATGGATTGAAACCTATTATTTTTACTGACACCGGCATTTGCATATCGTTCAAGTTAACCTGCCCAAAAGGATAGGAAGCATCAAAAGATGCTGAAGAAAACCTAGGCATTCCGTGGTTGTTTACGGGTCTTCCTTCGTAATGCTGATACTCGCTTGGATGCAGTGGACCAATCAAAGCTTTGGTTATGGCCTTTTTATTTTCAGGTTTTACATAAATTGAAAAAAAAGGGGCGTTGTTGCCTGGTGTCACGGTGCTGTAGTTCATGCCAGGGCGGTTCATAATTTGCCAAGCTTTGAGTTCCCCTCTTCCCCCCAAAGAAACCGTTCCTGTGCCGATTCCGCCCATTGGTAGAGCAATATTCAACAATTTGCTTTGGTCGTAATGCTTCAAGATGGGGCAACCATTAAACATGTTTTGGGCATAAACAATACCAAAGGATGCTTGAAATAGTAGAAATAATTGTATTTTTTTCATTACTTAAGGCTGAAAGTTAAAATCAAATATATGTTTTTTTTGATAGTATATTTTTCAATAATCGTATTTTTTAATTTGTGTCTTTAATAATTTTATTTCTCGGAGACCTGTAATTTTAAATAAAAAATTTTTTGCTCATTTTTTTTCAACCCTTAAAATTAATAACTACTTTAATTAAGACAATAATAGAAATCTTTTATGATTAAAATAGTAAGTTACTATGGGTGGCAATTGGAAAGAGATGTTTCTTGGAGTAGATACTAATAATTTCGATTTAATTAGGTATTATATTTCGAAAGGTATTTGAGGTGTGCTAATTTGGCCGCACGGTTTATTGTAAAAGATTTACTTAAATTCTTCGAAACGAAGGATAATTTACTTCCCCTTTCGTTAGGAAGCCGTTCTGATTTTTTCTCAAGACAAATTTAGTTTATTAGACCCATATTTTTCTTCAAATTTGTCTGGAATCTTATAGTTTATACCAGTATGCCTTCTTTTTCGATTATACGGGGTCGCCCCTGCGATATACTTCGATATATTCAAATATTTCAGTATGTGCATCAGCAAAATTAAGAAATGTTCCTTTTTGAATCAATTCTGCCTTAAGCCTATTGAACAAACCGAGCGTCAGTCGCTTTCGCCCATTGCATTATCATAGTGGTTTGAAGTGTGCTAATTTTGACGCACGGTTAATTGTAAAGTTTAGTAATAAGTTCTTCGAAACGAAGGACAAATTTCAAAAATTCGCCTTTTCGTTAGGAAGCCGTTTTGTTTTTTTGTTCAACTCAAAGTTATATCAATCTTTTGAGTTCTTTGAAATTTTTCTTCAAACAAATCAGGTATGTCATAATTGATACTGGAATGTCTGCGTTTTCGGTTATAATAAAGTTCTACATAGTCAAAAATTTCAGTATAAGCATCTTCAAAATTGAGAAATGTCCCCTTCTGCATCAGTTCGGCTTTGAATCTACTGAAAAGACCGAGCGTCGGTCGCTTTCGCCCATTGCATTGTTGTAATGATTATCTTTACGTGTCATACTTTGAATAAAGTCATGCTTTTTTAGTACACTTCGGAAGTCATCCGAAGCATATTGTCCACCGCCATCTGAATAAACAATCAAACCTTTTGGTAAATTTCTTCGTTCAATTGATTTATTTAAAGCATTGATAATCAGAGTACTACGCATGTTGTCAACTAAATCCCAATCTACTATCTTATGGCTAAACATATCCAACGGCACGGGCCGACCCGCAAGTAACTAAATATAGAAAAGAACCATATCATGAAAAGCCATCTTTTTTCAAAAAGGTTTTTTTGTATTCAACGGAAAACTTTGCAGCACCAATCATCCAAGTTTGTGTTTGCTCCATTATTTTATATGGAGTCGGTGGCAAAGAAGGTGAAAAAATAATTATATCAATAAGTAATTTAGGAGCTTAAGCCAATATAAGCAATTTACACCTAAAGGAGTCCCCTACGTGCCTTACCGAGACGTTGAGGGAACTCAAATCTGAGGCTTTTTTTGTTGAAGTTTTAGGGTCAAACGTCATCTTTTTCGTAAGGCTACACATCATAGCCACAAAACTCCCCTCTTTACGAATATTTTTACAGAAAACTAATGATTTAACCGAAAAAAACTCCTACCTTTGCACCTTAATTTGAAAAGGAGTGTTTCCTATACTTTATATAAGCACTTCATTACAAGAGACTTACAAAATCAAAAAATAATTTAAAACAAAAAAATGGCACGTGATTTAAAGTACACAAGAAATATTGGTATTGCTGCCCACATTGATGCGGGAAAGACTACCACTACTGAGCGTATCCTTTACTATGCTGGTGTAAGCCACAAAATTGGTGAGGTACACGATGGTGCAGCGACAATGGACTGGATGGAGCAAGAGCAAGAACGCGGTATCACGATTACTTCGGCAGCTACAACAGTTGATTGGGACTACCGTGGTGACAAATACCATATTAACATCATTGATACACCTGGTCACGTTGACTTTACTGTTGAGGTAAACCGTTCGTTGCGTGTATTAGATGGTCTTGTATTTTTATTTAGTGCGGTTGATGGAGTTGAGCCACAATCTGAAACCAACTGGCGTTTAGCTAATAACTATAACGTTGCTCGTTTGGGTTTCGTAAACAAAATGGACCGCTCGGGTGCTGACTTCTTGAACGTGTGTAAGCAAGTAAAAGAAATGTTGGGTAGCTATGCAGTGCCGTTGCAGTTGCCAATTGGAGCAGAAGACCAATTTAAGGGGGTTGTTGATTTAGTAAACTTCCGTGGTATCGTTTGGAATGAAGACGATAAAGGAATGACATTTACTGAGGTGCCAATTCCTGATGATATGTTGGAAGAGGCAACTGAATATCGTGAGAAATTACTTGAAGCTGTTGCCGAATTTGACGACACTTTAATGGAAAAATATTTTGAAGACCCAACTTCAATCACTGAGGCTGAAATTTTAGCAGCTCTTCGTGCAGCGGTTGTTGCGATGAAAGTCGTTCCGATGCTTTGTGGTTCTTCATTTAAAAACAAAGGTGTTCAGACAATGCTTGACTACGTGATGGCTCTATTGCCTTCACCGATGGATAAAGAAGGTGTTGTAGGAACAAACCCTGATACTGGTGCTGAAGAAAAACGTAAGCCTTCTGAAAGTGAGCCATTTTCGGCTTTAGCGTTTAAAATTGCAACTGACCCTTATGTTGGTCGTTTGTGCTTTATCCGTGCCTATTCTGGTGGTTTGGATGCAGGTTCTTATGTTTTGAACAATCGTTCTGGCAATAAAGAGCGTATCTCACGTATCTTCCAAATGCACGCTAACAAGCAAAACTCAATCCCGAGATTAGGTGCTGGCGATATTGGTGCTGTAGTTGGTTTTAAAGACATCAAAACTGGTGATACTTTATCTGATGAAAAACACCCTATTGTTTTAGAATCAATGGTATTCCCTGATCCAGTTATCGGATATGCAATTGAGCCTAAGAAATCGGCTGACCAAGATAACTTCTCGAAAGCTATCACTAAGCTTATCGAAGAAGATCCAACGCTTACAGTTGAGTCGGACGAAGAAACAGGTCAGACTATCATCCGTGGTATGGGTGAGCTTCACCTTGAAATCATCATCGACCGTATGCGTCGTGAGTTCAAAGTAGAAGTAAACCAAGGTGCTCCACAGGTTGCTTACAAAGAAACTATCACGAAAACTGTTGAACACCGTGAAGTTTACAAGAAACAATCGGGTGGTCGTGGTAAATTTGCCGATATTGTATTTGAAATCGGACCGAGAGAAGATGGTAAACAAGGTTTAGAGTTCGTAAATAATATTGTGGGTGGTATCATTCCAAAAGAATTTATCCCTGCGGTTCAGAAAGGATTTGAGCAAGCAATGGTAAATGGGCCATTGGCTGGTTTCCCAGTTGACTCAATGAAAGTTCGTTTGTTCCACGGTTCTTACCACGATGTCGATTCAGATTCATTATCTTTCGAATTGGCTGGACGTATGGGCTTTAAAGAAGCTGCTCGTCAGGCTGGACCGAAAATTCTTGAACCAATCATGGCAGTTGAGGTAATCACTCCAGACGAATATACTGGACCTATCACTGGTGACTTGAACCGTCGTCGTGGTATGATGAAAGGTATGGATACAAAAGCAGGTTCGCAAGTTATCAAAGCTGATGTGCCTTTGTCAGAATTGTTCGGTTATGTAACCGACCTTCGTACAATGTCATCTGGTCGTGCAACGGCTAACTTGACATTTGACCACTACGAAATCGTACCTCAGAACATCGCTGACGGAATTGCTAAGAAAAACGCTTAATTCCTCGGTTGAAGTTTGATCATAAAAAAATCCTCTGTTAGCAATAACAGGGGATTTTTTATTGGATAGTAGGGGGTATGCCATACGCAACTACATTCGCTCGATAATCACGGTGTAACCCATACCAACACCAACACACATGGCAGCAAGGGCATAACGTTTGTTTGTCCTAACTAGTTGATTTACAGCCGCTTGAATTATACGAGTTCCTGACATGCCCAATGGATGACCGAGAGCGATTGCACCACCATTTTGATTGATTCGGGCATCATCATCGGCCAAACCTAAGTTTCTTGAAACTGCCAAACATTGAGCAGAGAAGGCTTCATTGAACTCAATTACATCTATATCATTTAAAGTCAAGCCTGCTTTTTGGAGGGCTTTTTGTGTTGCTACAACTGGGCCAATTCCCATGATGCGTGGCTCTACTCCTACTACTGCCGAAGATACAATTCTTGCTTTTGGTGTAAGATTATAGCTTTTTACGGCATTTTCTGAAGCAATATACATGGCAGCCGCACCATCATTTAAGCCCGAAGCATTTCCTGCGGTGACAGTTCCGTTTTCTTTTTTGAAAGCAGGACGAAGTTTTGCCAAAGTTTCAAGTGTTGAGCTTCCTTTGATAAATTCATCTTTATCGAAAATCGTCACATTTCCTTTTTTATCCGTCAATTCAACACCTACAATTTCTTCGGCTAAAACACCACCCTGCTGTGCAGCAAAAGCTTTTTGTTGCGAACGAAGGGCAAATAAATCTTGGTCTTCACGACTGATATTATACATTTCGGCTAAATTTTCGGCCGTTACACCCATGGCGTCAGTGCCATACATTTTATTCATCAATGGATTGACAAAACGCCAGCCAAAACTTGAGTCGAACATTTGCATATCACCACCAAAAGGTTTAGCTGATTTACTCATCACCATTGGTCCACGAGTCATGTGTTCTATTCCGCCAGCAATAAAAATTTCACCATCACCTGCTTTAATAGCCCGATTGGCGTGAATAACGGCCGACATTCCCGACGAGCATAAACGATTGACAGTTTCGCCAGGAACTGTATAAGGTAAGCCGGCCAAAAGTAAGGCCATTCGAGCCACATTTCGGTTGTCTTCTCCTGCTTGGTTATGACAACCCAAAATCACATCTTCGATAGCTTCGAGTGGAATATTTGGGTTGCGTCTAATTAATTCTTTGATTGGCAAAGCTGCCAAATCATCTGCACGCACTGACGATAAACTCCCACCAAAACTTCCAATTGGCGTACGAATGGCATCTATTATGTATGATTCTTTCATTCTATGAAATCTAAATAGTTTTCTTTTGTTATGATACTAAATTTTGCTTCGGGGTAGGCATTTGCAAATGCGACTGGAATTTTCGCTTTTTTGTTTCCCCACTTAAATTCAAAGGCTTCAATTTCTTGGTTTTTGACTTCGACACAATCTATTTCTTGTTGGTCGTAGGTTCGCCAAAAATAAGTTTCTTTGGAATTTTGTTCGTAATTATTTTTCTTTAATCTTTCACACATCAAATAATTTTCCCATAAATCACCTACGTCATTTCTAAGGCTTAATGGTTTAAAATTATCAATCAGAGCATTCCTTATGCCATTATCATAAAAATACCACCTTGATGATTTTGATAGTTCTTTTCTTAGATTATTGCTATAGGCTCCAACTTTATAAACCACAAAAACTTTACTGAGTAAATCCAAGTATTTTTAAACCGTATTTTTACTCATCCCTAATTGTTTTCCCAATTCATCATAAGATACCTCTTTTCCTAACTGAAAAGCCACTAACTTTAATAATGTTCTGATTTTATCTGCATTCCTGATTTCATCAAAAACTAATAAGTCTTTAAACAAATAACTATTCAGAATTTCTTTTATGTAAGCTTCTATTTCTTGAAGAGTTGTCAACTGAAACATTTCGGGATAAGTCCCGTATATTAAGCGTTCTTCCAAATTCCGAACCGTATCCACATAATTTTCGTGATTTTTTAACTCATTTTGGGCAATCGGAAATATTTTATGCCAAAAAGCACGCCCAACAAGAGGTTCGCCAACTTTATAACTTAGGGCATACGCAGACGAACCCGATGCTATTATTTTAAGGTTTGGAATTTCGTCTATAATCAACTTCATTTTTAACCCAATGTCTTTAATCATTTGAGCTTCATCAATTATTAAAAGCGAAATTCCTGACGTTATTCTTCTATAATTAGCAATGGTTCGTTCTGCCAATAAATCGTGGGTTGATTCGTCTTCTCCGTTAAGCCATAAATATGGCTCGTTGATGTCTTGTACTATTTTTTTAAGTAAAAATGTTTTCCCTACCCTTCTGGCTCCTACTAATAAATTTACTTTTCCAGCAACTAATCTATTCTTGATTGTTGCTTCAATTGCCCTTTGTATAAACATTTTTTAAGTTTTTTTTTAAAAATAACTAAAAAATGTCAACACAATGACGATTTTTACATTAATTTAGTCAATACAATGACAAACTTAACTTATAATTATATTTTCACATCAAACTCAGCACTTGTTTTAGCTTTTACTTCTTCCAAAGTTGCATTTGGCATTAGTCCAATAAGAGTCAATTTGCCTTCTGGATAGGCAAAAACTGCCAAATCGGTAATAATCATACTTACTACACCTGAAGCAGTCAAAGGTAATACGCACGAGGGTACAATTTTAGGTGAACCGTCAGAATTTGTGTGCGTCATGGTGATGATGAGCCTTTTTGCTCCTTTGGCCAAATCCATTGCTCCGCCTACGCCCAAAAGTGGTTTTCCTGGCACTGCCCAATTGGCCAAGTTTGCCGCTTCGTCACATTCTAAACCTCCCATTATGGCTACGTCGATATGTCCGCCACGAATCATGGCAAACGATTCAGCACTATCGAAATAGCTACTGCCCTGCAATGGCGTTACGGGAATTTTTCCTGCATTTACAGGATAATTCATTGCTCCACCGCCATCGGTTGGAACTGGGCCTACACCAAGCATACCATTTTCGGTGTGGAGAACAATTCCATGTTCCTCGGTAATTAAATCGGCTACCAAAGTCGGAATTCCGATACCAAGGTTTACAACATTGCCTTGCTTCAATTCTTGCAAAGCACGTTTCGCCATGTTCATTCTGACTTCATCCACTTTTTTAGAGGACGAAACCGATGCCGATATTCCTAAATCTTCGAGTGTGAGCGTAGCTTGAACCAAATAATCTATAAAACAGCCTTGTGTATGTATATTTTCAGGAGCGATTTCGCCAACTGAAACAATTTCTTCAACTTCGGCAATGACCAAATCGGCAGCCGTTGCCATTGCTTTATTGAAATTATTTTCTGTCATTCGGTATTGCAAATTACCTGCGGTATCTGCTCGCCATGCTCGAATAAATGCTATATTTCCTCTGATACCTTTGATAAAAACCTGCTCTACGCCGTCTATAATTTTAGTTTCGCAGCCTTCGGCAATTTTTGTACCTGCTGAAGTTGGCGTATAAAATCCACCAATTCCTGCACCACCTGCTCGAATGGCTTCGGCCAGTGTTCCTTGTGGTAAAAGTTCAGCCTCAATCAAACCTGCTTGTACAGCTTTTACAGCATTCGGATTTGAGGTAAAAAATGAACCAATTACCTTTTTGAGTTGACCGTTTGCAAGAAGTCTATCGCCACCCAAACCTGGTTCGCCAGTATTGTTACCAATAAAAGTTAGGTTTTTAGTGCCCGTTTCTGCCAAAGCGTGCATCAAATGTACAGGATTTCCTGTCATGCCAAAGCCACCTTGTAAAAGTATATCACCTTCTTTGACCATCGAAGCAGCCGTTTGCAAATCTATTATCGGAACTTGTTTCATTTAATGTTTTGTTATATATTTGGTTAAATAAAATGTAAAATTATGGTTGCTAATAGTGAATACCATGAAGTCATTAACTTCATTACATCTTTTCCAAAACCAGAAGATGTAATGGCATACAAAGCATCTCCTGCTTTGCAAGAACGTGTTGAGGACTTAATGTACAAATTGAAAACCTCTAAACTTAGCCAAGAAGAAGTTATTGAAATGGAAAAATATAAAATTATTGAGCACATTATGATAATGGCAAAAAAACAGGCTCTTAAACAATTAAATTTATGAGCCGCTCCTATTTATCAGACTCAATCAAAAATCAAGTTATATTAAGAGCTAATGAGTGCTGTGAATAATGCCTTAAATCAAATCTTGTAGCCTATATTTCTCACCAAATTGACCACATTATTAGCCTTAAACATGGAGGTACTAACAATATTGATAATCTTGCCTACGCTTGCTATTTTTGTAATGTTAATAAAGGTCCAGACATTGGCACTATGCTGTTACCAGAAAGAACGTTTATAAGACTTTACAATCCGCGAACTGATAACTGGAACGACCATTTTGAAATCTTTGAAGGAAAATTCTATCCTAAAACTCCAATTGCCGAAGCAAACATAAAAAATTCTTCAACTAAATGAAATTGAACGAATAATGGAACGACAATAATTACTACTCAAAACTCTCAAACGGCAATCCAACATAATTTTCGGCAATGGTTTTTTGATAAGCTTCTGAGATTCTTAAATAATCGAATTTTGATTTTTGCAATAATTGTTCAAAACTGCCATTTTCTGCTTGTTTGTGACATAAATAGGTCATGAAGTTTGAAAAATCTTGCACCCTCCAAACCCTTGCTAAACATTTTTTTGTGTAATTATTTAATGATTCTTCGCTACCATTTAAATAAAAATCCGTGATTCCTTTTGCTAAATTTCGCACATCGGCTATTGCCAAGTTTAAGCCTTTAGCACCAGTTGGAGGTACAATATGAGCGGCATCGCCTGCCAAAAACAATCGCCCTGCTTGCAGATTATCAATCATAAAACTACGCATGGGCGTAATGCCTTTTTCAAAAATTTCTCCCTTATCAAGTTCAATACCCAAACGATTTTCAAGTTCAGCCCAAATTTGTTTGTCCGACCAGTTTTCTATTTTTTCATCGTTGGGAACTTGCAAATATAAACGACATATTTTTTCGGAACGCATACTAGCCAATGCAAAACCTTCGTGGTGAAAAGCGTATATCAATTCATCATAACTAGGTTTTGAATAAGCCAAAATTCCTAACCAACTAAAGGGATATTCGATTTTAAACTCATTATAAGTTTCTTTCGGTAAAGTTTTTCTGCCTAAACCATGAAAACCATCAGTTCCAGATACAAAATCACCATTTAAAATAGCATTTTCTCCGCTATGAGTAAACGAAATACTTGGATTTTCGGTCATAAAATCATTAATTCCAGTGGCTTCTGCTTCAAAAATAATGGTAATATTTCTATCAAAACACGCCTGTATCAAGTCTTTTACTACTTCTTGTTGACCATAAATGGTTACTTCTCGCTGCGTATGTTTCTTAAAATCAATGCGTTGCGTAACGCCATTGTAGGTAATATAACAACCATGATGCACCAAACCTTGTTGATGAAGTCGGTCGGCAACGCCCAATTCTTCAAAAACTTCTACTGTATTTTGTTCTAAAAGCCCCGCACGAATTCTATTTTCTACATACTCACGGCTACGATTTTCCAAAATTACGCTTTCTATCCCTTGCTTTTGTAGCATCAAGGCCAAAGCAAGTCCAGCAGGGCCAGCACCGATAATTCCAACCTGTGTTTTTATTGTTTTCATTAAAAATATGGTCTGCTGTTTATGAAATATTGACTCCTAATTCTTTGAATACTTCTTCAGCCGCATGAATAGCTTCATTGGCAGCAGGAAGACCACAATATAAAGCCGATTGCATGATTACTTCTTTGATTTCGGTCACCGTAACGCCATTATTAACAGCAGCTCTAACGTGCATTTTAAACTCAGTTTGGCGGTTAAGAGCTATCAACATCGCCATCGTGATTAAACTACGGTTATGCTTTGAAAGATTAGGTCTTGTCCAAATTTCTCCCCAAGCATAATTCGTTATAAACGACTGAAAATCAGCATTAAAATTATTAATTTTAGTATTCGCTCGGTCAACGTGAGCATCGCCTAAAACGGCTCGTCGAACGTGCATTCCTTTGTCAAAAGTAGATTTTCCAGTAAAAAACTCTATTAATGTTTCAGCAAATTCTTTTGGAAGTTCAGTGGCAGCTAAATGTCTTGCGTGTAACACTTTTAAAGTTGCATTTGGAATATTGGCAACTAAAAATTCCGCTTGCTCGACATTTGTCACGGGGTCTTCATCACCAGTAATGACTAAAGTTTCGACGCTTAGATTTTGTAACTGATTTCTGAAATCGGAATCACGAATGGCACAGCAACAATTTGAATAACCCTGCACATCGCTTCTCAAAAACATGGCGTTTGTTTCAGCTACTTTTTGTGGATTTTGTTTTCTGAAATCTTCAGTAAACCAACGCTCAATCGTGTCTTCAACGATTGCCTGCATTCCATTTTTTGCAATAGTTTCAATACGACTATTCCAACGTTCGTCATTTCCAATTTTTGCACCGGTATTACTCAAAACTATCTTTTTAAAGCGATTTGAGTGATTTATCCCAAGATATTGGCCAATCAAACCGCCCATCGAAAGTCCGCAATAATAGGCAGTTTCGATATTAAGTTCGTCCATTAGATTGATTATATCTTTACCCAAAAGTTCAATGGTATAGCCTTCGCTATTAATATTTTTTTTTGAATCACCATGTCCACGAGTATCGTATTGTAGTACTCTGAAATAGGGCAATAAATATGGAATCAGCTCGTCCCACATCATCATTTCTGAGCCTAATGAGTTTGAGAAAATCAAAACGGGACTGTTTGGGGTGCCTTGTATTTTGTAGTTCATAGTTTAAAATTACGACGGAGTCGCCCGTGCGATTACGAATGACGATTTACGAATAATGTATTGCTCTACATTAATAAGTCGTCATTATTTTAATATTTCATCAATTATCTCCAAACTATTGCCAATTGAATTTTCTGCTTTGAATAATTCCTCTAAATTTGGCAAATCGATGTTCATTTCTTTGAGGATTTCTTTTAAATGTTTTTGTTGCGAAATAGCTAATTTACAAGCTTTTTCGACCAATTCATGGGCATTGATTTTGCCCATTTTTATGGCTAAAGCCAACGAAATATTTTCGGCATAAATTAAGCCTTTAGTCAATTCAATGTTTTGAAGCATTCGTTTGTCATCTACTTCTAAGCTTGCTATTAATTCGATACTTCTTTCAATGCTACCTGCGGTAAGCAACAATATTTCGGTCAAAACTTCCCATTCTGAGTGCCACAAACCTGCTGAACGCTCGTGTTCTTGGGGCATAGAGGCTAATAATGTTGCAACCAAATTCGGGATTCGGTTTGCATTGGCCAAAATAGCAGCACAAGTAACAGGGTTTCGCTTATGCGGCATTGTACTCGAACCACCTTTACCTTCTGCTGCACCTTCAAACACTTCAGCAACTTCGGTTTGCATCATAAGAGATACATCTTTGGCAATTTTTGCGAGCGATTGATTTAATATTCCAAAAAACGATGCAGCTTCAACTAAGTTATCTCGGTTCGATTGCCACGAAAAAGAAGGTTTTAAGTCTAAATAATCTGCAAGACTTTGTTGAACTGATTTCGATAAATTGGCATTTCCACTACCTACTGCTCCGCCTAATTGAATGACCAAAACACGTTTTTGTGTACTTTTCATTCGCTCTTTACTCCGCTCGATACTTTGCAGCCAACCCGAAGTTTTAAGTCCAAACGTAATTGGGCGTGCTTGTTGCAGCAGCGTCCGGCCAATCATTAAAGTATTGCGGTGTTTTTTTGTTATTTCTACCAATAAGTCTGATAATTCGGCCAATTTATCCTTTAACCAATACCAATATTGCTGCATCTGCAAAACCGTAGCCGTATCTACCATATCTTGGCTCGTTGCTCCCAAATGTACGTATTTTGATGCCTCAACATCATTATTCTTAACAATTCGAGTAAGCTGCTTCACTAAGGGAATAGCGGCATTTCCACCTAACTTTATTTCTGATTTGAGTTTATCAATATCAATAAAATCGACTTGACAACAATTCTCAATGATTTGAGCAGCTTCGGGCGGAATAATGCCATTTTCGGCTTGGGCAAGTGCCAAAGCTCCTTCAAAACGCAACATTTGTACTATTGTCTGTTTGTCAGAAAAAAGCTCATTGATGGTTTTGGAATAAAAAAATTCGGAGTATAAAGACATTTATGAGTTACGATTTACGAATTACGAATTTAAAATGATGCATTTGTCATTCGAAAAATTCGTACTTCGTCATTCAAATTAAATTTCAAAAAAAACAGTTTCATTTTCGCCTTGCATATTTATATTGAATTCATATATATTTAAGCCTTTTTTCTTAGCAATAAGTGTATTTTTTCGTTCGGCAGGAACGGCATTTAGCACTTCATCAGTTGCATTTAGTTGGGCTTCGTCAGAAAAATAAATGCGGGTATAAGAATGAATCATTTGCCCACGCATAAAGACAATTACTGAAAGATACGGAGCTAGTCCATCAACCGATTTTGGCTTGATTGTACTAAAAATAAAGCGATTCTGAACATCAGTTCCTGTACCGAAACGCCCAAAAAGTTGATTTTCGCCATCATTTTGCCAGATTTCTATCATAGCATCGGGAATCACATCGCCATTGCCATCGAAAACTTTTCCAACGATTGTGATTGCTTCTTCATGCTCAATTGGGCTAACCATCTGATTACCAACCAATTGCTTAAAATCATATAAATATTGCTTAGGCGTAAGACCATAAGCAAAATATGGTCCTACCGTTTGTGAGGGAGTTTGAAGTGTCGCCCCTAAAGGCGAGCTTGAAGTGTCTTTATATAAAATATTTTCCATAAATCTTATTTTTGTTCCCCTTTAGGGAATAGGGGTGTTTTTTTAAATCTTTTCAAAAGGAGTTGCTTTGTGACCTCTTAATACAAAATCGAAGCGGTAGCCGAGAGCAAAATTTGGCTCGGTAGCATCTAAATCGAATTTTGAGATTAGTAGGTCACGGCCTTTTGGTGGAATGCATAGGAAAATTGGGTCGTGCTGCAAGAGCGGGTCGCCTGGAAAATACATTTGAGTGACCAAACGATTGGTAATATTTGCCCCAAACAACGAAAAATGTATGTGGTTTGGACGCCAAGCGTTGTAGTGATTTCCCCAAGGATATGCCCCCGGTTTGATGGTATAAAACTTATAATTTCCATCTTTATCAGTCATACAACGCCCAGCACCTAAGAAATTCGGGTCGAGCGGGGCATCATGTTGGTCAACTTTGTGTACATATCTACCGCACGAGTTGGCTTGCCAAATTTCTATCAAAGTATTCGGTATCGGCTGTCCGTTTTCGTTCATCACCTTGCCGTGAACAACGATTCTTTCGCCCAACGGCTCCCCATTTTTTATTGAATTTTTGGTTAGGTCATGATCAAATTCCCCTAAGTTGAAATCATCAAAAACTGGACCTGTAAGTTCAGAAAGCGATTGTTTTAGAAGAATCAAAGGTTTGGTTGGAGCTCTTAGGATTGTTGATTTATATTCCGGAGCTAAGTATGGTGGATGTACTTCACGGTCGAATTGATTATATGTAATATTGCTCATTTGCATAATAATTAAATGTATCGAATAGCTATTTTTACTCTACAAAAGTATTATAATTATCAAACTTAATCTTGGATTAATCAAAATAAGACTTGTATAATTAAAACATTCAATTTTGCAAAATTGAATAAATACTATACATTTATGAAGTCAAAAATAGAAATAAATGATTTTATGATAAAAATTCAGACCTATTCATCAAAAAAATAATAGTAAAATTTAAACATGAACAATTCAAAGCAGATTATAAATTTTAAAGGTCTTTATGGCGATAATCATTATCCGCTTCTACCTGATTTTATTCATCATGAGTCGCTCGAAGTACGGAGTAAAATGTATGATTGGGAAATAAACGAACACCTTCATACAGATTTATACCAAATTTTTATGATTGAGTCGGGAGGTGGCCTTTTGTTTTCGGAGCAAAATGAAGTTTCTATCGAAGGCCCTTGCTTGATAATGATTCCGACAAATACCCTGCATGGTTTTTCTTTTGAGCCGAGTATAATAGGTGATGTTTTGACTTTTTCTGAAAATTTTTTGGAAACACTTTTTAAAAATTCACCTAAAATTCTGCTCGAATTGAATCATTTGAAATACCTCCAATTTGACAATGACCCAAGCAATTTTGAGCAAATAAAAAAATATAAAAGTCTGATATTAAAAGAGTTATATGAGGAAAATTTAGAAAAACAAGCCGTAGTTCAGTCGTTATTTACCTTGTTTTTTATCGGTATTTTTCGTTTTAGCTTTTCACTCAAAAACACCATTTCGGCATCAGAAAACCGTACTTTGATGTATTTTCAAGCATTTAAGAAGCATATCAAACGAACGATACAAGAAACCAAACCCATCAGCGAATATGCCAAAGAATTGAATATCACGACCGTGCACCTTAATCGAATCTGCAATGCTTTGGTTCAGAAATCTGCCTTACAAATTGTGCAGGAAAATCTGATTGTAGAAGCCAAAAAATATTTACTCAATACAAATTATTCGATTTCGGAGGTTTCGTATTTACTCAATTTCAAAGACCCTGCCTATTTTACTCGACTTTTTAAGAAACAAACGGGGGTTTCGCCAAGCGAATTCAAGAAAATATAAAAGAAAAGGCGACCAGAGCCGCCATTTTCTAAGTAGAAATTTATATAAGTGTAGTTAAAATACGATTGAAGAATTATTTATACTTAACCAAAAATGGTTTGTGAAAATTCAAATATTTAATTACCTCATTATCAGCACTTTGTGCCGAGCGACGGTCGTCTCTTAACCTTTGTAACTCTGTGCCTTTTGAGCATAATTGATAATTTAGTATGTTGTTATCCACTTTTTCAGTGAACAGAATGAGTCCGACCCACGGTTCGCAGCACAATTATTCCATAAAACCAGCTTTTGCTTTTTGACCAGTTTTTACCCAGTTTCTCAATTCATCGAAAGTTTTACCGGTTTGTTCGTTCGTAAAATTACAATGACCTTGTCCGTTTGTGTATTTTACGCTAAAATACTGTTGTTTTCCCTGCTTTTGAATAAGGTTTTCATAACTTACAATCGCCAAATCGGCAGGAATCAGTTGATCATAAATTGTATGTAATGCCAAAGCTGGTTTGTCAATTACGCCAGTTCTATCATATTTATCGAATAGCGTGTTTATATTTACAGTTGCGACCAATCTCTCAGCTTTCTGATTTACCACAAGACTATTTGGAAATCTTCCATAAATTGTATTGGTATTATCATAAGGGTTTCCACCTGCCTTTTTAGCAATATCTCGCAAAACTCCCTCGCCGAATGCTAATGCAAAAGCCAAATCATCGGTTTTTATATCAAAATGTTTGGCAAATTCTACGGCAAGTAGCGAATCTTTTGCATAAATTGCCTTTTTCATCAACATTGCATTTCCAAAAGCTACCTGCATAGATACTACATCTTTGGGCTTTGACATATCAAAAATATCATGCAGAGAAGTAGCAATATTTGGAAAAAGGCCATTGAAAGTAGCTAACATATCAAATTCTTTGCGAGTTTGAAGATAAATTCGTCCAGCCAACGGACACATCGGTAAACCGCCATTATAATTCTGTCCATAATTTTCGAGGGTAGCCAGTGTAATTCCACCACCCATCGAATGCCCAACCATAAAAGTTGAGTCTGGTTGACCGTATTTTTTTACAAAATATTGTCTTAACGACTCAGTATCATCAACACCTTGAACCAAAGCTAAACCTTGAAAAGCATAATCTGACGCTGCTACTGCAAACCCCCTTTCCAAAAAAGGAGTCATTCGCTTCGGAAATTCTGGATTCTGACTTTGTGCGGGTTTCGACCCCATAAATTCGTATCCATGAGCATACATCACCAATTTTCCTTTCCAGTTTTCGGGAAAAAGAATTTTATATTTCGCTCCATTGATGCTTCCTGTATCGGTTTTAACGATATTTTGGGCAAAAATTGTGTGAGCCAGAAACAATAAAACTAAGGCTTTTTTCATGGTTAATCCCTCTGAAAGTAAGTTTTTATTAATAATAGGTTAGTACTTAAACTTTGTTTGCAACTTATATGCTAAAAATTTCACTATCCTCACTGACAATCTTTTAATATGGTCGAACTTGGAAGCGACCGAGCGTTGGCCGCCGTCGCTCGGTTCATTCCATTTTATGCTTCTCCCCAAACTTTTAGGGCAGTATTTACTGTCAAATCAAGTTTACGCCATTGGTCATCGTGGCTCATATCGTTTCCGTGGTGCGTTGATGAAAACCCACATTGCGGACTCACACAAAGATTTTCGATTGGCGTGTATTGAGCAGCTTCGTCGATGCGTTTGCAGAGGTCGTCAATGTTTTCGAGTTCACGTTTTTTTGATGAAATAATGCCCAAAACCACTTTTTTGTTATTCGGCATAAAACGTAGCGGAGCAAAATCACCCGAACGCTCATCGTCGTATTCAAGCAAATAACGGTCAACATTGATTTCGTTAAAAAGGATTTCGGCAACTGGCTCATAACCACCTTCAGCAAACCAAGTGCTGCGGTAATTGCCACGGCAAAGGTGAATACCTACCATCAAATCAGCAGGGCGATTATCAATAACTGAGTTGATAAGTGCGGCATAAGTGCGAGGCAATTCGTTCGGGTCTTCGCCTCTTGCTTGAGCGGCTGCACGCATTTTAGGGTCGCAGAGGTATGCCAAATTTGTATCATCAAGTTGTAAATAACGCAAACCTGCATCATATAAATGAGCAATTTCTTCACGATAAGCAGCAGCTAAATCGGCAAAAAACTCATCCATATCTGGGTACGAATTAATATCAATTGATTTGCGTCCACCACGAAAGTGAATCATCGTTGGTGATGGAATTGATACTTTTGGCGTTTGCGAAACAACCGTTTTTAGATAATTGAAATCGGCTACCTGAATGTCTTTTACGTGCTTGAGTTTGCCTGTTACGCTCAAAATAGGTGGCGTGAAACCATCTTCGGCTGCTTTGGCATTTGGATTAGCATCAATGCCACCCGTTACGCTTACGCCTGCCAGTTCTTTCAAGAAATCGAGATGAAAATAATCACGACGGAACTCTCCATCGGTGATGGCTTTCATGCCCGTTGCTTCTAAATGCTTTACAGTTTCAGCAATCCCTGCATCTTCGATTGCTCTTAATTCTTCAGCAGAAATTTCTCCTTTTTTCCACTTGAAACGATTCTCTTTTACTTCTGGTGTGCGTAGTAAACTACCCACGTGGTCGGCTCTGAAATTTGACAATTTATTTAATTATTTTTAAAATTTAATGCGAAAATTATTTTATTCATTGCCGTCTGCTTTAGCTGATGGATACCATAAATTCAAAACGAAATTAGCTTTAGCCGAAATAAATATTAATTTTTGGCTAAAGCCGATTTTGATGTTTATTAGCCTATTATCCGTCAGCTAAAGCAGACGGCAATGAAATAGACTTGTTTATTAGTAATAAAATAGGATGCTTACTTCTCTTTTTAACTTATTTCTTTTGAATCTATTTTTGCGGTAATTAAACCCGATAAAAGTGCTGGAACTGCAAAAATCAAGAAGTTGGTGGCGATTCCTAAACCCGCTCCAATCAATAATCCACCAATCAATGGACCTACGATTCCGCCCAAACGCCCCGCTCCCATTGCCCAACCCACGCCAGTTGTACGAAATTCGGTTGGATATAATCTAGCTGAAAGTGCATAAAGCCCAACGAAACCGCCTTGAATACCAAAGCCTAATAGTGCCAAAATAAGCAGGATGACATCTGAGCCAACAAAAAGACCAAACGATGCCATTAAAACACCTGTCAGAACCAATATTATACCCAAAGTTTTCTTTAAGCCATATTTGCTCGAAAAATATCCTTGTGTAATAATTCCGAAAAACGCCCCAATATTAAAGACTGTTCCTGCATAAATCGCCAATTCCATCGAAAGTCCTGCATCTTTTGCCAATTTTGGAATCCAACTTGTGAGGAAATACAAAGCAGCAAATGCCATGAATAAGGCAGCCCAAAGCTGAAGAGTTGGTTTTTTGAAGTCGGTTTTGAGCAATTGGTCAACGGGCAATTTTGATTTGATTTTATCAATTATTGGCAGAGATTCTAAAGACTGAATATTCATTTTTGCTAGAATCTTATTCAGTTTTTCGAGGGCATTTTGGGGCTGCGTTCGTAAATAAAAATCAATTGATTCCGAAAGAAAAAACAGAATCAATGGAACAGAAAACATAGAAGCAATGCCCGCAATGCGAAACATTTGTTGCCAACCTTCAGCCGGAATTACTTTAGCAGCCACCAAACCCGCTACTACCGCACCAATTGGATAACCCGAAATAACAAAACTTACCCAAAAATCACGGGTTTTGTTGGGAGTGTACTCAGAAGCAAGTGAAGCCGTACTTGCCAACATACTTCCAATACCAAGTCCGCTTACAAAACGATAAATCAACAACTCAGTAATTGAAGCGGCATAAGAAGTAAGATAAATACAAACGCCCATAATGATGCCGCTAATGAGAATGATGGATTTTCGACCGATTTTATCGGCAAAAGGAGCTAAAAAAAGCGTCCCGATAGTCATTCCGAATAGCCCTGCACTAAAAACTGTACCCAAAGCCTGCGGAGAAATATCCCACGCTTTGGCAATAGCGGGAGCGGTGTAAGAAATCACCAGTACATCCATACCATCAAGCATATTCATTAGAAAACAAATAAAAATGGTGGAATACTGCAGACTTGTCATCGGATTATTATCGATAAGAGCCTTAGGGTTGAAAGTCATTATTTTAGTGTTAGAGGTTGAATGTTTGATGTTGAATTGAGGGTTTAGTTAAATGCTTGATTGTGATGTTTTTACGATGGCTGTCAAAATTCTTATAAATGAATTGCATTCTTGTTTGATTTCTTCAAAATCATATTCAATAAAATTTCCTGTCTCAATGAGTTTAATCCAATAAAGTGTTTTACGAGCTTCTTTTGAAGCAATACTCATTTTTGCAAAAAAATCGTTCTTTGAATATCCAGCATCCGCTTCTTCTACATTTGCCTCGATGCTTGTCGCACTCTTTAAAAATCGCTTAAATAAGACATATTTATTTTTTATCAATAAAAACTTATAAACCTCTATCGACTTCAAAGCAAAATTAAATGTTTTAGATTTTATCAAATTTCCTTTCATCAAACATTAACAATTAAGCATCAAACATTTATAAAACTTCCCAAACTTGAATTGTGACGTTGTTTGGGTTTCTGATGCCTTTACAAATAAAAATGGCATTATTCATCCATTCGTATTTACCTTGTGGTGCTTCAAATATTGGTATCGCACAAAAATAGCACTCCGTTGGCGAGACAAATTCTCCTCTTTTACAAGCAGTAAAACGTCCACGTGGTTCTGTCCAAAATTGTTGACCGAATTTAATAAAATAGACTAAATCGCTCGCTTAGATAGCATTTTGAGCAATTTTTTCTTGTAAACCCCAATTTTTTATTGCTCGAACATTATGCGGAAGTGTGTTAATTCCCACGCCCAAAGGTTAAAATTGTTTTGACCGATTCAAATATTTTAACCTCTAATCCAGCTTTATGAAGGCTCAAAGCGGTAGTCAATCCACCAATTCCAACACTGATTATAATAATTTTCATCAAAAATAATTATAACTTTTTTACAAATTTCTGCATTATACCTTGATTTTACTATGCAAAATAGGAGAATAAATAGGCAAAATCAATCATAAATTGAGAATTCAAATACTCTAACTGAATATAATCTAACATGTTAGCCTTAACTAATGAGAATAATGCCGTTTAGGAACTTTTCAATACGGGTAATCCTTAAGCCATTGCCAAAAATTTTCTCGATGAACAATTTTTGTTTCAACGGGTTGATATGATTCTAAAAAAGCTTGTGGAAACTTAGATTTAGCTTCAGGATTCCATAAAAGTTATACTTTTTATGGATTATAGTCCACAAAAATTAACATTTTAAGCTATTTTTTTAAAAACACTATTTTAATCCCAACATTCTAATCGCATTTTCTTTCAAAATTAATGGCTTTACTTCTTCTTTGAAACCAGCTTCTTCAAAATCTTTCATCCATCGTTCTGGAGTAATTAATGGAAAATCAGTTCCGAAAAGAACCCTATTTTTGAGCATTGTATTGGCGTATTGAATAAGTTGTTTCGGAAAATATTTAGGCGACCAGCCACTTAAATCTATATAAACATTAGGCTTATGCATCGCTACCGAAAGGGCTTCATCTTGCCACGGCCAGGAAGGATGAGCAATAATTATTGGAGAATCAGGGAAATCAATTGCCACGTCATCGAGGTGCATTGGATTTGAATATTCTAAACGCAAACCACCGCCGCCACGCACGCCAGAGCCAAAACCCGAATGACCCGAATGAAAAAGCATCGGCAATTTGTATTCGGCAATAACTTCATAAAGATGATACGCCATTTTATCGTAAGGATAAAAACCTTGTACCGTTGGATGAAATTTGAAGCCTTTTACGCCATAATTTTCTATCAAATCACGGGCTTCTCTTGCTCCCATTCGGCCTTTGTGCGGGTCGATGCTCGCAAAGGCAATCATCACATCATCGTTTTTGAGAGCAGCCTCAGCCACCTCGATATTCGGAATGCGACGTTTGCCAACATTATGCTCTGAATCAACGGTAAACATGACAAAAGCTAGATTATTATCTCGATAAAAATCGGCCGTTTCTTGAATAGTCGGGCGTTTATCCGACTTAAAATATTTGGCAAATGCTTCATCCAATTCTGGACGATAATCATCGTGCGGTTGGCAACACGACACCTCTGCGTGCGTGTGTACGTCGATGGCAATTACTTTTTTTAGGTCTATCATATTTTTTAATGACGAATATTCGAATGACGAGTTACGAATTTTTTAAAATTACAATTTATTCGTATTTAATGGTTTGAAAAATTCGTCACTTGTTTTAATTTTTTTTTCTTGCTGTTTTGATTGATGAAACTGTTATTGCTAAAAGTTCATCAGCTTCTTTAAAAATTGGCATAATTTCTTGTCTAATTTCTGGTAATAAAGCAACTATGAATTCTAACCAAAACATAGTTTCGTCTAATTCTTCTTCAACAATTTTTAATTTATTGATAAAATCTGGATTAGACTTTCCTCTGCAAGCTGCCCGATAATTTGCAGCAGTAGCTGGAGCAGAACGAACAATTTGATTTCTTACGGCCTTAAATTCATGCTCATTTGGTAGCTTTCTTGTAAGTAAAACTACCGAAATCGCCCAATTTTTGTATCTATTTTTTAGGCTTTCGATATCCATAAAAGTATTTTTAAATTCAAAAATTATTTATTTTGTCGAAAAACTATTTGTCATTCATTATTCGAATAATTCGTCATTGGAGACTACTTCCCTCCCATTCTAATCGCTCCATCGAGGCGGATTACTTCGCCATTGAGCATGGTGTTTTCGATGATTTGTTTTACTAAAGCAGCAAACTCAGACGGTCTGCCCAGTCGTGGTGGAAATGGCACTTGTTTTCCCAGAGAATCTTGGGCTTCTTGTGGCAAGGATGCCAACAATGGTGTTTCAAAAATGCCGGGTGCAATTGTCATTACTCTAATACCCATTCGAGCAAATTCACGGGCAATTGGTAGCGTCATAGCCACAATTCCGCCTTTAGATGCCGAGTAAGCCGCCTGTCCGATTTGTCCATCAAAGGCTGCAACCGAGGCAGTATTGATTACAATTCCTCTCTCATCTTCGGTATTTGGTTCATTATTTTGCATTTTTTCGGCTACTAATCGAAGGGTATTAAAAGTACCAATTAGATTTATATTGATTACTTTTTGAAAGAAATCTAAAGCGTGCGGGCCGTCTTTGCCAACTACTCTTTTGGCGGGGCCAACTCCGGCACAATTAATGATTCCTTCGATACTTCCATAAATTTCAACCGACTGATTAACAGCATTTTGGACTTGTTCTTCGTTAGTTACATCAGTTTTTATGAATTTCGATTTTGTCCGTAAATTGGTTTGTGCGGTTTTTCCTAATTCTTCGTTTACATCGAGTAAAACAGCATTTCCGCCATTTTCAATAATCATTTTAGCGGTTGCGAAACCTAAGCCAGAAGCTCCGCCTGTGATTAAGAATGTGTTGTTTTCTATTTTCATACAGCTCCCTATCTCCCGAAGGGGTAATTAAAATTATTTTATACTTATCTTTAAAAATACGCTATTTGTCACTATACATTTCATTCACCAAATCTATTCTATATTTCAAAACTGCTCTTTGGTTCAACGAACCTTTGTCAGTTATTTCGCCTAAATCAATAGAGGGTTGGTCAAGAGCAATGACATATTTTTTTATCATTGTCGAACTACCAGATGAGGTTTTATTAAATTCAGTCAACCAATTATTGATAAAATTTTCTACTTCCGAGTGAGTAAAAGCTTCTTTGTTTGATATTTCGGAACTCAAATTAGCTAATTTTCTACAAGCATCGGCATTTAAAAATAAAATTGTACCAATATATTCTTTATCCAAACCAGCTATCACCACATCTTGAATAATTGGCGAGCCAGTCGAAATAACTTTTGCCTTCAAAACTCCCACGTTTACCCAAGTTCCTGTCGAAAGTTTGAAATCTTCAGCAATTCTTCCATCAAAAACCAAACCTTTATCGGGCATGTTTTCATCTAAAAATTTTACGGCATCCCCTGTTTTATAATAACCATCTTCATCGAAAGCATTTTTGGTAGCTTCATCATTTCGCCAGTATCCTTTAGTTACGTTGGGGGCTTTGTAGCGAGCCTCCATTTTATCGCCATCGGGCACGAGTTTTACATCCATACCAGCCACAGGCACGCCCAAAAGTCCAGAAAATGCACCGCCCCAATTAGCAAACATAGCAGATGGCCCCGACTCAGTGCAACCCAAACCAGTAATTATCGGAATTTTTACACCAATCGTTTCTACTGCCAATTCTTCCAAACGATTCCAAACTGGCTGAGCCAAACTCGCCCCAGCATAAAACAAAATATTAAGATTTTTGAAGAAGTTTTCTCGCAAAGCAGGCTCTTTTTCAAGAAATGGAAGCAACATTTCGAAACCTTTTGGTACATTGAAATAGGCCGTTGGAGAAATCTCTCGGAGATTCTGAACGGTTTCTTCGATACCTTTGGGAGTTGGTTTACCATCATCAATTAAAATTGTTCCGCCATTGTAAAGAGCGAGTCCGAAATTATGATTACTTCCAAAAGTATGATTCCATGGAAGCCAGTCAATAAAAACAGGCGGTTGCTGCTGCATAAACGGAAGCATCTGCGTAATCTGCTGTAAATTGGCACACCACATTTCGTGATGATTCATTACGCCTTTAGGCAAGCCAGTTGAGCCAGAAGTAAACAAAACTTTGGCAATCGTATTGGCATTTACTTTTGTAGCGGCAGCATCTACATCGGCCGTAGCTTTCGTATAAAGTATTTCTTGAAAATACACACCATTTTCGCCATCGGCAGTAACGACAATCGTTTCAGGAAAAAGTTCCTTGGCAAACTCGATGGCTTTCTGATACACTTTTCCACTTTGGGCAAAAATAACTTTCGGAGTCATCAGTTCGAGACAATGCTTGAGTTTACCAAAATCATCAGAAACTAACGAATACGGCGGTGAAATCGAGGTATAAGTAATACCAATATGCACCGAAGCCAAGGCCAAAAGTGCGTGTTCGAGGCTATTTTCTGATAAAATTACGACAGTTTCATCAAGTGTAAATTCGAAATTTAATAAATACTGAGCGATGCTTTTTACTTTTTCGAGGGTTGCGGCATAAGATAATTTATGCCAATCTCTCGTTGTTGGATTTCTTCTACCGATAAAAGTATGATCAGGTTTTGTATTTGCCCAATGCACTAATTTATCGGTGATTTTAATGGGAAAGTCGGCCAATAATTGCTCATTTTTGAAATGAACAACAGCATTTTCGAGTTGTTTTTTATACGTTTTGGTGGGACCGAATTGTGTATTTTTATACATTCCTTTTAGATGTTGAATGTTTGATGCTTTATGTTTAATAATTTATTGCTAGAAAACCGTTTATTCTCCTACTTTCTTGGCTTTTCCTTCTAGAAAATCTTTTAATCTTTCTTTAGCTTCGGGAGCATTTTGAGCGATAGCTGCGGTTAAGCTTTCAATCAATAAGCCTTCATTTTGTGCCGAATCAACGATTTTTGGTAATACGTGCATGAGTGCATAATTGGTCATACCTACATTTGAAGCTATTTTTTTTGCTAATTCCATGCCCTTTTCAAGTCCTTGCCCCTCTTCAACGAGATACTGAGCCATTCCTATTCGCTCGCCTTCTTCGGCTTTATAAACCCTACCTGTAAGCATCATGTCGGTCATGCGAGCCATACCAATCAATTTTGGAACTCGCACCGATGCTCCGCCACCTACAAAAATTCCTCGTTGACCTTCGGGAAGTGCATAAAAAGTACTTGTTTCGGCTACTCTGATATGGCAAGCTGAAGCCAATTCGAGTCCGCCACCTATAACTGCACCGTGCAAAACTGCCACTACTGGCACAGTTCCAAATTGTACTTTTTCAAGTACACGATGCCACATTCGAGAATGATGTAGCCCTTGAATAGCATCACGTTCTTTCAACTCCGAAAGGTCAAGTCCTGCCGAAAAGTGTTTTCCTAAACCATAAATTATTGCACAACGAACCTGCGAAGGAATATTTTCAAAGACTTTTTCTATACCCAAAATCAAATCGTCATTGAAGGCGTTGCGTTTTTCAGGGCGATTGATGGCCACCAACAGGATTTCGTCTATTATTTCTAATTGAATTGACGCAGTGGGAGATTTTATTTCTTGCATTTTATTGTCCAAAATTTGATTGACTTATTTCAATACAAAATTGAACAATAAAGAGATTTTTAAATAGGTAAAATAATGAATATAATAGGCAATAACAATCATTTTTGTAAATTTCTATATTCTTTTGGCGAAATTCCTGTCTTAGATTTAAAGAATCTCGAAAAATCGCTTGGCTCAAAGCCTCCAATCTTAAACGCAACTTCGGCAATACGCATAGGCGTCTGTTTGAGCAAAACTTTTGCTTCCAAAACCCGCATTTCTTCTAAAAGTTCATGAGCAGATTTGCCAGTTGTCGTTTTTACGCATTTGTGTAAATGATTGGGTGACACCGCCAAAATTTCGGCAAATTCAATGACGGTCTTTTTATTGTAAATCTGTTCTGAGAGTAAATTTTTGTAGCGTTGCGTAAGATTTGAAGCTGCATTATTAGTCATTTTTTTTGTTTGACTATCCAAAAACTTGACTTCATTAAAAAGCGTAGTCAAGTACAAAGCAATGATTTCGGCACGATGCGATTCGTTTCGAGTCCGCTCCGAAAATAGGATTTCTAAAAGATTTGCAATTCTGATTGTTTCTTGAACCTCAATCAATGGTTCGGCTGTAATTTGAAAAAACGGAAAATCTTTTTCGATGTCAACATTAAGCATAGGCTGATTGAAAATTTCAGGCTGAAAATGACAATAAAAACCTTCCAAATCCTCAGAAATGGCTTCGAGCGAAGTGATTTGGTCGGTAGAAAGACAAAAGAACGTATTTGCTTTTACTACATAATTATTCAAGCCTTTGCTTCTAATAGCAAATCCTTTGCTTACGTACAGAAAAAAATAAACCGAACGTCGATGCGGCAAAATGGGTAATTTCAGAAAAGATTTATAGTTTTCGATGCGTTCGATATGAAAATTTTCATAAAAACTTGAAACTTTGGGTTTCCAATTTCCAAAAAGATAGTCATCAAACTGCGAAGGGTTAAGTTTTGGTATTTCTTTCAAACGAGTCATTTTTTCAACCATAGATTCATTTTTTGATGCAATATATAAAACCTTGCCAAGCGATTCGGCGGAATTGCACTAAAACAACTCAAAACCAGCTTTTTGAATAGGAAAACAAGGTATTTTTGCCGAACTTTGCAAAAAATATGTAAAACAATTGGGCGACGTTCCGTTGAGAGGCTCCCCGAAGGATTGCAACAAGCTCTCCCAAATTGTTTAGAAGAAAAATGAAAACAAAAGGAATAGTAAAAAATAAAATCAATATCGTTACGCTCGGTTGCTCGAAAAACATTGTTGATTCGGAGGTGCTTTATACACAGCTCAAAGGTAATGGCATGAAGGTTGAACACGAGTCGAAAAAAGACGATGCCAATATTGTTATCATTAATACTTGTGGTTTTATTGATAATGCCAAGCAAGAATCTATCGATACAATTTTGCGTTATGTCGATGCAAAAGATGCAGGAATTGTTGATAAAATTTATGTAACTGGCTGTTTATCACACCGTTATAAAGACGAACTTTCGGTCGAAATACCAACAGTCGATGCGTGGTTTGGCACTAATGAGCTACCAAGAATGCTCAAAACACTAAAAGCCGACTATAAACATGAGTTAGTTGGCGAACGCCTTTTGACTACTCCAGCTCACTATGCTTACCTAAAAATTGCTGAAGGTTGTGACCGCCCATGTAGCTTCTGTGCGATTCCGCTAATGCGTGGCGGACATATAAGCCGCCCAATGGACGAGATGGTTTTGCAAGCACAAAATTTAGCAAAAAAAGGTACAAAAGAACTAATTCTAATTGCTCAAGACCTTACTTATTATGGTCTTGATATTTATAAGAAAAGAAATTTGGCTGAATTGCTTGATAAATTATCAGACGTTGAAGGCATTGACTGGATTCGTCTGCAATATGCTTATCCTTCAGGTTTTCCGATGGATATCTTAGATGTGATTAAGAATCGCTCGAACGTTTGTAAATACCTCGATATGCCGCTGCAACATGGTTCGTCAGAGATATTGAAAATCATGCGTCGTGGCATTGACCGCCCAAAAACTGAGGCTTTGATAAATACTATTCGTGAGAAAATACCAGAAATTGCTATCCGTACGACCTTAATTGCGGGCCATCCAGGTGAAACCGAAGAGCATTTTGAAAAAATGTATCATTTCGTAGAAAAAATGCGTTTCGATAGATTGGGGGTTTTCCAATATTCTCACGAAGACGATACGCATTCATTTACGTTGCCAGATGATATTCCTGCCGAAGTAAAACAAGAACGCACTGATATTATTATGGAGCTTCAACAAGGGATATCGGCCGAATTAAATCAAGCTAAAATTGGTAATACTTACAAAGTTTTATTTGATAGAAAAGAAGGCGGTTATTTTATCGGAAGAACAGAATTTGACTCGCCAGAAGTTGATAATGAGGTACTTGTGCCAGCTTCTCAGTACGTAAGAATGGGCGATTTTGCCAACGTAAAAATCAATAATGCCGAAGAATTTGATTTGTATGGTGATTTGGTTTGATTTAGCTCCTACACAATCTTTACATACTGCTAACAATAAGCCCATAAGGTCACATGGATTGAGTTTCCAGTTTTAAATGGCAATATCCATCAGCTAGCCTTCAGGAATAAGACCATCGAAAAACGGAAAGAGAATATTACTATTTAATGGCTTGTTTTGTAGTGGTATTGTTAAACTTATGGCTTGTGCATTTGCCATATTTAGATTTTGGGCATCTTATTGAAAATGATAACCATCTTCTGAAATAATTCCAGCAAAGTCTGTTTGATAAAAGACTTTTCCAATCCTACTCATCGGCTACCTACTTTCTGATTACGCCCAGTTCACTACCAAATAAATCAAGCACTTGGTTCACTTTATCAAGTTTAAGATTAGTCTTACATTGTTCTAATTTACGCACATAACGAAGCCCAACCACTGCCTTAAAAGCAAGTTCTTCTTGCGTAATTTTCAAATTCTTACGCTATTCTTTAATGAATTGAGCAATTGATGATGCATTTTTCATACCATATTGGGTATAATTATTGATAAATATGTAAAATCTGAGATTGTCTAATTTTTCCGCACACAAAACTCTCTTAATTTTGTGTTCAAATGGAAAAGACAGGTATCAACAAAAAGCGTCGTAAATACGATGAAAGTTTCAAAATGGAACTTTTAAAAATG
>Ga0114967_10000091_pt1 | contig 69488 bp, 75 predicted proteins | sample M_130628_MF_Meta_FD_92639 | JGI IMG/M metagenome (GOLD analysis project Ga0114967, IMG submission 92639) | Freshwater microbial communities from Lake Montjoie, Canada to study carbon cycling - M_130628_MF_MetaG | ecosystem: Environmental > Aquatic > Freshwater > Lake | place: Lake Montjoie... | reverse complement strand
CGCAACGTCGGCCCGCGACGGCCCGCACCGACTTCCTCCGTGAGGACCTGGTCAAGCGCCATGTGTTCGGCAGCCGACAGTGGCTCGGGCGAAAGCAACTCCCAGTCGTATTCAGCAAACGATCGCGCATCAGCGATCGCGCGTCGGACCGCTGTTGCTACCGCTTCTGGGTGCACGCCGAGCATGACGACGTCGTCTGGGAGAGCGTCACGAACCCTGCGTGCGATCTCACCCGCATCAGCGCTGACAGAGATTCCCTCGATTGCCGCGGTGATTGCCTCGAGTGCCTCGTCCGGTTCGAGGAAGAAGTCTCCCGAAATGACGACGTCAACGAGGTGACCATTCTGTTCATTGGCCTCGACGACAATCAGTTTTCCGCCGGGAACCTTGTATTCACCCTTCATGCCGCGGCAGAGCCGAAGCACATGTTGTTGGTTCCGCAGACAATGGCCATGCCCCCCATTTTACGCATTACGACTAGACCTGCTGAGCCTGCCTAGGATGAGAGGCATGGTCGGTCGTCAAAAACGTAGTGCGCGCGAGCCACGACCGTCGATGTTTCGGGCCCTGTCTAATCGGAATTTTCGCATTTGGATAATCGGTGCGCTGCTCGCCAACATCGGCGGATGGGCACAACGTGCGGCTCAGGATTGGCTCGTCCTGACCGAGCTCACCAACAATGACGCCGTTGCGCTGGGTTTCAGTCTCGCGCTTCAATTCGGTCCAAGCCTGATTCTCGGTCCGTTCGTCGGTCCGTTCATCGACCGGTTTCCGGGACGCCTCATCATCTTGTGGTCTGCTGTGATTGAGACCCTGTTTGGTGTCGTGCTCGGCGTCGCAGTGTTGACCGGTGTCGCCACACTCGGACTTGTCTATGCACTTGCGTTGGGCCTCGGCATTGTCCAGGCAATAGAAACCCCCGCGCGTCAAATCTTTGTTAACGAACTGGTCAGCCAAGATAACGTTCCCAACGCCATCGGACTCAATTCGACAATGTTCAATACTTCGAGACTCGTAGGTCCGGCATTAGCGGGGATTGGTATTTCGCTCCTCGGAACGGGCTGGACTCTTCTCTTTGCTGGGCTCAGCCTCGCCTCGGCGATTGTCGCAATTTCCATGCTCCGACGAAGGGAACTGCATTCGGTTCGGAAAGCTCCCAAGGAAAGCGGTCAATTCCGAGCTGGGATTGCTTACATTCGATCCCGCGCAGACCTCGTCATCGTCCTCACGATGTTGTTTGTTGTTGGTGCCCTGGTGTTCAATTTCGGAATCTTCGCGGGCACCATGGCCGTCATCGAATTCAGGCTTGGGGCGCACGACTACGGCTTCATCATGTCTGCTCTTGCCGTGGGTTCACTCGGTGGCGCTCTGTTAGTGGCGCGAAGCTCCCGCCCACGACTTTCCGTCATCACCATGGCCGCCGCATCAATAGCAATCGGCGGGTTGGCCGCTGCGCTTGCGCCGACTGTCACGACCTTTGTTGTACTTTTTCCCATCTTGGGCTTCGGTGCGGTGCTCATGGTTGCGACAATAAACGGCTACATCCAAACCACGACCGACGAGATCTATCGCGGCCGGGTGATGGCCATTTTCTCAACGCTGCTCATGGGTGCGACCCTCATCGGCTCGCCACTCGCGGGTTGGGTGTCGAACGCGTTCGGTCCGCGGTGGGCGATTGGCGTTGCGGCGTTGGGCGGGCTGGTCGCGACAATTATCTCGTTGGTGTGGATGCGAAGTTCCCACAACATCTCGACGATGGACACTTTTCGGTCTGCGTTGACCCGCTCATCGAAAGACAACTCGGACACCGCCACCCAGATAATCACCATCACCGAACGCGGACCGTAGCGCACCAAAACCGCCGAATAATCCGAACTTGCGCACCGAACCGCCTAGAATAGCGGCGTGGACGCAACTGACAAGCGAATTATCGAGCAACTCCGCGAGAATGCGCGCGCTGGATACGCCGAAATCGGCGATGTTGTCGGTCTTTCGGCAAGCGCTGTAAAGCGACGCGTGGACCGTCTCGTTGACTCTGGGGCCATCCGTGGTTTCACCGTCAACGTCGATCCGGCCGCGGAAGGCATCGGAGTCGAGGCATACGTTGAACTGTATTGTCGAGGGACGGTGTCGCCTGATGATCTGCGGAAACTCTTGCACGGCGTCCCTGAAGTGGTCTATGCCGGAACGGTGTCCGGACAGGCCGATGCGATTGTGCACATGCGGGCCTCGTCAATTCCGGCATTAGAGGCGGCACTCGAAAAAGTTCGGAACGCTCCGAACGTTGACCACACACGGTCGTCCATCATGTTGTCCCGACTTGTTCATCGTCGAATTCTCTGAAAAATGTTCTGACATGCGCCGTCGTGAGCGTTCGTGACGCGAGAATGGACACATGCGAATCGGAGTCCTCACTTCAGGCGGCGATGCCCCTGGTCTCAACGCCGTCATTCGTGGCGCTGTTCTCAACGGTGAACGCCACTATGGGATGTCCTTCATTGGTATCCGCGACGGCTGGCGCGGGCTAGTCAACGCTGATTTTCAAAAACTCGAACGCGCGGATGTCAAGGGAATCGGCAAGATGGGCGGAACGATTCTTGGTTCTTCTCGCACAAACCCATTCGAGGGCAATGGCGGCATTGAACGCATCAATCAGGTCATGTCGGACGCCGGCATGGACGGTTTGTTGGTTATCGGTGGCGAGGGAACTCTCGCCGCCGCGAATCGCCTTTCCGAGGCCGGGATTAAGATAGTTGGTATTCCCAAGACCGTCGACAACGACCTTTCTGCCACGGATTACACTTTCGGTTTCGACACGGCGGTAAACATTGCCACCGATTCCATGGATCGCCTGCGCACGACCGGCGACTCGCATCACCGATGCATGGTCGCGGAAGTCATGGGTCGTCACGTCGGATGGATCGCTCTTCATTCGGGGATGGCGGCGGGCGCCCACGCAATCCTGATTCCAGAGCGCAAAACGTCCCTGGACGAAATTGTCGGCTGGGTCACGTCAGCCTACGAGCGCGGCCGCGCACCCCTCGTGTGCGTGGCGGAGGGGTTCTTGCTGGACACGATGGATGACGCGCACAGCGAGCGGGGGCTCGATGCGTTCGGCCGACCTCGACTCGGAGGCATCGGCGAAATGCTCGCTCCCCTAATTGAAGAAGCGACGGGCATTGAGACGCGTGCAACGACACTCGGTCACATACAACGCGGCGGCACACCGTCGGCGTTCGATAGAGTCCTCGCCACCCGCTTTGGGATGAACGCGGTCCGAGTGATCTCTGAAGGCGGGTGGGGCGCCCTCGTGGCACTTCGTGGGACCGACATCATCACTACGACTTTCGAATCAGCACTCGGTCAACTCAAGACCGTTCCCGAAGAACGCTGGTCCGAAGCCGCCCTGTTGTTCGGTTAGGCGTCGCGGAATTCCAACAAAGCATCAATGAGCGCCTCGTTGCTGCGTTCCGCCGCAGTGTGGGACACGGCCAAGCCTGCCTGTTGAGCGTCAAAGGCAGTTCGGGGGCCGATGCAGATTACGGCGGTTGATTCAGGTATCGGACTAAGTTGCTCGGCAAGCTGTCGCGCGACACTACCTGAACTTACGAGGATTGCGGTGATATCACCCGAGTGAACTCGGGCGCGGACGTCCGCGGAGACCGGGACCCCGACGGTTCGGTAGGCAGACACAAAGGTCGCATTGATTCCACGCTCGTCAAATCCTGCCGCAAGGATGGGTTCCGATGTTTCCGAGTGCGGAACAAGAATCGAGGAATCAAGGAATCCTTCGGGCAGGGCGCTGATGAAACCACGAGGCGAATTATCGTTGGGGGGAACAAAATCAACTCGAATGTTTGCAAACGACAAAGCTTGAGCCGTCGTCTCGCCAATTGCCGCCACGCGCGTGCTTTCCGGTATTTCGACCTTGTGGTGCTGCATAACGTCAACGGTGGTCGCACTCGTCAGGACAATCCAGTCAAACAATCCCGCGGCAAGGGCATCGAACTTTGACTGAAGTGCGTTGGTGTCATCCGCAGAAGCAAAGTTGACGACGGGGGCCACGACTGTCCGTGCACCGAGCGTCGTGAGGAGGTTGGTGATGTCCTCTGCGAAGCGTCCGCCTCGGGGAATAAGGACCGTCTGATCGCCAAGTCGACGAATCACGGGAATGCTAGCCGTTGGGCTCACCTCTCGAATTGCAAAATCAGTCATCCCCGAAAACCGCCCATGCTATCGAACTGACAACGATGACTCCGAGAATTCCTGCGCCGACCAACCATGGCACAGGGTTTGCCTGGAACGAACCCGTGACACGTTCGCTCAAAATTGTGCGCTGTTTACTCAAGTCAAGTTTGTTCTCGAGTTCGGAAACAGACTTCTGGAACTGTTCTCGCCGGACAGCGATTTCCGCGGCGATATTCTGGCGTTCATTTGCCATCGGTTGTCCCCTTTCCCAAGTTTCGGAAATCCTTCGCGATTTGATCGACCGATTCGAATGGAGTAAAACCTTTGCGAATAGACGCGACACCCAGAGCGATTAAAGCGATTCCCGCTACGAGCGTGGCGGCAGCAACAGTGAGTGCGGCCGCCCATGGCGGCATGAACTCAGCCAAACCAAGAATGAGGGCAACGACAAGCATCGTAAGGAACATAGATACCAACGTCACACCCAGTGTCACCCAGCCGATACCAATACCCGCGGCGCGCAACTTTCCCGCAAATTCGGATTGAAGCAAGCGAATTTCGGCACGGACCAGATCACTGAGTTCGCGCGGCAAATCAGCCAGCAACCGAAAAAAGCCACGCGCTTTCGCGTCTTTCGCCATTAGCGGTTACTTCTTCGGTTGAGCAGTGGGTCTTGCAGGAGTTGTCTTCTTTGGCGCAGACTTGGCCGCCGGCTTCGACACCCGTGTTGCGGTTTTTGCCGGCGCTTTGACCGATCGAGCGGCTTCGACGCGCTCCGCAATCTTTTTGACGTTCTGGGTGACCGCCGAGGCAACTTCAGGCGCGTTCTCTTTGACGAACTCTGTCGCAGCGTTCACTTGCTCTTGCACTCGAGGGTCGTTCCATACCTTGAGTGCTGCGTTCTTCATCTGGTTGTAGCGTGCACGACCGTCGCGAGTGCCGAGGACATAGCCAATACCAAAGCCAAGTACCAAAAGAATCTTTCCACGCATTACGAATCTCCTTGTATGCCTGTGAGACTAAATAGCCTAACCCTGAATCACGATGGTAAAAACCGTTTGAGGGTCTTCTTTCTTCGGTAAGTCTCTAGTTCTACCAAATAGTGACGCGCTCAGCGGGGTCCAGCCACATCGGATCAGTCGACGTCACGCCGAACGTCTCGTGGAAAACGTCCAGGTTTCTGACGATTTGGTTGCAGCGGAATTCGGGCGGAGAGTGGGGATCAATCGCGAGAAGCCTGAGCGCCTCTTCGTCGCGTGCGGATTGGCGCCACGCTTGAGCCCACGACAAGAAGAATCGTTCCGCGCCGGTCATTCCGTCGACTACGGGTGGCTCGTCGCCGTTCAACGCCAGAAGGTAGGCCTTCCACGCGATGCTCAGCCCGCCGAGGTCGCCAATGTTTTCACCGATTGTCAATTCTCCATTGACTGTGTGGCCCGGGAGTGCCCGGGGTTCGAGAGCGTTGTACTGTTCGATCAGCGCCTTGGTTCGCTCTGTGAATCGCTCGCGGTCAACATCGCTCCACCAGTTTGACAATCGCCCGTCACCGTCGAACTCGCTTCCCTGATCATCGAAACCGTGACCGAGTTCGTGTCCGATGACGGCTCCGATCGCGCCATAGTTCGCCGCGGCGTCGCGCTCAGCAACGAAGAACGGGTACTGGAGGATTGCGGCGGGGAAGACAATTTCGTTGAAGCCAGGGTTGTAATAGGCGTTCACCGTTTGCGGCAACATGAACCATTCGTCACGGTCGAGAGGCTTTCCAACCTTGCCCATTTCGCGCGCAAAATCGAATCGCGCAATCGTGAACACGTTTCCGACAAGGTCGTCGACGGCAATGTGAACGGAGGAATAATCGCGCCAGCGTGCCGGATAGCCAATCTTGGGGGTGAATTTATCAAGCTTCTCGAGCGCGCGCGTTTTCGTCTCGTCGCTCATCCATTCAAGATTCGATATCGACTCGCGATAGGCCTCAATGAGATTCGCGATGAGCAGGTCCATTTGGGTCTTCGCCGCTGGCGGGAAATGGCGCTCGACATAGAGTTTTCCCACCGCTTCGCCAAGTCCACCCTCGACAAAACCAACTCCCCGCTTCCAGCGGTCACGAAGTTGGGGAGTTCCCGACAAGGTCGTTCCATAGAATGCGAAGTTTTCATTGACGAAATCCGTCGAGAGGTAGGGAGCGAGTCCGTGGATGACCTGCCAGCGCAGCCAGTCTGACAGCGACTCGAGGTCAGAGGACTCAAGGATTGCGCGAGCGCCTTCGACAAACGAAGGTTCGCGGACAACCACTTCCGTGAATACGTTGTCCGCGACTCCGAGGGCGTTCCGCCAGGTTATGGCTACGGGTCCTAGGGACGTCGCGAATTCGTCCCAACCCACCAGGTTGTAGGTAGCGTGCGTGTCGCGCGTCTTCACGTTGTCCCAGTGGACGGCCGCGAACTTCTCTTCGATGGAGTAGACGCGCGCTGCGCGGTCAGCCGAATCAGAGAAACCCGCGATCGCAAACATTCGTTCGAGGTGCCCTCGGTATGCGTCGCGAATCGAGGCGAAAGTGTCCTCCCGGAAATATGATTCGTCGGGTAGTCCAATACCGCTCTGCTCGAGGAAAACGAGATATCGTTCGGGGTCGCCTGGGTCGTTATCGACCCACATTGACAGGAACGAACCGATTCCGTCTCGTTCGAATTCACCAAGTACCGACATGAACTCTGCGAGGCTTCCCACGCTTTCGATTCGATGCAGGAGTGGCTTCAAGGGTGAAGCGCCGAGTGCGTTCACCGCATCGACGTTCATGAAACTCGTATAGAGGTCACCGACCTTGCGAGCTTCTGTCCCAGCAGCAGCCGACTGGCACTCTTCGATAATTTCGCGAACGGCCTTTTCGGCTTCTTCGGCAAGAACGTGAAATGATCCATAACGGGCACGATCCTCAGGGATTGGTGTCCGCTCAATCCAGCGTTCGTTGATGTGGCGGTATAAATCATCGGCGGGACGAATCGCGTCGTCGCGCTCATCAACTTCAATTCCAGACGTTGTCATGTCCACTCCTGCTATCGGGCGTTTTTAGTTGAGCAGACCAAACTGTTCAGCTTGCTTGGTTGGTCCAGCAACTAGGACCTCGTCGTGTTCGGCGACGATTGTGTCACTGTCGGCGTTGACCCAGTTCCCTTTACCCCGCTTGACTGCCATCACCGTCACACCATAGTTTTTGCGGATTTGAGAATCTCCAAGACGGGTTCCGATGATGTGTTGGTTCGCCGTTGTTTTGATGATGGCGTACGTCTCGTCGACTTCGATGAAGTCCGTTGATCCCTTCACCTGGTGGGCAACGCGACGACCCATGTCATTTTCTGGATAGACCACGTGGTGAACACCCACTTGTTCTAAAATCTCGCCGTGTTCACGTGAGGTGGCTTTTGCCCAAATCTCTTTGACACCAATTTTGGTGAGGTACGCGGCGGTCAGAATGCTCGCAAGAATGTCGGATCCGATGGCAATGACACAAACGTCGAATTCCTGAACCTTCAGTTGCTCGAGTGCTTCGTTGACGCCGGGCTCAACGCGGACGACTTTCGTCAACAATCCGTTGTGACGTTGGACGCGGTCCTCGTCTGTCTCGATTCCGAGCACCTCGATGCCGATTTCGACAAGTTCAATTGCAAGTGCACTTCCAAAACGGCCAAGCCCGAATACGGCGACGTTGCGGACGTTTTTTCGCGGACCAGTAGTTATGCGCTTAACCAAGGATTGGCCTCTCTTTCGGGAACTCGTACAGTTTAGGGCGGTGAGTCAAGATGAGGGCTGTGCTCAGTGTCAGTGGTCCAAGACGCCCGACAATCATGAGAAATATGAGGTTGATGAGCGCGGGATCGGGCAGATTTGCCGTGATCCCGGTGGACAATCCCACGGTTCCGAACGCACTGATGACTTCAAAGATGATTCGATCGGTGGTTTCGTTCGTGGTCAATTGCATGAGAATCGTCGATAACGAGATGTATGCGACCGCCAAGAGTGCAATCGTGATTGCTTGACGGTGTACGGACCGAGAAAGTCGCTTTCCGAAGATGTTGACGGCCGAGTCGCCCCTCAGTTCGGTCCACACGATGAATGCGAGGACAGCGAATGTCGTGACCTTGATTCCTCCAGCGGTTCCCGCTGGGCCAGCGCCGATGAACATGAGCGCGTCCATTCCCAACCAGGTTTCGGGATTCATTGCGCCGATGTCAACCGTATTGAACCCGGCCGTACGTGTTTGAACCGACTGGAAAAAAGCGGCCAGGATCTTGGATGCAGGGTCAAGCGGTCCGAGAGTTCCGGGGTTCGACCATTCGAACGCAGCGATGTAGATGGTTCCTCCGACGAGAAGGACTGCCGTCATGAACATGACGAGGTTGAAGTTCATCGTCCACCGTCGCGGTGCCCAGCCGACGCGGCGGAGTTCCATGATGACGGGGAAACCCAGCCCGCCGATAATGATGAGGACGCAAATGGTCAGTGAGACCACCGGGTCTGACACAAACCCCATCAGATTGTCCGGATAAAGCGCGAACCCAGCATTATTGAAGCTCGACACCGCGTGGAATGCGCCCATCCACAAGGCCTTCGGTGCGTCGTAGTTATGAACTAACCCGAACCACACCGCCAATATCAGCGCACCGATCGCCTCGAAGAAGAACACCATTCGCACAATTCGCAGGATGGTGGACTTCATTGTTGAATCAGCGGATTGCGCGCGAAACTCGCTCGAGATGAGTTCGGATCCACCCGTCGATAGCCGGCGGAAAATCGCAATCGCTACCAGTCCCGAGACCACCATGATTCCGAGCCCACCCATTTGAATGAGAGACATGAGAACGACTTTGCCAAAATCTGTCAGCCCGCTCGAAACATCAAAGACCGAAAGCCCCGTGACACACACCGCACTTGTCGCAGTGAAATAGGCGTCGACCATCGACAAGGGCTCTCCGGTAGATGAAATGGGGAGGGCAAGCAAGATTGCGCCGATGGTGATGAGTCCGACATAGCCGAGCACCGTAATCTGAGTGGGGTGAATCGAGAATCGGGGACGCGTGATTGCGCGAAATGACCATTTGGAATCCACCTCGCTAGATTACGCCCCTAGGCTGAAAACGTGAGGCTAGTCGTGGCGCGGTGTTCGGTGGATTACGCCGGACGTCTCAGCGCGCACCTGCCCTTGGCGACACGCACGCTGATGCTGAAAGGTGACGGCAGTGTTCTTATTCACTCAGATGGTGGGTCCTTTAAACCGCTCAACTGGATGAGCCCTCCGTGCGTCATTGATTTCGCGCAACCAGACGACGACCTCGCCGCTTCCGGGGTAATCGAGCTGTGGCGAGTGACTCACACGAAAACAGCGGACATTCTCGTTATCTCGATTTTCGAAATCCACCACGATTCAACCCACGAATTGGGCGACGACCCCGGTTTGATCAAAGAAGGTGTCGAGGCCCACTTGCAGCGTCTCTCGTCCGAGCAGATCTCGGTGTATGGAGAGGGCTTTAGCCTGATTCGACGCGAATTCCCGACCGCAATCGGTCCCGTCGACATCCTCGCCAGGGACGCGAACAATGCGGTCGTCGCTATCGAGATTAAGCGTCGCGGTGATATCGATGGCGTTGAACAGTTGACGCGTTACTTGGAACTTCTCAATCGTGACCCAACCCTGGCCCCAGTTTCGGGGATTTTCGCGGCCCAGGAAATCAAACCGCAAGCCCGCACGCTCGCCGAAGACCGGGGTATTCGCTGCGTGGTTCTCGACCTCGAGGAATTGCGCGGTGGCGAGACCGACCACGACAGACTGTTCTGATGACCTATACCGCTGTCCTGTTCGACCTCGATGGGACCATCGTTGATTCCGCACCCGGAATCTTCCATTGTTTCGAGCACACGTTACGCATGCTCCACCGAGACGCGCCCAGCCGCGAGATGATGCGCCCGTTCCTCGGTCCGCCACTTACGACGACGTTCGGCGACATTCTCGGGATGACTGGAGATGAACTCGAACGAGCGATTGCGATCTATCGCGCCGAATACGCAGCGGGCGGCGCGATAACAGCCGACCTCTTTCCCGGTGTCATAGAAGTAGTCCGCGCAGTTCGATCTGCGGGAATCCCCGTCGCATTGGCGACTTCAAAGGTAGAAACCGGAGTTCGCATGGTTTTGCGGCACTTTGAACTTGAAGACGATTTCGACGTGCTGGGTACCGCCTCGGACGACGACGTTCGATCAGCGAAAGCGGACGTTGTTCGCTTCGCCCTCGATGCACTCGACGAGGCGGGTGCCGACACCTCGCGCGTTGTCTTGGTGGGCGATCGAATTCACGACGTTGAGGGCGCGGCCGTCCACGGCGTCGACAGCGTGTTGGTGCAGTGGGGTTATGGCAGCGAAGACGAATGGTCCGAAGCGACTGCGACCGTCGCGACCGTCGCGGAGCTTCGCGAGTTCCTCGGCGTTTAACTGGTGCGGAACGCCGCGAGGCGGGCCGAGTTGAGCACAACGAATACGGAGGAAAACGCCATGGCGAGTCCGGCAACCGCTGGGCCCATAATTCCCGCGAGAGCTACGGGGATTGCGATTGCGTTGTACCCGAATGCCCAGACCAGGTTTCCGCGAATCGTCCAGAGCGTCGACCGTGACAGTCGAATTGAGTCGGCGACTCGGCGAAGGTCGGTTGACACGAGAACAATGTCGCTTGTTTCAATTGCGACGTCAGTGCCGTGGCCCATCGCGATTCCCAGGTCGGCCTGCGCGAGTGCCGCAGCATCATTAATCCCATCGCCAACCATCGCTACGACCTCTCCACGCTGTTGAAGACGTGCAATGAGGTCGCGTTTATCGGCCGGGTTCATGGCTCCGTAGAACTCGTCGATACCCACCTCTCGCGCAACCAATTCGGCGACCGCCGTGTTGTCACCCGACGCCATGACGGTTCGAATACCCAGTTGTGATAGCGCCCGAATTGCCTCAACCGCGCTAGGTTTCACGACATCGCTAATCGCGATGATTCCAATCACTCGGTCCCCGTGCGCAACGGCAACGAGGGATCGCCCCGCCGACATCCACTCAGCGGCTAATTCCGCGATTGCCGGCGAGACGGAATGTGACGATTCAGTGATCCAACCCAGAGACCCAGCTCGAACGATTGTCGTACCGATAGTTCCCGTCACTCCTCGCCCCGGTTCAGCCACAATTCCGGACGCAACGTCACCCATGATTCCGCGAGTGGTCGCTTCAGCGACAACTGACCGAGCCAGCGGATGATCGGTGCCCATCTCGACACGCGCTGCATCCCCGAGAACCGTGTCAACTGAAACTCCGTCACCGAAAACGTCGACCACCGATGGGTGTCCGCTCGTCAGCGTTCCCGTCTTGTCCACGATGACGGTCGTGACGCGACGCGTGCTTTCGAGAACGTCGGTTCCGCGAATGATAATTCCACTGCGGGCACCGCGCCCCGTTCCCACGAGAAGCGCCATCGGTGTCGCCAGGCCCAGGGCGCACGGGCAGGCAACAACGAGCGTCGCCACCGCAATCGACACAGCGTGTGTCGCGTCACCCGAGATCACGAACCACGCAATTCCGCCGATTACTGAGGCCACAATCACGAGTGGAACAAACACCGCCGAGATTCGGTCGACCAGTTTTTGAACGGGCGCCTTACCTGCTTGGGCTTCTTCGACCATTCGGGTAAGCCGAGAGAGTTCGGTGCCAGCGCCGACCGCTGTGGCGTCGACCACTAATCGCCCCCCCGCATTAACCGTCCCCCCAATGACTGTCGAACCAGGTCCGACGGCAACAGGCACGCTCTCCCCCGTCACAGCACTCGCATCAATCGCCGACTGTCCCGCGACGATTCGGCCATCCGTCGGCACAATCCCGCCGGCCAAGACGACGAATGTGTCGCCTTTCTGAAGGGCTCCGGCCGGCACCGAAACTTCGCGCCCATCGATGAGCAGAATTGCCTGTTTAGCGGCGGTGTTGAGAAGGGCGGTAAGGGACATTTTTGCCGAGCGTTTAGAACGAGATTCCAACAGACGTCCGAGCAGAACGAACGCGGTGACCACGGCGGCAGACTCAAAATAGAGGGAATGAGGGCTGTAGCCCAACAGCACCATGTCCATGCGCATTCCGATTGTGCCCGCCATGGTGAAGAACAGCGCATAAATTGACCACAAATAGGCAACCGCAACGCCGAGTGAAACGAGGGTGTCCATAGTGGTAGCGCCATGGCGAGCGTTGCGCGCGGCGGCCCGATGGAATGGCCACGCTCCCCACGTGACGACCGGGGTTGTGAGGGCGGCCGCAACCCACTGAAATCCGTCGAATTGCCACGCGGGAATCATTGAGACAAGAAACACCGGTATCGCGAGGGCGAGCGAAACGATTACCCGTGCCGTGAGCGTTAGGTCAGCGGGAGGCTCCGTTTCACGCTGGTCGCGATCAATCACGCGCGCGCCGTATCCGACCCTCGTGATTGCTGTGATGAGGTCGGTCGCGTTCGTCACGCCATCAATCTCGACCGACGCACGCTCGGTCGCAAAGTTCACCGTGGCCGTGACCCCGGGTACAGTCGCGAGCGCGCCTTCGATTCTGCCTGCGCAGGTTGCACACGTCATTCCCTCGAGTGCGAGGTCGACATGTGTCGTAGACATTAGTGAACGAGTTCGTAACCGGCGTCGACGATAGCCTTGTCAAGGGCAACAGTGTCAACAGCCGCTTCACTCTCTACGTGAAGAGTCGACTGGCCGTTCGCCACGAGGTCGATCGAGACTCCCGTCACGCCGGGTACAAGCGCCGCCGCTCGTGACACTGTCATCACGCAATGGTTACAGGTCAACCCGGTGACCCCGAAATCTGTTGTGCTCATGTGGTTATCCTTTCACTACAACGTGAAACAACCCCTCACTCCGCTTTATTCCGCAGCGAGAGCAAACACGTTAAATCAGTGGTGCGCAAGAGGGGACTTGAACCCCTACGCCCTTACGGGCACTGGCACCTGAAGCCAGCGCGTCTGCCATTCCGCCACTTGCGCGCGTCGCGAGACGTGCCCGACAAGGCTACCACGGCGAGCGCCTGCCAATCCCGCGAGGTGCAGGGGGGCGACACCCACCACGGTTAGAATTGGGGCGACCGTGGAGGGGGAACCGTGGGCTTATTGGACAACGTTGAACGTGGTCTTGAGCGACTCGTCAGCGGCGCTTTCGCCAAGTCATTTCGGGGCGGTGTTCAGCCAATTGAGATCATCGCGGCACTCAAGCGAGAGATTGATTCACACGCGGTCGTCGTCCAGCGAGATCGCATCCTCGCTCCTCACGCCTACACCGTCGGTCTCAATTCGGAGGACTTTGAGCCCCTCAACGCGCACGGCGCGGTTCTGATTGGCGAATTGACCGACGGAGTCCGGGCTTATGCAACTCGACAGCGTTATAGCTTTACCGCTCCCGTGTCCATCACGATTGTTGCGGCGTCAGACATCGCGCGTGGGGTGATAAAGGTCGCGTCGCAAGCTCTCGATGCGGTGTCAGAATGGCACCCCGCTCTTGAGATCAACGGCGAAACGGTTCATCTGGCCGGCCCCGAAATCATTATTGGCCGAGGTTCGACCGCAACGGTAATCGTCAACGACAGCGGCGCATCGCGTCACCATGCTCGTATCGTGTGGAGTGGGAAAATCGCGGGTCTGGAAGACCTGAAGTCAACGAATGGAACCAAACTCAACGGAACTCGGGTGACGTCCTCGCCGCTCGACCAAGGTGACGTCATTCAAATTGGCGGAACACAGTTGATATTCCGAATTCTTCCGGGGGTTTCGGCATGAGTGAGCTAACTCTTTTCGTTCTCCGGTTTGGATTCCTCGGTTTGATGTGGATGTTTGTCTTTGCCGTCGTGTTTGCGCTGCGCAGCGATCTGTTCCGCCACTATGTCCGCCGAGGCGACCGCCCGCAAGGAGACATCACACATAACCCGGGTGCCGAATCGTCGCCATTCCTTCCACCCGACGCGACCACGTCGACTTCGAACCCGGCACAGAAACTTGTGATCGTCGCGGGCGCCCGCGAAGGGCTCGAAATCCCGCTCGAGTCAGACAAACTCACTATCGGCCGCAGTGCACAATCGGGTCTCGTTATTCGCGACGAATACACCTCAACCAACCACGCGCGATTGCAATTGTGGAATGGCGATTGGGTCATTCAAGACCTGGGTTCAACCAATGGCACATTTGTCGATAACCAACGCGTCAGCGTTCCCACTCCCGTTCCGATGTACACGCCCGTTTCCGTCGGCTCGACAATTTTTGAACTGAGGCCATAGTGGACGCCCGCGTCCTTTCGGTGGCCAGCAGTCACATCGGACGAGTCCGAGCAAGCAACCAGGATTCGGGTTACGCCGGCACGCACCTTTTCCTTGTCGCCGACGGGATGGGTGGGCACGCGGGTGGTGACGTCGCCAGTTCACTCGCGACTCAGGCCGTCACGGCTGTCGCCGACGAACGATTTGAATCCGTCGAAATCGCTCAGCAGCGACTCGTGGAATCTGTCAAGAATAGTGCCGCCGAACTCATCGAAGCAGTGCGCGAACACCCCGACCTCGCTGGTATGGGAACGACCGTAAGCGCACTTCTTCGTCACAACAACCAAGTCGTTATTGCGCACATCGGGGATTCGCGCATCTATCGGCTCCGCGGGGGAGTCCTCGAACAAATCACAACCGACCACACGTTTGTCCAGAAACTTGTCGAAACCGGCCGAATCACTCCAGAGGAAGCGTTAGTTCACCCTCGCCGCAATGTTCTCATGCGAGTGTTGGGGGATGTCGCGGGGAGCGTTGACGTCGACACCGCTGTCCTTGACACCGAACCTGGCGATCGATGGATGTTGTGCTCCGACGGCTTGTGCGGTTACGCAGCGGAAAATGCCATTGCCAACGTTCTCACAACCGAACCAGATGCGGCCAAAGCCGCCAGCAAACTCATCAACCTAGCTCTCGAGCGCGGTGCACCCGACAATGTCACGGTGGTGATCGCAGGAGTCAATGAGACGAACATGAGTGCGGCCGCCAAACCGATGCTTGTCGGAGCGGCGTCACAACCCCTCATTTTTGACACGATCACTCAACGTCTTCCTAAAATTGCTTCCCGAATCTTTTATCCCCGTGCAACGTTCGAGGAAGAGGAAACCTTTGAAACGGCCGACTACCTCGACATCCTGATTGCCGAGGATAAGCGGCGGGCGGCGAAACGCCGCATGCGCTGGACAATCTATCTGACCAGCACACTCGCACTGCTTGGGCTTGTTGGGATTTTCGGTTACGTGTGGACGCAATCGCAGTTCTTCGTGGGATCCGATGAGGACAGCGTCGTGATTTATCGCGGCGTCAACGCCGACTTTGGGACAATCCCGCTGAACACGGTCGTCCGAGACACCAATATCCCCTTGGCGTCCCTTACTCAGTTTGTTCGTACGTCTGTCGAACTCACCATTCCCGTATTAAGCCTGAAGCAGGCTCTGCTTGTCGTCGAGAGGATTGAGTATGTCTCTCAGTCCCAATAGCACCGAATATTCGACGATCACCGAGCAACTGATGCTGCGTCTCAAGGTACCCGCCAAGTTGCGCAACCTGGAGGCAACCCTCATCATCTTTGCGATGATTGTGACGTCGGCCGCGCTTGCGCTCGTCGACCTCGGAGCGACAGGAAAACTCAATCCACCCATCATCGGGTTGACCCTGGGACTGGGCGCAATTGTGCTCGCCATGCACATCGCCCAACGATTCGTCGCCCGCGATGCCGACCCACTCATTTTGCCTATCGTTACGCTTCTCAACGGGCTCGGCATCGCAATGATCCACCGCCTAGATATTTCCGCTGGACTCACCGGATGGCAAGCCAATGCGACTCGGCAAATGGTGTGGACCGCAATCGCCATTGTCGTGGCGATCATCGTCATCATTGTCGTTCGCAACCACCGAGTTCTGCAGCGCTATCGCTATGTGTGGATGCTCGTCGGTGTCGGTCTGTTGATGCTCCCTCTCGTCCCCTTCATTGGCACGACAATCAACGGAGCACGGTTGTGGGTGAACCTCGGATTCGTGACCTTCCAGCCGGGAGAGATTGGCAAAATAGCTCTCGCGCTCTTCTTTGCCGGTTATCTCGTCACTGCACGCGACTCCCTGTCGGTTGTCGGAAAACGGATGTTTGGGGTGACCTGGCCTCGAATCAAAGACCTCGGTCCGATCTTTATTGTCTGGGGCATTGCCATGCTCGTCCTGATCTTCCAGCGCGACCTCGGAACATCGCTGTTGTACTTCGGTCTCTTCCTCGTCCTCATGTTCGTCGCGACGGGTCGTGCCATTTGGTTTGTTGTCGGCGGGGGGTTGTTCGGAACAGGTGCACTCATCGCAAGCCAATTTCTCGGCTACGTACAGGGTCGCTTCGCAGCCTGGCTCGATTCGTTCAACCAGGAAAACTACGACGCAATCGGCGGTTCCTACCAACTCGTGCAAGGGCTGTTCGGGTTTGCGTCCGGCGGAATAGTAGGAACGGGGCTTGGCGCAGGGCACCCGGGAATCGTCCCCCTCGCCGAATCGGACTACATCATGGCGAGCCTCGGTGAAGAACTCGGTCTCATTGGCGTCTTCGCGATTCTGACGCTGTTCATGCTTTTCGTCGCACGAGGAATTCGGATCGGCATTAATGGTGCGGATGACTTTGGTCGACTCCTCGCGGTTGGGCTCACCTTTGTCATCGCACTTCAGGTCTTTATCGTGGTCGGCGGAGTCACCCGTGTAATCCCAGTGACGGGACTCACAACTCCATTCCTCGCTGCGGGTGGTTCGTCACTTGTAGCGAACTGGATTATTGTTGCGTTGCTTTTGCGTTTGAGCGACACGGTTCGTCACCAACGCGATGAGGAAGTCGAGACATGATTAAGGAGTTGAATCGCGTAAGCCTAGGAATAGGCGTGCTTTTCGGTGCCCTTTTCATATCTTCGACTGTCATTCAGGTGTTTCAGGTAGACAACCTTCGTGTAGACCCTCGAAATGTCCGCACCGTTTACGATTCCTACGCAACCGAACGCGGATCGATTGTTGTCGGTTCCACCCTCATCGTCGAGTCTGTTCCCGCCGACGACGTCTATCGCTACCAACGCACCTATCACGGTGGAGGACTGTACGCCCCAATCACGGGGTATTACACCATCAACCAGGGAATCAGCGGACTTGAGTTTGCGATGAACGACAAACTCAGTGGGCAATCAAACTCACAGTTTTTTGATCAAGTCACAGCCCTCGTCTCGGGTACCGATCCTCGAGGGGCTTCCGTCAAACTCACCGTTAATGCTGCCGTTCAACAAGCCGCTCGTGACGCTCTGGGGGAGTTGACGGGTGCCGCCATCGCGATCGAACCGTCGACCGGACGAATCCTCGCGCTCGTCAGTACGCCATCGTTTGACCCGAACGATCTGGCCTCCCATAACAGCGAGTTGGTTCTATCGAAATACACAAGTCTGGTGAGCTCGGGGTCCCAGCCATTGATCAACCGTGCGATTGCTGGTGACCTGTACCACCCCGGATCAGTCTTCAAACTCGTTGTCGCTGCTGCTGCTCTTGACTCGGGAATCATGTCGGAACAGACAACCGTTCCTAACCCGGTGAAGCTAAAGCTGCCCTTGAGTGGCTCTTCGATTCGTAACTGGAGTGGAAATTCCTGTGGCCCCGAGGTGTTGGTGACAATTGCCACGGCGTTGCGCCTTTCGTGCAACATTCCGTTTGCTGAGATTGGCGCGCTCGTAGGTGAATCCCGGATTCACGATTATGCCGAAGCCTTCGGATTCGGTGCTACCGTCGAAATTCCGATGGTCGTCACTCCATCGACTTTCCCCTCGGGAATGGATGAAGCGCAACTGATGCTGTCCTCGTTCGGACAATTCGACGTTCGCGTGACTCCGTTGCAGATTGCGATGGTCAGTTCCGCAATTGCCAACGGCGGTGTCCTCATGTCGCCCACAATCGTCGACTCGGTACTTGCGCGCGATCTTTCGCCTCTCGCTCCATTCACGCCTGTTGAATATTCGACGCCAATTAGCCCAGACACCGCACTTGTGCTTCGCGACATGATGGTCGACGGCGTATCCAACGGGGTTGCCAGCGGTGCACAAATCCGTGGTGTGTCGGTCGCAGGAAAGACGGGTACTGCTGAAAACGGCGAGGGTCAGCCGTACACGCTCTGGTTCACCGGCTTTGCGCCAGCGGAAAACCCGCGCGTCGCTGTCGTCGTCGTCGTGGAAAACGGCGGTGGCCTCGGTCAATCCGCCAGTGGAAACTCACTCGTCGCTCCCATTGCCCGCAAGATAATGGAGGCGGTGTTGGCACAATGAGACCTCAAGTTGGACACATTTTCGGTGGACGATACGAATTGAAAGCCCGCCTCGCGATCGGTGGAATGGGTGAAGTCTGGCAGGCGGTAGACAAGGTCATTGAACGTCAAGTCGCAATCAAAATTCTCAAAGAAGAATACTTGGGCGACAAGGCTTTTCGGGAGCGGTTTCGAGCGGAGGCTCGCCATGCTGCACTGGTCAATCATGAGGGAATCGCGAGTGTTTACGATTTCGGTGAAGAAGAGGGAAGCGCTTACCTGGTCATGGAACTCGTGCCGGGAGAGGCGTTGTCCACAATCATCGAACGGGAACGATTCCTGTCCGCCGAGCGTGTTCTTGACATCGTCGCCCAGACCGCATCGGCTCTCCACGCTGCGCATCAGGCCGGACTGGTTCACCGGGACGTTAAACCCGGAAATTTGTTAATTACCCCAGATGGTCGGGTAAAGATTACTGATTTTGGGATCGCGCGCGCCGTCGATCAAGTTCCCTTGACGGCGACCGGACAGGTAATGGGTACGGTTCAATATTTGTCGCCGGAGCAAGCTTCGGGAAAATCGGCGACCGCCCTAACCGACATCTATTCACTCGGAATTGTGGCTTATGAAGCACTGGCGGGAAAACGTCCTTTTACCGGAGAATCCCAGGTGGCGATTGCGATGGCGCACATTAAAAACCCACCACCCCCGCTTCCCGAAACTATCCCACTAGCCGTGCGCAATCTGATTCTTGCGTGTCTTGCCAAGAAACCGGAGCGTCGACCGACGTCGGCACGCCAACTCGCGCGCGCCGCAATTGCGATAACACGGGGTCGCGTTGGTGAGGCGCTGGCGCTTGTTCCCGCTGTCGACGATGAACCGCACGACATGACCGAAGACACCTCAACCCGCATCCTGCCCGTGTCTGTTTCGGCTAGCGAAACGGCTTCTCCCAGCCGGTTCCCGCGCTTACCCCGAACGTTGCCTCTTGTCGGCCTCGTCGTGGGGCTGTCAATCCTTTTGATTGGAATCGTTGTTGCTCTGGTTTTCCGACCAACAGAAACTACACCGACTCCTGCTCCGACCCCCGCGGCAACTGACGCGTCCGTCCCGACTCCTACTCCGACCGACCCGTTGTCCTCAAATGTGATGATCACCGAGGATGAATTTGTCGGTCTGACCATCAACCAAGTGACCGAGAAGCTCGACAGCATGGGCCTTCGACTCGACGCTGTGACTGGGAACATCGCGGCGTCACTAGATCTGGTGGGAACCGCCTACCGAGTCAATCCCCAAGGAAGCGTCCCTCCGAATACCCTCGTTGCGGTCTATTTTTACGACACAATCCCCACGCCCACGTCTCCCGGGGCCCTTACGGTGAGTGCCGGTCCGTACACCGCCGGATCTACTATCACGATCTCGTGGCCGACCTATCGCGAATGTCCTGCGGATTTTGACATCGATTCCTACGAATTCACTGTCAACGGAGGTTCATTTACGAATGCCAGCACCTTCGGCCCCCGGACGACTGCAGCCGATCTCGTCATTGACGCCAACACCGCCGAAATACGCGTGTCGTATATCGTCCGTTGCGGAAACCTCGCCTCAAATCCGTCAGAGGATCTGGTGATTCCGGTTGAGTGACGATTCACAACCCCGAGCGCTCGGATTGGACTCCATTCTCAATTCCGGGTTCTTATTCGGGAATCGCTATCGTCCCGAGGCATTGATCGGGCGTGGTGGGATGGCCAATGTTTACGTCGGTACCGACACTCGATTGAAGCGACGCGTCGCAATAAAGACATTGCGGCCCGAGGTGGCAATCGACGCGGATTCTCGGAAACGATTCCAGCGCGAAGCACACTCAGTAAGCGCAATGGGACATCCGAACATCGTTCGTGTGTATGACGCTGGTGAGCAGACAATCCCTGATGTTTCTGCGGAAATTCCCATTCCTTTCATCATCATGGAGTACATCGATGGCAAAATCCTTCGACGACTTATGGATGCAGGTGCGTTCGAGCCAAAGGTCGCGGTGCACATCGCCTTAGGGATTCTCGATGCACTCGATGAGTCCCATCGATCGGGAATCATCCATCGGGACATCAAACCAGGAAACGTCATGATTACCCATTCAGGGCTTGTGAAGGTGTGTGACTTTGGCATCGCGCAAGCCATCGAGGATCCAACGAATGACCCCTCGACGATTGTCGGCACCGCTCAATATTTCTCTCCTGAACAAGCAAAAGGCGACATAATTGACGGTCGCAGCGACCTGTACTCAACTGCCGTCGTGCTTTTCGAAATGGTCACCGGCACGCCGCTGTTCACGGGAGACACATCGGTGTCGATTGCGTTCCAGCATGTGACCCAAACCGCTCCACGTGCACGCAGTCGTCGCCCGGAATTGTCACCGGAACTAGATATGGTTATTGCCAAAGGGCTGGAAAAGAATCCCAACGCGCGATATCGGACCGCCGGCGAATTTGCCGCGGCATTGAGGTCGGTTACAAATCTGGTTGGGGGCGGCCGCGCAGATCGCGCAACGAGACCACCCGAAACTCCGCCTGTTTCCGTTTCAAGACCTACAACAGGGGGGCACAAGCAGCGTGATGATCCGAAATTCGCCGTAGAATCGGGCTTGAGCAACAACGCCAACCCCGATGGAACAGACATGGACCTCAACGACCTTCGCCCGCTTCTCACCAGCGACACACCTCCGAAGGGAAATGTCGTCCGTTGGGGGCTACTCGGTGCCGCCGGGCTTTTGGTCATTGCATCGGTAGTTGTTGGAATGATGTACTGGGTGCTCACCTTGAACTCGGGCAACAACATCGGGTCTCTTGCGGTTGCGATGCCCGATGTGACGTCAGAATCTTTCGAAACGGCCGAGTCTCAATTGACAGCTCTCGGGCTTACCGTCGTCCGACGGGTTCAGGTAAGCGAAACCGTCCCCGAAGGCACCGTTATTTCCACATCGCCCGAAGCCGGCGTGAATCTCGCTGTGGGAGAGATTGTGACCGTCGTTGAGTCCTCCGGAAAACCAGTCTCGGCGGTTCCGTCCATCGATTTCATGACAATGGCAGATGCAACAGCAGCGCTCGAAGCAGCTGGCTTTACCGTTGGGAAAGTCACGCCGGGCTATTCCCCAACAGCGTCAGTGGGCGCCGTCATTGGCAGTGAACCAAAAGCGGGAACCAAGATTTCGGGCGGAAGTGTCGTCGACATCGTCGTCTCTAACGGCAAAATCGAGATCCCTGATGTGGTTGGAATGAGTGTTGGTCAAGCAACGGGAATTCTTCAAGGGTCGACCTTACAACTCGACGTGACCGTAGTCCCCGACTCCACTTGTGGCGGGCAGACTATCGGTTCTCAGTCGATCACCGGTGAGGCCCCTCAGCGTTCCAAGATTTCGATTGTTTACTGCACTGGGTCATAACTCAGGAGTTCATCAGCGGACTGAGTGTTCGCGCAAGTTGTGAGACGCCGACCATTCCGGTTGATTCAAGCCAGTTTCCAATCATCGTGTAGCCGCCTTCCGTCATCACTGACTCGGGGTGAAACTGGACCCCCCAGAGCGGCGCGGATACATGTTCTACCGCCATGATGACGCCGCCCTCGGTTCGAGCAGTAATCCGAAGTTCCGCCGGAATTGTCCCGTTGACGATGGCGAGGGAATGATATCGAGTTGCGCGAAACGGGCTCGGCACACCGTCGAACATCACTGAGTTGTCGTGTAACACCGCGCTGGTCTTTCCATGCATCAATTCGTCGGCATGCGTCACGACACCACCCATTGCTTCCGCGATGGCTTGGTGGCCGAGACACACTCCGAGTAACGGGACTTTGTGGGCCAACGCGTAGCCAATGATGGGAATCGACAGTCCAGCGTCTCCTGGAGTTCCTGGGCCTGGTGAGATGAGAATCCCGTCAAATCCTTCGAGCCGCTGCGAAATCTCGGCCTCGTCAAATGCGTCGTTTCGTATCACGTCGATTTCTGCCCCGAGCTGACGAATATACCCGGCAAGCGTGTAAACGAACGAGTCGTAGTTATCAAGAACGAAGATTCTCGTCACTGATCCACCGTTGCTTCGGATTGAATGAAATTTTCTGCGACCCATGGAAAGACCCATTCGACGCAGACCGAAAGAATTACTATGCCGAGGACAACTGCCTCGATAACTTTTAGCCAACGTGGTCCTGGCAAGACTCGCCACAGTGCGGAGTACATGTTCAGTCGTTTCCCTTCGGTGGTTTTGTTGCGCGATGGCGATTCAAATTGACGTTACCGTTCATTGTCATGGATTTTGCCCGGTGTGGGCAACCTCGGATGGAGCACATTGTTACGTGTGCGACTAATCGCGTGACGAGATGACATGGCTCCTAATCACGACCAACAACAGCCGACACCTCAGTCGGTGTGCCGTTTTCCCGAGGAACGAAAGATTCAAAAACCGAGTAGGCGATGAATCGCTCAGCCGCCGACAGTTTCGGATGACATGTTGTAATCGTCAGGATTCGTTCTTGTGCGCCAATGATTGTCTGTGGGACGGGATTGAGAACAGCGACCTCGGTGGGGTAGACGAATTCCAAGTTTCGGAAACGATAGATGTACCAACCTGCTTCAGTTTCAACGTAGATACGGTCACCCACCCTCAAATTATCCACCCAGCCGAATGCCGCGCCGTAAGTCGTCCGGTGACCCGCAATTGCAAAGTTTCCCACCTCACCAAGAAGGCTGGTGGAGGGATAGTGACCGACCGATGTTGCGGTGTTATTGAGAACGCTGGCGATATCGACTGTTTCTGCAATTGTTCGCACGTACCTGTCGCCAAAACGAGGGATTATAAGGTTCGCGAATGCTTCGGCATCGTTCGCTCGTGCCATGACTGGAGGCACCGACGTCACCAGGGCGCCGTCTGATGACCCAATCGCTCGATCGAATTCGGTTAGGCCGCTTGTTGTGATTTGCCACTGTTGTGACAGCGACGCTGACGCTTTGTCCTGGGCTGCACCCTGAACCAAATCGTTGAACCACACATGCCATCCGAGAAACAAGAGAACAAACATTCCCGCAGTCATCAACATTTCACCGGCGATGCCGATTGCTCGGTCGACAAACTCTCGAGTCGTGACAAGAATTCCAAGCCCTCGCCAGTCAATGATGGAGCGGGGACGATTACGGGCGACTATCTCGTCAATCAGATTATTGATTTTCGGCGGCTCTCGCAGCGTGTATGTGCGGCCAGTCACCACCGAATCGTCGTCAGAGGTTGTTCGACGACGCCATTCGATTTTGGGCAACCGAAAGATCGTCTTATCGGATCGAGGGGGCACGTCTCTAAGTGTAACTGCGGTTTCCGCGCGCAATCGGGTATCGGTATGCTGGTCATATGGCAAAGAAAACTCTCGACGACGCTTACCCCAGCAACACTTCGTCGCGCGCCGCTCAGGACACACCTAACCCGATCTGGTTCAAGCCCATCATGTTTGGTTTCATGATTGTTGGCCTCGCATGGATATTGACGTTCTATGTCAGCGCCGGTCTGTTTCCGATTCCGTCGGTCGGAGCAATCAATATCGTTATTGGCTTTGGTTTGATGTTCATCGGGTTCCTGATGACCACCCGCTGGCGATAGCCGCGAATTACAACAGTGTAATTATCCACTCATGTGGATAACTTTGTGAATAAGTTCTCTCAGCGCTGCGCGCGTCGAAGAAACAATGTCGTCACAAGCCCGCCGATCAACCCACCTACGTGTGCTTCCCAAGCTATTCCTGGAACGATGAATCCAATTGCCAGATTGAGGCCAATGATGGCGAGAAGAGACACGTTGTTTCCGCCCAATCCTAGGTTGATCACGAAAAGAGCAGAAAATAGGCCGAAGATTCCCGCCGACGCACCGACCGTCAATGATTCTGGGCTGAGAACCATTACGGCGAGGCATCCTGTAATGACAGAGACAGTGAAAACGAGCAGGAATCGTGCCGACCCAATCACCCGTTCGATCAAGTTACCGAGAACCCACAGAGAATAACCGTTGAACATGACGTGCATGATTCCGTTGTGAATGAAGGCGGACGTGATCAATCGCCATGGTTCTGCCCACAGCAACGGCGGGTAAAACCCGAAGGAATAGACAAGAGATTCGCCAAATACGAGTTGAGCGATGTAGCCGAGCGCGATAACACCCAACAGAGTGAACGTGGCCGGAGTTCTACTACGTCGAATGCTCGACCACAATTGATTTGTCACGAAACGGTGATGTGCGACATCACGACTGGCTCAATCGGCTTGTCATTCGCCCCGGTCGGAACCGATTCGATAGCCGTCACGATGGCGCGTGACTCGTCGTCCGCGACCTCGCCGAAAATCGTATGTTTTGCCTGAAGCCACGGTGTTGGTGCGGTGGTGATGAAAAACTGCGATCCGTTAGTGCCGGGGCCTGAGTTAGCCATCGCCAGGATGAAAGGCTCGCTGAAGTTCAGTTCTGGGTGAATTTCATCGTCGAACTGGTAACCGGGTCCGCCGAAACCCATTCCGAGAGGATCGCCGCCTTGAATCATAAAATTGGGAATGATTCGGTGGAACACGACGCCATTGTAAAGAGGCGTGGTCATATTTTCTCCGGACTGCGGGTGCGTCCATTCCTTGGTTCCATCGGCGAGACCGACAAAGTTTGCCACCGTAGCCGGTGCGTGATTTCCGAATAGATTGATTCGGATTTCCCCATGATTGGTGTGAATTGTTACGGTCTGTGTATGAATTGACATACGTCTATTCTGCCCCGTCGCGGTGTGCGTTCGAGACATTGGTGAGCCATACTATAGAGGTCGAAGGAGTAGCCGTGGCAAAGTCATATTCGCGTGAACGCGCCATTATTCGTGATGCCGCAAATTCCGCCTTCGGCCGTCAGCGTGACGTTCTTGAGTCTGCGGGAAAGATACTTGCCGATTTGACCCAACTTGCCGGACGAAAGTTCGTTCAGAAAACTCCGATCGCACCCAAGAAGTCAGGGATTGGTAGCTTTATTGCTACTGGGCTTGCGGTCGCGATTGTCGCTGGTGCAGCCTATGTTGCGTGGCAGGTGCTGCGGACCGATGACAACGCTTGGGTCGACGACGACTTCGATGTCGACTAAGCGTCAAGAGTAATTTCGGCACCTACCGCGCGGGAAACACACGGATACATGACTCCTAGTTTGTCTTTGTCCGAGTCAGGCATCACGCTATCGAGGTGAATCGGTTGTCCATCAACGACCCGGGTCTCGCACGTGCCACAAACTCCTTTGCCACATGACGTGTCAATTGCAACGCCAGCTTTCGCGAGAGCATTGGCGATCGAGACATCAGCGGCAATGTTGACTTTTCGCCCCGTCGACGCGAGTCGCACAACAAACGGTTTTGCACCACCCTCAATTTCGCGGAGTACCGGATTAAAACGTTCGACGTGAGATCGGTTGCGTTCGACCCGTTGTTCGACCTCAGACATCAGTGTTTCTGGGCCACAACAATAAACGTCTGCGTTGGTTGATTCCAACAACCCTGACAGGTCGAAACGACCCAGAGAGTCAGATTCATGAACAGTGACTCGTTTTCCGTATTCTGAAACCACTTCGTCGGCAAAGGCCATTCCCGCCTTGTTCTTGCCCAAATACAATAAGCGCCAGTCTCGTTTTGCAGGGAGGGATTCAATCATTGCGCGGATTGGGGTGATTCCGATTCCGCCAGCAATGAACAAATAGGTTCGAGCCGGCACCAGGGGGAAATGATTGCGCGGTCCGCTGACGGTCATGACAGTTCCCGCTTTGACGTTGTTGTGTATCCAGGTCGAACCACCCTCTGGTCCATGGGTGTCAAGAACAGCGATGTCGTATCCCGTGCGGTCGGTGCTATCACCGCAGAGTGAATATTGGCGTTCCATACCGTTGGGGAGGTGGAGAGTGATGTGTGATCCGGCATCCCACCACGCGGTTCGACCCCCGCCTACTGGGATGAGCCGAATTCCAAGAACGTCCTTTGCGTGACGAGAAACTTTTTGCACCACCATAGTTCGCTTGTCGCGACTGTCCTCATCGGGGTTTTCGAGGACACGAGCGCCACGTTCGGCCTGAGCTGCGATTCGCAGCGCGGAAACCTTTGCATCTGCCACTGCCCGCCGTTCACGCAACGAAATCACGGCGAAACGAATCATGAGCGCAATCATGGCCAACGAGATGACAAAAATTGATACCGCTGCGTACCACCATGACCCGACATCTGATCCCGAAAATGCCGCGTGGATGCCGATAGCGAAGAAAACAAGATAGGACGCATAGTGGATTGCTTTCCACAACGCACGGGGCAACTTGTCCATCACGAGCGAGGTTAAGTACACGACAGACATAATCCACATCGCGACGACGCCGATAGCAAGGGCGAAGTTGATTAGCTCTGTTGCGCCTTGGTAGGTCGCGACGCCCGGAATGAAAAGATCAGCAGCGTCGAATTTCACATAGGGGTCAAGTGTGAGAGCGAGCGTGTGAACGCTTGCTAAGAGAACTGTCAGTGTGCTGAGGTATTTGTGGAGGTCTTTTAACCACGCTGGGTTATCGAGCCCACGAAAGACTCGGCTTGCAAGCAATACGCCCCACACCAACGAGAACGACATGAGGCCCCAAGCGGTGAGTGCACTCACGCGAGAGACGTACCACCAGATTTGTGGGTCGTTCATGAATAATCCTTCCAATTAATGGTCTGTGCCGTCGAACCTTCACGATAGACGACGAACGCTGCAGCGCCGAGAGTTGGCGCCCACGTCAGGAAGTCGTGGCGCGTAAATCCAGCCTTTGCGATCACTTCCGCTATTCCCGCTGAGACGGCGATAACCGAGACAGTGACAACATCTGAAACCATCGATTGACCGGTATGAACATCAATGAGATGGTTCGCTGTGCGGCCGTCGTTATCCCATGTTCGCTTGAGCGTGCTTGATGTCGCGACGGCGCCATCAACCAAATTCACCCGCGCGATTGACTGTAATTCGACGAAGGGGTCTTCGATGTCGATTCGCCATTGGCTACCGTCCGGCGGAGTCCCCCCGATTCGAACGTCCCCACCGATTTCGGCAAGAATTCCTAGGGCCCCTTGCTCTAACGCCATATTGGCAAGAATATCGGCGGCGATTCCTTTGCCGATACCGCCAGGGTCGAGAGTGACACCAATCGGGAGTGTGACGATATCGTCCTGAATTGTTGTGCCCGTCATATCAATCGGCCAACGCGCGCTGGCGGGTAGAACTGTGATGTTTGAAGGATTCACACGGGATGCCGCATAGCCTTCCGCCAACAGTTTCGGCAAGATGGTCGGGTCGTATTCGCCGTCGGTTAACGTGCGGGCCGCCATCATCTCGCTCACGAGTTTCGCGGACAACGGATTAACAGTGACAGGGGAACCTTCCGCGTTGTTTAGTCGCGTTACATCCGATTCGGGCAAGAACCGACTCCACAGGGACTGCAAGAATTCGGCAGTTCGAACTAGATCATCGAGCATGTCTTCCGTACCGCCAACGAGAACAAGGTTTGCTACGGTTCCCATCGTAGAGAATGTTCGCGAGACCGTTTGTGGGCCGGCATCACCTTGGGCTGCTCGAATCGCGTCCGACGCAATTGACGAGTGCGAGTGGTTACTTCGAGCCACCAGAGCTGCCGTGCTTTTTCGGAGCAGGTTTCTTTGCCGGAGCAGGTGCAGCCTTCACAGGCACGGCAGGGGCGGCCGGAGTCGACACCACAACGGCCGGAGTCGTCACCTTCTTGTTCTTTTTCTTAACGCTGGTTGCGGTAGGTGTCGGAGCAGCGATCGTTGACGACGTGTCCGTCGCTGCGGATTCAGCGGCGTTTGCCAGTGCCGTCGCCTCCTGAGCTTGAGCCTGAAGTCCCGCGACTCCCGCAAACATCGCGCCAGCGGTCGCAACCGTTACCAGGACTCGTGCCTTAGTAGCAATAAAGAGTGCCATTAGTCGTCATCTCCGTCATCTTCATGGTCGTCGTGGTCGTCATCGTCGTGGTCGTCGTGGTCGTCATCGCCATCGTCATCGTCATCGTGGTCATCGTCATCGCCATACGAGCCGCCGGTCGAACCGGAGCTCGTCCCGTGCGATGAACCCGAGTTCGATCCCGAAGAAGCTTTTGTCTCTCCGGAATTGGAAGCAGTAATTGGCTCATCCGATGTTGCGACAGTCGCTGCTTCGGCGAGGGCCGGTTCGACCACCGGGGCAGTTTGAGAAGCCGTAATCTGAGGCGCGCCGGGGGCCGACGTTGACCCAAAAGCGTTAGCGGCTCCTGCTACCGGACCTGATGTCGCGTTGGTGGTGTTAGCGAGCAGACCCGACACGTCGTCGATATCAATCGCTCCGGAATTCACCGCTACTGTGCCGAGTCCGACACCGGTGGTCGCGGTCATGCCGAGCAGGAGGAGGGGGCCTTGGATGTTCATGTCCTCAGTGTCTCGTGTTGGTACGGGACGAACAACGTACTTTGGTAAAGAAACGTCCAAGGTTTTGACTGGCTAGCGTCACATGTGCTGTGAATCGTGGCACGCTCTAAGCATGACGATTTTGCTGGTGGAAGACGATCGAGCTATTGCCGATGCCCTCGTTGACGGACTCCGCGAAAGTGGATACGCGGTAACCCACGTTGTTCTCGGCGGTGAGGCCGTCGCAAAGGTTCGAGGAGGCGGAATCACGACCGTAATTCTCGACCTAGGACTCCCTGATATTGATGGAACCGAAGTGTGCCGTCAAATTCGAACCTTCTCGCATGTTCCCATCATCGTGGCGAGCGCTCGAGAAACCGAAATGGATCGCGTGACCGTACTTGATATGGGTGCCGACGACTATGTGGTGAAACCCTTTGGCATCAAAGAGCTCGTCGCGCGCATTCAAGCGGTGATGCGGCGTGCCACTGGGACGGCCGCGCCGGTGACACATATCGAGGTCGGGGCACTTGTCATCGACACCAAATCTCGAGCCGTGAGTGTTGGTGACAAACCCGTTGCACTTACGCCGAAAGAATTTGACCTGCTAACGTATCTCGCACGAGAACCAGGCACGGTGTTCCGGCGATCCGACATTCTGCGCGATGTGTGGCAAACGACCTGGTACGGGACGACGAAAACGTTGGACGCCCATGTCGCGAGCATTCGCAAAAAGCTCGGGAGCGCTGAATGGATTGAATCGGTGCGTGGTGTCGGTTTCACCCTGAGGATTGTGTCGTGAGGCGCATTTTCCTCGCGTCAATCGTCGGTGTGAGTTGCGTACTTCTCGTCGCCCAAGGTGCGGCGGTCGTTTCGTACGTTTCAGCGTCGGAACAAGAGCGAATCATCACGGAATACGAACGCGATGCATTTATTCTTGGCGGCCGAGTTGAGACGCTACTCGAGACCCCCGGACGCGTTGACCCTACGCTCGAGGTACTGGTCAACAAATACGCCGCTTCCGGCAACACCCAGGTGATCGTGGTTGATTCTGCTGGAATCGGTGTGCTCACGAGCGACCCGAACGAACTTGCGCTGGGAACTGATTACTCGAACCGTCCTGAGATAGCGAGTGCTCTTCTGGGCAATGTCACCTCCGGCGAGCGTTGGTCCGACACCCTTCAGTCCGACCTGGTCTATGTTTCTGTCCCAATTATTAACGGTTCGTCGGTCTATGGTGCGGTGCGTCTGTCGTTCCCTCACGGTGAGATTGACCTCGCGGTCGCCGACAAGACCGCGATCCTTTGGTGGGTTGCGGGTGGGTCACTGTTGCTGGCAGCCGTGTTGTCATTTGTCGTGTCGGGATTGGTTACTCGGCCGCTCCGACGCGTTGAGTCACAGGTTGACGCGCTGGCGCTCGGTGACTTCTCGGGCCGGCTACCGGAAGACGCCGGTCCGCATGAGATTCGGGCTCTCGCTGTGGCCTTCAATTCCATGGCCTCAAAACTTGATTCTCTCATCAGACAACAACGGGCCTTCGCGTCCGACGCATCCCATCAATTACGCACTCCGCTGACAGCGTTGCTGTTGCGAATCGAGCGTGCACGCGAAGCACTGTTGCTCGACCCCGTCTCAGCTGACGCGCGTCTCGGTGACGCGGAGCTCGAAGTCGAGCGACTGACCTCGATTGTTGAAGGACTCCTCGCAATTGCTCGATCGGAGGGTGGTTCTCACGATGTTGTGCCCATAGACCTTGCTGTTCTTGCTCTTGACCGTGTCGAAAATTGGAGAGCGCTCGCCGAAGAGCGTGAGGTCACTATCGCATATGAAGGTCCCGATCATGCCGTTGGCATGGCGTTGTCGAGCGCTCCAGAGCAAATACTCGACAACCTAGTGGACAACGCGATCGGGCATTCTCCTACAGGGACCGCAGTATTGGTTCGAGTCCGCGAACTCAACAATGAAATCGAACTAGCCGTAATTGATGCGGGCACTGGGATGACCGAAGACCAATGCAAACGCGCGTTCGATCGCTTCTGGCGGGCGGACTCGACTAAGGACGGAAGTGGGCTTGGTCTCGCAATCGTCAAACACCTCGTTGAACTGAGTGGTGGGTCCGCAACCCTAGTGCCCGGTAGAGGCGGTTTAGGAGTTGTGGCGGCCGTTCGACTACCGCGACCACCATCTTCATAGCATTTGGTCGCCGGCGAAGAATTGTCCGCTACACCGCCGTGTTTTGACGAGTGGGTTTGAGTGGTCGGTCACGTCCAGCTAAATAGGAACCGACAACGACGAGTGGTAGTCCGATAAGTATGCCTGTGGTGAGTGGTTCGCTCAGGAAAACGATACCCAAGACTGAAGCAACCAAAAGGTTGAGGTAGGTGATCAGTGTCGCCCGACGCGGGCCCACGTGTTTGATCAGTTCGAAAAACAACACAAACGCGACCGCCGAGCTGACTGCACCGAGAACGACGATGGAAACCCACCCACTTACCTCTGGGCCTTTCGAGATGTCTGCTGGGAGGGAAAAGAAGGCGAACGGTGCGTAAATGACCGACACCATCGCCAACGCGACGGCAGACAAAGAAAGACCTGAAACGTTTGGCATCGCACGACCGGCCACAATCGGAGCAATTGCGTAACAGACTGCCGAAACCGCCAACATCGAGACGGGGACGATATCGATTGCTCCGCTGAGCGCATCGATTCCAACAAGGGAAAAAACGCCGAGGAATCCGATGACCAAACCAGTGATAGTTGTTGGGTGACGGGCCGCGCGGTCTCCGAGAAACGTGCCCGTGATAAAGGCTGCGATGAATGGGATGGTTGTCATCATGAGGCCCGCGAGGCTGCTTGCCGTAGTTCGCTCTGCTTCAGTGATGAGATACCAGGGTCCGACCATTTCGAGCGTTGCAAATAGCAGCACGCCCCGCCAATTCTTGAGCGTCTCTCGAAGATCACCACGATAGATCACGATTGGGAGCAGTAGCAGGGCGCCGATTGTGACGCGAAGCCAGACGATACTAGGGGTGCTAAATGATTCGTTAGCTACGGCGATGAAGTAATAGGGGATACCCCACGCCACACCAACAGCGAGAAACAAGAGGATTGCGCGACGAGACATTGAGTTGGCGTCTACTTCGCCCGCGGAGATCTCGCAGCGTGGATCTCGGCGAGTATCTGTTGGGTTTCGCGATGCGCAGCCATCACCGCTGCATGGGTCTCATTATCGCGACGTTCAGTCTTTCGAGATTGAACGTTTTGGCCCACCATAATGATGGGCAGCAAAACGAGTTGCAAAAAGGTTTGCGCGACCCACGCGACAATGATGACGGGGTCGCCCGTCGCGAGCGCCGCCGGAAGGGAGATGATCGCGAGAACTGTGAAAGCGATTGCGGCCCACATCGTTCCGACCACGGAGGTAATACGTTCCCCCCAGTAATCGAGAATGTCGCTTGATCTGCGCTCTAGTCTGGATTGTTTAGCCACGACCGAAGTCTATTCGTTGTGGAGACTAGGGGAATCGAACCCCTGACCTCCTGCTTGCAAAGCAGGCGCTCTACCAATTGAGCTAAGTCCCCGTTTTTTACGGTTTCGGGAAACCGTGTGGGGCTACCAGGACTTGAACCTGGGACCTCTTCGTTATCAGCGAAGCGCTCTAACCACCTGAGCTATAGCCCCTAAACCTGTCCGAGCCTATCGCATTTAGGTCGGGGCTAAAAACCGAGCGGATGGGTCAGTGCTCTCAGTCGTTGGTGAAAGCGACCCTTATTCCACCGGTGATGCGAGCAATGAAGTTGAATCCCAAGGCCGCAAACCCTCCAATGGCCGTTCCGCACACGATACTCGCGATGATCTGAATCAAGGTGAAGACAAGTACCGACGGGAACGACATGAGATTGGTGAGTCCCATGAAGTCAATCCCGACAATCGAGCTAACGATTCCATTCAACGTGTCGACAACTCCAAGAACCGTGAAAATGAGCCAACCCAGAATGTTCACAACGGCAAGAACCAGTGAGAGCGCGAGCGACACAATAAAGGAGTTTCTCGTTGCCGACCAAAAATCGATGTGAACGAGGCGAAGCCGTACCTGCTTTTCCGCGGAAACTTTACTCATTGTCAGTGTCTTCCATTTCTGTCATGTCTGATTCTTCTAATTCTGTCGAATCATTTGCTTCTATCGAGTCTAGATTACGCTCCACGTTGCGGGCGATTGCGAGTATTCGGTCTCCTTCGTCGGGGCGGGCAAAGACGACTCCCATTGTGTCCCGACCCTTCGCGGGAACGCCATCGACACTGGAACGCACTACCTTTCCGCCTTCCATGATGACGAGGACCTCGTCGCCGTCATCCACAATGAGGCCACCTGTTAATCCGCCACGTTCGTCCGTCAACTTCGCAACTTTGATGCCGATACCGCCTCGATTCTGAACGCGGTATTGGCCCACCTCGGTGCGTTTCGCGAACCCGCTTTCGGTCACAACAAAAACGTATCCGACGTCAGACACAACCGCCGCTGACAACAACTCGTCACCGGTGCGAAGTGAGAGCCCTTTGACTCCAGCCGTCTTTCGACCGGTTGGGCGCAGGCTGGCGTCGTTAGCCGCAAAACGAAGAGACATCCCGGCTTTAGATACGAGCAGGATCTCGCTGTCGGAATTAACCAGCATCGCAGAGACCACAGCGTCGAGATACGTCGGTTGTCCCTCGTCATTGAGCACGGGCTTACCGTCTTTGCCTTTTTCTACCGCAAGGTCAATGGCGAAGACTCCACCGGTTCGGTTGGTGTCATAGTCGGTGAGCTTCGACTTTTTGACCAGTCCTTTACCCGTTGCAAGTACAAGATATTCGGCTGCCGCGTAGTTTCGAACATCAAGTATTTGTGCGACCGATTCGCCCGGCAGGAGTGCGAGCAGGTTTGCGATGTGTTGACCTTTGGCATCACGCGCCGCCTCGGTGACCTCGAAGCCTTTCGCGCGATACACGCGTCCTTTGTCGGTGAAGAACAACAACCAATGATGAGTTGTCGTGACAAGAAAATGTTGCACAACGTCGTCGGCGCGCAGTTTCGCTCCCTTGATGCCCTTACCGCCGCGGTTCTGGGAGCGATAGTTGTCACTGCGTGTTCGCTTGACGTAACCATCACGAGTGACGGTGACAACGATTTCTTCCTCGGGTATGAGGTCCTCGTTTCGAAGGTCTCCCTCGCTTGGGACAATCGCCGTGCGCCGGTCATCGCCATATTTTTCAACGATGTGGGTCAACTCTTCGCTGATGATTCCGCGCTGAACCTCTTCGTCAGCGAGGATTCGATTGAATTCGGCAATCTGCACTTCGATTTCAGCGGCCTGATCCATAATCTTTTGACGCTCGAGCGCAGCAAGTCGTCGAAGTTGCAGGTTGAGAATCGCCATCGCCTGGATGTCGTCCAGAGCGAGAAGCTTGATTAAGCCCTCTTTTGCTTCGTCCACCGTAGGAGATTTGCGGATCAGCGCGATAACGGCATCAAGAGCGTCGAGGGCCTTCAAATAACCACGCAAAATGTGCGCGTCTGCTTCAGCCTTGTCGAGGCGGAACTGGGTCCGACGCACAATGACGCTGACTTGGTGCTCGACCCAGTACGTGATGAATTGGTCGATGGGGAGTGTTCTAGGAACCCCGTCCACAATCGCGAGCATGTTCGCGCCGAAGTTGTCTTGCAATTGGGTCTGTCGGTAAAGGTTGTTGAGAACAACTTTGGCAACGGCATCGCGCTTGAGGACGATGACGAGTCGTTGGCCGGTTCGACCGCTCGATTCGTCGCGAATGTCGGCGATACCTTGGAGCTTGTTTTCCTTCACAAGGTCAGCGATCTTCATCGCGAGGTTATCGGGGTTGACCTGGTAAGGAAGCTCGGTAATCACCAAACACGTGCGGCCGTGAATTTCCTCTGTTTCAACGACTGCGCGCATGGTGATCGATCCGTGCCCGGTTCGGTACGCTTCGTCGATCCCGGTGGTCCCAACAATCAGTGCGCCAGTAGGAAAGTCTGGACCCTTCACCCGTTGGAGAATTGCGTCGAGGAGTTCATCGCGTGACGCTGTGGGGTTCGCGAGGTGCCAGAGTGCCGCTTCACTAACTTCGCGCAGGTTATGAGGCGGGATGTTGGTCGCCATACCCACTGCGATACCAACCGATCCATTGACCAGCAGATTGGGAAAACGGCTCGGCAGAACCGATGGTTCTTTGGTCTGCCCGTCGTAGTTGTCGTGAAAATCAACAGTGTTTTCGTCGATATCGCGAACCATTTCCATCGCGAGCTGCGCCATTCGAGTCTCGGTGTATCGAGGTGCGGCGGCACCATCGTTTCCGGGCGAGCCAAAGTTTCCTTGTCCCGAGGCGAGCGGGTAGCGAAGGCTCCACGGTTGAACAAGGCGAACTAGGGCATCATAAATTGCCGTGTCGCCGTGGGGGTGAAATTGGCCCATGACATCGCCAACAACTCGAGAACACTTTGAAAATGACTTGTCTGGTCGGTATCCACCGTCGAACATCGCATAAATCACTCGTCGGTGAACGGGTTTGAGGCCGTCGCGCACGTCCGGCAACGCTCGGCCGACAATAACGCTCATCGCATAATCGAGGTACGAACGCTGCATCTCCATTTGGAGATCGACGGGTTCGATGCGTTCTTTCGGTTCGTCGGTCATGTCGCGTTGTCCTTTTAGTCGATTCCTAGATGTCGAGGAAGCGAACATCCTTGGCGTTTTGTTGGATAAATGTGCGTCGGGCACCGACATCTTCGCCCATGAGGGTTGAGAAGACGGTGTCCGCGATGGCTGCGTCACTCAAGGTGACCTGTAAGAGAGTTCGCGAATCCGGATTCATCGTGGTGTCCCACAGTTCTTGATGGTTCATCTCTCCAAGACCCTTGTAACGCTGGATTCCGTTTTCTTTAGGGAGTTTTCGTCCGGCCTTTGTTCCAGATTCGATGAGAGCGTCACGTTCACGATCGGAGTAGACGTATTCGTGCGCGTGGTTGTTCCACTTGAGCCGATAGAGCGGTGGCTGTGCGAGGTAAACAAATCCTGCATCAATCAAGGGGCGCATGTACCGGAACAGAACGGTGAGCAAAAGGGTGGTGATGTGTTGACCGTCGACGTCGGCATCGGCCATCAGCACGATCTTGTGATACCGAACTTTTTCCAACGAAAACTCTGTGTCGATACCCGCACCGAACGCGGTGATCATCCCCTGGATTTCTGCATTACCGAGTGCGCGATCGAGGCGAGTTTTTTCGACATTGAGGATTTTTCCGCGCAACGGCAAAATCGCTTGTGTCTCTGGGTTTCGGCCCTGAACGGCCGAGCCCCCAGCACTGTCTCCCTCAACAATGAAAATTTCTGAAAGCGATGGATCTTTGGACTGGCAATCCTTCAGCTTGCCGGGCATTCCACCAGACTCAAGGAGTCCCTTACGGCGAGTTTGTTCCCGTGCTTTTCGAGCTGCGATACGGGCAGCGGAAGCTTGAATCGCCTTTCTGATGATTTCTTTCGCCTCGGCTGGGTGGCTGTCGAACCAATCGCCAAGTTTGTCCCCGACGGCTTTCTGGACAAATGACTTCGCTTCTGTGTTTCCCAGCTTGGTCTTTGTCTGACCTTCGAACTGGGGTTCAGCGAGTTTCACCGAGATGACCGCTGTCAATCCTTCTCGCACATCTTCACCCGACAGGTTTTCGTCTTTTTCTTTGAGGATTCCCTTGTCCCGCGCATATTTGTTTATCAGCGTTGTCAATGCTGCGCGGAATCCCTCTTCGTGAGTTCCGCCCTCGTGGGTGTTAATCGTGTTGGCATACGTGTGGATGCTCTCTGAATACGCGTTAGTCCATTGCATCGCAAGTTCTAGTGAGATTGTCCGAGCCTTATCTTCAGACTCAAGTCCGATAATTTCTGGGTGAATAACCTCAATTTTTTTTGCTGAGTTGAGATACTCCACGTAGTCCATGAGACCGCGCTCATAACAGAAAGAGTCGTGACGGTCCGCAGCTCGTTCGTCGGTCAGATCGATTCGAAGACCCTTGTTGAGAAACGCCATCTGCTGAAATCGAGTTCGGAGGGTCTCGTAATCGAAGTCCGTCGTTTCGAAGATTTCGGCGTTAGGCCAAAAGGTGATTGTTGTGCCCGTCAAATCGGTCGCTTCGCCTTTTTTGAGGGGCTTGACTGGTACGCCGTCATGGAACGTTTGGGTGTACACGTTTCCCTGTCGACTCACCGCAACATCGAGACGGCTCGACAAGGCATTGACGACCGAAGAGCCGACGCCGTGGAGTCCCCCCGAAACGGCATAACCGCCGCCGCCGAACTTTCCGCCGGCGTGAAGGATTGTGAGAACCACTTCAACTGTCGACTTTCCCTCTGTCGGATGCATATCAACCGGAATGCCACGCCCGTTATCGATACAGCGGACGGCGCCGTCGGCAAGAATCGTGATCTGAATGTGGGAACAGTGACCGGCAAGCGCCTCGTCTACAGAGTTGTCAACAATTTCATAAACAAGGTGATGAAGACCGCGTTCACCTGTCGACCCGATGTACATTCCGGGACGCTTGCGAACAGCCTCCAAGCCTTCAAGAACTTGGATATTTTCAGCCCCGTAATTTTCGGGGGTTGCCTTCGGTTTTGACTCAGCCATTAGAACTCCTCTGCGGCACCCCGTGAGGCCCATCCTGTGAGTCCCAGTCTACCGCGAAAGGTGCCCTCGAGACGGGAAATACGCGCCTGTGCGCGCCTTTTTCGCCCCAATCGCCAAAACGCGTGACTTATCCGTAAGTGTCTCGCGGACCGCGCCATTTCACGCTACGAGGACCCCTAATTTTGTTGGGAACACCCGGGCCTACGACAGATATTTTCTCGATACCCGAATTGGGGAATCTAGCGAGTAATTCTGCAAGGATCTCGTGGCGCATGAGCCGGAGATTTGTTGCCCATGCAGAGGAGTCGCATCGAACCGTTATGAGGTCCTCGTCTATCTCGGGAACGGTGTGAGCAGCGACATCTTTTCCAACGATTTCTTCCCATTGGTCTACCACGGATTCGCGCGACAAGAACGGCGCCCATCCGCGCTCAGCAATCGTTCGCGACACGATCGCACCGATCGACTTGGGGTCTCGTCCCTTCTCAAAGGGAAGGGTTCCCTTTTGCTCGGTGACGACGGCGTTCTGGCGGCGCTTACGACCAGAAAAAACTTCAACCAAGTGCTGGAAGTAGCGACGCGGTTCACTGGGGTTGGCCGGGTTTTCAGGCATCAATCCTCCCGCCGAGAACATTATGTTGACGGCCCACGAGTGACGCTGGAATTGTTGCAACGTCAGCCGCCGTGATGATGAGATGTTCGATACCCGAAAGATGTTCGCCGAGCCTGGCGCGGCGACCCGCGTCAAGTTCAGAGAAAACGTCGTCAAGCACGACAACCGGATCGCCAGCGATAGAGCCGCGTCGGACGATATCAACCTGCGCCAAGCGTAACGACAGAGCGCACGACCACGCTTCGCCCTGGCTTGAGTGGGTTCGTGCCGGAAGGTCATTCAAGACAATCACCATGTCGTCGCGGTGTGGTCCAAAAAGAGTGGACCCGCGATCTATCTCGTCGCGTTGTTTCACGTGAAACAACGTCCGTAGCGCATTGGCGATACCCGCCTCTGCTGTGTTGTCCGGAATAGATTCAGACATGGCGATCGAGGCAAAATCTGACGACGAGGCGATCGCCTGATAGTGCGCACTCAAGCGAGGAGCGAGCTCACTAACGATGTGGCGCCGAGCCACCATTATTCGTGTGGCAAGGACGACAAGGCTATCTGTCCATGTATTGAGAGTTCCTGTCGGAGCGGCAGGGGCGGCGCGAAGAGATTTAAGAAGGGTGTTTCGTTGTCGAAGAACACGATCGTAATCAGCAATGTCGCCGGCTAGGGCTGACGATGCCTCAGCCAGTAGATCGTTGAGAAAAGTGCGTCTCTGTTCGGGCTCTCCCCTCACGAGTTCCATGTCTTCGGGGGCGAACAACACGAGAGGCAATAGTCGCGCAAGCTCACGCCTCTTGGTAGCCGCCCCATTCACGCGAATAGTGTTCGCACCTGATCCCGTGACCCGAAGGTCGATCGCAAGGCGGCGGGTGTCGTGTTGTACGGTCATTCGAATAATCGCTTCTGGGGCGCCACTCTTCACCAGGACAGCGTCGCTTGCTGTGCGGTGTGAGTGGCCGAGTGCGGAATAAATCAACGCCTCGATAAAGTTCGTTTTCCCCTGACCATTAGGCCCGACGAGGATTGTCGGAGAGCTCTCGAATTCGAGCGATTGGTGTTCGTAGTTCCGCCAACCGATGAGCTCAGCGGAGATTATTCTCATGACCTAGCGATTGAGCAGGTTCGGCTGCATGAGATATCGGTAGGCCTGCTCGATGGATTCCGAGTCCTTCGATGAATGGGCGGTGAAAAGAACAGGGCCCGCCTTAACTGGGTCGGATGATGGTGTAAATCCAAGGCGAACAAATTCACTGTGTGCGCCAGCGACCCCGTCGATCACGAGGCGCGGTTTTAGCCAAACAAAAACCTCATCACCGACAAGGTGTGCGTCCACGGTTTCTTGAGCGCTGGCGGTTTCGGTTGCGCTCGTTTCAAGAAGCACACCGTCTTTTGAGAACGTGTATTTAATAGCGCCGTCTCGTTCAAGCACTAGGGACACGCGCCGGGTCGCATCGATCAAGTCCGATGACAACACAATCGCGTAGGCCGCGCCCCCACCTTTTTCGTCGAGCAGTCCGCGCACTTTAGGGAACGACCCTTTGGCGAGCGATGACGTCACGACACGGTTACCCGCAGAAATCGCGACAAGTTCGCGGTCTCCACCTGAGAGCAGGGACATGGTTACGGTCTGCTCAGACTGGAACATTTTTCCCGCTTCGATAAGCACGCGGGCTGGAATCAAGATTTGTACCGGTTCAGCGATTCCGGTTGTCGTCCATTTAACGTCACGTGACGCAATTCGGTAACGGTCTGTAGCGGTGAATGAAATGCTCTCTGGAGAAAGTTCCACCGAAATATTCATGATCGCCGGCTGGCCATCGTCTTTGAGTGCCGCCACTCCAACTTGAGCAATGGCTTCGGCTAATTGCTCGCCATCAAAACTGCCAACGGCCGGGGGTACCTCAGGGAGGTTCGGGTATTCATTGAGGGGCATTACCGACATGTTGAACTTAGCGGTGCCCGACGAGACGATCAACTTAGTTTCCTGGAGTGAGACGCTAACTGTGTCTCCAGGGAGTCGGGTGACAATGTCAGCAAGAAGCTTGCCGGAGACCAGCACCGAACCGTTTGCGCCGACGTCCCCATCGATTGTCGTTCGGGTTGAAACATCATGGTCAAACGAAGCAAAAACAATTCCCTTGTCGGTCGCGTCAATACGCACACCGGCAAGTGTGGGATTTGTGTTCTTGGATGTGAGCAGCTTGGTCACAAAAATGACTGCTTGCGACAAGACATCTTTGTTAGATTGAAATTTCACTACACACCTCTCGACGTTTGTTCGGTCTCTTATTGTGTCACACAGCAACGGCTGACCAAATGCGCATTCGTTATCGATCTAACAGTTTCTTCTTAAGTACGTTAATCGTCTTAACACTGGTGGATATGTGGATAACGTGCCTCTCTGGCATATCTATAGCGGAACTACACCAATGAAACTTGTCAATAACCTGTTTACATCGTCGCGCTAGGCCAAAAACACATTTCTTGGAAAAATAGTTATCCCAAGGATTCACCGAGTTCTTGTGATTTAAACAGCGCTATCCACAGCTGTGTTGGTAAAACATGGTAAGCCTACCGAGACGATTGTTTAATGATGTGGGTCAGGTCAGTCACCTGGTTGTATACCGACCGACGCTCTTTCATCAACTCGGCGATTTTGTTGTTCGCATACATCACTGTGGTGTGGTCTCGGCCAATGAGCTGGCCGATCTTTGGCAATGACATCGAGGTCAATTCACGGCAGAGATACATTGCTATTTGTCGAGCCTGAGCAATGGCCGCGGCACGCGAATTTCCATATAGCTCTTCTAGAGACAACTCGAAGTATCGAGCCACGTGTTCGATTATGTCGGTCGGTGAAACATCGCCTTCTTCGAGGGTGATCAGGTCTTTCAAAATCGTCTGCACAAGCGACAGGTCTATGGGCACCCGGTTGAGGCTCGCGAAAGCAGTTACACGAATTAGAGTTCCCTCCAATTCACGAATGTTGGTGGCAACCTTCGACGCAATGTATTCCAAGACGTCGTCGCTGACGCCCAAGTTCTCGGCGGTCACCTTTTTGCGAAGAATCGCGATGCGGGTTTCCAAATCAGGAACTTGGATATCGGTGATGAGCCCCCACCCAAAACGGCTTCGCATACGTTCTTCGAACCCGACTAGTTGTTTCGGCGGAACATCGCTGGTGATAACCACTTGCTTTCCGTGTTCGTGCAAGGTGTTAAAGGTGTGGAAGAACGTGTCTTGGGTGGCATCCTTTCCACCGAGAAATTGAATATCGTCGATCAGCAACAAGTCGACTTCTCGATAACGCCGATTGAAGTTCTGCATTTGGCCGAGTGCGAGCGCGTTGATGTAATCGTTTGTGAATTCTTCAGAAGAGACGTATCGAACTTTGATGTTGGGGAACAACCCCTCGGCGTAATGACTAATCGCGTGTAGCAGGTGAGTTTTACCTAGACCGGACCCACCGTAGACGAACAGGGGGTTGTAAGCCTTCGCCGGCGACTCAGCCACAGCAAGCGCCGCAGCGTGCGCGAATCGGTTGGACGGACCAATAACGAAGTTTTCAAAGGTGTATTTCGGATTCAGCCGAATCTCGCCAGGATTACCCCTCACACCAGAGGGCGCGGCCGGGACGCTCGAGACTGGAATGTCTGGGGCCTCCTCTACTCCACCATCTCTCATGGCGGGATTAACCACGATGGAAAAGTTTGTGATCGTTTGTTTGTCGGTCGCGAATTTGATCAACCCTGCCAGGATGTCGTCGCGCGCACGTTGATCAATCATGTCTCTAGCGAAATCGGAGTCGACCTCTAGATACAACGTTTCGTGAAGAATCCCCTGCGGAACTGCAGACTCGACAACCGCCAGGATTCGTGGCGAAACGTCAACCCCACGAGAAACCTCATGGACGACATCGCGCCAGAGGCTTTCGAGGGGATTGTCCATGTTTGGCATCTGCTTTCCTGCTTGTGGATAAGTCACCATATTAGCCACAAATAGCGAGACACAATCTGGCTCATGTGAAATGGGGAAAACTGGCCGCTACCGGGTTTGACTACCTCCAAGAAGTGCCCTATCCTTTTCAGGTTGCGCTTCTGCGCACAATTACCCAACCTGACTGTGCCGGCCACTGGCCGAGGAGAACAAATGTCGAAGCGTACTTATCAGCCCAACAACCGCCGCCGCGCGAAGGTTCACGGTTTTCGTTTGCGCATGCGCACTCGTGCAGGACGCGCGATTCTTGCTGCCCGCCGTCGCAAGGGCCGCAGCGAAATCACCGTTTAATCATCCACGGTGCTGCCTCGCCACAACCGCATCGTTGAGCCCGGCGATTTTCGTCAGGTAGTTCGTCGCGGAGCCAAGCGCGTCACTGCTCACCTCATCGTTTACCGCCGCCCATCTGAACTTGTTCGGGTGGGCGTAATTGTCACCGCCAAGTGCGGGAACGCGGTGGTGCGAAATACCCTCCGGCGACGAACGCGCGCGATCACGAGAACACTCATTGACGAAGGCAGCCTTGCCGGCGATGTCATCATTCGATTTCGGTGTGAAGGCTCTGTCCCAAGCTTTATTGAACTGAAATCCGAGATCCACGACGTTATTCGTTCCTGGGACCAGAAGTGATTGCCTGGGTGCTCTATTTATTACCCCGGAACATTCTGGTGGCATTCATTCGCGGGTGGCGAGCTGTTGTATCCCCGCTCTATGGGAACGTCTGTCGGTACCACCCAACCTGTTCGGCCTTCGGGCTTGGAGCAGTACAGCAATTTGGAGTCTTCCGCGGTAGTGCGATGACCTTGTGGCGTATCCTGCGCTGCAATCCGTGGGCGCGTGGTGGAATAGACGATGTACCTGCCAGAATGGACGGTAACTTCCCCATCTCGAGCGCCGGATTTGTAACCCCGAAGCAGAAAGAAAAATGATGCCCGATATTCTTGGAATGATTCTCTGGCCCTTCCGCTGGGCAATCGAAGCACTGTTGGTCGGTTTTCACTGGGTTTTCACCCAATTGGGGTTGGTTCCGACGGACGGTTGGACCTGGGTCTTAGCCATTACTGGTTTGGTTCTTGTGGTGCGCGCCGCATTGATCCCACTCTTTGTTCGCCAGATTAAGAGCCAACGAAAGATGCTTGAGGTCGCCCCGGATCTTAAGCGAATCCAAGATAAGTACAAAGGTAAGCGTGACCAGTTTTCACGTGAGGCAATGACTCGCGAGACGATGGCACTTTACGGTAAACACGGAACGTCGCCGTTTTCATCCTGCCTACCGCTCCTTTTCCAGATGCCCGTCTTCTTTGGCCTATTCACCACTCTGAGCAACGCCGCGAAGGGCGATGCCGGCATCGGCTTTATGAACGCTGATCTCGCACTCAACTTCGGTGCGGCCACAATCTTTGGCTCCGCCCCACTCCACGCGGCCATGTCGACAGCCGGCGGCAACGCGGTTGTTATCTGGACAGCCGGAGTCATGGTAGTTCTCATGACGGCGTCACAGTTCATCACACAGAAGCAAATCATGTCTAAGAACATCTCAAAGGCGATGAAGGAAAGCCCAACCTACAAGCAGCAGCAGATTCTCTTGTACATCCTTCCCCTGGTCTTCCTTTTCTCTGGATTCGCTTTCCCGCTCGGCGTCATGATGTATTGGCTTGTTTCTAACTTCTGGACGATGGGGCAGCAGTTCGTCGTCATCCGCAATATGCCCACCCCGGGATCTGAGGCCTACCAGGCGTGGGAGGTCCGTCAGGAAAAGAAAAACATCCGAAAAGGAATAGTCACCGAGCCAGACGTAATTGAAGAAGTTAAGCCCGCGCAGCGGCAGCAGCCCATGGGCAAGAACCGCGCGAAGCGCGGAAAGGGAAAGAAATAATGTCAGACATCAAAGACGCCGCAGACATTGCAGCGGATTACATCGAGGGACTTCTCGACATCGCGGACCTCGACGGAGACCTCGAGATTACGAATTCAAATGGGCGCGATTACGTCTCGATTGTGGCCACGGACAGCGACCACCTCAAGGCCCTCACCAAGGGTGACACCGTTTCGGCGCTCCAGGAATTGACCCGCCTCGCCGTTCACACCAAGACGGGAGAGTTTTCGAGACTCATCCTCGACGTCGCGGGTTCGCGTGACGCTCGATCGAAAGAACTTGAGCGTTTAGTGGAACGCGCAATCGAGCGCATCGAGGGTGGTGCACAGTCGGCAGCCCTACCTCCGATGTCGTCCTATGAGCGCAAGTTAGTGCACGACTTCGTGAGCGAGCGAGAGTTCTCGTCTCATTCCGAAGGTGAAGGCGCGGACCGCCACACAGTAATCAGTCGCGCGTAGTTTCACGTGAAACATTCGGAGATTGAACCGGAACCTCCTGTAGCGGAAAAGTTGTGCGGTGCGGGAATCGAACGTGTCCGTCAGTTTGCGCTCGACCTCGGAACGCGCGGGGAAGCACTCGGTCTCATTGGTCCAGATGAAGCGCGACGCCTCTGGTCACGCCACATTCTCAATTGCGCCCTTCTCGCTCCTGAAATACCGTCCGCGGGATTGACCGGCGGCCGCACTTCTGTTGCCGATGTTGGGAGCGGGGCGGGGTTGCCCGGGCTTGTGCTCGCAATGATTCGCCCCGACATCGATGTCACGTTGATTGAACCACTCGAACGTCGGACGAAGTGGCTAAACGAACAAGTTGGAACACTCGCCCTTCCCAACGTGGTCGTATTCACAGGGCGGGCAGAGGAGTTCGCACCGCGACGATCATTCGACGTGGTCACCGCCAGAGCAGTCAAAGCATTGAAGGGCCTGATCCCGATCCTGGCACCGCTGGCTGTTGCCGGCGGCCAATTGGCGCTCCTCAAAGGTCAGCGTCTGGACAGCGAGATTGTTGAGGCCGCCAGCGTCCTGTCCCGCCACCACATCACCGCGACGGAATCCCGCATCCTTGGCGAAGGTACAGTAGACGAGCCGACCAGGTTGTTCACCGCTATTGTTGAATAGCCGATTAGGCACCTCGATGTTTCACGTGAAACATCTCCGCGCGGGCGATTTCCCGCGCGGGCGATTTCCCGGAAAGGGGTGTGTCCGATGTCAAACGATGACTCATCCCCGCTCGCCACGGAACTCATGGACCTCACCCGCAGACGCGAGGCGTTGGCTCAACGTGTTGCTCCCTTACCCGCAAACACTCGAATCGTGGCCTTGTCGAACCAGAAGGGAGGGGTGGGAAAGACCACGACAACGGTAAACGTCGCTGCTGCCCTCGCCCGATTGGGAGCACGAGTCATCGTGATTGACCTTGACCCCCAAGGGAACGCCTCAACGGCGCTCGGTATTGATCACCACGCCAAGATCCCCGGAATTTATGAAGTTCTTCTCGGGTCAGCGTCGATCCAGTCGGTTCTGCAGCAAAGCCCCGGCAACGCGAACCTCTGGTGTGTGCCCGCCACAATCAACCTCGCCGGCGCGGAAATTGAACTGGTCCCCGCATCGGCACGCGAGACGCGACTGAAGCGAGCGCTGGAGGAATACCTAGCGTCAACCGACGTAACGCCGCACTATGTCTTTATTGACTGCCCACCGTCTCTTGGCCTGCTGACCGTCAACGCCTTGACCGCGGCGACAGAAGTGTTCGTTCCCATTCAAGCCGAGTACTACGCCCTCGAGGGTGTCACCATGCTGTGGGATAACATCGCGATGGTTCAGCGTTTTCTCAACCCCCGTGTCAGCATTTCGGGAGTCCTATTGACGATGTATGACCACCGAACCAATCTGTCCCGAGAGGTTGCCGACGAGGTCCGACGGCACTTCCCCGACATCGTGTTTAAGTCGGTCATTCCTCGCTCTGTTCGAGTTTCCGAGGCACCAAGTTTCCAACAGACAGTGATTGATTACGACCACGATTCCGTTGGCTCAATCGCATACCGCGAAGCGGCCATTGAATTTGCCGAACGAGGAGTTTACTGACATGGCTGAAAAGCGAACTGGATTGGGCCGCGGGATTGGCGCGCTCATCCCCACCGGAGGTGCGAGCATTTCGGACCGAGGTGTGGACGTGTTTTTCCCGCAGGATGGAACCGGAGCCAGCGGAGAAGTCCCTGGCGCGCGCTTCCAGCTCATTAATCCGAATAATGTGATCCCGAATGCCGCCCAACCGCGAACGGAATTCCGTCCAGAAGAACTGGCCGAGCTCGAACACTCCATTCGTGAATTTGGCGTGCTCCAACCCATCGTCGTCCGACCACTCAGCGGAACGGGAGCCAGCGCCACCTACGAACTAGTGATGGGGGAACGGCGACTTCGCGCCACCAAAGCCGTCGGTCTCACGGAGATCCCTGCAGTCATTCGCGACACGAAAGACGCCGACATGTTACGAGATGCACTTCTCGAAAACTTGCACCGGGCCAATCTCAACGCACTCGAAGAAGCATCCGCCTATCAACAGTTGCTGTCAGATTTTGGGATTACCCAGGACGAGCTCGCCAAGCGAATTGGCCGCTCACGCCCGCAGGTCACAAACACCCTTCGCCTCCTCAAACTTCCGATCGAGGTACAGCAACGGGTTGCCGCCGGAGTTCTGTCGGCGGGCCACGCCCGAGCGATTCTGTCTGTGACAGATCCCGCCGCCCAGGAACGACTCGCGACCAAGATTGTAAATGAAGAATTGTCGGTTCGAGCCGCTGAATCAGTAGCGGCAACGCTTGGGTCGGGAAACACCAAGCCCGACAAAGCGAAGCCGAAGCCGGGAACCCGACGAGACCACCTCGAGGCGATCGCGAGCAAACTGGGAGACAAGCTCGACACCCGCGTCAAGATCGCGGTTGGCAAAACGCACGGCACCATCACGATCGACTTTGCGACCGTGGCTGACCTCAACCGAATTGCGAGTGAACTCGGAGTTTCGGCAGACGACTAAAGAGCCGCAGAGCCGAAAGTTCCGAAAGATAGCCCCACGGCTATGGGGCGCTCTGCCGAGCTAAGTCCTACTGAAGGAATTCGGCGAGATCCTGTTCAAGAGCCGGTCGCGGTTTAGCACCAACAACTGTTTTGACAACCTCTCCGCCCTTGAAAACTTTCATCGCGGGGATGTTGAGGATGTTGTATTCAACCGCGAGGTCGGGGAACTCATCAACATTGAGTTTGACGATGTCGATTTTGTCAGCGTGTGCTTCGGCGATTGCGTCGAGGATTGGTGAGACCGCTCGGCACGGCCCACACCAGGGGGCCCAGAAGTCAACAATGACGGGTTTGTCGTTGCGCAAAACCTCAGCATCAAACGTTGTAGCTGTTACATCGCGAGCACTCACTGTTTCTCCCTCGGTAGATTTTCCCAGTGTATCCGAGCACTAGTGGGAGCTGGACTTAATGAAGTGCTGCGCATCCATCGCGGCGACCGCACCGGAACCGGCGGCGACAATCGCCTGACGATATGTGGGATCAATCAAATCGCCGGCAGCAAAGACGCCTTCGATGTTGGTGCGCGATGATCGTCCATCGACGGCAACATTCCCCGTCTCTGTGAGCGTGACTTGTTTCGAGATCAGGCTGGTGCGAGGGTCAGAACCGATTGCTATGAACAGACCGTCGATGTCGAGCGTAGAGGTTGAGCCGTCGGTCATTTTCAGCGTGAGCCCCGAAACAGTGTCTGTGCCGACAATTCCCGTCACCGCCGCGTTCGTGACAAATTGAATCTTTGGGTCGGCCTTGGCCCGAGCGAGCATTGCGGGCGACGCGCGGAATTGATCGGAGCGGTGAACTAGATAGACCGTGTCAGCGAATTTTGTCAGGAATGTCGCCTCTTCCATCGCAGAGTCTCCTCCGCCAACGACCGCGACTGTGCGATTGCGGAAGAACGCGCCGTCGCAGGTAGCACACCACGAGACGCCGAAACCGGACAAACGCTTCTCGTCGTCGAGCCCGAGGTGACGATACTGGCTGCCCATTGACAAAATGACAGCCTTGGATTCGATGACGTCACCATTACCGAGTGTGATTTTTTTGACTGGACCATCGAGTTCAACAACCGTCGCGTCGTCAAAGACCAGTTCAGCGCCAAATCGTTCGGCTTGAGCTTGCATGCCCATCATCAGGTCGGGACCCATCACGCCTTCGGGGAACCCGGGATAGTTGTCGACGTCTGTCGTCTTCATCAAGTCCCCACCCATCTCAACACTCGAGGCAATGACGAGGGGTTTCAGGTCAGCCCGCGCTGCATAGATCGCAGCGGTGTACCCGGCAGGACCAGATCCGATAATGACAAGTTCGCGCACAGTTTTCCTTCCGACAACAGTCGTAATTCGAGTTTATGGTCGCTTATTCCCCAGACGACGCAGGGGCGCGACGAGATCGTGGGCCGATTTGTCACGCAACATCAAGAGTACGGAGAGATAGACGGCACCCATTGCACCAACAATGAGAACGGACCAGAGAACCGACATATCTAATGAGGCAGGGCCCGCTGGCAACGAAGAACGGATGATGATCCCAACGCCGAGGGCGGGGAATACGGCAATCACAAAGTGGGCAAACGCAACACCCAGCGATTTTCCACCGAGGTGCCCGAGGCGGCGACGCACAAAAATCACCATCAGGATTGCCTGAACAAAAATAGAAACGCTCATCGACACGGCGATTCCGCTAGCAATCTGGGAAACCGGGCCTGCCCCTGCCCAGAATGCTCCGACAGTGAACACCGTTGATTGAACAAGTTGCACAAAGAATGGCGTTCTGGTGTCTTCTAGGGCGTAAAAGATTCGCTGGAGAACAAAAACGATCCCGAACGGGACGAGCCCGATGGCGAATAATGCGATGACGTCGGACATCCCGTTGCCAGCTTCGCCGGCGAACACACTCGCTACGAACGGTGCGGTTAACCACAGCACGCCAGCACTGATGACCATGAACAACGAAATGCGGACCAACGATTCCCGAATGTCAGAGCTGAGTCGATCCCAGTGCTTATCCCGAACATCGGTGCTCATCCGCGTGAAGTACGCGGTTCCGAGCGACACGGTAATAACCGAATGCGGAAGCATGAAGACGAGCCAGCCAAACCGAAGAACGGCGAGGCCCGGCTCGTCGTATGCGGTTGCCAGTGATGCAATGTTGCTTTGCACGATTCCGGCAATTTGGGTTACCACAATCATTCCAAATGTCCACGCCGCCAACTTGGTCGTTGCTCCGAGCCCCACGCCTCGGAAGCGGAAATCGGGTCGAAAACGTATCGACGCACGGCCGAGGAAACCGAAAAGGGCAAGTGCTTGGACAACTACACCGAGTGTCGCTGTACCGGCAAGGATGCCCACCTCGGTTGAATCCCAGTCCGTTGCAACAGCGACATTTCCCGTGAAATGTTGCCCGAACCACAACATTCCGGCAATTGCGACGACGTTATTTAGCGCGGGGGCCCACGTGAATGGACCGAAGACACCCTTCGCGTTTAGGACCTCGCTGACCAGGCTGTACGCAGCATAAAAGAAGACCTGGGGCAGACACCACCAGGCGAAGGCAGTCGCGAGTCCCAGTTCTGCCGGTCCGAATCCAACCCCCCCAGCGTCAGTTGTGTGCTGGGTGTACAAACCGACGAGAAACGGTGCGGCGGCCACTGCAACGACCGTGACCACAAGCACAACCGTCAAGCCGAGGGTCAGCAGGCGATTGATGAACTTCTCACCGCCATCTGTATGGAGTTGTGCGTTGATAATCTGCGGGACGAATACCGCGCTGAGAACTCCGCCCGCAACAATTGCATACACATTATTTGGCAGCTGGTTTGCTAGCGCGAATGCATCAGCGCCGGAACCAATCAAGCCAACCGTGCGAGCAAGAACCACCGCGCTCACAAAGCCGAGGATTCGCGACACGATTGTGCCGGACGCCAGCAGTATGGACGATCGGCCAATTCGATTCGTCATGAGCGCCGTCGCCGATCTCGAATAGTGCGAGCAATGCCGATACCCATGATGGACGAGACAATGGCGATGAAGGCGACGAGAGTAATGCCCTCCCATTGGGCTTGGACTTCGATTTCAATGAACACCGGATCGCTGATGGCAAGCCCACTTGGTGTGGTTAGCGTTGCCCGGAGTGAGGTTTTTCCGTTAGCAATAGAGATCATCGGGACAGTAACTTGGGCACTCGAACCTGATGGAATCGTAATTGTTTGAGTCGGCGTCGGGATGTTCACAATTCCTGATATCGAGTTGACAGTGGTGTTGACGGTGATGTCTGTCGTCGAGGTGTTCGTGATAGTCAACGGTAATTCAGCCGAGTTGGCGAGAACAGTGAAATCACTTCCGAGAGAGAACGAAACAAAGTCCTCGTATGTTTTGGCGCTTCGGGTGTAACTGCGAACCACCTCGGGGAAGCGAGAGGTGGCGACTAATCCCGCGATGACGCAGAGCTCACGAAGGCGCGGGATGGTGATCACGCGAGGGTCCAACGCCATCTCGGATACCTGACGATCGAGGCGATGTTGGGACATCAACGACCCGATTGTGTCAGAGGGAACGTCAGAGAAGGCCGCGGTCGTTTCGCTTGTCAGCGAAGCGGGTGTAAAGCGAATCAAGTTTTCGGGTCCTCGGTACAACGCGTTGAGGAAGGCAACAGCGCGTTGTGCATTGATAGCGATGGGGTCGCGCGGAAGAACGACAGTCAGAGGGCCGCCCCATGAGTTGCGTAGCTGTGTCGCTAATTCAACAGGGTCAACTTCTGAACCAGGCGCGACCGCTTCGGCAATCGCGGCGCTGGCATCGGAGGAGTAAGTATTTGCCAACTCGGGAAACGTTTCATCGTCAGCGATGATGCGTCCGAACCCCAATTTCTCGACGATGCCCAGGCTAAGCGGGTTTCCTGCTCGCCCGGTCGGCCACCCAATGATGTCGGCTGAAGGAACTCCCGAAATTTCGCTCAATTGGATAGTCGAGACCCGGTAGCTTGGTCCGCTTTCGGCAATCACGAACGGGTCCGCGTTTCCCCACGGCAAATAAATTGGTCGAGATCGTGTCACGGAATTCAGCCACGCGGACACAGATGCTGGCGCCTTTGAACCGAGCGCCTCGATGCTCGCAACAATTCTCGAGTCAATGGCGATTGTTGCACTATGTGAGATCGCGGCAGATGTTAACTGAGCCCATGAGCCACCCCGTGATGTGAGCGTCGTCAATTCGTCAGAAGTGATCAAGTCGGACAGTGATCCGGAGGCAACGATCGGAACAAGGACGGAAAAGGTAGGTTCTGAGGCAGCCTCTGCAGGGACTGCGCCGAAACCGAAAAGTGTGACAATTGCCGCGACGGCGAGGCTGGCGCGAGCGCGACGAACTCCAACTTTTTCGACGGCCGACATAGCGGTAAGTCTAGACTGAAGCGATATGGAGAGCGTGGCGGAGGCCATGGCGAGATTGACGGCCCTCGCCGGCAGCGGAACCGTTTCGACGTTGTCCGCTGCGTTTGTCGAAGCCGGATTCGAGCTCGCCCTCGTGGGGGGTCCAGTGCGCGATGCATTTCTTGGTCGGCAACTCACTGACCTTGATTTTGCAACGAATGCCACCCCCGACGAGATTCTGCACGTGGTCGGCCCGATATCGACAACGACGTGGGACATTGGACGCGATTTCGGAACAATTGGTGCTCGCGTTCAGGGCGAGCAAGTCGAAATTACGACCTACCGAAGCGACACGTACGACCGTGAAACCCGTAAGCCGATTGTCGCCTTCGGTAATCGGATCGACGATGACTTGTTGCGCCGTGATTTCACAGTCAACGCCATGGCTCTATCGCTCCCCGATCTGTCGTTAGTTGACCCAAGTGGCGGATTCGACGATCTTGTCGCGAAACGATTGCGGACACCGGGCACACCAGAACAATCGTTTGCGGATGATCCGCTTCGGATGATGCGGGCTGCACGCTTTGTCGCTCAACTGGAGTTCATCCTCGCCCCCGAGGTCGTCAATGCCATGACGGCGCTCGCGGACTCCATACTGATGATTAGTGCGGAGCGCGTTCGGGACGAATTCGTCAAACTCATCGGCGCACCCGATCCGGTTCCTGGAATCCGAACACTCGTTGAGACGGGAATCCTCGACCGGGTATTCCCCGAAATCCCCGTTCTTATTCGTGAACACGATGAACACGGTCGTCACAAGGATGTTTACGAACACTCGCTCACGGTGTTAACGAAGTCGATTGCGCTGGAGCTACAACGATTCCCGGATTCGCCACCCGATACCATCGGTCGCCTGGCTGCGCTACTCCACGACATCGGCAAGCCAACGACGCGTTCGTTCGACAACACCAAGGTAGTGACCTTCTATGGCCATGACGTGGCTGGCGCGCGTTTGGCCAAGAAGAGATTGCACGCGCTCCGATTCGACAACGACACAATCGCTCGGGTGTGCAACCTGATCCGATTGCATTTGCGCTTCTTCGGATACAGCGAGGGGGAATGGACAGATTCGGCAGTTCGCCGTTATGTCAGGGACGCTGGCGAGGAGCTCGAGCGCTTACACATTCTTGTTCGCAGTGATGTTACGACCAGAAACGACAGAAAGCTCGCTCTCATGGACGCGGCTTATACTGACCTCGAAATGCGAATCGCTGCGATCCGGGAACGCGAGGAAATCGACGCCATCCGCCCTGACTTGGACGGCGACCAAATCATGACGATTCTCGATGTGCGCCCCGGTCGGGTAGTTGGTGAGGCGCGCGCGTTCCTCATGGAACTGCGTTTGGACGAAGGCCCACTCGGCGCCGAGGAGGCGGAAAAGCGACTCCGAGACTGGGCCGCCGGCCGCGAATTGTCCTGAGCAGGACTTTCGGCTATTCTTGGACGGTTGCCCACAGGGCGGCACGCACTAGATGCACAACCCTCCTGCTGCAGAAATTCTGTAGCCGCTGAGTCCAGAGGAGGTGGGTTACGTCATGCATCCCTACGAAATAATGGTGATTCTCGACCCCGAGGTCGATGAGCGCACCGTACAACCGACGCTCGAGAAGTTCCTGAGTGTCATCACCAACGGCGGAGGCTCGGTCGACAACGTCGACTTGTGGGGCCGTCGTCGTTTGTCATACGAAATCCAGAAGAAGACTGAAGGTATCTACGCCGTCATCAACTTCACCGCGGACCCCGCGACCACGCAGGAACTTGAGCGCCAGCTTCGACTCAACGAATCGATCATGCGTACAAAGGTTCTTCGTGCGGACGAGGCCGTAGCCCGAATTGCATCGCACGCTATAGAAGCAGCCGAAGCAGCAACGCTTGCTGAAGCGGGCGCGGAGTAACCACCATGGCTAACGACACAGTCATCACGGTTGTCGGCAACCTCACCGCCGACCCCGAACTTCGTTACACCCAGAACGGTGTGGCGGTTGCGAATTTCACAATCGCGTCGACTCCTCGAACATTCGACCGGGCGAGCAACGAGTGGAAAGACGGCGAAGCGCTGTTTCTCCGCGCAAGTGTATGGCGTGAATTCGCCGAGCACGTTGCCTCGTCGTTGTCGAAAGGCTCGCGCGTTGTCGCGACCGGTCGTCTTCGTCAACGCTCTTTCGAAACGAAGGAGGGCGAGAAGCGAACCTCAATTGAACTCGAGGTTGACGAGATTGGCCCTTCGCTTCGATATGCGACCGCAGCAGTGACCCGCGCACCGGGGTCCGGAGCAAGCGGGGGCGGAAGCGGCGAATGGTCTGCTCCCGCGGGCGGCAACGAATGGTCAGCTCCGGCTGCGCCCGTTGCCGGCGGAGATCCCTGGGGTGCTGGCTCGACCGAGCCCTCTAACGACGACGCTCCCTTCTAACTAACTCTTCACGAAAAGGAAAAATCATGGCAGGAAAGGCAACCGGCGACCGCCGCAAGCCGCGCGTGGGTAAGGGAGCAAAAGCGCTTCCCCCCGCACGCGCAATCAAGATCGACGTCATCGACTACAAGGATGTCGCAACCCTTCGCAAGTTCATTTCGGAGCGCGGAAAGATCCGTTCGCGTCGAATCACGGGCGTCTCAGTCCAAGAGCAGCGTCTTATTGCTCGCGCGGTAAAGAACGCCCGCGAAATGGCGCTCCTCCCTTATGCCGGCGCTGGCCGTTAAGGAGAACGACAATGGCAAAACTCATTCTCACTCACGAGGTCACAGGCCTCGGCTCTGCCGGAGACGTCGTTGACGTCAAGAACGGCTACGCGCGCAACTATCTCGTTCCCCAGGGTTTCGCAATTCACTGGACCCGTGGTGGCGAGAAGCAGGTGACGGACATCAAGCAGGCCCGTGCGACTCGCGCACTCGCCTCACTCGATGAAGCTCAAGCCCTCAAAGCAAAGCTCGAAAGCGCCACGATTACAGTCAAGGCGTCGGCTGGCTCTGAAGGCCGCTTGTTCGGTTCGGTCAAGACATCGGACATCGCTTCGGCTGTAGCTGAATCGGGTCTCGGCGAGGTCGACAAGCGCACCATCGAGCTAGCCACCCCAATCAAGTCGACGGGCGCTTTCTCGGCGACCGTTCGCCTCCACGACGGAGTGTCTGCGACGCTCGCCCTCAAGGTGATCGCGCGTAAGTAGCTCTACCTTTCCATCGTGCAGCGCCCGTTTTCGGAAACGAAGACGGGCGCTGCACCGTTTGGCGGACATACTCATCGTGTGGAAAAGTTAAAGGTTCAACCTAAACTCTAAACAACTTTCCCCACAGCTCGGTCCGTCACTAAACATTCGGTCAGAGCGCTATTTTGGGCAATAAAGCGGTTAGTTATCCCCAGTTATCCCCATGTCCTCCACAGAGTCATACGGCGTGGTAAACAACTTGCTCACAGGATTATCCACAACCGTGTTTGCGTCGGTTCACTCGAAAACGTAGCGTTCAACGTGTTCGTGTGGCGTGGCGTAATCCGATGTCCGTTCTCACGCGCATACTAAAGAGCCCGAACGAAACGCTGACTCAGGAGGTGATTATCGATGGCAGGCCCACAACTCGAATTGGTACCTGAAGGCACCGGTGACACTCGCGTTCCTCCGAACGACCAGGCGGCCGAAATGAGCACACTCGGAGGGATGCTTCTGTCGCCGGACGCCATTGTTGAAGTACTTGAACTTGTCCGGGGCGAAGATTTCTACTTCCCGAAACACGAAATCATTTTCAACGCCATCAATACCGTGTTCTCACGTTCGGAACCTACCGACGTCATCATGATTACCGAACAGTTGACCCGTGACGGCAATCTCAACAAAATCGGCGGCGCGAGCTATCTGCACACACTGGAATCTTCTGTGCCGACCGCCGCGAACGCGAGCTACTACGCCAGCATCGTCGCCGATAAAGCAATCCTGCGAAAACTGGTGCAGTCGGGAACCCGCATCACGCAACTCGGATACGCCGCCGAAGGCGACCCGAGTGAACTCGTCAACGATGCTCAGGTCGAGATCTTTACGATCGGCCGAGCGGCTGGAGCCCAAGACGCCATCGTTCTTCGGGACGCGGTCAACATCGCCGTCAACGAAATGGAAGAACAAGCGAAATCCGCCAAGGAAGGGCTTGACATTCCGACAGGGTTTCGTGAGCTTGACGACGTTACGAACGGACTTCACCCGGGGCAACTCGTTCTCATCGCGGCGCGTCCCGGACTCGGTAAGTCAACGCTCGCACTTGACTTTGCCCGCTCTGCTGCCCTTAGATCAAACGTTCCGACTGTTTTCTTCTCACTTGAAATGAGTGCGAGCGAAATCTCTCAACGCTTGTTGTCTGCTGAATCGAGCGTGCCCCTTAACTCAATTCGTAAGTCAAAAGAACTCAAGTCTGAAGGCTGGAAGAAAATAAACTCTATCCAGTCGCGACTCGATGACACTCCCTTGTTTATCGATGACAGCCCTAACCTGACGCTGTCCGAAATCCGCGCCAAGTGTCGTCGCCTTAAGGCTCAACACGGCATCAAACTCGTGATCATCGATTACCTCCAACTCATGACCAGCGGCAAGAAAGTTGAAAATCGTCAACAAGAAGTTTCCGAGTTCTCGAGGTCACTCAAGCTTTTAGCGAAAGAACTGGGCGTTCCGATTGTGGCGCTTTCCCAGCTCAATCGCGGACCGGAAAACTCACCCGACAAGAAGCCCCAACTGTCGCACCTTCGAGAGTCGGGATCGCTCGAGCAAGACGCAGACATTGTGTTGCTTTTGCACCGCGAGCGGTTTGCAGAACAAGGCGAAAACCGAAACGATGCGGAAATTCACATCGCGAAACACCGGAACGGTGAGATGCGCGTGTTGACGGTTCTGTTCGAAGGACACTATTCGCGTTTCAGCGATATGGCAAAGATGTAGTCGGAAAATCCTCAATTCGGAATCCCGTAGTCTTGACTCATGGCAACTGCACGAAACCGGTTGGTGATTGTCACTAGAGGCCTTGAGGCAATTAGGCCCTATGCACGCTATATTGCGGCGATAATCGCGGGAGTAGCGATCACGCTCACCGACGATCACTCGACATACACAGGCCTTGGGTGGCTCACCTTCGTTGTCCTGGTTTCCCTGTGGTCCCGTGGTGGGCCAGCTACTCTGATGAACAGCATCGCGTGGTGGTCGACGACGGTTGTCGCCGGACTGGCTTTGCTGGGACTGATCGCGGGCCGGATGTCTCCTGCGGCTGCGCTGTCGTTGACGATCGCACTAGTGGCCTTTGAGACCTCTCGTGCTTTTACCCGGAGGGACCGAATCTGGCTCTGGTCAACCGGCGTACTGGCGCTGGGGCTCTCAATTCTGTATTTCATCATCGACGCAACCGACAGGACTGCTGCTGGATTGACCGGTGGATGGGCGATTATCGCGGGTATTTTTGGACTGATAGGTGTGATTGATTCTCGAGCGAAGGGTCGCCGTGCAACGCGAACTTCGGATAGTTCAGAACAAACGACAACGAAGGCGAAAACCCGTGGCGCGAAGCGATAAAACACGACCGGCCGAACTCGTCGGATTGGCTTTCGTGGCGGGCCTGTTCCTTGGAGGCATCGTGCTGATGGTGACTCGAGATTTCGCTCTCGCTGCTATCGCCGGTGGAGGCGGTTTCGTTGTCACCATTATTAGTCTTGCAATGATGGTTCTCGCAATGAGCCCACAGTTACCCAAGTCGGACAACAACCCGCACGATTAGTTGAGGTAATCGACCAATTTTGAGGCCAGCCCAACGTAGGTCGCCGGCGTGAGTTCGATGAGCCGCGCTTTCCCGGCGGTCGACATGTCGAGACCCTCGATGAAGGCGTGCAGATCCGCGGCGGTCAGGCGTTTCCCCCGCGTGAGGTCCTTCAGTAGGTCGTAAGGGTTCTCAATTGTTGTCGTCCCCGCCGCACGTTCGGCACGCAGCACCGTTTGAATCGCTTCCCCGAGCACCTCAACGTTCGCGTCTAGATCTTTGAGAAGCGCGTCGTGATTGACAGTGATTTCGTCTAAGCCAGCGGTGATGTTGGACACGGCCAAGAGCGAGTGACCGAGCGCGACTCCAAGGTTTCGTTGTGTTGTTGAGTCGGTTAGGTCACGTTGGAGTCGAGACGTAACGAGTGTTGCGCCAAGTGCATCACCCAACGCCGACGCAATCTCGAGGTTGGCCTCGGCGTTCTCGAAACGAATCGGATTAACTTTGTGGGGCATCGTTGATGAACCTGTCGCGCCAGCAACCGGGCTTTGAATAAGGAACCCTTGCGAAATGTAGGTCCACACGTCGGTGCAAAGGTTGTGTAATACCCGGTTGACGTGACTGATTCGAGCGAGCAGCGCGGCTTGGGCGTCGTGCGATTCGATTTGGGTGGTCAGCGGGTTCCACTCGAGCCCAACCGACTCGACGAATTCCCGTGACACACGAATCCAGTCGACGTCGGGAGCCGCCACAACGTGAGCAGAGAAGGTACCGGTTGCTCCCGAGAACTTGCCGGATAGCCGAACGGCATCAACGTCGGCCAGGAGTCTGGTGAGACGGTGAACAAAGACAGCAATTTCTTTACCAAACGTCGTCGGGGTCGCGGCCTGGCCGTGAGTGCGAGACAACATCGGAGTGTCTCGTTCGGATGTGGCGAGCTCGGTTAACTTCTGGACCACAACGTTGATCGCTGGGCGCCACACCTCGCGAACCGCCGCACCCAGAGTAATTCCATAGGACAAGTTATTGATGTCTTCACTAGTGCACGCAAAATGGGTTAACTCAGCCACGCGAGACAGCCCGAGGTGCTCTAGGTGTTCGCGAACGAAATACTCCACGGCCTTGACGTCGTGTCGTGTTGTTGCCTCGAGTTCGGCAATACGTGCGACATCAGAATCACCGAAATTTGTCGCGACATCACGTAAGGCAATACGCTCATCGGCGCTCAGTTGTGCACCGAATAGCCCTTCGTCCGCGAGTCGAATGAGCCACTCGATTTCCACGTGAACCCGAGCACGATTGAGTCCTGCTTCAGAGAGGTGTTGACCAATCTCGGAGACCGCAGCGTGGTAACGACCGTCCAACGGACTTAGCGGTTGGGGCGAAAGGGTCATACCTCTATTCTCGCAGTTTTATCCCCATGAGACGGGTGCGCACCACCCTTCCACCACTGCATCTTTGCGGTGCTGAGAGGTCGACACCTCCCGCACACTGTGATGGTGATTTCCGCAAATCTGCTCAACACCGCAGACCTTCTCGGTGTCGCAATAACAGATCTAGAGCGTTCAATCGCTCGGACCGGCTGGGTCGGACCGGCCCGTATCGCCTTTGACGACGTGGCGACAGAGTTCCGGTCGCGATTAATGGCCCTGGAGATTCGAGCGCTGTCCCTCGATTGATTCCTCCGATCGCTGTCGAGACCCAGACCTTCCGCTACACACTCGATGCACTTCTCGTTCGCTCTGACGACTTACGCAGAGTGGCAGCCGCGGTTACGAACGCGGGGATGTACGTGCGGTTATCGACGCGTCTAAGTTGGGCACCGGAACGCCAAATTCTGCAACTGGACCTTGAACACGTAGCGAGAGATATCCAGAGAGTTCATGCTGACCTTGACGGAGTTATTGCCGCGATTGAACCGTCCGAGTGGGCGCGCGCAACCCTGGCTACTGGTGCACCGTGGCCAACGACTCGGCGTGTGAGCGATTGGGTGATGAACCATGCCCCCTGGCAATCGGTTGCCGCCCGCTGGGTTCCGGTCACGATGACACGACGAATCGACGACACCAATGCGCCTCGGGATTTCTCGGAACGTTTCGCTCGAATTCCCACTGGCGCGGAACGTGTCCGCATCGACCGCTTCGACACACCAACAGGTCCCCGGTTCGAGGTCTATCTCGCTGGCACTGACTTTTCCGCAGGCCCAGACAATCCATGGTGGGTAGGTGCAAATACCGAGCTGCTCGCGTCGGGCGTTACACGATCGATGTCTGCCGTGGAATCTGCGCTGAATTACGCCGGAGTGACGGGCACTACACCCGTCGTCCTGACCGGACATTCGCAGGGTGGAGCGATTGCCCTAGCTCTCGCAAACTCTGGTCGGTACGCGGTGGATGCGGTGTTCACGGCAGGAACGCCTGCAGGTCTCGTCGAGTCGCCAGCGAATGTGCCCATCGTTCACGTTGTGCACCCCGAGGACCCCGTCCCCGCGTTGGGGGGAGTGATCCGTGGAACAGCTGGCACGACTTGGGTAGTGCATACCGAACCTCGCTCCACCGGAACCGACGCACACCTCGTCGCGAATTATCAGGAGTCCCTTCGGAGACTAGACAGCGTGAGGGACCCAGGATTGATGTTGCTCGAACGTCGCTTACAAATGGACGGTTCGGGAACCGCGATGTGGTTTCGAGCGACGTTAGCGGGTGACTGAAACCGGGCTCATAAATGGGCGCAGTGCGATGCCAATCAGCCAATTGCACAGAGACATGGCAAGGGCACCGACGACACCCCACGAGAAATCGTCGATCACAAGACCGAAGCCCATGTAGGGGGTCGCTTGCGACACGAGCATCAGGAGGCTGGCATTGACGAGAAGTGCTACTAACCCCAACGTCAGAAGATACAACGGGAATGCAACGATTCGGATGAAATTACCAATGACGGCGTTGACGATTCCGAATACCGCGGCCACGGCAGCATAGGAGAGAACGAGGTTGGCTTCACCCGCGCCGAACGGAATCAGGTGAATTCCCACAACGAAAGAGTCCGCAATCCACAGAGCAGCGGTGTTGATGATTAGTCCCAAAAGCAGTCGAGCCATATCAACAGCTTACGACGGCGCGCGGAGTTAGAACAAAACCCATTTCGGCGTTGGCGAAGGGACACGAGCAACGGTGAAGCAACCGCCGACACAAATCGCCTCCGACAATCGTCAACAAACGCCGTTACGGCTAGTCTGGTCTCATGCCGTATACCGAGGCAACTCTGCAACTGCTGTCGATCGATGGGACTCTTGTCGAAAGCGATCGGACGGCGGAATATCGAGCGCTCGTCGACAAACTGAGCGACGCGCAACTTCAGAATTTCTACCGCGAGATGGTCGTAACCCGACGATTCGATATTGAGTCTGGAAACCTGCAACGCCAGGGTCAACTCGCGCTGTGGGTACCCAGCCTCGGCCAAGAAGCGGCACAAGTTGGGTCGGGGTTTGCAACACGCGACCAAGACACGATTTTTCCGTCCTACCGGGAGCACGCGGTGGCGCGAATTCGCGGAATCGATCCCGTCGCTATCCTCTCGTTGCTCCGCGGCGTCACAAACGGCGGTTGGAATCCCAACGAGTCGAAGTTCCGGCTTTACACTCTCGTTCTCGCGACGCAGACTCTCCATGCGGTCGGCTACGCGATGGGGACAGCAATGGATGGGATATCGGGAACCGGCAAGCCGGATATCGACGAGGCCACCATCGTCTATTTCGGCGATGGCGCTTCGAGCGAAGGAGACTCAAGCGAAGCACTCGTTTTCGCACAGTCGTATCAGTCACCCATCGTGTTTTTTCTGCAGAACAACCAGTACGCAATTTCGGTTCCGGTATCACGCCAATCCCGCAGCCCCCTGTATTTGCGCGGTGAGGGGTTCGGAATCCCATCACTGCAAATCGACGGAAACGACGTTCTCATTTCCTATGCCGTCACCAAGGTTGCGCTCGACGATGCGCGCGCCGGCAAGGGACCTCGCTTTATCGAAGCACAGACCTATCGCCTCGGCGCGCACACGACCAGCGACGACCCGACTAAGTATCGCGAACAGGCCGAAGAGGATTTGTGGAAGGAACGAGACCCGATTTCGCGATTCGAAAAGTTCCTTCGTGCCAAGGGAGAGTCCGACAAATTTTTTGCCACGGTCAAGGCGGAGGGTGAAGATCTCGCCGCCGATGTTCGTGCCCGCGTTCTCGCACTAACACCCCCGCCCACCGACGTCATGTTTGACCATGTCTACACCGACGAACACCCGCTCATTTCGGCTCAAAAGTCGTGGCTGGCTCAGTACGAGGCATCTTTCGGAGGTGACCGATGAGCGAACCACTATCAATGGCGAAAGCCATCAACCTCGGCCTCCAACGTGCGATGCGCGAGAACGACAAAGTCCTCCTCATGGGCGAAGACATCGGCACCCTCGGTGGCGTCTTTCGCGTAACAGAGGGCCTGAAGACCGAATTCGGCGAGAACAGAGTATTGGACACGCCGCTCGCAGAGTCGGGAATTGTCGGAACTGCAATAGGGCTCGCGATGCGCGGGTATCGACCAGTCTGCGAAATTCAGTTCGACGGCTTTGTCTTCCCAGCGTTCGACCAGATTATGTCGCAACTCGCCAAGCAGACGTCTCGACACCAAGGCGACCAGGCATTCCCCGTCGTCATTCGCATCCCCTACGGCGGGCACATCGGCGCGGTCGAGCATCACCAAGAGAGCCCCGAGGCGTACTTTGCCCACACGCCGGGGCTTCGCGTTATGTCACCGGCGACGCCCAACGACGGCTACCACATGATCCAACAGGCAATTCAATCGAACGACCCTGTCATTTTTCTCGAACCGAAAGCTCGCTATTGGCCGAAGGGCGATGTCGACATCGACGGAACCCCTGCACCAGCGCACCAGTCGCGAGTGGTTCGGACGGGAACAGACGTCACGGTTGTTGGTCATGGCGCGATGGTCGCGATGTTGCTCGATGCAGCGGAGGTCGCCAAAGGCGAGGGAATCAGCCTCGAGGTTATCGATTTACGGTCGCTATCACCCGTCGATTACGACCCCATCGTCGCATCGGTTGAGAAAACTGGACGACTAGTGGTGGCGCAGGAAGCGTCGGGGAATGTGTCCGTCGGATCTGAGGTCGCGGCCACAATCGCCGAACGCGCATTCTATTTCTTGCAGTCCCCCGTGTTGCGCGTCAGTGGATTTGATGTTCCGTTCCCGCCAGCAAACCTCGAGGGGATCTTCCTTCCAGACGTTGACCGAATTCTCGACGCCGTCGATCGAGCGAGAGGGTACTGACCGTGGCTGTAGTTGATTTTCCGCTCCCCGATGTTGGTGAGGGCCTTACCGAGGCCGAGATCGTTCAGTGGCGAGTGAAGAAGGGCGATGTCGTCGCGGTAAACGACATTCTGGTCGAGATCGAGACAGCCAAGTCGCTCGTAGAACTGCCCAGCCCGTTTGCCGGAACTATCGTCGCGTTACTTGCCGGCGAGGGGGACACCGTGCCCGTCGGTACGCCCATCATTCAAGTTGAGTCTGAGAGCGGTGTTCCCGCGACGCTGCATCCTGCGCCCGAACCAGCCGCGGCACCTTCTGCGCCGGCAACGAAAGCCAAGGCGAAGGCACAAACGGAAACGGCGGCAGAGGCGGTACTTGTCGGTTATGGAAGTGCTGGTCACGTGACTTCACGCCGAGGCTCGCGCACGTCGCCTAGCGCGCCCCCAGAAACGGCCAGCGCTGCGACCGAAGGCGAACCCGTCGTGTATCCGCCCGCGGGCGCAGCCCCGGTGATGGCGAAGCCTCCTGTTCGGAAGCTTGCGAAGGAACTCGGCGTCGATATCGCAAAGGTGTTGGCTACAGGGACGCGCGGCGAAGTCACGCGCGACGATGTGGTTCGTCAATCCCAAGTCAAGACTGTTTTTCGTAATGTGGAAACTCCCGAATGGCCCAGCGAACGTGAGGAATATATTCCCGTCAAGGGCGTTCGCAAGGCGATTGCCTCTGCGATGGTCAAGTCAAAGTTTGAAGCTCCGCACGTGTCAGTTTTCGTCGACGTCGATGCAACTCGAACCATGGACTTCGTCAAGCGCCTCAAGGCGTCGCCCGATTTCCAGGGGATTCGCGTTTCACCACTCCTGGTCATGGCTAGGGCTGTTATTTGGGCGGTTCAGCGAAACCCGAACGTTAACTCGTCGTGGACCGACAAAGACATCATTGTTCACCACTACGTGAACCTTGGCATCGCCGCGGCAACTCCACGCGGACTCATCGTGCCAAACGTCAAAGAGGCGCACACGCTCAATATGAAGCAGCTGGCTCTCGGCCTCGAGAACCTCACGGTGACGGCACGCGACGGCAAGACGACGATCGAGGACATGTCGAACGGCACAATCACGATCACGAATCTCGGGTCATTCGGTGTTGATACCGGAACTCCCATCATCAACCCCGGTGAAGTCAGCATTGTTGTGCTGGGCGCAATCAAGCAAAAGCCGTGGGTTGTCGACGGCAAGGTCGAAGCGCGTTTTGTCACGACCATCGGTGCATCCTTCGATCACCGAGTGGTTGACGGCGACGTTGCCAGCCGTTTCTTAGCGGATGTCGCGAGCATCATCGAAGAACCCGCGATGCTGCTCGACTAGTTTTTGACAATCGTTCTCAACAACGATAGGTTTTGAGAATGATAATCAATAAGCTCGCCGCAGACGCGCACCAAGCTGGACTTTCTTTTTGGGATGAACTTCTGTCCATCTCGCTTGATCCGGCGCACATCCTCTCAGAACTGATCTGGCAAGTTGTGTTCGACGGTCTCTTCGTCGCTTTCCTCTACGGGGTCGTATACAAACGTTGGTTACTGCCCAGACTGCGTCGAGAAATTCACAAAGATCTAGACGCCGAACACGGAATTGAGCACCACGACGACCACATTCACATCACTGGTGTCAAGGAACACGATTGAGAGTTCCCCAATGAAAAGAAATACGCAACAACGAACGAGGGTGACGGCCGCCCTGACTGACTCCCGCGAGTTCATTTCTGCTCAGGACCTCCATGCGATGCTCGGTGAAGACGCACCGTCATTGGCTACCGTTTATCGAACATTGCAAGGACTCTCCGAGGAGGGTTCGGTGGATTCCGTCAATCGAAATGGTGAATCGCTGTATCGACTGTGTGGCGCGGCCCACCATCACCACCTCGTCTGCATCGATTGTGCTGCGACTGTTGAATTAGATGGGGAAGAAATCGAAGAATGGGCAGTGCGAAATGCGAGCGAACACGGATTCACGATGACCACGCATATCGCCGAGATTTACGGTCGATGCGCGAGCTGCTCTGCCTGAGTTTGTGTGTTGCCAGTTAATCGCGTACCCTTGAGAGGTTGCGCGTTCAGGCGTGCACACCGCGACTGTTTCACCGAATCGGTTGCAGACAAGTGATCTTGGGTGAGGTTCGTCCCTCACGGTAACTACAAGGAGAAAACCATGGCAGCAGTGTGCCAGGTGACCGGAGCCGTTCCTGGTTTCGGACACAGCATTTCGCACTCGCACCGACGTACCAAGCGTCGGTTCGACCCGAACATCCAAAAGAAGACCTATTACGTGCCGACTCTTGGACGCAAGGTCACGTTGACCCTCTCGGTCAAGGGAATCAAAACTATTGATGCACGCGGAATTGACGCCGTCATGCGCGATTTGATCGCTCGTGGGGTGAAGTTCTAATGGCTAAAAAGTCTCAAGACGTCCGCCCGATCATCAAGATGCGCTCGACCGCTGGCACGGGTTACACCTATGTCACCCGCAAGAACCGTCGCAACGACCCCGACCGTCTCGTCTTGAAGAAGTACGACCCGGTTGTCCGCAAGCACGTTGAATTCCGTGAGGAGCGCTAACCATGGCGAAGAAAAGCAAGATTGCTCGTAACGAGCAGCGCAAGGTCATTGTCGCTCGTTACGCGACCAAGCGTCTCGAACTCAAGAAGGCACTCGTTGACCCCAACGGAACTGCCGAGTCACGCGAGGCAGCACGCCTTGGACTTCAGAAGCTCCCTCGCAACGCCTCGCCCGTTCGCGTGCGCGGACGCGACGCGATCGACGGCCGTCCCCGAGGTTTCCTCTCGAAATTCGGTATTTCGCGTGTTCGATTCCGTGAAATGGCACACCGTGGCGAATTGCCAGGCGTAAAGAAGTCTTCTTGGTAGTCTGAAAGCGCTAAAACTTGGGGAAACTCAAGGATTAGTACTTCATCAACAAAGTCTCAGGAGGACTCGAATGAACCGATCCGAGCTCGTTGCGGCAATTGCCGCACACACCGGACAGAGCCAGACCGGCGTCAACGCCGTACTCGACGCTCTTTTCACCACTGTTGCCGGCGAAGTTGCCAAGGGTAACAAGGTCACCATCCCCGGTTGGGTCGCATTCGACCGCACCAACCGTGCCGCTCGTCAGGGACGCAACCCCCAGACTGGCGCTACCATCCAAATCGCCGCCTCAAAGGGTGTCAAGGTTTCGGCTGGTTCGAAGCTTAAGGCTGCTGTCAAGTAGTTTTTGCTTGTTGAAAGGGACGGAGGAAACTCCGTCCCTTTCTCGTTGCCTGGATTCGCTCGATAGGCTCAAACGGTGAATCACCCCCGCCTGATTGTCTCTCTCGCCCTCGTGGCTGCGGCAATCGCGGGATTGTGGTTCTCGATGGAACTAGGAGGCGCGAGCCATTCCGGTGACCTCGGTGACGCGGGCGATTTGGTTCGCTGGGGTGCGCCAATCCTCAAATTGATTGCCTCACTCGCGGGAGGCCTGGTTATCGGCGGACTCGCCGTCGTGTTGTTTGTCTTGCCGCCAGGAACCCCGGCAGATCGAGTCCTTAACGTGGTTTTGGGCTCTGGGATCACCTGGGCCTTGTCAATTGTCGCGTACACGGTTTTCACCTACTTCACGGTTGTCGGAGCCGAACTGAACGTCGACGAGGGCTTCAACGCCAACTTCGGGTACTTCCTGACCGAAACCGGTCTCGGCCAATTGCTACTCATCGCGACGGGCCTGTCCGTCGTTGCCACGACGGTGGTCGCAATCACCCGCCGTCCGTTCTGGCTGGCTTTCGCTTTTCTCTTTGCCGTGGCGTCTGCGTGGCCGTTCGCCGAGATGAGCCACTCGGGAACGATGGCTAACCACGGCTTAGCGGTCAACGCGCTCGTATTGCACATCATCTTTGTCTCGCTCTGGACCGGAGGCTTCGCCACAACCGTGGTCGCCATGGTTTTCGGAGCACATCGGGCTGACACTCTGAGGCGGTACTCGTCGATTGCGTTGTTGTCGATCGCCATTGTTGCGATCACGGGTTTCACCAGCGCAATGATTCGAATCGGCACTGTCGAAAACCTCGTTTCGGAGTACGGAATTCTCGTCTTGCTCAAGGCGGCAGCCACCGTCATCCTCGCCTTGCTTGGAGCACGGTGGCGCCGCGCCGTAATGCCACAACTCGACTCAGCGAAAGGGGTGGTCGGGTTCGCGATTCTGGAGACGGCGATCCTCGGTGTGGTTGTGGGGCTCGCGACTGGGCTTGCACGAACAGCACCACCTATCGAGCAGATACTGACAGGACCAATGACGCCGGCCGAGATTCTGACGGGACGAGTTCTGCCCGGCGAGTGGACGTGGACCACGGCGTTCACGACCTGGAACATCGATCTAATCTGGACACTATTTGCCGTTTTCACCAGCATTTTTTACCTGTGGGGAGTCTATCGACTTCGACGCCGCGGCGATTCGTGGCCGATTCATCGCCCGATTGTGTGGGTCGCCTCCATGGCGATACTTGTGTACACAACAAGTGGCGGCGTCGCGGTCTACGGAGAATTCCTCTTCAGCGCGCACATGATCGAACACATGTTGCTGACGATGCTAATTCCGGTCGGGATTGTTCTTGCCGCACCGGTGACGCTCGTCGCGAGGGCGATTGAGTTTCGCCACGACGGATCGCGCGGAATGCGCGAGTGGATTCTCGGAATTATTCACTCGAAGTGGATCGGATTCGTTGGCCACCCCCTCGTATCGACAGTTGTTTTCGCTCTTTCTCTCATGGTCTTCTATTACTCACCGCTGTTGTCGTGGGCGTCGACGACACACCTCGGTCATGAATGGATGATTCTGCACTTCCTGCTGGCGGGATACCTGTTCGTCCAAGCTCTCATCGGTGTTGACCCTTCACCGCATCGAACCTCGTACCCGGTACGAATGATCCTCTTGATGGGCACGATGGGTTTTCACGCGTTCTTTGGGCTCTCGCTGATGACGGGAACCTCACTGCTGCTGCCAGAATGGTTCGGCGCGATGGGACGAACGTGGGGTGATTCTCCGCTCGTCGACCAACAGGTGGGTGGCGCAATCGCGTGGGGAATCGGCGAACTGCCGACACTCATTCTGTCGGCGATGGTCGTTCGGTCGTGGATCCGATCGGATGAACGCGACGCCAAGCGTTCAGATCGCCAAGCGGCACGCGACCACGACGCGGAGCTCGAGGAATATAACTCGATGCTCGAGAAACTCGAGAAGCGCCGCCCGACCAACAGCTGAATCGTCGCGGATTTGTCACCAACTCCGCCTCGCCTCCGCGCTGAGATTGGGCGGGCAGGTACTCTGGAGAATCCGATGAAAGGCGCCATTGTGTTTGAACTCACGCCCGAACAAGCGCGTGTGATGGACATCATCGAGGGGACTCGCGAACACGTCTTCGTGACGGGACGAGCCGGAACCGGCAAATCAACGTTGCTGCAGGAATTCGTTGAGCAAACATCGAAATCGCTCGTCATCGGCGCTCCGACGGGCGTTGCCGCCCTCACTGTCGGCGGTCAGACGATTCACTCGTTGTTTCGACTACCCATCGGGTTGGTCACCGACCACACCAAGTTCTACCCGCTGTCCGACGACGCTCGAGTTCTGTTGCGCAGAATCGACACCGTCGTCATTGACGAGATTTCCATGGTCAGGTGCGACTTGCTGGACGGCCTAGATCGTCGTTTGCGAGCAACGCGGGGGCGAAAGAACGAACCGTTCGGCGGTGTCCAAGTCGTGATGTTCGGTGACCCTTATCAACTTCCTCCTGTTCTCAAGGACGGGCCGGAAAAGCAGTACCTCATGGACAACTATCGATCCCCCTGGTTCTTCGATTCAAAGGTGTGGGGCGAGGCACAACCGCGCGTCGTCGAACTGACCGATGTCAAGCGACAGGACGAAGCGGAATTTCGCGACATTCTCGACCGCATGCGCAACGGCCAGATGACGTCGACGGATGGTGCCGTTCTCAACGACATCGGCGCTCGCAGACCCATCCCCGATGGAACCGTAACTTTGGCGACCACCAACGTCAGCGCGAACAGCATTAACGCAAAGGCTCTCAAGGAACTGCCGGGAAAGACCAAGGTCGCACGGGCAATCATCGACGGTGATTTTGGGGGACAGTTGCCGGCTGAGGAGGAACTCGAGCTCAAGCCTGGCGCTCGGGTCATGTTCCTGCGAAACGACTCCATCGCTGACGGAAGTCGGTGGGTGAACGGTTCGGTTGGCACCGTCGTCAAGGTTGATGGAGCAGTGCACGTCGCGCTCGACACCGACCCCAGCAGTTCTGTCGAAGTCCAGCCGGTTCAGTGGGAAAAGATTCAGTACACCTACGACCCAGAGGCAAACAGCGTCGAAGCCGATGTGATGGCGACTTTTGCGCAGTACCCACTTCGGTTGGCGTGGGCGGTCACGATTCACAAATCGCAAGGACAAACTCTCGATTCCGCCGTCCTAGATTTCGGTCGCGGTGCTTTCGCCAACGGGCAGGCCTACGTCGCGTTCTCGCGTATCCGAACCCTAGATGGGGTTTTCTTGTCGCGAACCCTCCAGCCCACCGACATCCAGGTTGATCGCCGCGTCGTCGATTTCATGCGCACCGCCAAGGACAACGACTTTCTCGAATAGTGGCTAGAAGGGCGGTGGTCCGGACTTTTTGTTGCCCAGCCATTCGAACATTTGGGCGTGTGTCACTGAATTGACCCCCGACTGCAAAAGACCCAACTGAGTGTGTTGCGGAAGTCCTT
>Ga0114967_10000089_pt1 | contig 69822 bp, 53 predicted proteins | sample M_130628_MF_Meta_FD_92639 | JGI IMG/M metagenome (GOLD analysis project Ga0114967, IMG submission 92639) | Freshwater microbial communities from Lake Montjoie, Canada to study carbon cycling - M_130628_MF_MetaG | ecosystem: Environmental > Aquatic > Freshwater > Lake | place: Lake Montjoie... | reverse complement strand
TTCGAATTCTTTGGAAAAACATTGAACGGAACAGAACAACAAGAAGAAGATTGGAAAAGAGCTGTTAGTGCTGTTAATGGTGGTTTGGGTGAAATTGTTGGTAAAGTATATGTAAAAAAACACTTTACTCCAGAAGCCAAAGAACGCATGACGGCTATGGTGAAAAACCTACTTAAGGCATACGCAGCGAGCATCAAAGAATTAGATTGGATGAGTGCCAATACGAAAAAAGAAGCCCTTGCCAAAGTGGATAAATTCATGATTAAAATTGGGTATCCAGATCAATGGAGAGATTACAATGCATTAAAAGTTGCTAAAAACGATTTGTATGGAAATGCGACAAGAGCGACCGAATTTGAATATAACCGTATGTTAAGCAAATTAGGAAAACCAGTTGATCGAGCTGAATGGGGAATGACTCCACAAACGGTTAATGCATACTATAATCCTACATTAAACGAGATCGTTTTTCCTGCGGCAATTCTTCAAGCACCTTTCTTTAATCTAGCAGCAGACGATGCAGTAAATTATGGTGGAATTGGTGCTGTAATTGGTCACGAAATCGGTCATGGATTTGACGATCAAGGAAGCACTTTTGATGGAGATGGTGTCATGAGAAATTGGTGGACTCCACAAGATTTAACAGCGTTTCAAGCAAAAACAAAAGCACTTGTTGATCAATACAATAGCTTCAAAGCATTTCCAGACTTGAACCTCAACGGAAGTTTTACCCTTGGCGAAAACATTGGCGATTTAGGCGGATTGAGCATCGCTGTTAAGGCTTACAAAATGTCGTTAAACGGAAAAGAAGCACCTAAGATGGATGGACACACCGGAATTCAACGCGTGTTCCTTGGTTGGGGACAAGTTTGGTTGGACAAAACTCGTGAAGAAGCATTGAGAAATCAAGTTGCTTCAGACCCACATTCACCAGCTAAATTTAGAATTAATGGAGTAGTTAGAAACATTCCAGAATTTTATGAAGCATTCAATGTAAAACCAACTGATTCTCTTTATCTAGCTCCGGAAAAAAGAGTTAAAATTTGGTAATCAAATTCTCATTTAATAAAAAAGCCAGCAGCATTGCTGGTTTTTTTATGCTCTAATTTCTGTCGAAGAACAATAATAGATTATGAGCTAAAATATCTGTTTTTGTATTATAACCACTTCATAACAATTGAAAATTGGATTCTAAAAATAGCTTTTGATTAATCCATTTAACGATGTTTTTCGACGACTAATCAGGATTTACTGGCTTCTGCGAAAAAAATTATATTCTGTTTATTTAGAGATTCTTCCTTTATTTTTGCTGTATGAGAAAGAAAATATTGCTTTTAGGTTCGGGTGAACTGGGTAAAGAGTTTGTGATTGCTTGTCAACATTTGGGACAATATGTAATTGCTGTTGATAGTTATGAAAATGCACCAGCAATGCAAGTTTCTCAGGAATTCGAGGTAATTGATATGCTGAACGGTGATCTATTAGATGCGCTCGTTGCGAAACATCAACCCGATATTATTGTTCCAGAGATTGAAGCAATTCGTACGGAGCGATTTTTTGATTATGAAAAGCAAGGAATTAAAGTTGTTCCAAGTGCAAAAGCGGCAAATTTTACCATGAATCGCAAAGCTATTCGCGATTTAGCTGCCATTGAGGTAGGTGTTCGAACTGCAACTTATAGGTATGCATCTTCTTATGAAGAATTAATTGAGGGTGTAAAAGTTACTGGAATGCCTTGCGTTGTTAAACCTTTAATGTCAAGTTCGGGGAAAGGACAATCCGTCATTAAATCGGAGGAGGATATCGAAAAAGCATGGCAATATGCGCTCGAAGGTTCTCGTGGAGATTTACAAGAGGTTATTGTCGAGGGATTTATCGATTTTGACTATGAAATTACTCTGTTAACTGTTACTCAAAAAAATGGTGAAACTCTTTTTTGTCCACCCATTGGGCACAGACAAGAACGAGGAGATTACCAAGAAAGTTGGCAGCCCATGCCGATGAACCCCGATCATTTGAATGAAGCAAAAAAAATGGCGGCGGAAATCACAAAAGCTCTCGGAGGCAGTGGTCTGTGGGGTGTTGAATTTTTCGTAACAAAAGAGGGTGTTTATTTTTCAGAATTATCACCACGCCCTCACGATACAGGCATGGTGACTTTGGGAAACACTCAAAATTTTTCCGAGTTTGAATTACATGCAAGAGCCATTTTAGAAATCCCGATCCACGAGATAACCCTGGAGAAAAATGGTGCGAGTGCGGTGATTTTGGCAACTGGAGAAAACACCAATTTCCCGATTTTTTCAGGGTTAGATAAAGCAGCAATTCTACCCAACACCGACTTTAAACTTTTCGGGAAGCCATCAACGAGAATTCACCGAAGAATGGGGGTTGCATTGGCATTTGGAAAAGAGGATGTTAAAGATTTAGTTGAAAAGGCGAAAGTTGTTGCTTCTTTGATTTCAGTTAATTGATGCTTTTGAAAATATATTATTTACCCCTTGTACACTTAAAAAGCTAATGAATGTTTGCTATTATTGATATTGAGACGTGCGGAGGTAAATATGATTTTGAAAAGAGTCGAATTACGGAGATTTGTATTGTCCTGCATGATGGTCTTCAAGTAACGGAGGTATTTACATCCTTAATTAATCCAGGGTGTTATATAGGTCCAAACTTCACTCGGATAACAGGCATTTCAAATGAAATGGTCGCTGATGCACCAAGATTTCATGAAATTGCAAGTAAGATAATCGATTTAACAAAGGATAGAATTTTCGTCGCTCATAATGTAAATTTCGATTACGGATTTATAAAAGAAGAATTTGCTAGTTTGGGTTATAAATTCAAGCGAGAAACTTTATGCACTGTTAGATTAAGCAGGAAACTGATGCCCGGCAAACAATCATACAGCCTAGGCAGACTATGCGATAGTATTGGAATTGAAATTGAAAATAGGCACCGAGCTGAGGGAGATGCTGTAGCAACAGCAAAATTGTTTACCATGTTACTTGATTTAAAATCATTAAATCCTCAATATAGAAATCAAGGGGTTGATGAATTAATGACTACTCGCATTGACAAAATCAAACAGTACATCTTAAATAAACTGCCTGAAACTTGTGGAGTTTATTACTTTTTAAATAAAGATCAAGAAATAATATACATAGGTAAAAGTATCAATATGTATAATCGGGCTTTAAGCCATTTTAGCAGCAAAGAAAATAAAAGCAAGAAAATGTTGAATGATTTAATGAATGTAGATTTCATTGAAACAGGAAGCGAACTTATTGCTTTGCTTCATGAATCGGACGAAATTAAAAAACACAAACCTGCATACAATCGAATGCGAAAAGCAGATACCTATACGCATGCAATTGATTATTACACAAATGAAAATAATATTATCAATTTTAAAATTGTATTGATAGAAGATTCTGAGAAACCACTTCTTTCTTTTACAAGCCATTCAAGTGCCCGAGAAACTTTGGAAAGATGGGTTGATAAAAATGAACTTTGTTTGAGATTTTGTCACCTTACACAGGATACTTCCATTTGCTTTAACCATCAGATTAAAAAATGTAGAGGTATTTGTGTTGGCGAAGAAGATTATTTAATGTATAACAAACGAGCAAATAAAATTATCGAGGAAATTTTATTTAGAAATAAAGATTTTATTCTTGTTGACAAAGGAAAAAATAATGATGAAAAAAGTATTGTAGTTATTGAAAATGGTCATTATTATGGTAGCGGGTACATTGACCAAAACACTGCATTGTATTCATTTGAAGAATGCAAAGAAAACGTAAGAAAAAGTATTTTCTATCCAGATTCAGATATGCTAATAAGAGGATTTTTAAAGAAAAACAAATTAAAAATAATTGTGTTTAATGACTAATTGCAAGTTGTTTGACTTAAGAAATCGAAGAAATAAAATAAGTTAAACATAAAAGCTTGCCATGCTTTTGTATCTCCAATAACTTTTACTATTTAAAAAAATTAACCGAACCCTTAATTAACTGAGATGCTATTTAAGATTCTACCTCATTTATTTAAATAGTTTAAAGCTTGTTTAAAGAAAAGACATGAATGCGTTTTCAGTTTTATATAATTTATTCTAAAAACCTTGACTAATTTCATGTTTGATATTCTGACGATATCCTTGAATAGTTTTTTAAAAACACAAACGAATCAACATGTTTTACAGGTGGATAAGAAGATTGGATAATTCGTTATTCTGAATCATCTTAACAAAATCGGAAGCGTATAATTGAGATAGGCAAATCAAAACTGGAAAAGTCTAAAACTAATTGAAAAATTAAGAGCATTGACTGACATTAAGCTCCCTTCTATGGCTCTAAAAATATAATTTTAAATATAAATAATTAGGTAAAACCAACAATAATTTATTTATTTGCATCAATCATAAACTAATAAAACAATATGAAAAAACTGATCAATTATTCAATTGCGATTGTTTCAATAGCAATTACATTCTCAAGTTGTCAAAAAGAGCCAGATGCATGTTTTACTCCATCTTCTTCCACTGTTGAAACAGGAGCTTCCATATCTTTCTTGAATTGTACAGATAATGGAGATTCGTATTTATGGAATTTTGGAGATAATTCAACTTCAACATCCGAAACTCCTACACACATATATAATTCACCTGGAATTTATTTGGTTTCCCTTACTGCTTTTTCTAAAAACGAAAAGAAAAAAAGTAACATTACTAAAACTATTGTAGTTACTGCACCAGCTTCTCCAACTCCTCCAACTGTTGATATTACATCTCCTGCTGATGCAGATGGTTTCATTACTGGTGATGTTGTAAACATTACAGCGGATGCTTATGATAATGAATCAGTTGCTTCTGTTCAGTTTTTAGTTGATGGTGTTTCTGTTGGAATAGATTTAACTTCTCCGTACTCAGCGACTTATACTGGTGTAATTGGTTCCCATAATTTAAATGCTGTTGCAACTGACAATGATGGAGCAACTACCACATCTTCTACCGTTGTCATTAACGTTCAAAATAACCCTCAACCGCCAATATCAAACCCATTATCATACAATACGTTTACTACTGGAACATTATTTTCTTCAACAGATATATTATGGTATTCATTTAATGTAACCAATGGTGTAACTTATAATCTTTATTGGGATGATTCATATGATGGAAGTGGCGTATACACTGCCGATATTGAAGTTGATGTTTTCAAGTCTGATTTAACCACTTCATACATACTTGGTGGGGATAATGGATATACTACACCCAGGTCCTTTACTGCTACTTCAACTGGAACCGTTTATGTAGCAGTTAAACCTTTTGGTCTTTCAAGTGCTAATGTGGGAACATTTGCATTGGGATATAACTAGTTTTCAAACAGTATTTCTTCAAACAGTTTTAAATTAAATTGTTTTAAATATCCCGATTATCACTGATAATCGGGATATTTTTTTTGATATTTTGCATCACACCCGTCCAAGACTTTTGAATACAGAAAATAGTTTCCTGATTTGATGCGAAATTCCACATCAAAGAAAGCGTTTTTGAAAATTAATCCCCCTTGTTTTAGAAAAGGGAGAGCTGTAATTCCAATTTATCAATTTCATCGTCGTCCAAAAAGGGTTTATCGAGCCATTTTTTGAGGTCAATTTTTACAAATAGATTCAATCGAATAAAAGATACCAAATTTGAGAGGTGCCATGAGTATTCTGCTTGCTTTTGAAGTGTCTTTAAAAGCAATATTGTGATCAGTGCTGTCCAAATCTGTATAAGAACAGCATTCATGCTTGTTCCTATGAATGACTTGATTTTCAGGTGTGTTTTGATTTCTTTGAAGAACGATTCGATGCTCCATCTGCGTTTGTATAACTCCGATATGGTCGATGCTGTCCAAGTAAAATTGTTTGTGAGCAGTTCCAAATAAATTTGTTGTTCTTCGTCCCAGACCTGGACCATTCGAAGCTTCATTGGATACTTTGCTTTTGATTGTGGCAAACTTAAATATCCTTCCCAATCGCATTGAATATGCGGATTTGCTTCATCTGTTGGACTTAATGGCCGCTCTGTGAGTTCTAGTTTGATATTTTCCTTTCCGCGAATAACAAAGAAAACACCTTGTTCCATCAACTGTCTCATCCACATAAAATCCACATATGCACGATCAGCTACAACAATACTTCCTGAAGAGAATTCAATATCCTGGGCTGCTTTAATATCATGCTTTTTACCGTCACTCATGTCAACAAAAACAGGCATACAGCCATCAAAATCAAGCACTGTATGAAGTTTTATTGCACCTTTCTTTTTCCGAAATAGTGCCCAATCAAAAACTTTGAGACATAAATCAATCGTGGTGGAATCCAATAGATATATTTTGCGTTTGGGCAGTAGTTTTCTGTTTTTCTTTAAAGTCGATTCAAACTGATCGTACAAACTGAAATACATCGCCTGAAACAGCTCCCAATTGCGGTGTTGGTTGTTATAAGCCAAAGATGATCGCCTCATTGCTTTTGTAACGCCTAAGTGGTTTAAATCGCCTGTTGCAGAGCGCATTCCATTGCAGACATCATTGAGGCTATTTGACTTGGAAAACTGGCAGAAAACCATTGTCACAAAATGCGACCAGGCATCATTACCCTTGCTGTGCTTATTAGATTCAAACTTTTCTGCAAGCTTATTGAAAGAATCTCGCTTAATTTTTTGGAATATCTGAGCAAATAATGTGATCTTCATGCCGGAGTTGGTTTTTGTTTTTGTGTCGTAACTCAAACATACCGGATTTTATCCGGACCAACTCCATTTTTTTACCCTAATTTAAAACGTCTTGGACGGGTGTGATTTTGCATATAGTTTTAGAATGAAACGAAGTCTATTATTCAAAATATCATAACCGTTTTTCAAAGTTTATGATAGAAAGTTTTTGGGGTTGTAATATTGCGAGTTAGATCAGAACTTTTCATAATGTATAATTTCTCATTAACCCATTCGACAATTAAGTAGTTTGGGTGACGGATTTTTTTTTCGGAAAAGCGATTAAAATTAAGTATGCTTTTGATCTTCGAAAACAATTTTTAAAATTGAATTTAATTCTATCTTCCACGATTAGATTGGTATTTCAGAAATTAATTCATTAAGAATGCATAATACATTCTATAGTTATGCAATTGTGAAACTATAAGCATAAAAACTTTATTCACCTAAAGATAAAGTGGAAATCCATATTTATTGAGAATTCCTTTTCAGGAATTATTGATATTTCGCTTGTCAATCAATTTCGGAATGCCATCTTTGTAGTGTGAAGAAAGTGTTGATTCTTACGTATTATTGGCCGCCATCAGGTGGTGCTGGCGTGCAACGCTGGCTCAAGTTTGTGAAGTATTTGCGCGAGTTTGGCTGGGAACCCATTGTGTACACTGCCGAAAATGGAGAATATCCTGTTTTGGATGAATCCTTGTTCAAAGACATTCCCGAAGGAATTACCATTTTGAAACAACCCATCTGGGAACCTTACCAACTGTATAAAAAAGTAATTGGTCAAAAGAAAGATGAGCGCGTTGTTTCTGGTTTTTTGAAAGAAAAAGGCAAAATCAGTTGGGGGTACAAGCTCTCACTTTGGCTGAGAGGCAATGTATTTATTCCGGATGCTCGACGTTTCTGGATTCGTCCATCTACAAACTATCTGAACAAATGGCTTAAAGAAAATCCAGTTGATGCAATTGTATCTACTGGTCCTCCGCATAGCATGCATATCATTGGCATGAATCTCCATAATAAAACGTGCATTCCATGGTTAGCTGATTTTCGTGACCCTTGGGTGAATATCGATTTTGCAGGTGATTTGAAGATGAGTGCATGGGCGAAAAACAAAAACATTGCCCTGGAAAAAAAAGTGCTTAACACGGCTAACTTAGTTGTGGTGGTAAGTGAATTGATGGCGGAAGAATTTCGAAGCAAAACCAATAAACCTGTGGAACTAATTACCAATGGCTTTGATCCGGATGATTTTATTGTTGATGAATCGCTGATTCGTAAAGATGGAAAATTCAGTATTGTGCATACCGGAAGTTTGAATGATCGTCGCAACCATCCTGCATTGTGGAAATGCATTGCTCAACTTCGTGAAGAAAATGCTGAATTCAAAGCGTTGTGTGAAATCCGTTTGATTGGTAAAAATGATGTTTCGGTGAAAGAGAGTATTCATAAGGAAGGATTGGACGATTGTACCGTTTGGATTGATTACCTGCCTCATGAACAGATCATGGTTGAACAACAAAGTGCTTCCCTGCTCCTATTGTCGATCAATAACTACGGAGCTGCCGAAGATCATTTTTTCTCCTCGAAAGCAACATTGACTGGAAAACTCTTCGAATATTTGGCTGCAGAAAAACCGATTCTGATGATAGGTCCGGATGATGGACAAGCGGCCGATGTTGTTCGAAAAAGTGCATCCGGTTATGTTTCTGATTTTGATGATTCGGCTAAAATGCACGAGGCATTAAGCACTGTTTTCGAAAAACGAAATCAGTTACAAAGTAAACAGGACGATGAAACCATCGCTCTCTATTCAAGGAAACAACTTACAAAAAGACTTGCAGAGCAGTTGAATAATCTAAAATTTTAACGGTCAATTCGACTTCAAAATAAACGATATTTGGCTTTCTTACAAGACCACATACTTTCGCATGTATTTGATTCATCAACCATTTGTAAATAAAACGCTCAAACATATTGTTAGGCCTTTCAAGAAAATAATACCGAAAAAATACCATTTCGCAATTGAAGGAGATGTCTCGGTTTCATTGGAAAAGAAAGAAGATTTTCTCATTACTGGAAATATAACAAGTCCAATAACACAAACACTCTATTGGGGTGGAGTTCATGAATTTGAAAATGAAGAATTTCCATTTTTTACACAACTCATTTCATCATGCAATTTGATGTTGGATATAGGTTCCAATATTGGGTATTATACCTTATTAGCAAAACGTTATCAGCCAACTATTAAAGTAATTGCATTTGAGCCAATGCCCTCCGTTTACAAGTATTTAAATAAAAACATTCAGCTAAATAAATTCAGCAATGTTATCACAGAAAAACTTGCATTAAGTAATGTAAAAGGGAAGGCGTCATTCTACACTCGCATAAATCCTCGAATGAAAAGCATTGCCGATCAATTGCCTGGAGATAGCAGTTTAGATTCAAGCATTGTTCAAAGTGCTATTGAAGTTCAAGTTGAATTAGAAACTCTTGATAATTACGTGTTAAATCATTTGGCTGAAAATGAAAAAATTGATTTTATAAAAATCGATACAGAAGCCACGGAGCACTTAGTCTTTCAAGGAGCACACGATGTTTTAAAAAATCACCGTCCTATAATTATGTGTGAAGTAATTAAAGACAAAATCCAGCATGAATTAGAAGCTATTTTTTCAATTCATGAATATAATTACATGCGCATTTCAAACAGGGAGTTAATACTCTATGAGCACATTGTTATTGATAAACCGAAAGAAGATTATTTCTTTGTGCCTAAAGAAAAAATGCATCTTTTAAATACAATTAATTAAAGATTAAAGAGATGAATAAGACCCAATTTTTAGAAGTTTTAAGTAAAACATTTCCATTATTGGCCAGGCAGTACCGAAAATTTCGATTGTATCGTTTAAGCAAAAAAGAAACAGCAGAAGTTTTTACGGATATTTATAAAAAGAATACCTGGAAGTCGGATGAGTCTCGGTCTGGCACTGGCTCAACAATAGAAAGCACTCGGTTAATTAGTGCTAAACTACCTGAAGCTATTAAAGAATTAGGTGTTCGATCAATGCTCGATTTACCTTGTGGAGATTACCACTGGATCAAAGAAATTGATTTGGGAATTGAAGAATATATTGGAGGAGATATTGTTGCGGAATTAATACAAGTCAACAATGAGAAGTATGAAAAACAAGGAGTTTCATTTAAACAACTGAATTTATTAAGCGATGATTTACCCAATGTAGATTTACTTTTTTGCCGAGATTGTCTCGTGCATTTATCGTTCGATGATAATAGTAAAGTTTTAGCGAATATTAAAAAATCAAATATCAAGTATTTAATGGCAACAACATTCCCGAATGTTGAGCTGAATGAAAACATTATTACGGGCAGATGGCGAAAGTTGAATTTGGAAAAAGCACCGTTTTCTTTCCCAAAACCGCTCATGCTCATTCATGAAAACAATGTAACAAATGAGCACTTAAAAAGTATGGGGATTTGGCGTGTAGCAGATATTTAAGCATTTGACATCTCGCCGCGCAATTAATATTTTTTACAATATCGATTAAATTTAATAGGCCAAAAATTGCATGAAGAAACCGAAGGTATTATTTATTTATCCTCTTCGATCGAGCTTTGTGGCTTTTGATATTGAATGCCTTAAGAAATCGGTAGATGTTGTTGAATTTCCTTTCGGTTTAAAAAAAGGGTTCCATCTTTTATTCCGCATGATCCAATTAACTTTTTGGATGATTAAACATGGTAGAAATACGAAAGCAATTTACCTTTGGTTTGCAGATTCTCACGGATTAATTCCTGTAATACTAGGTCGAATATTGGGAATTAAAACCATTACGTTTATTGGAGGATACGATGCCGTTGCCATTCAAAATTTAAAATACGGAGCACATTTAAATTTTCTACGTAGTTATTTTGTGCGAGTTGTTTGCAAATTGTCGGATGTATTAATCCCATCGAGTTATTTCACTGGAAATCAATTGATGCAAACCTTGCAATTACCCGATTTAAAGAAGAAAATACAGGTTGCTTATCCAGGAATTGACTCTCTGAAATTCAAAATAATATCAGATAAAAAACGAGATTCTGTAGTTTGTGTCGCAGGGGGAAGTTCTATAAATAGAATGCTTTTAAAAGGAGTTGATCGCTTTCTTGAATTGGCGAAAACGCTTCCCGAAACAACATTTTATTTAGTAGGTATTGATGATCAAGCATTAGTTTGGGCTCAGAGTAATGCTTCTAAAAATGTAGAAATTTTACCAAATGCTTCACTCGAAAGACTCAATGAACTTTACAATTTATCGGCTGCTATTTGTTTGTTTTCGAGAAATGAAGCATTCGGAATGGTTGTCATTGAGGGTATGTTGTGTGGTTGTGTTCCAGTTATTTTAAATGACACCGGAACCGCCGAAATCCTTTCAAAAAATAATGCCCCCGGTTTCATGTATTCGGAATTTAATTCTGTAGAGATAGCAAGCGATATTTCGAATATTCTTAATTCTTATTCGATTGTTGTAGCTGAGGAAATGCGGTCTTATGTTATGACTAACTTCGCAAATTCAAATCGTTGCGAAATTATTTCAAACGAAATGCAAAAAACATATTGAATTTTATATTTCTGTTTCTAAAAATGAATCACTAACATGGGTGTAATTCAACAACAAGGAATAAAAAGTACGGCTATTACCTATGCGGGAATCTTGATTGGATTCTTGAGTTTATTGGTTATACAACCTCAGATGTTAAATCCAGAAATTATAGGATTAACACGCATTCTATATTCATTTTCATTTCTTGTTTCAACCATCGTTCCTTTAAGTATTGTCAATATTACAACGCGTTTTTTTCCACGATTTCGAGCTCCTGAAAAAAAACACCATGGTTATTTTGGTTTCATGTTGGTTTGGCTTGCTGCTGGAAGCCTTCTTTTTTTACCAATACTTTGGATTTTCAAAAGTTATTTTATTTCTATTTACTCTGAAAATTCACATTTGTTTTCCGAGTATTTTAATCTTGTATTACCATTTACGCTTGTTATTGCATTGATATCAATAATCAGCAATTATTTATTTTCGGTCTTCCGCCCTATTCTGCCAGCTTTTGCGCAAGAAGTTTTCATTCGTCTTCTATTTATTCTAATCATTGTTTTTTATGCATCTGGATATCTCAATCTAAATCAGTTTGTATATAGTTTTATTGGAACGTATTTATTGCAACTGATTGTATTACTGGTTTATGTTTTCAATAAGGGAGACATTTCTCTAAGAATCAACACTTCGGTAATTGATAAAAAAGTAATTGTTGAAATGCTGAATTATGGCTGGATGGTTTTCCTTGCAGGAATCGCATCGATGGCTATAAAACTGTTAGATACAATTGTACTTGGACAATTTGTATCGCTTTCACTGGTTGGTATATATGGGATTGCGGCATTTATTCCAACATTTATTGAAGCTCCATTAAATGCGTTAGACAAGGTTGCTAATGCTCGAATTGCTTATTCTTGGGAGAAAAATGACTTGGAAAATATTAAAGACATTTATTACAAATCTTCGAGGTACCTGTTTTTACTCGGTGGATTTTTATTTTTAATAGTTACTATTAATACACCACATCTTTTTCAATTTTTACCTTTCGAATTCAAATCTGGAATTCCGGTTGTGGGAATTTTAAGCCTTTCTGCGTTGTTTAATTTAATGACGGGATCGAACAACGCCATTATTTTTACCTCGAATCGGTTTGCATCGGGAACTATTGCATTAGTAAGTATCACATTAATCAACCTCGTGTTACTTTACTTAATGATTCCAAGTTATGGAATTATTGGAGCAGCCTGGGCTACTTGTATTTCTAGTTTTTTATACAATGCTTTTAAGTATGTGTATATCTGGGTTCGATTTAAACTTCAACCATTTGATAAACGGACAATCTTTATAGCTGTATCAATTGCGCTGACGTATGGAGCCATTCAGTTTCTTCCACTTTTAGAGAATGTGTTTTTGAATATAGCATTTCATAGTTTCTTGGTTACGCTTTGTTTTACCGTATTGATTTGGTTTAGTCGCGCCGCCGATGATTTAAAGCAGTTACTACCATTCTTCAAAAACAAGGAATAGCTTTCCATACGAAATCGGGCAAGGGATTGCAGCAAGGTGCCTTGCACCGCGAAAAGCCCGGTGACGACGCAGGAGGCATGCCCCCAAAATCTCGAACTATTAGAACGCTCTATTTACTCCAACTACCCAACGAAACTGAAGGAAATCGGGCGAGACATCAGGTGTATTGGTTAATAATAAAGGCATATCGAAACGGAATGTGAGTGGTTTTTCCATATTCAACGGTCCCCACTTCTTGATGGTAAAAGCAACACCTACACCTGCATCGGCGCGTGGTTGTGCAAATGCCATTTTCTCACCCGGTAAATTGGATTGAATGAAACCTGCATCAGCAAAGAGATAGGTGTTTATTTTTAACCAATTGCGCGTAAACTTTGGACGAATAGGAAACAAACGATCGAACTCCAATTCCGCATTGACTGCTGCACCCGAGTTGCCTTTATAAACCGGCACAATGGTTCCATCGGCACGCTGGAATGGCACCAAATAGCCTGAATAGCCGCGTAAATTTAAACCGCCACCGTATTGCAAATGATTGGTGGTATTTCCAAAACCGCCCCAATCTTGTGGAAAGAACGCTGCCGAACGCATGAATTTATTATCCATCATACTTTCTTGATTCGCTCCAGCAAGGTAAAGTGCCGATTCAGATGCTAAATTTCCACCCGTACCAATTTGGGCAAAAAAGCGGGTATTGAATTTGAATTTACCCAATTCATTCTTATTGACCACAGTTAAACTCAGCTGCGTATAATCGTAATCGGAACCAGGTCCGCTTGTGCGCATGTGCATATTGATAAATCCTTCGCCACGCTTATAATCGTAATAATGATTTAAACCAACATTAAGCGTGTTATTCCACTTTTGAGGCGTCCACTGATTTCGGTTGATTAGATAATAAATATCCGTAGAATCGGGACGATACATGGTTTTGAAATACGTGTAAAAGTCGGTAGTTTCTTTGCGATTTATAAAATTGAAACCCAATTGCGCAGCTGCCAATCCATCGAGATAACGCACCGAAGCATTGACAGACGAACCCTTTACAATCTTGTTTGTAGGATTGCTATAATTGACTTTAAAAGAGAATGGATTGTAACTATTGAAACGATCATCGAAACCGGGTTTGATTTTCTGAAATCCCGAATTGAGCCAAAAAGTAGCATCGAAAACATGTTTGAAATTCATGTAATTTCCATTGACATGAAAGCCCAATTTTACTCCGTCGTAGAAGTTGTACCATGCATCTGGTCGGACGTTAAACTCATATTGATTCCAATCGGGCGTGTTCGAAATACGCGCATCGAAACGAACAATAGATGGGAAATTTTTACTGTTATCGAGACGATTCACATCGGCTAATCGGCCCGAAGTATCAATTACTACATTATCGAGTTTACCATCAATTTTAATGTTGGCTTTGTATGTTTCATTCACGATTCCCCAACCAATCCAGCGTGGCAGTTTAGTGGCCTTGGTCGATTTTTCGAACCAGGTATTGGGGATATAGAAATCGCTGCGTTTACCATCAATATCGTACACCGAAAAATCGATTGGCATTTGCATGGCGCCTTTACGTTTGAAGGTGATTTCATATTCGCCTTCGCCCTTTTTCTTTACGCCATTTACTTTATAATCGATAGTTTTGGATGTTTCAATCCATTGATCAAAGAACCAATTGAGATCCATTTTAGTGTAATGGATGATGGAATTTCTGAAATCTTCGAAATACGGATGTGCGATTTTCCATTCGCTGAAATAGTTTTTCATGGCATTGGAGAAAAGCGTATCTCCCAAAGTGTATTGCAAATTGAACAACATTGTGGCTGTTTTGTAATATACATTTCCGTAACCACCGCCGTGTCCAACAGCGCCTTCAAAATCGTCGGAATGCGTATTCAAGGTTGTTTCATCGTCACGAACCGCATCGCGTAAATACCCATAAAGCGCACTTTTATAACGAACATTTTCGGGTTTCGTGTGATCTTCGATGTATTTGTTTGCGAATTTCCCTTTAATGGCGAGGGGGCCATCGATTCGTTCCAGTGCCCAAACGGTGAGAAACTGCGTAAATCCTTCATCGAGAGCCGCACGGTAGGTTTCGTTGCTTCCTACCATTCCAAAAAACCAATTGTGCCCGACTTCATGAGCAAGCAAACCACGATAGCTGGGATCTGCACCGCCATCGAGTGTTAGCATAGGATATTCCATACCATCGCGTGCATCGGCAACCACCATTTTATTGTAGACATACATTCCAAAATCGCGGCTGTAGGTTTCGATGATTTTTGCGGTATACGAAGCCGCATTTTGCCAGCGAGAAGCATGCGGTTCTTGCACAAGTGAAATGATTTGAACTCCATTCCAGTTTGCTTCACCTATGCGGTAATTGGGATCGGCAGTCCATGCAAAATCGTGCACATTTTCGGCGTGATACTTCCAGGTTTTACGTTTAGCCGGATTATATGGAGTAATGATGGAAGGCTTTTCTTCCCAAGGCTTGTTGGCGAAATTACTGATGTCGAGTTTTTTACGTAAATCGTCAGGAAGCACCTCTTCACGATTCTGAAGAAAACCGGTTGCCTCCACCACAAAATCGTCGGAAAATTCGAGTGCTACATCGTAGGTTCCGAAATCTCCATAAAACTCTTTCCCTAAATGTTGGTCGGTACACCAGCCAAATTTGCGGTCGTAAACAGCCATGCGCGGATACCAATGCACTCCATCGAAATGCTTTGACCCATAAGAACCAAACTCTTTCATGCGGCGGCGAATGCTTCCACGATAATCGAAATACGTTTTAAAATCGAGGTTTATGGAAACCGAGGAATTGGGTAGTAAGGGTTCGTTCAGAAATACTTTCAAGATGGTATTGTCGAGTTGTGTTTTCACCGATTTACCATCAATTGTTAAATTTTGAACAACCGTTCCCAGTGTATCTTTTTCATAGGGTCCGTAAACAATGGGATAATCGTTTGCTTCATGCAAAGCCGAACAATACGAACCCGGCTGAAAGGCATTTTGATAGAGGTGGAAGAAAACGAAGCGCAGTGTATCGGGAGAATTATTCGAGTAGGTTAATTGCTCAGAAGCACTAACAATATCGGTGCGTTCATCAATTTTTGCATCTATGGTATAATGGACATCTTGCTGCCAATAACCGGGATAAGGCTTGCGGTTTTTCCAGTAGTTTGGATTTTCAACACTTTGATATGAATTGGGAGGATGGATGGGATCGTAAGATTGGCTATAGGAAAGTAGACTCCAAGCATTCAAGAATAGACAAAGGATAAAAAAGCGCATAGGTGAAAATTAATTGAATAGATTGTAATATTAAGAAAGGTCTGTGTTTTTTGATGCTTTCGATTTTTTATTTTTCAGATGATAAACACCCGCATTGAATTCATAGCCTGTAAGCAAAAGCATCGCAACAAGATTGATTAAAACCATAAATGCGATTAATGCCCCTACTGAACCATATACTGTATTGTATGTTCCGAAATGGGATACAAAAAACGCGAAACCAATAAGAAGCAATAGTATCAAAAAGCTTGTTATTATAGCTCCAATGGAGAAAAAACCTGCGCGTGCTTGCTTCGATGGACCGAGGTAGTACAAGAAGGCGACAGAGAAAAACAGGAGCAAGTAGAAGATGATCCATTTCCCCATCCAAATGAGCACGTAATTAATCCCGTAGTTTATAAGATGGTGTTTGATGAGTAATTCGAGAGCGAAATTTGTGGCAATCATTAAGGCAATTGCCAAAACAAGCAACAAGGATAAAATAATGGTAAGCGCTAAAGAAACGAGTAACAGTTTCCAAGAAGGACGAGATTCTTTAATGAAGATACTTGCGTTGAATGATTGAATAATGGAATGCACACCATTGGTTGCATAAAACAACGCAACGACTACCCCAAAAGAAAGAAGTCCACCACGTTGAATGCTGATAATATCGAGGATGGTATTTCGAATTGCCAAGAAGGTGTTTTGAGGGAGCACTTCACTTAAAGCACTGAGCAAACGTTCTTGAAAATTATCGATGGGCAAATAGGCCGTAAGTGTAAATAGGAATATGATTGTAGGGAAAATTGCTAAGATGAAGTTAAACGATACCGCTGCAGCGCGCATGGATATTCGTGAACTGCTTAAGCTAATTCTAAATTGCTGAGCAACATCGAGGAGAGTGATACCTTTAAACCCAGGAAAATTTATGTGCGAAAGCAGCTTTAAAAATCCATTGATAAAAGGGAGATGGAAAATCCAAGCTTGAATTTTTCGCAGCATATTAACAGGCCTTTAAGCTTAGATCTACACTGCGAACTTGATGCGTTAATGCGCCCATCGAAATAAAATTCACACCTGTTTTAGCATACGAAAGCAAATTGGATTCGTTGATTCCTCCTGAAGCTTCAGTTTCGAAATGGCTTGGAATAAAAGGTAAAGCTTCAGAAATTTGCTCTGGCGAAAAATTATCAAGCATAATACGATTCACGCCAGCATGCGCAACAATTGTTTTGACATCCGCCAAACTGCGGGCTTCAATTTCAATGGATAATTGAAGATTTTTTTCTTTCAAATAGGCATGAACGCGATCAATTGCTTGATGAATTCCACCGGCGAAATCGATGTGATTGTCTTTAATCATGATCATATCGTACAGCCCCATTCGGTGATTTCCACCGCCGCCAGTATGTACCGCCCATTTTTCCAAAACACGCATTCCTGGTGAAGTTTTTCGTGTATCGATCAAAACAGCAGAAGTTCCACTAATTGATTGAACGAGTTTGTGGGTGTAGGTTGCAATGCCGCTCATGCGTTGCATGGAGTTGAGAATAAGACGTTCGGCGGTTAAAATGGATGCGGGATTTCCTTCCAGATAAAATGCAATATCACCCGGTTTCATGGAATCGCCTTCGTTCATTATTTGTTCGAAGTTCAATGTTGAATCGACTGTTTTGACGATACGTTTGGCGATGTCTAAACCACAAAGTATTCCATGTTCCTTGACCAAAAGTTTAGCTTTTTGAGCACTATTTGTGGGAACTGTTGCCAAGGTTGTATGGTCGCCCGAACCAATGTCTTCGGCTAATGCAAGTAATATAAGCGAGTGAATAAGTTGTTCCTGATACGAAGTAAAAATCATCTGTTAATTTTCAGGTTCGATACTAAATTGTTGAATGAATGCTTGATTTCCAATCTTTTTGAGAAGGAAATAAATTCGAAATCGAACGTTTAGCGTATTGGTGTATGTTCCAATTCCATATTGAGAAGCAGATGGATTGCTTGCATGCTGCTTTAAATTGAAAGAACGCGGTGGATTTTTCTGGAAGAAATTCTGAAGAATTTGCTCTGCTTGAGCTTTCGAATACATTTCTTCTTTACCTATAACGGTAAGATCAATGTTATTACTGAAATAATTGGAGAGCTGTTTGGCATTTCCAGCTCGAATTGTAGCGGCTATATCATTTCCAATATCCTTCGACATTGGGGCAAACCCCAAGCTCATCGACAAAATAAGAAGAAAGAATGACCTCATGTATGTTTTTTGCTGCTCAATTACCAAGCCAATTAGCTCAATTTAAAAGGGCTCTTGCAAATATACGGGGATTTTTGATTTAGGAATTCAAATAGCGTTTAAACCTATTGAAGGAGCTTTAAACATCTAACATAAATGAAGAAATAATGAACTACGATTTTACGAAAGATTGTAATTGTATGTAAACGTCTCAATTTTAGAATTTAGCTTAGATTTTGTTGATTTGCTATTTTGGCTCTCTTTTAGACATATTCAAGTTCTTTTTCAATCGATTTTAAGTGTCGTTCTTTTAGTCCTTTTTTAGAAACTAGATCGACCTTCAATTTCAGAATGTTTTCTAATTCATCTGCCAAATCGATAAACTCCAATCCAATTGGCCTGTTAAACTCAACCAAAATATCTAAATCACTCGTTGCAGTTTGCTGATTTCTTGCATAAGATCCAAAAATAGCTATGTTACTTAGCCCATATTTTGAACTAAGTCTTTGCTTGTGAGAAAGGAGAGTATTTTTTATTTCTAACAAACTAAGCATTTTCAAATGTAAACAAAGATTAGTGCTGATGTAAATTGCTTATTACTATATAAGTAAAAAGCAAAATCAGATTCAGATATTTTTTTACATTTAAGTAATTCTATAATTTCGCTCAAATAAATTTAAAAAAATAAAAAATGAAATACCTATTATATTCTTCTGCTTTACTGGTAACGCTTGCAGTAGTTAGTTCTTGTAGAAAGAAAGTGGAAGCATGCGCTGACTTCAATGAAGCTGCATACCTCGTAAATGATACGATATACTTAAATGCTTCTTGCAGTGAAAATGCAGAAACTTATCTATGGCAGCCTCAAGCAGGTTTGCAAATGTTAGGAAGTGGAAACTCTTCAACCGAGCGATTTATTGTTCTTTCTTTGCAAGGATCACTTTCGAGAACAATCGATTTAACTGTATCAAACTCAAAATCGAGCCGTACAATTTCGAAATCTGCAGTTGTACTTTAATTACCAAATCGACTATTCTTGTTGGGCATTTATGAATTCAAGAACAAATTAGCTTTTGATTGTTTTACAGGCCTTTGATGGCATCCTCTATCTTCATAATGATACCAGCATCTGATGGCCTCATTTCTGAAGGGTTAATTACAATTCCGTTTTTGTCAATCAGTATGTACCTTGGCAAAGCTCCGATATCATAGAATTTAACAAAATCAGAATCCGAGTTCGCATGCAATTGCACTCCATTCATGTTGGTTTCGGTTAGAAATTTTGACCATTTCTGGTAATCTTTATCAATACTAACCGCTATAATTTGAAGCGCATTCTCATCCTTAAAATGCTTCTTTAGTGTATCTAAAAATGGGAATTCTTCTCTGCAAGGTTTACACCATGTTGCCCAAACATCAATGTAAATGTACTTCCCTCGAAAATTTTCCAAAGAGACATTTTTGCCGCTTATCTCTTTAAACGTGAATTGATTTCCCAACGAACCCGAAAGCGAATTTTTGTATTGATATTTCTGATTTTTCTGAAGTAGCGTTTTGCAAAAGTTATCGTAGTCGATCAAATTGGAATTTAAATCACTTTCTGTCACGTTGAATTTAGAACCTTGTTCGATTATAAGTGCTTTCTTTTCCTTGATTAAAAGTTCAAGCGAATCCTGAGTTATATTATCATCCAACGTTTGGGATAATTGAAATTGTTGATTGCTGATGAATGCCATAAAATTATTGATATTGGCATGATGCCCGAAATAACGAATTGATGCGTTAGGCATTTGTTCATCTAGTTGGAATGAGGCGGTATGATTGGGCGACAAGTCGATTTTTCCCAACTCACTTTGCTTACCGTTTATAAAAATGAATACGGAATAAATCTTGTTTTCAATTCCATTTAATGTATCGAATTCGATTTTGCCATTTCTAAATTTTAAAGATGATTTAATTTTCCATGAATTTTCTTTATCGTAAATAACAATACTGTCGAGTAAAGTTTTATTTGTTATTTCTGCATTTACGATAGCTATTCCAGAGTTTATAGGTTGAGTGGATATTACTGAATTATCCGAATATTTTTCGCACAAAAATAAATAGGGTTCGAAAGCGTGATGCGTCCATATCTTCTCTTTATCAATTGGAAATAAATTGTAATAATTTGAATCTGCAAAAAGAACGATGTTATCTCCCGTTCTAACATAATTATTGGAATTGAAAAAGGTAGGAGTTTCATATTCTGGTAGACTTTTTTTGATAAACATTCCCAATGTTTTTCCCAATTGTTTCTGGTAACGTTTATTCGCTTTTCTGGTCGGCTTATCTAAACTATTATAAAAATAATTCATCGCAATTCGCTTGAAGAATGGCGCCTTTTTAATTGCATTTTTTGCGTTTGCAAAGGGATTTGCAGGATTGAAATCCATCGTGGTTTGAATGGAAAACGGAGCTTCTGGAACCCAATCGGCTGAATTTACAACTGTAAAAGACCATCCACCTTGAGTCATTTTTTCGTATGCGTAGGCAAAATGCAAATTACCTGGCTTGGGAGCAGCACTGCAATACGTTTTAAATTTAAGTTGATCAGAGATTTTCTTTTCCTTTTGGAGATTTAAAAAATGTGCTGTTAAAAGATAGGCAATTGCCCCACCTTGACTGTGTCCCATAATGTAAAACTGCTTAACGCCAATTTTACTGAGTGAATCCAATTTCGGCAAAATGTCTTTTGAAAGAAATGCTGTTGCAATTAACCAGCCTGTGTGGACGGCTGCTTTTTCGTCATCGCACAAGTGATAATCAAAAACAAAATCGTTCGATAATTTAAGTTGCCCTTTAGCTGGAACCATCGCAGCGTAGAAGTTCTCAAGCCAGCTTGCAGTTTCCATGGTAGTTCCCCGAATACTAATAACAGCTGTAGATTCATCCGACAACCATAGATCCCAGCGATTGGCCAATCCAATTACGTTTGAACGATACACTTTCTCAAAGAATTGAGGAGCGGGGAAGTTGGGATTGTATAAAGTATCGCCCTGACGGCTTGAAACTTTAAGTAGCTCAATAAACTCTTCTTTGTTGAATCCCGGTTTCAATATGGAGGATTGAGCAGAAATATCAATTACAAGAAATTGTAACAAAATAAGTAGCACACGCAAATGAATTGCAGTTTTCATAGTTAATTTTAATCACATGTGAAATCTTTCGTGCTGTATAAAAGAAGTTTTTGCTTTTCAAAGAATTCTAAACAATTAAATCAGAAACGAACTCCCAAATTGACGAAATAACTGTTTAGTGGTGATGATTTGCCATTTTTATTTATGTAATCATTCAAACCATACTTATAACCTAAATCGATAAAAAATATTCTAACATCAACACCAAAACCTGCAATTGCATCCAAATTAAAATCTTTTAAATCATCTTTATTTATATCGGTAATTGTACTCGAAAACTTTTCACTAATGGTGGTTGAAATGTTCGGTCCAACAAAAATTCGAATGTTATTTGAGAAACTACTTTTCGGTTTAAACATTCTTAAGCCAAACATAACAGGCACATTTATTTTATTCGCTGTTATATCTCCAATCCCATCTATTTTAAATTTCTTTGCCGAGTAATTAATACCTGGTTGAAAATAAAACCTATTCCCAAATTGAGCATCTAATCCAATACTTAATCCAGTAGATCCTTTCATTTGGCCTTGAATGGTCTCAAAATCAATTTTTTGAGTATTGATACCTAGATGTCCACGAATTGATAATTGCGCGAAACTACTTAAGCTAATTGTCAAACTAGCTAATGTTAAAATAACTACTTTTCTCATTTTTTTATGTTTTGATTTAGAAAATATTTTTTAAATAAAACTAATTACATATTACAAATAGTATTATTTATTTTTTCTTACTTTTCTTTGGAATAAACTTTGGAGTTACATCTTTCACTGTATTTGTTTTTGTTGCATCATCATCAATTATTTGCTCCTCAACTGTGGCAAAATCAATGGCATTTAAATCAATTTTTCGAATTTGTCTATTCCACATCGTGTGGTAGTAATAAACTTTATTTTTTAAATCTGAGGAAGAAGTAACCTGTGTTGCACTTACAATATCAGATGGCAAATGGTCTTTAGGCACTTGTGCACCAAGTGGAATATTGAAATTATCTAAAATCCTAAACGATTCAAAAACAGCATCAAGACAAGTTTCTAAAGGCCTACATGATGCCGTAAAAGCAGCTGCTCTGACAAATCTTGAAGGAGGTGTAAAGTCGCCCGGCAAACCAATTAAACCAGAACCACCACCAATCGGCTTGAGTGTGTATGGTTCGAAAGTCATTGCATTGTTCGGAACTGTAGAAAGATTGAGGTAGTTCCGTTGATTAATTAAATGCCAATCATACGTCGGTGAATTTGTAATTACTCCGATATAAGGATCGTAAACCTTCACTTCTCCTTTGTTTACGATTTCAATTATTTTACTATTTCCGCTTGGATCAACAATTTTGTAATGAAATGGTAAAGCGGCACCGCCAAATTCTTTATTGTCGACATTAACAACAAGAACTGAATTAAGATTTGCTACAATTTCATCTACAGTCTTAAATGACGACAACATCCATTGCATCAAATCTCCTACACTCATCGAATTATTTGCTTTTGCAGGATTGTATATTCCATATTCAGCGTAATCGGGCAAATAATAAACTCCAACATATAAACCTTCCTCATTCATTCCGTCGGGCCCATAAGGTTGACCATATGCAGTTAAAGTAACAAACCCATATTTCCCATCCCAACGTTTTCCATTATTGCCTTCAGGAGTTTGACCAACAAACTTTTTATTACGTGGTACAACCAAAATTTTATTGTGTTGTGCATCATTTAGAGCCCACTCTACGGTACGTGCAACAACAACGCCTCCATCTTTTGATTTGAGGGTTATTCCGGTACAGGGGATTACATTTGAACTAAGCAATGCAAAAACAAGAGTTAGAGCAGTTACTTTATTTAATATTATTTTCATTGAATCTAATTGTTGGGTTAAATTGATTTATCTTTTTTGTTGAGGAAATAATACCCTACACAAAGTGATAGTATTAAAACAGATATTCCAAAAATCAAGTGGTATTCGGAATACTTAATATCTAGAGTAATTAATTTTCTTACGATTGCGGTTATTGCTATTAACAAAATCAATTTTACCTTTCCTAAAATATCGCTATGATGATTTTTAAAAGTTTCTAATATTTCAAGTGTTATGATGATATTAAAAAATATTGGAACTCCTGAAAGCCCCAATGGCTTCAAATCATTAAACGAAAAATCGCGAATTTCTCTATAAAAAACGAATGCTAAATCAATGACTTCGATGACAATAAAAAGTATAGCCAGAATTGATAAAATCAAATAAATGATATCCTCTGTTTTAGTAATAAGTTTGTCTTTATTCATTGTTCTGTTGTAGTGCCAATAATAAAACTATTTATTAAGTAAGCCAAATTTATTTTATTCGAAACAACTTAAATACGCTCTTTCTAATTTCATCCAATTTTTCAATAGATTCATTGAATGATGGGTTTTTATAATCCGTTTTATTATCATCAAGAACTCCATGCTGCATAGGGTAAATGATCATAAAACTTTTACTTAAAAATTTGTTGGTAAGCATTTTATTTATTTGAGACATTACAGGATGATAGGATGTTTTATTTCTCCTACTCAAAATTATCACAAAATTATCATCAACCTTCCCTTCATTAAGAATGTTTTCTATTGAATTCCAATCTTCAAAAGATTCGAAAGAGCAGTCAATTGGATGTTTGGATTGAATCTCGGAAATAATTTTTGCAGAAGAAGAAGATGTAAAAAACACTATTTCACTTCCCGAGTTTCTAGCAATATTCCAAATTTTAATAATCCAAAATGGGAATCCCAATTCCTTTTCAGCATTTTTAGGAACTACAACAATATGGCGTTTTATTGTACCAAGTGGTTGAGTTGAATTAAAAAGTAAAGTAGTTACATTCGATTTAACTAAAATACCGTCTGAAATATTTTTTTCAAATGCATCCGAAATCCCTTTATTTTGATCAATACCCAATATTAAATCAGTAATTTTATTTTCCTTAATTACGTTCGTAATTCCATTAACAACACTATTATCGTATCGAACAAGTTCATGTAAAACTGTGTCTGTTGCGGATGCAGATGCTGCTGCCTGACTCAAAACTTTCTTGAGTTTTTTTTCATCATCCGCATTTTTGTCGAGGGTGTCAACAATCCCTAATCCATAAAAACCACGATTATTTTTCTTCGACTTTGTTAGAATTCCTAATTCTAAGAGTCCATCCGTTAATTCGCTATTGTTTATTGGCATGAGTATTTTCTCAACCGATTCATCTGACTCATCCATATTTTCACTTTCTGCTAATGCCAAATTACTTGCGCCCTTTTGAGCAACAAATGATGCAATTGTACAGGTAAAAAGGATCATTAAAATCGTCCCGTTTAAAATATTTTCACTTAAGAGGCGAATGGGTTCACCCGAAGATGTTTGTCCGATAATAATGTTATAACCAACTAAAACTGCAGCCAATGTTGCAGCGGCCTGTGCATTGCTTAAACCGTAAATCAATTTACGTTGATCGGCCGAAAATCGAAATGTTTTTTGAGTTAGCCAAGCTGCTAAAAATTTTGAAATACTTGCTGCAGCAATCATAACACCGGCAACTTTCAAGGTTTCCAAATCCTTAAAAAATGCCCGATAATCGATAAGCATACCTACACCTATCAAGAAGAAAGGGATGAAAATGGCATTCCCCACGAATTCGATACGATTCATTAATGCAGATGTATGAGGTATTAATTTATTGAGTGCCAAACCTGTTAAAAAGGCGCCAATAATGGGCTCTAATCCTGCTATCTCAGCTAAAATAGCACCGATGTACATCATTAATAAAACAAAAATGAACTGAGTAACATTGTCATCGAATTTCTTTAAAAACCATCTACTAATTAGAGGAAAAACAAATAATACAATTAAACCAAAAACAACAATTGATGAGGAAAGGCGTATCCAAAACTCAGAACTTACAACGCCTTCAGTCATTCCAACAACTATGGCTAATACAAGAAGTGCAAGTGTATCTGTAATAACTGTTCCTCCAACGGTGATGTTAACGGCTATGTTTTTAGCAACCCCCATTTTGCTCACGAGTGGATAAGCAATCAATGTATGAGAAGCAAACATGCTTGCCAACAATATAGAAGTTAAAAATGGAAGCTCAAGAATAAAATAGCCTGATAATGTACCGATTATCATTGGAATTATAAAGGTATATAATCCGAAAATCACACTTTTTTGACTGTTTTTTTTAAAGTCATTCAAGTCAATTTCCAATCCAGCCAAAAACATGATATAGAGCAAACCAGCAGTTCCAGAAAGTACAATACTGCTATCTCTCTCCAGAAGATTTATTCCCTTTGGACCAATAATAGCACCAGCTATAATAAGGCCTAAAAGATGGGGTATTTTAATTTTATTAAGCAGAATGGGGGCTAGAAGAATGACAACCAGTATAAGTAAAAATGCTAAAACAGGGTTGGTTATGGGCAGTGTTGTTTCGAAAATATTGAGTATCATTTTTGATCTGATCTGAAATTGATTTGTTCGTTTTCTTTCAAATTAAGGACTAAAGTAATTTAAAATTAGGGCATTACTTTGATTTCAGTAAATTTACTGAGCAATAATAAGTTATATAAATTGCCGATACAACTTCTGAGATCAGAAAATATATATTCAAGTTTTAAGTGAAGACATAACGAATAAATTAAACAGGCTAATTGAATGCAAATTTAATATTGTTTCAATGAAGCTCTATACCCAAATTTTTGATGCGCGCTTTTAGTTGTAGTTTATTTTTTATTTCAGGGTGGCCTACAAGTATCTTCCACATGGCAAACTGGGTTTTAACTTTAGGCAAATCCTTTAACTTTGCTTCATGAAAGTAAAACTTTTGCAAATAGGAAAAACCCAACAATCGTTTTTGGTGGAAGGGATCGATTTTTACGAAAAGCGCATTAAAAATTATCTTTCATTTTCAATCGAAACAATTCCTACCGTAAAACAATCAGCTTCGCTTCCACCCGATCAGTTGAAACAAAAGGAAGGTGAAATAATTCTTAGCAAACTGCGTCCAGACGATCGCTTGATTTTGCTTGATGAACGCGGAAAGACACTTTCGTCCATTGGATTTTCTGAATTTATTCAAGGCCAAATGAACCAAGGTCAGAAGCAACTAGTATTTGTGATTGGAGGTGCTTTTGGATTTTCAGAAGAGGTTTATAAAAAAGCGAGCTACAAAATTTCCTTGTCGGAGATGACCTTTTCGCATCAGCTCATTCGCATTGTTTTTATGGAACAAATGTATCGGGCAATGACCATCTTAAACAATCACCCGTATCATCACGAATAGTTAAAAACGATTGTAAATACTTAAATACAATTCAATTCCGTTTTTCAGTGAATAGTTTTTATACGCACAATCGATGCTGTTTTGTGGATTCAAAGCAAGCACCTCATCCAGTTCCGAAATAGCTTTTTCGTATGCAGCCGTGTTGAATGCATTTAAAATAATTCCATTTCCACCATCGCGTAAAATCTGTTCGACATCGCCCACTTGATTATTACAAATGAGCGGCATCCCGAGCGACATCAATTCACCCATTTTGGTGGGAGACGAGGCTTTTTTCGAGAACAAGGGACGAATAAAAAACAGCGATACATTTCCTACCGAGGCCCACAATGGAACTTCTTTTCGAGCTGCTCTCTTCACACGAATTTGCGATTTGGGAATACCCATTTTTTCTGCTTCATCAAAAACCATGGATGGCTCATCTGCAGTTAGAAAAAGGAAATGTGCATTGGGTTTGGTTTGAGTTAATGTTTTGAAGAACTCTAACATTTCAGTTAACATATACCACGTTCCCAAGGAACCCAAATACGTTAATACAAAAGCGTCGGATGGTATTTGAAGGTCCTTTTTCAGATTCTGAACGTGCGTTTCATCAGGACGAACAAATAAATCGAGATCGGCGCAACATGGAATTACCGTGATGGACACTTGTTGAAATCCCTTCCAGCTATGAATTTCACTGGCTGCATTTTGCGTGAGTGAAACAACGGCATCGGCTTCGAGTAAAAACTGCTTTTCCTTCTTTTTGAAAAATAAATAAATGCGTTTGAAAATCGGATTTGAAAGTTTCCATAATCCACCATCCACACGTTCGTCGGCCCAGAATCCGCGCATGTCGAAAATAAAACGCGTTCCGAATTTCTTCTTTGCCGCTTGTCCAATTAATGCCGAAATATAACTGCGGCAATGCAGTACATCGATTTTCTCTTTCGTGATTGTATTGAATGTGGACTTTCGCATCATTCGAATATCTTTCAATGTAGAAAGTACGGGTGGTTTTGACGTGTATGTTTGAGGGAGCCAGGTGATTTCTGCGTTTTTAAGCAAAGCATCAATCTCCATTTTACCCGATTCGTATCGTTCTGGCTTTTCGAAACTGAGCAACCAAACGCGATGCCCACTTGCCGAAAGCCCCTGAAGATAAGGAATTACTTGAGATTGCCCGAGCGGATCGGTCATTCCATCGTAGGATATAAAGAGTATTTTCAAAATCGTTCCGAATTGATTTAATTTGCAAGAGGGTGCAATTTATTTAGAATGAGCCAATAATTTATGGAAGAGGCACTGTATTCGTCAACTGATTTTATTTTAATGCCAATTTATTTATTGGTATTCTTTTTTATTGCTCAAAATATTCAGCGAAATAACATTGCAAGTAACCCCTTGTATCAGTATTATGTTCGCGGTCTTTTCGCCAAATTTGCTGGAGGTTTTATTGCTTGTATAATATATATTTTTTATTACGGTGGTGGCGATACAATTGGCTATTTTGTGAGTGGGAGGTTGGTTGCGCAAATGGGATTGTTAAATCAAGAAACTTTCTTTTCTGTATTGGGAGGTAATTTAAGTAACACCAATTTAATGCGTTTCATTGAAAATGATTTGTGTTGCCCCGATTATTATCGCGATCCACAATCGTTTACCGTAGTTCGAATCGCATCACCATTAATCATTTTAGGTGGTTTCAGTTATTTCGTAACTACATTCTTTTTTGCATTCTTATCATATAGTGGCATCTGGCGTTTATTCCTCCTTTTTAATGAAATCTATCCGGGAATGGAGAAGAAATTCTCATGGGCAATCTTATTTATGCCATCTCTGTTATTTTGGGGTTCGGCAATATTAAAAGATACCATCACTTTTTCGGCAGCTTGCTGGGTAACGTATTGTATTTACCAAATTTTCATTATCAAAAACAAGCGTGTTAAGTATGGTATTTATTTAGTTCTTGCATCATATGTCATTATATCTATCAAGGCATATATTTTCGTAGCCTTGATTCCTGGAGCTACCATTTGGATTTTATACGACCGGATTAAAAGCATTCAAAGTGCCTTTTTTCGTATACTTATTGCACCTGTCATCATTGTTATTGGTATTTTAGGGAGTAGTTTTATTTTGTCATCCTTAGGTAGTTCTTTGGGTTCGTATGGTTCAATTGACAAAGCGATTGACAAAGCAATTGTCACCAAAAATGACCTCACACGCGATGCTTACGGACAAAATTCATTTGATATTGGCGAAATGGATGGTTCAATAGGAAGTATTATCTCCAAATTCCCCGTTGCATTAACCGCAGGTCTTTATCGCCCTTTTCTATGGGATGTTCGAAATCCCGTTATGTTGATTTCTGCTATCGAAAACGCCTTCTTGTTATTGCTCACATTTCGCGTTTTTTTTAGACTTGGCCCCTTCCGTTTTTTCAAAACTATTTTTTCTAGTCCCTTATTAATTTTTTCATTCATTTTTGTGATTTTCTTCTCATTTTCCGTGGGATTATCAACAGCAAACTTTGGTGCGCTTGTTCGATACAAAATCCCCAGTATTCCATTCTTCATGTGTTTACTTATGATATTGGATGAAGTAAAAGTTCGGGAAATTATAGAACGAAAAAGATTACGCCAAGAAGCAGAAGAGCAAGAACGAATGGAATTAGCCAAACTTTTATCATGAAATTATCTATCCACAATCGCTTGTTATTGCTACTTTCTTTTATTGAAGGTGGAAGTTTGATGGCCGTTGAGCTCATGAGCGCTAGAATGCTCGCACCCTATTTTGGTTCTTCGCTTTTTGTTTGGGCAACTGTTTTAGCAGTTACTCTCGGAGGACTCACAATCGGTTATTTTTTAGGTGGGATCATTTCTCAAAAAGATCAGCGCGATAAAATACTATTAACCACCTTGTTAATATGCAGCATGCTCATTATGTGTATGCCCTTTATTGCTCAATGGATTTTGGGATTTGTGCATTTACTTTCATTCAAAGAAGCCGTTGTGGCCGCCGGAATTTTAATCATTCTCCCTTCGGTTATTTGCATGGGAATGGTTTCTCCATTGGTGGTAGCTAACTTGGATAATTCGGCTGAATCGAGTGGGAAAAGAGCCGGAATGGTTTATGCCATTTCAACAACTGGAGGAATTTTATTTACGTTTCTGTTTGGCTTTTTCATCATTCCTCGTTTTGGATTAATCCTTCCATGCATTTCAACCGGATTGCTCCTTGGATTGATTCCAGGATTTTTAATATTCAAAAATGGTTGGAAAAAACCAGGACTTTTCGTCTTCGTTTTTATTGTTGTATTGGTTTACCATCAATGGCAATTGAATATCCGAAACGATGTGATTCAAGTTCTTTACCAGAAAGAGGGAATCTTGGGACAAGTATTTGTTGCTGATATTCCTGTTATGCACCATGATTCATTGCAAATTGAGCGCACGCTGTTTGTGAATCGAATCATTCAAACTTCGTATAATGTAAAGGATAAAAAATTCAACGAGCACAATTACTTTAATTTAACTCGCGAAATTGTTTCGATGTTTCCTAAAGGATCGAATATGTTGCTGCTTGGGCTTGGTGGTGGGGTGATTGCCCAAAATGGCATTGATCAAGAAATGAATGTTGATGCTGTTGAATTGGATGAACGCATTATCGAAGTTTCTCATCGCTTTTTTGGACTAAGTGACAAGGCCAATATCATTGAAGATGATGCCCGACATTTCATTAATCAATCGAAGAAAAAATACGATTTAATCATTTTCGATTTGTTCCGAGGGGAAGAAACCCCAGCGCATGTTTTTACAGCAGAAAGTATTAGCAAAACACGCGATTTATTGAATCCTGGTGGACTAGTATTAATCAACTCGAATGGATTCTATAAAAATTCTATTGGCAAAGGAAACCGCTCTCTTTATAAAACGATTCGGGCATCTGGCATGTTTACCGAACTGTACAATACTGATAGTTTACAGGAAAATAGTAACATGATTTATGTGTTCTCCAATTCAATTGAATCGTTCGAAGATCATGTGCCCGATTACGTGCGCGACAATTTTATTCCATCCGATAGCATCGATGTAAAAGATGCGATCATCTTAACCGATCAAAGACCTGTGTTGGATTACCTCAACGAAGAAGCAACATTGTTTTGGAGAACAGGCTATTTGAATTACATGCGGGCATTTTACAAAAGCAAACACATACCGCTTTTTATCTAATATCCGTATGTTCTAAATGCCTGTGCAGCAATATTATTTGCCACAATCGGTTGTATAAATACGTGCGGCCTTTCTTAAATTCCTGACGGTATTTATCCAATTCTTCAAACCGAATCAATCCATACTGTTCGCAAATTTCCTTACTGGTGTATTGATCAATTAAATAATTCAAATCGGTCGTTAGCCATTTATCGAGCGGAATACTAAATCCCCATTTGGGTCGATCGAAGAATGATTTCGGCACGTAATCGTAAAGCACTTCCTTCAACAAATACTTTGGAATCCCGTCTTTGTTTTTGAGTGATTTATCGAGATTTAATGCAAACTCTACAATGCGATAATCCAAAAGCGGAACACGTGTCTCAAGTGAAAATTGCATCGTTGCTCGATCTACTTTGGTCAACAAATCATCCTTCAAATAATACCGCATATCGAAAAATGCCTGTTCTTCTTCTGGACTTAGCTTGCGTTTCAAACCAGCAATCGTTTCCTCTACAACAGTTTTGTTTTTTGCACCAATGAGTAAACGAGAAACTTCGGCTTCGTTGAAATAATAAATCTCTTGCGAAAAAATATGGCGAAGCGGATGCGTTGATTTCTGAAAATGGAACGCAGCTCTTCGGTAACGATTATCATTTAATGATGAAAGCACCGAATTAATAGGTGAACGAAACGTTTTTACTAATGGATTGGACATGCGTTTTGCCCAAGTATACGAACCGTAACCTAAAAACAACTCATCGCCTCCATCGCCCGATAGCGTCATGGTTACGTGTTCGCGAGCCAATCGAGAAACGAGCATTGTAGGAATTCCAGAGGAATCGGCAAAGGGCTCATCGTAAGCATCCACCATCTGATCGATCATGCAGATAGCATCTTTTTCCGAAACCGTAAATTCGTGGTGACGTGTTCCTAAATGCTTCGCAACCTGCCTTGCATAATCGGCTTCATTGTGCTTGCTTTCGGTAAATCCAATCGAAAAAGTATTGACAGGTTCCTCGGAATTACTTTGCGCAATGGCGGTTACTAAACTCGAATCAATTCCTCCACTTAAGAACGTTCCAAATGGCACATCGCTAATCATCCGATACCGAACAGCACTGTTTAGCAATTGCTTCAACTGCTGCTTGGCAGATTGCTCGTCTTTCAATGTTTCTGGTAAAATCTTATCGGCCATGTTCCAGTAGGAGTGAATTTCAAAACCGGATTTAGAAATCTCAGCATAATGTCCAGAAGGAAATTTTTTCACCTCCTTGCACATGGTCAATGGCTCGGGAACATAGCCTAAATGCAAATATTCTTCTACCGCATCTTTATCTAAACTCAGAGAAATATCGGGGCGCAATGACAAAATACCTTTTAGCTCCGAAGAAAATGCAATCAATGTTTCATCCTGATAATAATAGATGGGTTTGATGCCCATGCGATCGCGACACAGGAAAAGTTTTTCGGTTAACTTATCAAAGATGGCAATAGCAAACATGCCGTTCATTCGCTGAATAAAGGAACTTCCCCAACGCATGTATGCTTCGAGAATAACTTCCGTATCGGATGTCGTGCGAAGCTTAACCTGAAGTTCTTCGGCAATCTCTTTGAAATTGTATACTTCGCCATTATAAACTATCACATAGCGTCCATCGGGCGAATAGAAAGGTTGATTGGCAGCATCCGATAAATCAAGAATACTTAAACGTCGGTGTCCTAAACCGCAAGCGGGATGTTCAAAATAACCGGCAGCATCTGGACCCCGATGTTTTTGTACATCAGTCATGCGTTGAATATGTTCAACGTTAAATCGTGGAGCTTTCTGAAAATACCCGGCTATTCCACACATGTGTTAGGCTTTTTCGGATGCTTTGCGTTTACGAAATTCCATGAATAGTGCACCAATAACTAAAAGAATCAACAAAGCAGAACTGGCCATTCCTACCTTTTCGGAGGATGCATAAATACTTGGTTCAAAGCGGAATTCGATGGTATGCTTTCCGGCTGGCATTTTCATCCCCCGTAAAATAAAATTGGCTCTAAAATGCGGAGTCAAATTTCCATCAACATAGGCATTCCATCCTTTGGCATAATACACTTCTGAAAAAACCAACACCTGATCACTTTGTGCTTGACACACATAGCTGATTGCATTGGGCGCATAGCTTTGCATGGTAACACGCGCGTTTGAATCGGGAGAAGATTTCCATCCGGTTAATTGATCGGCGAAACGTTTATCGACAATAGCAGTATTTGCTGGATTAAACGAGGAATCCATGGCTGCAATTTCGGCATCGGCATTTTCAACTTGCTTCACATTCGATACAAACCAAGCATTGCCCAAAGCCGATTTATTTACTAATGGCGCAGCTTCTTTATTGTAAATAACATAACGTGTGTTCAACATATTGAGCGCGTATTGCGTTGACAACATTGCAGTTAAACTCGAATCGCTTGGACGATTATTGAATGTTTTGTAAATATTCTGAATGTTTGGAGAGATGTGATTTTCGATAAACTGCTGGTAACGTTCCATCTTAACCGCACTGTAACCACCCACCGATTTATGGAAGTAGGAAGTTCCGGCATCGTTAAATGTATTAGCCGCTAAGTTCAAAACACGGTAATTGGTATTGGCCAATAATCCTCTAAATCGGAATTTGTTTTCATCGGCTCCAAGGGCATTTTTCTTTTTTGCTTTTTGCAATCCAGTAGTTTTATATGCTTCCACTTTTTGTTGCAAGGATGGATCGCGTTGCATTTCCAGGGCAAACACCGCTTCGTCGGCAGCCGATGGACTAAATGGAACGGCTGCTTTGGAATTACTCACAAAATCTTTCTTGTTCACATAGCGTTTATCAATCGAAAAGATATCAGCAATCGAAATAACTAGAAATACTGCAGCTAAAATGAGTGCATTGAATTTCATTCTTCCATACAAGAAAACCAAGCCAGCGCCGAGCAGAATGATAAAGAATGAACGCAAAGCATCTGCTTTAAAAATGGCAATACGGACCACTTCCAAATTGGAAATCAATCCATCAAACCAACCTTGCGAGGTTGCAGCGTCCATGCCTTGTTTGGATGCCATTTCCATGAGTTGTTCTTGGTAACTTGGATTGAGGTAATCGAAGCTAAAGAACAAATCGGGCAGTAGATAGAACAGTAAACACAATCCACCCGTTAAACCAAAAGCTGCGTAAAATCCTACTTTCTTTTCTTTCAACACTTCGGGATTGGAAACGATTTCAGAAAGCCCTAAGATGGCGATGAGTGGCAATAAGAAATCGGAAATAACGAGTGTCATTTTTACCGCTCGAAACTTGTTGTATCCGGGAAAGTTCTCCAACATCCACATCGAGAATCCTTCGAAATTGCGTCCCCAAGCCAACATAAATGCTAAAATAATGGATGCTAAAATTCCCCAGCGAATGGGCGATTTCACAAAAAAGAATCCTAATACGGCTAAGAAACAAATCAATGCACCTGCATAAAATGGTCCTGTTGTGGAGGTCGATGACCAGTATTGAGGAAGGTTTTCTAGGATTGGTCGGTATTGAGAATCAGCTTCTTTGATGGCTTTTTTCTGTTCACCTAAACCGATGTTCGAGGCCCCACCATACACATTGGGAATCATATAAGAGAACGTCTCCCCTACTCCATAACTATAGGAAAGTGCATACGATGCATCCAATCCACTGCTTCCCGAAACTTCTTTGCTTGTTAATTCGGATTTACCGCGAATGGAATCTTTTCCATAATCGTAAATGGTATAAAGCGAAGATGCATTTGTTAAAAGTCCGAACAGTGCGGCAACCACGAGAAATCCAGCCGATTTCACAAACTGCGGAACGGTTTTCTCACGAATACTTTGAAAGAGGTAAACGATTGAAAAAATAACCAAGATAAAACCCATATAATAGGTTATTTGGAAGTGAGTTGCTTTTACTTGGAGACTAAAAAACACGGCAGTTAGTAAAGCTCCTAACATGCGTTTTCCTTGAAAAACGGTTATCAATCCTGCTACAACCCAAGGCATGTATGACATTGCATCAATCTTCGACATGTGCCCAGCTTCCATACTCAGCAAGTTGAATGTTGAGAAACAATACACACTGGCGCCTAAAACAGCCAGTGGTTGCTTAACTCCGAAAGTGAGCAATAACACATACATGCCCAACATGAGCACAAACATGGAATCGGCGGGACGAGGAAGATTGAGTTTGATAATTTTATCTGCGTAACGCATCAGATTTCCATGATACACGGTTGAAATCATGTAGCCCGGCATCCCACCAAACATGGCATTGGTCCAAATAGCCTCTTCGCCAGTACGTTCACGGTAATCGACCAATTCGTTCGACATGCCTTTGTGCTGCTCAATATCGTCCATGCGCAGACTTTTATTGTCGAGCAATTCGGGGAAATACGCAAAAATGAGGAGGAGAAAAATGGCAACCGCAGCTAAGTGCGGAATGAGTGATTTGAAATTGAACTTCGGCATGCAGAAATATTTATCGGGTAAATATAAAGACATGCGCATTAAAACAAGAGAAATGCGTAAAAATGATTGTAATTATTTCACTTCCACATAATCTACATCTTCCACATCGCCCGCAGGGTAATTACGATTTCCGGATGGTGATTCTATTGGATCTTCGATGCGCACTTCGCCTTGACGGCGGGCATGAGTTTGTTGCTGTTGTTGATATCCAAACTGCCCGTTCATGTTCTTAGCCGCCTTTTGAAAAAAGTAGCGAGCAATAAGTGGCAACACAAAATTGAAGAAAAGGCGGTATATAATGTAAATAACAAATAGCGTATACAGGAACTTCATTGCTGAATTTTTAAGCGCTGCAATTTACAAATAATCTGCCTCGATAAAATGAATGACAAAGCGGCAGGGAAAAAAGAAAGGGAGTTGTATTCAAAACACTCTGTACCCTAATAAAATTCAATTGCTTTATTTAAAGCATTACAAACCGCCCAAAAGCGAAGCAAGGGACTTATAACCGAAATGATTATGAGAAACCAATTTTAAAACAAAACCGGAATTTCTCAAACACATGAAGAAACCCCGGTTTTGGTAATACGCTGTTATGGGATGGGCTATTGCAGAACGATCTTTCTAATATCAATTATATTTCCTTCTGAATCAATAATTTGGACAAAATACAGTCCATTCCCCCCCCAAGTAGTCAAGTTCAAATAGTCGCTTTGTTGGGTAATATTAGTCTGAAAAACCTGCTGGGAAAGGGAGTTTATTATTTTTAATTGATAACCATTCAATGAAGCAAAATTTCCATAGTCAATGGTTATATGGTCATTTGTCGGGTTGGGAAATAATTTAATCGTATTATTATAAGTAACAGGGTTAAATCCAGTTATTCCCATATTTATTAAAAGGGTATCAGTTACAGTAATTGTTTGATAACAGATATTTCCATTGTATAGGTCGTTGATTTCAGCTGTATTTAATTCCCTATTCCATGTTCCGATGTCATCAATTAACCCATTGAAATAATTAATATCATGTAAAAAATATCCTCCAAAGTACATGCTGTCATTGTTATCTTGAGGATGATAAATCCCCTCAGAATTTGGTGCACTTGTAAAATGATTTATATTATCTATATAAACATTCATATTATTACTTTGAGCATTATATGTCACAACTAAATGATGCCATTCTCCTAAATTATTTTTATAATTTGTTATCACACCAATACTTGGAGGTGTTGCATATTGTGCTCTTGCATAAACTGTTGAGTCATTTGTTAATTCTGTATAAGTGTTTTCGTAGTCATATAAATTACTAAACTGATTTGTAAATGATATGGGTTTGAACCATAGAGAAACGGAATAATTTGTAAGGACTTGATGAACAGTAATATAGTCATTTACACCATCAAAACTATAAGCTTTATTATTATTTCCGAATCGATCAGACGCCAATGATGGACCATATACAATTCCATTATTACCATTTAAAGATTCATCATTAGCATTCCCATTAAATGGCCACCAGCCAACAAGTCCATTTGAAGGAATATAATTTGGCACTTGCGCATTTGAAATTATTGCTAATCCGAAGATTGCAATGGATGTCATTAGTAAATTTTTCATTTTCATTTTTTTTTGTTTTGGGCTGTTTGACTAGAAACAATTGGTTTGAAATAAGTCGACTTATAAAAAGATTAAATTTTCAAAATTTTTAGCAGTGCAATAATAATTAAAAAACTTATGTATATACATAATATTAATTGAAAAATTATATCTTTCATTCGCTATGTGCTGCTTTCAGACCAAGAATATCTCATTGAATTGGGTAAGGCCATCGTCGAAAAAAGAAAAAAATTACGCCTTACACAGTCCGACCTTGCTTTTAAAGTAGGGATCGAAGTACCGAATCTTTCGGTGATTGAAAATGGGAAATCAAATCCTCAGTTGCTCACCTTGCTTAAAATTGCTGCGGCCCTAGGAACCGAATTAACAGAGCTACTCCCAATGATTGGAAATCCGCAGGCATACCTTAATACACCTGCTGTTTATGTGCCTCGGAAGCATCCAAAGAAATAGAGTTCTTTAGATAAAATAAAATACGTAAGGTGAATTAGGCAAAAGCGAGTTAATGGGATTGTATCCTTTCTACCTACTCAAATATAAATTCCGCTCCGAATACAATTTCAAGAATGTTTCGTCGTGTAAATCTTCAATAAACAAAATGGATTCGCCAGTCGATTTCATTTCGGGGCCTAATTCCTTATTCACATTAGGGAATTTATCAAATGAAAACACAGGAATTTTTATCGCATATCCGTGTTTACGTGGGTTGAAATTGAAGTCGGTTACTTTGTTGTGGCCTAGCATTACTTTGGTTGCATAGTTCACATAAGGTTCGTCGTAGGCTTTGCAAATAAAAGGTACTGTGCGCGATGCTCTTGGATTAGCTTCGATTACATACACAACCTCATCTTTAATGGCAAACTGCATGTTTACCAATCCAACGGTACGAAGGGCTTTGGCGATTGTACGCGTGTGTTCCTCAATTTGACGAATTACGTTTTCGCTCAAACTAAACGGTGGCAATAATGCATTGGAATCGCCACTGTGAATACCAGCGGGTTCGATGTGTTCCATGATGCCAATGATGTACACATTTTCACCATCGCAAATGGCATCCGATTCGGCTTCAACAGCACGCTCCAGGAAATGATCGAGCAAGACTTTATTACCAGGAATGTCTTTCAACAAATCCACCACATGGTCTTCGAGTTCTTGTTCGTTGATCACGATTTTCATGTTATGCCCGCCCAAGACATAACTTGGACGAACCAACAGAGGGAATCCTAATTCGCGAGCTAAATCGGCAGCTTGATCGGCATGTTCGATTACTCCAAATCTAGGATACGGAATGTTGTTTTCGCGCAAAAGGTTGGAGAAACTTCCACGATCTTCGGCCAAATCCAAACTTTTAAACGATGTTCCGATGATGTTAATTCCGTAACGATCGAGTTTTTCGGCGAGCTTCAAAGCCGTTTGTCCGCCTAACTGAACAATTACACCTTCGGGCTTTTCGTGCAGGATGATATCGTAAATATGTTCCCAGAAAACGGGTTCGAAATAGAGTTTATCGGCAATGTCGAAATCGGTAGAAACAGTTTCGGGATTGCAATTAATCATGATAGTTTCGTAGCCACATTCTTTGGCAGCCAAAATTCCATGCACGCAGCTGTAATCGAACTCGATGCCTTGTCCAATGCGGTTTGGACCAGAACCCAATACAATGATCTTCTTTCTATCGCTCGAAATACTCTCGTTTTCTTGATCGAACGTGGAATAAAAGTATGGCGTTTGCGCTTCAAATTCTGCAGCGCAAGTATCAACCAACTTATACACACGTTTAATTCCCATGTCGTGTCGTTTGTTAAACACTTCACTTTCGAGACATCTTAAAACATGGGCAATTTGTCGATCGGCGTAGCCTTTTCTCTTTGCCTCACGCATCAATTCAACAGGAATATTCTCTATTGAAAATCGCTCCATTCGACGTTCCAACTGGACCAAATCGTCAATCTGATGTAAAAACCAAGGATCAATCTGCGTGAGTTTGTGAATCGTCTTGAAAGGAATTCCCATAGTCATGGCATCCTTCACATGAAACAAACGGTTCCAACTCGGGTTTTTCAAACTATCGAGAACGGCATCTGGATTTTTCAGGTCTTTGCCATCGGCACCCAAACCATTGCGGCTCACTTCCAAACTCTGACACGCTTTCTGCAATGCTTCTTGGAAACAACGACCAATACCCATCACCTCGCCTACCGATTTCATTTGAAGTCCGAGTGACTTGTCGGCACCTTTGAATTTATTGAAATTCCAACGTGGGATTTTCACGATTACGTAATCGAGTGTTGGTTCAAAAAAGGCAGATGTTGTGCCAGTAATCTGATTGCTTAATTCGTCAAGATTATATCCGATAGCCAGTTTCGCAGCAATTTTAGCGATAGGATATCCTGTTGCTTTGGAAGCCAATGCTGAAGAACGGGAAACACGTGGATTGATTTCGATGGCAATGATGTCTTCGTTTTCTGGATTCAAGGCAAATTGCACATTGCATCCACCGGCAAACGTTCCAATGTTGCGCATCAGTTTTATTGACATGTCGCGCATGCGCTGATAGGATTTATCGCTCAATGTCATGGCAGGCGCAACGGTAATGGAATCGCCGGTATGAATTCCCATCGGATCGAAATTCTCGATGGAACAAATGATGATGATGTTTTGGTTGTTGTCGCGGAGCAATTCCAACTCAAATTCTTTCCAACCGAACAATGCCTTTTCAATAAGCACTTCGTGTGTTGGCGAAGCGTGAAGTCCGCGGTTTAAGAGTTCATCGAAATCTTCTTTGCGATGCACAAAAGCGCCACCGGTTCCACCCAGTGTATAAGAAGGACGAATTACCAATGGATATCCGATACGTTGCGCTACTTCTTTTCCTTCGAGAAAGGAGTTTGCAATTTGAGAAGGAGGTACACCCACGTTCAAATTGACGCATAACTGACGAAAAGCTTCACGGTTTTCGGTGGTTTCGATGGCATCTATTTCTACCCCAATAATCTTTACGCCGTACTTCGCCCAAATGCCCATTTCGTCGGCTTTCTTGGCGAGGTTCAATGCCGTTTGACCGCCCATGGTAGGAAGCACAGCATCAATTTTCCGCTCTTCCAAAATTTTAATAATGGACGCCGTTGTTAATGGCATCAAATACACATGATCGGCCGAAACTTTGTCGGTCATGATGGTTGCCGGATTACTATTTATCAAAGAAACTTCAATTCCTTCTTCGCGGAGGGAACGAGCAGCTTGTGAACCTGAGTAATCGAATTCGCAAGCCTGACCGATGATGATTGGGCCACTTCCGATAATTAAAACTGAACGAATTTCTTTGTTTTGAGGCATTGCTTTGTCAGATTATCGGAATGCAAATTAAGGTGATTGAAACTTAGAAATAAAGTGATTTCGAAAAAATTAATAACACTTTTTCAGTAGAATTTAAATCGGAATTTCGCTTCCTATCTTGATCAATGCACAACTACAAAACGCTCAGTTTTCAACGTGCGATTATTTGCATTTAAACTAACAAAATATATCCCAGCTGGGAAATCAACGGCTATTTGAATTTCCCCCTTGTTGTTTGAAAGTATTTGCGATTTGATAACGCGACCGCTTATATCGAGAATTTCCATTGAAAGCGAGGATACATTTTCAGAAATCCCCCAATTGAAATTCAATCTATCGTTTACCGGATTTGGATAGACTTGCAAGACATTTTTAAATTCTGATGTTTCAGCAATACCGACGGCACTTGAATCAATTACATAAAAACGATCAATTCCTGCTTCAACAATATGTCCACTCGGGAAATCTTGGGCTTGTGCAATAAAACGAACTTGTCCGGGCTGACTGAAATAATTTTTCACATGAATCGATTCTTCAATCCATTGTGATGCATTTGCGTCTTGCACAATTTTCTTAATGTTAACAGGAGCTTCGCCGTTATTTGAAAGTTGAATATACAAAGTATCATTAACCGCATTATTTCCGCCAGCATTAAAAAACCAACGACTGTAATGAATATAAGGATCTCCGTATGTTGAAAGATCCATGATTGGTGAGGTTAAACGCGTATATCCATCATCGATATCGTCGGAACCAGCCGAACCTCCTGCATTTCCGCTCACGTATGCAAATCCATTGCAATCAGCATCTTGATCGATTCCGGGGTTTGAAGCCGTTCCATTTATATTGGTAGCAGCGGGCAAAGCGCGTTCAAAAATACCCGCAGTGGCGGTAGAAGTAACCGTCCAACCAAAGTTAAATTGGAAATCATCATAATACCCGGGATTTAACGTTGTTTGGACGGAAGCCGAATTGCTGTTTAACGAAATGGAAGGATTGCAATTGGTGATGTATCCCCATTTGCCCACTACAAATTGATAAGTACCGGCAATTAAATCGCATTTCGCATATTCACCTAAATTATCCGAACTGAGTTGAGCACTTGTTGATGGATCCGAAATGGAAACCAAGGCCGATTCAATGGGAGAACCCGCATTATTCAAGACTGAACCATTCAGAGCAAAACCATTAGGGCTCGATAAATTAACTTCGAATGAAGTAAGCACACCATTAACTAGGTTTACATTGTTGAATGTTTGTGAAACATACCCCGGTTTACTAAAAACTATGGTATAAATCCCAGCATTTACAGTGCCTGTGCGATACGTTCCATCAACACCCGAAACATCGATTGCATTGGCACCAATAATACTAACTGTAACACCTTCTAGTAAAGATCCACATGCACTATCGCGCACAATTCCTTCAACATAACATGCACGTTTGTATGTAGGAGTTAAAATATACAAACCGCCTTCAATATCGGAAGCAACTAGATTACCACTAGGTAAAAAAGGATAAACTCCCCAACATCCATTAAACGTTCCGCCTTCGAAAGTTGAAAAATCGTATTTCGCCACTTCGATAAGATTCGCAGGATGGTTGGCATCCACAATTACAACACCTTCGGTATACCAAGATGTAACTGCATAATCGTTTAAAACATGCGTATTGTGAACGATACAATTACTTCCAGGAGCCGTTTGATAGCGATCTAATTCTGTTATGTTTGATAAATCGGTAATGTCATACGAAGTTAAGTACGAATTGGTGACTTCGTCGGTCGTTAAAACCACATCATGATTATCGGTAAGCCAAGAATTATGTGTGAAATTACCCGGAGTGGTTTGAACACCAAGGACCACAGGATTCGATTTGTCGCTCGCATCAATTACGGTTAAATCGCCTGCATAAACTTGCGATGCCCAAACGGTATCACCCGAAACATAGCCATCGTGCACATAATTTTGGTCGTAAATTCCTTCGTAAGTTGGATTCCAAGGATCGGCCAGATTTAAAAATAAAACACCTCCAACTCCAATGTTGGCTCCGTATAAGTACAAATATCCGTTATCGATGTGCAGCGCATGCGAAGTACTTAACTGATTTTGAATTGCTCCATCGCCTCGATATACATACGAATCGATACTTGTTGGTAAATTTCGCAAGTCTATTACAGTTAATCCTCCATTTGTTCCTTCTGTAGTTACATAAGCAAAGCCCTGCCACGTTTTTACTTCACGCCAAATACTGGTAATTCCGTTCACTTCAAAACTCATAACCGGATTATCTGGATCGGTTACGTTGACTATAGAAAGACCTGTATTGGTTCCAACAAGGGCGTATTCGTTTCCAAGACTATCCACATAACCGCCAATATTGGCAAGTTCTCTTCCGGGAAAAGGCAAATTGCCTCGCATTTGAAGGTTGTAATTTTCTTGAGCATTTAAAAATCCTGCAAGAAAGAATAAAATTAAAAGGGTAGATTTTGATTTCATTTGAATTGAATTGGTTGCGCAAGTTAATTTAAATAAGAAGGTATGCAATTGTGCTTGAGTGGAAAGTTGGAAGTTGAAAGTTGAAAGTTAAAAGTTTGAAAGTTGAATAGAATCAGTATTGGCATACAATGAAGAAATGATACATTCCGAGAGAAAGCCTTTTTGTCCACAACTAGTAAAGGAATTTGGGTAGTTGCTAATGGGATATTTTCAGATTTTCAACCAAAAAAATACTAATCGTTCAAACTTATAGTTATTGATAAAAACCATAAGCTATGAAAAGGTTCATTTTAATTTCCGCAATTATTAGCATAGTTATTTACTTATCTTCATGCGCTTCTTATAGTTCATGCAAGGGCATTAAAGCTCATCCTGACTTCAAAAGAAATGGGGCGAAAAAATGGTAAAATGAAATTGACGAATAAATGTATTCCTTGATTGGGATTAGTTATTTGCTTGTGTTTAAAATTTCATTTTGGGGTAAGTCAAAAATTTAGTTTGCAACAAGATTTCAAATTCACATAGAATATGAAATCAATTTCCGAATGAGCAATCCAAGGCCGAATAGAATTCCGATCATCATGGAAATAGCACCTGCAATTGAAGCATTCCACCAAACTGCCAAATAATATCCGCCAATACAAGAAAGAATGCCAATGATACTTGCCAAAACGAGTAAAAATGGAAGCCGTTTAGCAAATAGCGCAGCGGTAGCGGGAGGTCCAATCAGCAAGGCAATTACTAGCACTGCTCCAACCGATTCGAACGAAACAACCGTTACCATCGACACCATTCCCATTAACACATAATGCCAAAAGGCCACCGAAATGCCCAAAGCCGTTGCATATCCAGCATCGAAAGTTGTTATATACAATGCACGATAACTGATTAGAAGAACAACAATCAATGTCAGAAATAATCCACCTGCAATCCACACCTGTCTTGGACCCAGTGAAAATCCTGCATCGTTCATAATTAAGTCGAAGGGTACGTAGGCAATTTCACCATACAAAACACATTCTTGATCTAAATCGGTTTGAGCTGCGTATGCCGAAACCAGAATGACGCCAACAGCAAATAAAAATGTGTACACCAATCCAATGGCAGCATCGTTTTGAATGCGCATACGTTTTTGTATCCACTCAATTAAAAAAGTTACTAGCAAACCCGTTGCAGCGGCACCTGGGAGCATGATGATACTTTCGCGTGAACCTGAAAGTAAATACGCTACAACCAATCCGGGTAAAACAGCATGCGAAATTGCATCCCCAAACATGGCCATGCGTCTTAACACCAAAAATGTTCCGGGTATAACGCAGCATAAAGAAATTAAACTGGCTGTTATTACTATCCAAAAATCATTTATTGCCATTGCTTTGGAGGTATTACTGTATTATGCGGATCTATTGTAGGATTCCCTAAAATTTCATCCAATTGCGCTTCAATTTCGGGTGTAATAACATGTTCCATTGCTTCTGCATCGTCGTGCACGTGATCGGAATCGAGATTCAGGTATTGCTGTAAATACAATTCCCATAAGCGATGCAAACGAACTATTCTTCTTGCTTCAATTTCGCCTAAATCGGTCAGTTTCCAAGTTGATAGATGAAACCGAACGAACGCTTTTTTCTTTAGTAATCGAAGTCCTAACTTTAATTGACTTTTTGAAAATGCACGGTAGTTAATTAAATCTTCTTCCAGAATTGGCTTGCTCGATTCCCCCGTTTTCTCGGCAATTTGATAGAATAACTTGAGGATATTTTCTTCCAATGTTTTGTTGGTATTTTTTCTACGTTCAAACCATTGAGCTAAGATGCCACGATTGGGAGCAAACACCATTGATACAGCAGCAATAAAAGTTGCCGCAACTACAATCCATGGACCTGTTGGCATAGCAGGAGCTGTATACGAAACAAACGCTCCCAGATATCCCGATAACATTCCAAATAGCATGGCTAGAAATAACATAACTCTAATTGAATGTGTCCACATGCGGGCTGCTAATGCGGGTGTTATAAGCAAAGCCGACATCAACACAACACCTACTGCTTGAATTCCAACTGAAACTGCCCAAACAGTCAAGAACGACAGGGCAAATCTTAACCAACGAACAGGAAAACCAATCGAAACTGCAAATTCTTCATCGAAAGAAATCGCTGTAAAACCTCTCAAAAAAATGAAGATTAAACTGAGTATTCCTGCGGATGAAAATGCGAATAAGCGAATATCTTCGAACGTGATAGAAGCGGCTTTGCCAAAAAGAAATTTATCGAGTCCAGCTTGAGATGCATTTCCACTATGTTGTATCGAAGTAAGTAGCACGATTCCAATACCGAAAAACACTGACAACATCAATGCAATGGCTGTGTCGGGACGAGTTTGGCGGCTCCGTGTTAAGCCTTCCATGATGATTAAGCTCAGCATTCCACTGATGATTGCACCAATTAAGAAGTAAAGCGGATTTTTTTCACCGGTGAGAATAAATGCCAAGCAAACACCCGGAAGTACGCTGTGCGAAACTGCGTCGCCAATGAGCGCGCGCTTTCGTAAAAAAGTAAAACACCCCACAATGGCCGACATCCCACAAAGAATAATCGATCCTGCAACAACCAACAGAACATTTGGCTCGCGAAGAAGTAAAAAATCGATTAGATTTTGGGAGGTCATTTTTCGCGAACTGGAAAGTTACGTTCCCGAAGTTGATCACCCACCTGAGAAAGCACGGTTAGTTTACCGCTGTATGTTACTTTCAGAAGCTCGTCGGTAAAAACATCTTCCGTAGGACCGCATGCGATGAGTGAAGCATTTAACAAAACGAGCCAATCGAAATATTCGCGCGCAGTATGTAAATCGTGATGCACAACGACGATGGTCTTCCCTTCCGATTTCATCTTTCGAAGCAGTTCCACAATCGATTGTTCGGTGGCGGCATCCACTCCAACAAAGGGCTCATCGAGTAAATACAAATCAGCTTGTTGCGCCAAGGCTCTTGCAAGGAATACGCGCTGTTGCTGTCCACCCGATAGCTGCGAAATTTGACGGCTTGAATAATCTTGCATATTCACTTGTTCGAGCGCTTCTTGGGCAATCGCTTTATCTTCCTGAGAAATACGTTGAAACATGCCGCGTTTTTGAAAACGTCCCATCAATACCACATCCATCACGGTAGCAGGGAAATCCCAATCAACTGTTTGTCTTTGAGGAATGTATGAAACACGTTGACGCACATCGCCCAAGTCTTTATCGAATACTTTCGAATAACCCGAATTAATAGGTACTAGCCCTAAAATCGCTTTTAACAAGGTTGATTTACCAGCTCCATTGGGTCCCATAATGCCAATGATTTGTCCTTGAGGAAGGGTAAAATCAATTGACCACAATACCGGTTTGCGATGATAAATGACCGTGAGGTTATGTGCTTCGAGCGATGGATTCTGTATTACCGGCATATTAGCGTAAAGCTTTAGCAATTGTATTTGCATTATAGCGCAGCATACCTTTATATGTGCCTTCGGGAGTTCCAGTTTTTCCCATTGAATCGGAAAACAAGGTTCCTCCAATAATAACCCGATGACCTTTTGAAGCACAGCCTTCGATTACCGCTTGCAATGATTTTTGAGAGACTGAACTTTCTACAAAAACGGCTTTTATTTTTCTGCTAACGAGTAAGTTAACCATGTTGCTTACATCCTGAAGTCCATATTCAGAAACTGTTGAAATGCCTTGTAAACCGCGAACTTCCATGTTATTTGCTAATCCAAAATAACGAAAGGCATCGTGCGAAGTAATTAATATACGCTGATTTGCAGGGATGGATTGAATGCTTTTGAACACTTCTTCTTTCACCTTTTCGAGTGTATCGCGGTATGCACGGAAATTTTTTCCAATACGAGCTGAATCGTTTAGAAACAAATGCTGCAATGTATCGGAAACACCATGAACTCCATATAACCAAACACCAGGATCCATCCAAAGATGGGGATCGATAGTTTGTGTTCCATCTCCAGCACGTTGCAATTGGTTTTCCCAAACATAATCGCCTATTGCTAAAACGGGTTTGTTTCGTGCAATTTTATGGAGTACCTCAATCATTTTCCCTTCTAAATGCTGCCCACTGTAAAGGATAATATCGGCTTCCGAAAGCAAATTCATGTCACCCTGCGAAGCTTTGTACAAATGAGGATCTACGCCAGGGCCCATTAAAACTTGTATATCGACTAAATCGCCTAGTACATTTCGGGCCATATCGGCTACCATTCCGGTTGTTGCAACGAGCTTCTTTTTGCGATTATTGGTTTGTTCCGATGGAGAAGAACAGGCATAAAAAAGGGAAATCAAACAATATAGCAACACGCTAGAATAACGGTTCATCAATGTCAATATTTAAGTGCTAAGATACTATTTATATGCATCTAAATATATTTTTAGGTTAATCTAAATTTCCAATTTATTGGTAGACAAAAAGATGGGGCATGGTGTATATTTCTGAGATTGATTAAAGCTTCCATTTGATCTGTTTTATAAATCGATGAGAGCGATTTACAAGAAAATTACACGGGCATAAATAAATGAGGTATTAATGAGAACGGTAAATCTGCGCTTATGATTGATATTTTGCTGAAAACGCCTTTGCTATTACATCGATCTACAATTTAATTTAAAAACAATTCATCCCGAAATGTTTGATTTCATTATGGATAGATTAAATCTCAGCCGTAAATCAGATTCGCTTTTGCTAGAATGTCCAAAAATTCTTACGCAGGTATGTTGTTGAATTGTTTGTGTATTTACTCATGAGATTAGGTGAATAGATTTGGTCATACTTAATTTAAACACATGCACCATGAAAAATAAATACATTTTCACACTAGGAATGATTTCGTCAATCTTCATTGGAAAGTCGTTTGCGCAATCATCCATAAAATATCAAGCACTGAATCAAAGCGTTGTTTCGATTCAACAATTGGGCGCTAGTTCATTCGGAACTTTTCGTACAATGGAATCACTTCAATATTCTGAGGGAGGCGATAACAGAGCCATTCAGATTAAAATTGAGCAGCCTCTTTGCGAACAACAACTTGGGGTTTTGGCAATGGTTAATCCATCGGGAGCCGATTGGAAATACAAAATACTTCGTAAAGAAGGCGATTTAATTAGTGAAGGAAAAGTTGGCTATGATCGTCGCATTGGAAGTTTAAAAGCGGGGAATTATTTGGTCAACTTTACATTACCTGATGGAACTTCGACCATCGATGAGTTTGTGGTACGTTCACCTAAAGGGGTACAAGTAGAAATTGCTCTTGCAAAAACCAATCAATACAGTATTGGAAAAGACATAAAAATCAAAGCATCTAGCGATTTTGCAACCGAATATGTTTGGCACTTTGGGGATGATTCAAAACCTGAAATTGGCGCTGAAACGGCAACACATTCTTATGCAAAACCAGGAATTTACGACATAACCGTTGAAGCTACCAATTTTGATTGTAGCAGCACCTTAGTAAAACAAATCAAGATAACAGGGGCAACAGCCTCGACTCAATCCGAAAACTAAAAAAAATTTTAATTTGAAGCCGTATGTTTCTTTTCGAAGATTTCATCCGGCTTTTTTACATCTTTGGCACATGAAACTACTTCAAGATTTATGTGCTATTCGGGCAACCTCTGGCGATGAGGAACCGATGAAAAATTTCGTGCTCGATTACATTCAAACCAATCAACATTCCTGGAAACAACAACCTGAAATTCTATCTGGGAAAGGTTTTCAAGATTGCATCATGCTTGTTTTTGGAAAACCGAGAACTGCCATTTTTGCCCACATGGATTCGATTGGTTTCACGGTTCGATACGAAAATCAATTAGTAAAGATTGGTGGACCACGAACTCAAACAGGATACGAATTGGTGGGAAGCGATAGTCAAGGTGAAATTGAATGTACCTTGTATGTTGATGCATACGATGATTCTTTATCGTATCGTTTTAATCGTATCATTGAAACAGGAACGCCATTGAGTTTCAAACCCAATTTCCGAGAGACAGACAAAGAAGTACAATGTTGTTACATGGATAATCGGCTGGGTGTTTATGCGGCATTGAAAGTTGCCGAGACGTTACAAGATGGGATAATTGTTTTTTCTTGTTGGGAAGAACATGGCGGTGGATCGGTTGGTTATTTGGCGGATAAGATGTACCGTGATTATGGCGTTCATCAAGCATTAATTTCGGACATTACTTGGATTACCGAGGGTGTTACACCGGGCAATGGAGTGGTTATTTCCATTCGAGATTCGGGAATTCCGAGACGATCGTTTGTAAATAAAATCAGAAACATAGCTCAAGAAACTAAAATTCCTTTTCAGTTGGAAGTGGAAGGAAGTGGCGGTAGCGATGGAACCGATTTACAAAAAAGTATGCTACCCATCGATTGGTGTTTTATTGGTGCTGCCGAACAGCATGTTCATTCACCCAATGAGCTTGTAAACAAGGAGGATATTCGAAGTATGATTGATTTGTATTCGGTACTGATGGAATCATTGTAATGAAATTTTAGTGAAACAAAAAAGGTCGGATATACCGACCTTTTTTGTTTAAAAACACTTTTCATTAATTCATCAAACTAATTACGCCTTCAATATGTTGGTCGTAATTCTTTTCATCTATTAAATCGATTTTATAGAAATAAGATCCTGGCATAACCAAATTACCTGCATTATTTCGTCCATCCCAGCCATTTTCATAATCGTAAGAGCCATAAACCTGTTGACCCCAACGATTAAAAATGGTGATATGATAGGATTTAATTCCCTCTCCAACAGGCATAAAGAAGTCGTTTATATCATCACCATTCGGGGAGAAATTATTGGGAATAAAAATCTTATATCCTGTTGTGATGGTTATACTTCTATCGGTTGAATCGGAACAAGCATATTCATTCGCAACATATTGCATAATCGAATAAATACCAGCTGAATCGGGGAAAAAATAGTTTTGATTAAATCCATACAACGTATCACCTGTAGAAATCACATACCAAGCAGTATCGGCATTGAACGCATTACTCGTAAATTCAATTTTAGGCTCTAAAACAGTGGCTTCAAATTTATCTACAAGAAAACCAGAGGTAGGAACTGGAAACACGTGAACTAAGCTATCCATAAACATCGTATCGGAACAACCTTGAGGAGTTTCTACTAACAAGGAAACATCATACACGCCAGCATTTTCGTAATTGAAAGAAGGACTTGCTGAACTCGATGTATTTCCAATTCCAAAATTCCAGGTATAGCTCATGAGAGATGATGAAACCGAAGACATATTAATATAATTCACTTTTAAAGGCATACACCCCGAAGTAAATTCGGCTTCAAAATCGGCAATTGGCTCTTCATATACCTGCACATTGGACATGAATAGATTACTAAAACATCCAGAATCATCTACTTGTAGGGATACATTCTGAGATCCCGTTGTATTGAATGAGATGTTTGAAGGATTTAAAATTGAACTGGAAGCTACATTCGCATTGGGACCAAAACTCCATATAAAACCTGCCGTACTTGTAAATTCTCCAACCGCCTCAAAATCGAATGAATTCCCTTCGAAACATTGCCCAGGAGGAATATTAAACACAACCGTTGGAGGCGCAGTAACCGAAAATAACATGGCATCTGTATTAGAACATTGGCCATCGTTGGCAGTTAAAGTGAACTGATACGTTTGTGTGTTGGGTGTATTGTTTTGTAATTGTATGGAAGAGCTCGATTGTGTTGGATCAGCAATTCCAAGAAGTGGTGTCCATTGGTAATTATACGTTGGATCACCTATACTTCCCATCGGAACAATGGCTCCAGAACAGACTTCAATATCGGACCCCGCATCAACAAGAGGAAGCGCAAGAACTTCTATATCCATTGAACTTGTTATTGAAGCGCATCCCAATGAAACTACATTTAATGTAAGCGTTTTAGGTCCTATCAAATCCCAATCAACCACAATTGGACCTGGACCAACGGTTACAGTGGAGTTACCACCGCCAAAATCCCAAGTGTATAAGGCATTGGAAGGTGCAGTTCCATTATAAAGTAATATTCCAGTTCCATTCAAACATACCGGATTGCTCGCGGTAAAAGTCGATGTTGGAATTGGATTTACAATAACCTGAACCTGCGTTGGAGATGAAACACATCCGTTTTCTGTGACAGTAAGATTTAAATTATAGGTTCCACTGGTTAACCATGAAACGGAATGAGGTCCTTGTGAATTAGCCGTTGCAGGAGTACCTGCAAGGAAAGTCCAATTGTAAACTGCAGAAGCGGCGGCCGATCCTGTATAGTTAATGGTACTCGGAGAACTTTCACATACGGGACTTAAGGCAGTAAATGTTGATGTAGGAATTGGATAAACCTCAACAGTATGTGCAAGTGGTTGCGAAGCACATCCAAATTCGGTGACAATGAGTGAGATTGTTTTAATTCCCGGAGTGGTCCAGTTTACGTCGTATGAGTCGTTATTATTGGGCCCGAGTTGCGTGGCATTTCCACCATCGAAGCTCCATAAGTAACTTGCTGTTGCGGATCCCGTTCCTGTGTAATCAACTAAAACATCTACATCAGGACAAACGCTAGCAGGAACTGTAAATGTTGCTGTAGGTGTTGGATTTATTGTAAGTGTTTGAGCAGAAGATAAAGAGACGCATCCATGCTCTGTAACAATCAAACTAACACTTGGACTGCCACTTGAAGGATAAGAAACTTGTTGTGTATTGGAAGCAGAACCACCAGGAGTAAGTGTTCCTGTTCCCGCCGTCCAGTTGAAGGTTGCCGTTGAAGCCGCTGTTCCGTTATACGATAATGTTGTAGATGCACCCACACAAACACTTGCTGGGCTAACTATAAAGCTGGATGTTGGTGGATTGTAAACATCAATTGTGTGACTTGCTGTATTGGATACACAGCCGTTTTGTGTAACCGTAAGTGTAACTGTTTTGGTTCCTGGTGTTGCCCAATGCATAGAATAAGCTCCTGGCCCAGTTCCACTTATAACCGTTCCTCCATCCCAAGCCCAGGAATAAGATAAACCTGGAGTATTTACACCAACATAAGCAAAAGCAGGATTCGCAGTTGCACTCGTGTTGGAATTGGTACATGCCGTTGTTGGATATGTAAAATCGATGTTCGCAGCTGCATTTACCGTTACTACAACTGTTGTAAGCGTTGAAGTACATCCGTTTTGACTCACCGTAAGTGTAATATTTTTGGTTCCCGAAGTGCCCCAGTTAATCACATAAGGACCCGCGCCTGATCCACTCACAACTGTTCCTCCGTTCCAGTTCCATACATACACCGGGGCTGTTGCTGGCGTGGGTAAAACAACACCAGTAAAAGTTACAGTAGTGTTTGCAGATATGGATGTAGTAGGATTTAGACAAAGTGTTGCATTACTTACTGTGAAGGCAGAAGTTGGCGTAGGATTTACAATTATTGTCCTAGAAGTTACCGCAGAAGTACAGGTTCCGGCTATAACTTTTAACGTAATGTTTTTTGTCCCAGGTGTTGCCCAAGATACTTGAAATGGACCAGCTCCGCCAGTTGATGGTGTTGCAGTTCCGCCATCAAAATTCCATAAAAACGTATATGCCGATAATGGTGGAGTTGCAACGCCAGTGTATGTAATTGTTGCTGATTCACTCAAACATATTTGCGTAGATGTGGGAACTCCAGTTTCTGTAGCGGTAAATAGTGATGTTGCTGAAGTAACGTAACGAACAACGAATGTATCTATATAAATTACATCGGAAGCGCAAGGTACATCGTAGGTAACTTTAATGATATATTTTTTGGGCGATTGAGTTGCAGAACCTAACACAATTGGTGATGCTGTTGTGTTGGTTGTATTCGTGATATTGAATGAACTACCATTGGTACCGCTAATTCCTGACCAAGAAACACTACTTAAATTTGCAGTAATTGGCGCTGAGCTACCTGCAATAAAAGGTGTGTACTGAAAAGCAACATTATTAAGGGCAACATCAGCTCCCCCCGTCGTGTATGATGGACAACCACCACTTACAGTAGCTGGGCATTGAGGCGCTAACCCTGAATACCCGCCTCCTTGCCACATTCCTGAGCAAATTGGCTTATTGTTAACGTGTATTTGAATAGCTCCCGTAGTTTCAAAAATCTTTACACGAAATGAACTTGTTCCTGCGCAACCAGAAAAGAAAGGAAGATTAGAAAAGTAAACGGTTAAAACTCGATTAGGAGCAGAGCCGGTTGTTTGGTACTGAACAGCATTGGCAACTCCGTTTGGATTAAAATCTTGATAATAACCAAAAATTGCATTGCTTGGAAGATTATTGCTAGCATCACACAATGTGGCAATGTCAGTCATATCATTACCATTGAAGCTAAATGTAGATGGAAGTGGGGATGTGAAGCCAATATACCCATTGGCACTTACGTAAAAATTGGTGTAGTTGACACCGTAAAAATTAAAAGTGAATCCAATTGGAAATGGACCCGCAAAAGCATCATCGGTTAATGGAACTGCTGTTCCTGCAGCTGGTGTGTTATCGATGGTGATATTAGAAGTCGCGTATCCCGAACCCGTTACTGTTCCCGCGGCTACTGTAATACTCGGAGGATATACCGCATTTAGGGTTGGAAATGCACTTGGCACGGTACAAGTTGTAACGTCCGCTGGCAAAATATTGGTCATTTGTTGAATTGTTTGACCAAATGAGTTATTTATGCACAAGAAGCATATCAACATTCCCAATAATCGAGAAATAGACTTGCTAAAATTGAAATTTAACGACATTTTCTTATTGGTAGTATTTACATCGAATTGTAAAACTAAGAAAATTCTGCAATAAAAATGCGCTTTGTTAAAATAACCCCCGATTTTACTAACAAAAATGTTAAGAATATAAATTTTACCTTACCAAGGTTACTATTCCAGTGTAACTGTAATCCACATTGAGAATATCTCGGACAGAAAGATGGTAATTGAAAACACCAGACTGCGCTACTAAATCTCCCCCATTCACACGTCCGTCCCATTCTGCTCGACTATCGTTTGTTTGAAAAACTTGATGTCCCCAACGATCAAAGATGACGAGGTCATATGTTTTAAAACCTTCACCTATTGGGCGGAATGTTTCGTTAATATCATCACCATTCGGAGAAAATGCATTGGGAATATAGCAGGTATAAACCGGATCAATACGAATTTCAATATGCGCTGTATCATAACATCCTTCAGTGTTTACTGTATGCAACTGCGCATTATACCAGCCCGTATCGGCATAGGTGTATGTGATATTGGGATCATTCACTAGCATCCCATCGCCTGGTTCAAGCCAACTATCCGAAAAATTACTCGAAGAATCAGTAAAGGTTATTTGAGGCTTGAGAATATTAGCACTTCGCGGACTCGCTTCGAAGTCAGATACAGGACTTGGTCGTATTGTTATAAAAGAAGGGAAATTTTCGTTTACAATACCGGTGCATCCAACAGTATTTTGAACGGATAATTGAATATCGTAGGTGCCGGGTTGAGTGTATGTGTACCAAGGATTGGGTTGCGTTGAGAATTCTCCATCACCAAAATCCCAGATAAATAATGCTCCGGGGGCGTTTGATGATTCATTAAAAAACTGCAAAGTTGCTGGATTGCAGGCATTGTCATCACTCACTGAAATAACCACATCGAGTAAATCATAAACAGTAATATTGATGGTTGTATCATCGCTGCAATGCGGATCAGAAACAACCAATGTGACCGGATAAACACCCGGCGTAGTCCAGGAAATACCTGGTGGATTTCTCAACGTTGAACTTGCTTGAGAAGCAGGTCCATCAAAAGTCCAAGCATAGGTTGCGTTATTTTCGTGTTGTCCTAAGGTTTGAAAATTGAACGCATTATTTGTGATACACTGCGCGGCCTGATTGTTAATTTCAGCAATTACTTCGCGGTAAACCGCAATGGGCGTAACCAATGTATCGGCACAGGAAAAACCCTTATTGGCAATTAATAAAACATTGTACGAACCCGAATCGGGATAAGTATAAACGGGAGAGGATACATCACTGATGTCTGAATTGATTGATTGAACGCCAAAATCCCAGGCGCTGTAAATAGAATTAATTGTACCTGCCCCTGCACCAGATATTGATGTACTGTTTGAAAACTCAACTTGTAAACCACCACACAAAGTCAAAACACCGTTAATTACCTGTGCAGAACCACCAGATATAGTAGGACTGAAATTGGCTGTTGTGACTAAATCGCAGGGCACTACCTGAAATTGAAAATCACGTTTGTTTGTGCTTAATAAAACTCCATTACGGTATTCACTAACACAAACTGCTAAAACATATTGTCCTGCCTGATTGGGTTTAATTCTAAGCAAGCCAGAATTTGAATTTATGTTGGTTGGAACACTCGCTGGGATAGGATTTACAGCAGTATATGGAGACGAAAAAGTGACCAAACTAAAAGGTGGACCCGGAGGTGGAACGGGCATGGGTGCCGCCGAACTGGCTCCATCATAGGGGGCGCATAAGGAATATTGCAATACGTCACCATCGGGATCAACCGCAACATGATTAAATTCCATGATGTCGTTTAAACACATCACGATGGGTGGATAAAGGGAATACCGTGGACTTGAATTGCACGTTGTCCATGAAATATCCGGAATCTGAATGGTGTTAGTTAAACCTGCATTCGAAGGATTATTCAAATTCAAAATAGCAGGATTTCGGCAGCATCGTTGGTAAACTAAGGTGTAACCACCCGGACTATAAGGCAAGGAAATTACTTTGGTATAGATTGCTTCTTGAACACAAATGGTTGACCCGCCCTGAAAACAAGGATTGATGTTTTGGATTGGAATTACAGGAATTGAGTTTGGCAATGGCAATTCCAAATTCAGATACAATCCACCACTTGCATTGTAAATTCCAACATTGGCAGGATCGTCGTATTGAGCACCGGTAGTGTAACAATCGCGGTAAAGTTTTAAAGTAATTCTGAATTGACCACTTCCTAAACAATCGTAGTAAATCTCGCCCCCAATTATATGCGTAGCTTTAAGCAGATCTGGTTTACAGATTTGAATAAGCAGTATGATTATGAAAAATAATCGCGTTCGCATTTAATAGTATTCTCGACTTGATTGACATACGAAATAACAAAAAAAAAATCAATTACGAAATGTCAAATACGGATTACGAATTACGGATTATCAATTACGGATTATCAATTACGGATTATCAATTACGGATTATCAATTACGGATTATCAATTACGGATTACGGATTTGGGTGATGTTAAATTGCCCGCATTTTATTTCCTTTTGCATCGTGTGTTACTTCTGCAAGTCCAATTGCTTCCATTAGGGGTGGAATATACATTCCAAAACGTCCTCGTAAACCTTTCTTTAACCCGTACCAGCCACCAACAGGATTATCTTCTGCTCGGCCCCAGGCTTCAACTGTACCCATTTTGACTGGCTTCTGTTCGTCAGCACTGCCTAATTCCATCCAATCTCCATGTTTTTTCAACATTGAATGCAAGTCATTCAAACATTCTATGTTGTAATGCAAAATCGTTTTACCAACTGTACAAACTAGTATATCTTTACCCTCTTTTGTGTCAACATGCATGGTGTATTCACTTGACAATGAAGGTGTTTTTAAAACCATCGGATTTTCTTTCGCTCCAATGTTGTAGGTCATGGCTTTTTTATTTATCACTTGCGATGATTTAACAGCAATTTCTTTATGCAAAGTATGAAATTAATAAGATCTCCAATTCCAATTTCCTTTCGACTATTTTTTGTCTTTCTCCAAATCCAACATTATATCGCGGTATTTTTTAAGTGCATCATACGTGACTGATTGTTTCAATTCAGCAGAAAACAAATCTAACATATTGGAAATTTCTTGGGTTAAAAACATTTCTTTTTGAAAATAAATGGACTGAAGAACCGCATAACTGTTACTATTTTCAGTCACAGTTACCTTACTAACTTGATCGTATTGAGAACCATAGAATGGGCTAAACATGTAATACCATTTATTTTCTTTTAGACCGTCACAATATGCAACGGCGAAAGGTAGTCCTTGCCATTGGGAGTCATTGCAAATCATTTTGATGTCTTCGTTCCCTAATAAGATTTCACTGAAATAACCACATTCTTCTGATGTATTATTGTCTTTTATTGCAATATCATTTACTAATTCGTTATTTTTTAAAAGTATAAAAGTTGCTAGCCTTGTTTCAGGCACATGAAATCGAAATTCAAACTTGCCTTCTTTAGCGATAACAGTGTCTAGAGTTGTTATACTATCACCAAATTCTTCAAAGCCAACCATCTTTATTATAACATGATCGAATTGATCTTTATAACAAGATAAATCAGCTGATATTTTCCCTTCCTTCTGCTTTAAAAAATTTTTAAAAGAAAATAAAGGCAAAAGAATAATCAGAATTAACAAATTTTTAATTTTCATAATTCATTTCTGCTAATCCATAACAGTTTAGTCTAAGAACGTTTTATTTCAAATAACAATGTTGTCCATTAATTTTTTTTCATTAACTCCCAATCTGCGTCATAAGGATTAGTCATTTTAATTTGCAGACATTTTATCTTATTGTTTTCTAGGCATAATGGCATATCAAGTTTTCGAGATTTGGGATAAGCGAAACTGAGAAAGCTTTATATTCTCATTAATTTCTTTAGATCAGATTCTCGTGTTTTTGATAAATATTAAATGCTCATTATTCAATTTCATAAGCTTCTTGATTTTCTTCTGCTAATTTCTTTTCAAATTTATTGTGTATAAAAAGTATCGTAAGTCCAAATAAAATAGCAGAAAAAATAAGTATATTATTAATGATACCGGTAACAGAAAAAGATATTCGAATTAAAATAGTTGATATAATAAACCCTGAATTTCGAATAACTTTATGAAACTCATCGGTGTGAAAAAATGAAAATAATAATAATATTACATCCGCAATTATCAGAATATTGAAAAACTGTTCAAAGAAAATATTATTGATGTTTTTGAAGGAAATAGCCTTGCTTTCGAGAGGTTGAAAGATGCCAATACTCCAGTTTAAGAATGAATATATTGCAATAATTAGAAGAATTGGCACTAAGGATATAGCTATCCATTTTTTTGCGTTTATGAATTTTGAAATACTTGAAGAATGGGTTAAATCATTTTCAATAGTTCTATATACTTTGGTTCGTTGAATATGGAATAGATAAATTAAATAGAAGAATACAACTGATGCAACCAGATCATAAGTAAACTGCAGATCATTCTTACTACTAAACCAGTTGGGCGAAAGTGATAAATCTGATAAGTCTTTAAACAATCGTCTAAAAATGACGAGAGCAATAATTTCATACTGCTTTGAGATATAAGTAGAAGTTGATTTTGGTAGATAGTATATTAAGAGATACACCTCGTAAACCAAGATGAACGAAAAAGGAGTATAAATAGCAGCGATAGGATTCTTTAATAAGTTTGATGGTTCATTGATATTAATGATATTAAAATGCATCAATCCAATCATTGATAAATGAATTATAAAGCTTAATAAAGCAATCCATAATATGACCCGTTCGCTTTTCTCTTTTGTTTTATTTGATAGAAATTTCTGATAAAGATTTTCCAAGAGTTTGGATAAGTTCATATTTATTTTTTAGGTAGATTTTTCTTTTGTAAATAGTTTTTTGTAAAAATTGTATAACCGCTAACGGTCCGCGGCTTTGCGCAGCGCGGGTTTCAGGGTTCTAATGTATCAAAAGTAACGGAAACTTCCAAGCATCTTGATGACTTTTTGAAACACCAAACCCCGCGTTGCGCAAAACCGCTGTTAGCAGAAGTAATTATTTGTTAATAGAATATCGAAACTAGGTATTCAGTATTTATAAATCTTTCTTTATAATTAATGCAATCATTAATTACCTTTTGAGGATTCAGATAAGGATTTTTACCTGTGAAATTTAATTCAAAACCATTTATATACTCTTTGCTGCATTCTTCTTTAAATTTTAATTGATGAAATATAGAGTCATATGAAAGCCATATTTCAAATATTTTATTGTCAGTATTTCTGTATTTTATATAATGAGAAAATGCTTCTCTTTTATAATTATTCATGTAATCTATTTGTAGCAAATGAATTTGTGAACTAAGACTTTGGTTTCCATTAAATTTCTCAATGGCAATTTTTTGAATACTTGAAATCTCATTTAAGCAGATTTGAATATCTTTATTAGTAATTTCGTATTCTTTGATAAAGATCTCTTTCGAGAAAAGTTTAAATATCTCTTCTTTGCTAGTTATTTCTTCAATTTTGATAGCTATAATATCTGGTATGTTTCTAAATATTTTTTCATTATTAAAATAAAATGTAATACCATCTGTTTTTCCGGATGAATGATAGTACAAATCTTTATCTCTTCCATATAAACTTTCCGGTTTCGGTTTATATTGAACAAATAAAGCCTTGATAATACCATTTTGGGCTATAACATAACTAGCCGTAAAGTACTCGTTAATTTTTAAACTTTCGAATACTTCAATATCTGGGAAGTTGTCTTTAATGAATTTGAGTATTTTTTCCATTGGATGATGTATTATTATTTCTGCTAACTATCTTATTGCCGTTATCCTTCCGATAAACTCAACCCTTTCTAATGTCGGTTTTGTTAAAATAATTTTATACGCATAAACATCATTTTGAACTCGATCTAAAGCGCCTCGTGATCCCTTTCCCCAGGTGTCATTGTAATCTTCAGAATGAAAAATTTGCTCGCCCCAGCGATTAAAAATATACATTTCAAAACTCACAAATCCCTCTCCTACTCCCGAAAAACTATCGTTCAAGCCATCGCCGTCAGGTGTAAATGTATTGGGAATATAAAAATGAAATGGAGGGTACGATTTTACCGGGTTACTCACTTTATCAATGCAGCCAAAATCATCCTTGACTTCCAAATTTACAACGAAAGTTCCTGTATCAGGGAAGGTGTATATAGGATTTTGCTCAATCGAATTTCCTGAACCATCACCAAAATCCCAATCCCATGTGAGGATATTCAAGTACGACAAATCATTAAATTGAATGGTTGAATGATCAAGATAGGTAAGCGAATACAAGGCTTTCACTTCGTTAACATCGACATTGATGATTTCACTTTTGGAAATAGTGCATGCGTCGGTCACGGTAAAAGTATATGCGGTAGTTTCTTCGGGACTAACCAAACGTGAAAGTGATGTTATACTTGGATCTTCCCAAGAATAAACCACGGGCGATTTTCCTCCAACATACGAAGCCCAAAGTTGAATTGTTGATCCTTTACAAATTGCGGTGTCATTATGAGCAGTTACTTCTATGGGAACGTATCCCACAATATCAACCAATAAATCATCATTAGCAGTACTTCCACATTGGTCGGTTGCTATTACCGAATACGTTGTAGTAAGTCCTGGAATAGTAGTAACGGGATTTTGCAATGCAGGGAAACTCTGCCATTGATACGTATACGGTGCAACACCACCACTTGCCAAAGCATTGAGCGTAACCAACACATTGGGACAGGTGTAGCTTTGGTCTAGTCCAGCATTTACAAGCAATGTTGGTGGAGGGTCGTATACTTTCAAATTGACTTGCTTAATTGTTGTTCCAAAGCAACCAGTTTGTGTGTAGATAATTTCGATGGTTTCGCCAGCAGGTTCTGAAATGCCATCGGCCAAAGCAACTACCTGAAAACTCACCTCATCAACCCCTGCAGGAAATGTTACGCTTGTTGGAAATGCGGTGTAATCTAATCCGTAAGTTGCGGTTCCGCCGGTAGTTAAATTGATTGTTAATGGTGAACTTAAATTTCCAGATCGAAAGAGTTTGATGGTATTGTATCCACAGTTCTCATAAATATCCGAAAGTCCGTCAACGTATGAACTTTCACTTGACAAGGTAATTTCGGTACTTGTAAAACTCTTGCTTTCTAAAAATACGGCACTGTCGTATAAACGATCTTTTACATCGGCAATAGCAATGGTGAGCGTATAAGTTGAACAAGGAATTACATTACTCATGGCGGTTAAAATGCTTGTCCACCCATCGTACTCAACCGAACTTGAACTATTGGGCTGATACAAATTTGAATTAGATAATATACAAGGATTACTTGAAGAACCTTCCGATCCTACAGATCCACCATTCACCGAATTAATGGAAACCAATGCATTGGATCCGGGCAATACCGCTAAATTTTGATTACCTGTAATTCCGGGACCGCTTATAAAGAATCCGAACACATCATTGAAATCGCTACATACATATTCGGGATATTCTTCGGATGCGAAAACATACCGAAACTGCACTTTATTGCCTTCGCATACAAAATTGAAACGCAAAACTGCGGCATCTAATGTTTGATTGTCGCCAGTAAGAATATTGTCTAGCATCGCATTCCCATTTACATTCATTTCTGCTCCAGAACCAGTTTCTTGATTTGGCCCTGGGGCATCTTGGATTTTCCCGGTGCTCATAATAATCCCAGAAGAAAAGCCAATATTGGAACTAGAACCATCAAAACTACCAATCATTGACGCAGCTCCTTGAAAGCTAATATTTGAAACGGTAACTCCGGAACCAACCAATACATTCTGAACCAATGTTGAAGCATTCTGTTGAGAAACCGTAAGCTGTGCAAACAATGACATAGGTAATACGAGCAAGTATGCGCATATTGATCGTATCAATGGTTTGTAGTGCTTAGTTATCATCGTTCAATTACTCAACGGGAATGTGTTTCGATTGTTTTATTGGAATGAAGTTTAAATGATTAAATTTTTAACGAAATTCCGCAACATTTTAATCAAATTTACATTAATCTTGTTTCACTAATTCAAAACGTATTAAACTTTACAAAATGAGTGATATGAAAGCGCTGGTTGAACAGCACAAAGATCAATTTCTTGCCGAATTATTTGAACTTCTTCGCATTCCTTCGGTGAGTGCTGATCCAAAATACAAAGAAGATGTATTAAGAGCGGCCGATTCGGTTCGTGATCATTTAATAAAAGCCGGAGCCGATAACGTGGAAATTTGTCCTACACCCGGTTTCCCAATTGTATATGGTGAAAAAATCATCGATTCAAATTTACCCACTATTTTGGTTTATGGACATTACGATGTTCAGCCAGCTGATCCAATTAATTTGTGGACTACTCCTCCATTCGAACCGGTTATTCGTAATGGGAATATTTTTGCGCGTGGTTCAGCCGACGATAAAGGACAAATGTTCATGCATGTGAAAGCATTTGAATTGATGTTGAAAAGCGGACAACTTGCTTGCAACGTGAAATTTATGATTGAAGGCGAAGAGGAAGTGGGATCATCGAACCTCGATCCATTTTTGTCTGCAAACATCGAAAAGTTAAAAGCCGATTGCGTTTTAGTTTCCGACACTTCGATGTTGGCGAATGACATTCCTTCCATCACAACTGGATTACGTGGTTTGAGCTATGTTGAAGTGGAAGTTACCGGTCCAAACCGTGATTTACATTCAGGTGTGTATGGTGGTGGAGTTGCGAATCCAGTTAATGTGTTGTGTACCATGATTGCTTCGATGCACGATGAAAATCGTCACATTACCATTCCAGGATTTTACGACAATGTGGTAGAATTAAGTACCATAGAACGCGCAATGATTGCTGAAGCTCCTTTCAGCCAAGAAGAATACAATGCCGAATTGAAGGTGAATGATGTACTGGGCGAAAAAGGATATTCAACGGTTGAGCGCACTTCTATTCGTCCAACGTTGGATGTAAACGGAATTTGGGGTGGCTACATTGGCGAAGGTGCTAAAACGGTTTTACCTTCTAAAGCATACGCGAAAATCTCCATGCGCTTGGTTCCGAATCAAACGCCTGATGAAATTACCGAGTTGTTCCAAAAACATTTCGAAAGTATTGCTCCGGCTTCTGTAAAAGTGAAAGTAAGTCCGCATCATGGTGGATTCCCGGCGGTTACTCCGGTCGATTCAATTGAATACCGTGCTGCTGCCAAAGCCATGGAAGCAACGTTTGGTAAACAGCCAATCCCTGCGCGTGGTGGAGGAAGTATCCCGATTGTTGCATCGTTCGAGACCATTCTTGGATTGAAAACAGTATTGATGGGATTTGGATTAGATACCGACGATATTCATTCTCCTGATGAACATTATGGAGTGTTCAATTACCTTAAAGGCATTGAAACAATTCCATACTTCTTCAAGTATTATGCAGAAATGAAAGCATAAATTTTTAACGGGCAGGATTTATTTCTGCCCGTTTTTTTATATATTGAACCGATGATTCGAAATTACACACTCGCTCTATTTTTCGGATTGCTTATTCTTTCCTGCAACAAAACAGAAGAGAAAATTATAAGCGATAATAATCCACCTGCCGACAATACCATTCCGGCTAGTTTGCGGATTAACTTCATCAATAAAATTTACATCAGTTTAATTGGGCGCGAACCCGAAACTGCTGAGTTTAATGCTGCCGATTTAACACTTCGGAATTCGAATTTCTCTAGTGCTTCGCGCAAAACTATTGTTCAAGAAATCCTCAATCAGGACGCTTTTTTAGATCGGGAATTTGAAATTTACCGCAATGATTTAATAAGCGGTGTCGACACAGCCGAGATTTCGGAGTTGATCACAACTTTCGAGTTTCTGTTGACAAATTCAACCTATATGCAACAATGGCCATTAATCGAAATTGAAAAAGCCCGATTGATTTCATTGCGCAATGTTAGTGCTGAATTGAAAAACGGAACAATTTCACTCATCGAAATGCAACGTCGCTGTGTCGATAATTACTATTTTGATCAACTAAACATGGGTTCTTTAAATTTTGTAATCGCCTGTTTTCAGCATTTACTTTTGAGAAACCCGACCCAATTCGAACAGACAGAAGGGGTTAAAATGGTGGATGGATTTAATGGTATTTTATTTCTTCAAACCGGCGAATCGAAAGCACAGTTTCAACAAATCTTCTTTCAATCGGACGATTATTATGCGGGTCAAATTAAACTCATTTATTTGCGTTTCATGCTTCGACTTCCCACTTCCGAAGAAGAAGTGTTTTACAGCTCCAGACTTAAGTCGGACGGAAACATTAGCAATGTGCTAATCGATTTATTGAGTTCGGATGAATATGCTGGGATTTAAATTTTTTAACTATGTGATCATTTGAAAGATGAAATTAGATAACTCAAAAATAGAAGCCATAAAAGACTACTTTAAAAATCGCCCCGTTCTTAAAGCATACTTATTTGGTTCTTATGTCAATGGAAAAGCAACGAATAAAAGTGATATCGATATTTTGGTTGATTTAGATTATTCGCAAAGGATTGGTTTGGGATTCGTTCAAATGCAAATCGATTTGGAAAATTTATTGAAAACAAAAGTGGATCTTGTTTCGTCCAATAGTTTGTCGAAATACATCAAGCCATATATTGATCAAGAAAAGAAACTAATTTATGCGAGTTAGACTAGGAGATAGTGCTCGATTAAATCATATTCTTGAGGCAATCATTGAAATTGAAAACTAATGTTTAGAAAATACCACATGAGCTTCTGATAATTTTAAGTAAATAAAAATTTATGAAAAACATTCTTGTTTTATTTTTACTCTTAATTGGATTCACTTCTTGCAAAAAAGAGACTGAATTCATTTATGAAGTAAACGATGTTCAGGTTAGTCAAGAGGATATTGGCAAAGGAATTCCCAAAAGCACCATCGAATTTCTCTCTATAGCGTATTCAGATATTTTTGGAAATACGATTTCTCAAAATCAGTTAAACCGTCTTTCGCTTTTGTACCTTGCTTTTGGTGATAAAAAGTTACTCGAAGATTTGTTAATTAAGAACATGATCAATCGCCCAGAGTCATTGCTACCGAGTAATCAAACCATGCGCGCCGATGTTGACTTATTTATTGTGAATGCTTATCAAAAACTTTACAATCGTTCGCCCAACGAGTTGGAAGTTTTTACGCTGAAAAAAAACATCAACGAAAATGCTCAAATGACGGCTGTTATGGTGTATTATGCCATGATGACTTCGGATGAATATCGTTATTATTAAGGAACTATGTTGAACTCGATCCCACGCAGAACATTTCTAAAGCGAACTGCTTTAGCTGGAGCCGCAACCATTGCAGCGCCTTATATTTTACCATCGGGGCGCTTGTTTGCATCCTCTGGAAATCGCATTGCCAACCATGTGGTTTTTTGTTTGTTTGCTGGTGGCGTTCGAAATATTGAATCGGTGGATATGCAACGTGGAAACCTGATGCCACGTTCTTTTTCAGGTGCCGGATCGGTGGCTTCAAACATTGCAGCGGGCATGGATCCGCTTCCCAATTTCGGAGGAGCTTCACTGCAATCGCAAGGCACGCTTTTTCGCGAATTCCGATATGGCCAAGGACCTACAGGGCATTTCAATGGACATTCAACGGCATTGACGGGCAATTACACCTTGCAAGATTTGAGTATCAAGGAAGCTCCCAAAATGCCCACGATATTTGAATATTATCGCAAGCATAATAGTCCTGCACAAAATGCGCTCAATGCATGGTGGATTTCGAATTCATTAGGCCCCTACCCTTCTTTGAATTTCAGCACGTATCCTGGATATGGTTCATTATATGGAGCCAATTACATGCAGCCACTTACCTTAATTAGCGAAGATGGTTTGAGTGCTTTGTCGAATCCGCAGATTTTTTCTGCAGCCGAAAGCAATCAAGTAAATTCATTGCGTAATTTCTTTAACGATCGTTTCTCGAAAAGCAGTCAAGCAAATAATGCAGGTATCGAGAATGGCTTGATCGATCGCGACCCTATCCAAAATTTCATCCAACAAGAATTGATTACTGCCAATAATGGAGCATACATAGACCCTTGGGGATTGGGAACAAGCATGAATTCCGATATGTTCAATGTGCTTTTCACCGAACGTATTATTCAAACATTTAAGCCCGAACTCACAGTTGTGAATATGCAAGGTGTGGATATCTGTCATTCCAATTTCACCGAATATTGCAACAATTTGCGGAAAGCCGATTATGCTGTTGGGCATTTATGGGACACCATTCAGAATACTCCGGGCATGGCCAACGATACCATTTTGATTGTAGCTCCGGAGCATGGAAGAAATTTACAAGCCAATACAATCATCGATCAATTTGGAAATGCCGCTTTGGATCATACCAGCGACGAAACATCGCGCGAAATTTTTTGCTTAGTGGTGGGTCCACAAGGAATGGTGCAGCAAAATCAAATCATCACACAAGTTACCGGCGAGAGCATCGATATCGTTCCAACCATCAGTCATATACTTGGTTTTAGAGATGATATTCCTGGAGGAATGTTGAATGGACGTATATTAAACGAAGCATTTGTATGAGGGTAAAAAACACATGGAGATTGTTTGGTTTGATAATGATTATCATCGGAATACAAGCATGTAACAAAGAAACACCTGATCCGGAAAACCCATTCAATAAAAATACTAATGGAAATATTACCGATCTAATTGACACTGTTGGTGCAAGTTCATTGCTTGGTTTGCATCGCAATATATTCTCAACACGATGTGCCGTTCCGGGTTGTCATGATGGAAACTTTGAACCCGATTTCAGAACCGTGCAAAGTACATTTTCGACACTTGTTTACGCCCCAATCACCAAAAACAATTTAGCCAATACATTCACCTATCGGGTTGTTCCGGGCGATACAAATCTTTCTGTTTTGTATGAGCGCATCACCAATTGCTGTTTTGTAAACACCGACGATCGGATGCCTCAAGACAACATTGGAACAGCATTGCCAGAATCTGATATTCGCAATATTGCCACATGGATTTTAAATGGTGCGCAAAATGTATCTGGCGAAATTGTAACACGTCCCGATTTAGAACCTGTATTGAGTTATTATGTGGCCGTAAACACAACGTTCGATATAGAATATTCTACTGAAGCTAATCGTGTTGATAGCGTAATTTACAATTCCTTTTATATTCCCAACGGAACACCTAGTTTTTACATGGGTGTTTTGGTTGAGGACGATAACACCCCCTTGGCAAACATGCAGGTGAATACCTTATTGCTCAGTTCAAACAAGGATGATTTTTCAGGTGCAATTCCGTTTACCGCAACATATATTAACGTGCAAGGACAAGACCCCATTTGGTTAACAAGCGTTAATACAAGTAATTTAATTCCAGGAACAATTTATTATATGCGTTACAGAGTCAATGACGGACAACATTCTAACAATACCGAATTCCCCGAAAATACTAGCATTGAGTTTTATAAATCATATTGGAGTTTCATTATTCAACCTTAAATAATATGAGGTATTTTTTATTTCTATTGGGAAGTTTGATGTGGTTTTCATCGTGTAAAAAAGATGTTGAAACGATGAGTATTGTTCCTGAGATTTCCTTTGTGAGTATTGGTCCAAGCAGCATTTATCAAAACAAAGATTCTGTCATTATTCGTATTTCATACCGCGATGGCGATGGCGATTTGGGAGAAAATAATAGCGATGTTCAAAATGCAGAAATCACGAATTTTAGGAATAATCTAACCTATAAATTCCGTATTCGACAATTAGCTCCTACAAATGCAAATGTTGCTATTCAAGGGGAACTGGAATTTATCATTCCGGGTGTTGCCATGGAAAATCCAACGTTGTCATCCGAAAGCACAAGTTTCTCAATTAAAATAACCGATCGGGCAGGAAATACAAGCAATTCAATTACGAGCAATTCAATCATAGTGCTTCCCTAAGCAATAGGGAAGAGAATTAACCGTTTCAATCCCAATCATTATTTAAAAAACAAGCATGAAATTCACGCGCAATTTTCTCCTCTTATTATCTACGCTTTTTCTCTTGAATTCATGTGTAGGAATAAAAAACATTCAAGCTCCAACCGTGGATGGAATCAAAGATTTTAAAATGGGTTCGCCAAAAGATGGAAAATTGCCTTTCAGTTTTACTACACCTTTGAAAAATCCAGATCGTTTAAAGTTTCACATCAAGCGTGCAGACCTCGAATTTGTTGTTGCGGGTGTTCGCATTGCAGAAATCAAAACCACGAAGAAAATGAAAATTCGTCGCCAATTAGAACCCGAATTAAAATGGGAGGCAAGCGCCGAGTTGGCTCTATTATTAAAAAATCCTGCTGCTTTACTAGGGAGTTTTATTAAGCAAAAACCCATATTAGATGTGAGCGGAACCATTACCGTGGGTAAATTATTTTGGAAAAAAACATTGCCAATTCAAATGAAATTACCTGTAGAAATTCCGTTTAAATAAATCCGTAATGAATAAATTAGATGAGTTTTTGAGAAGCTAACAAAACAACATTCCATTGAACAAAATAAAATCTTATCAAATCGACTTTAACAAATTAAACTTCCTTTCCTTTCTGAACCAGATTATATTTTTGAACATGGAACTCGAGATTTTTTTAAAAAATACTGTATAGATTTAATTTAACACAACACCTATGAATTGGAAAAAATTACATTTTTATATACATACTATCTTTCGTTATTTTTTAGCGACGAATATTCTAAGTTATGCAATTGCAAAAATACTTGGGACACAGTTTACGTCAGGGCCGCATATTTATGACCAATCGATTGATTCACTTAATGGTTTTGAGTTAACCTGGTTTTTTTATGGTTATTCATATTGGTATGCAATCGCAATTGCAATTGCCCAAATTTTAAGTGCCATATTATTGTTTTTCAGAAGAACCACACGACTTGGAATAGTGTTGTTTCTTTCTTTTATGATAAATATATTGTTGGTTGACTTTGCATATGATATCGATGGTGCAAAAGAGATGGCGGTATTATTGACTTTCATGGCTCTTTTTGTATTCTTTTCAGAATTTTCACTTTTTTACAAGTACTTCTTTATAGAACCCCCATTATATCCCAACAATAAAAGACCCAACTGGGTAAATAAATTTAACATTCTAAAGTGGTTTATCATCTCAATTTCTATAATTGGGATGATTTGGGGTCTTACTTATTTGAAAAATGAATATCTGAGTAAAGACCAATTTTATGGGACATGGAAAAATACAGACTCGACTTCTGTTATTCATAGACTTAATTTTGAGAGCATACAATTTTATAATATTCATTCGTATTACGACAACAAAGAAGTAGTTTGGGGTAATTATTCATTTAAAAAAGACAGTATTTTTTTAAAATGTTTCACAAAAGAGTATCAAACCTTTTTAGAAAACGACAAGACTGGAGAAGTGCTTCACCCCGACACCACTAAAATAATTACCTTCTTAAAAGGTAAATTCAAACTTACTGACAAGCGATTAGTAATTCAATCAGACAGTTCTAAAATAATTTTCGATAGAATTAGATAGTATTATATTTCAAAGTAAAGCAGTTTTGAAATTATCTTATTGATTTTTAATACAAACACTTGGTGATAATCCCCAACCCTTTATCCAATAAAAGGCCGAAATTTCTCCACAGCTAAATGGAAGACAACAAATCAACTCAGAACTATTTCTTAGATTTTCTATCACTAGTGTCCGATAAAACTTTTTAGAAAAGCGGGATTTCCTTTGAAGGATTTCCCGCTTTCATGTAATTTGGTTTTTGCGAAACATAAATTACATGAATAAAAGTAGCTACTTTTTTGG